>Ga0299914_10001604_pt1 | contig 15143 bp, 8 predicted proteins | sample RVTome_10_FD_201361 | JGI IMG/M metagenome (GOLD analysis project Ga0299914, IMG submission 201361) | Soil microbial communities from uranium-contaminated site in the Upper Colorado River Basin, Wyoming, United States - RVT153D57 (version 2) ...
CCGTCAAAAGGGTCGTTGTCCAGGTGTTGCCACTGATGGTCAGTGAATAACTGTCGCTGGCGGCCAGGTAGTTGGTCAGGCTAAAGGCATAGGTCACACTTGCCCCCGGCGCAGTGCTGCCCTGTTGATTCGGTTCAAGTCCAAAGGGGGCGCAGTCGGCAAAGCGGAAGGAGCCGATATATGTCCCCCAGCGTCCAAATGCGCTGCCGGTACTTTTGCTGTATTGACCCAGATACCACACATCACGGCCGTTCGGGTCGCTGGTGAAGCCGGTGTAATCGCCCCAGCGGCGCGGCGCGGCGTCAAAGGCCGTATAGGTGATTTCGCCCGCCTTGAGTAAGGTTTCAGGATCAAGCGTGCCGGGCGTATCACCGCTTTCGCGCCCGGCCGCCCACACCGCCGGAAAGATGCCCGCGTTTGACCTGGTATAGCCAACGGCCATGTCGTTACAATGGTTCACGGCCAGATCGCCAAAGAAACGGTAGTCGCCGGGACTGGCATAAACGCCGGCCTGTATAACGGTAGGTATTGCGGGATCAATCTCTGCCCAACGGATACAGTTCACCGTACCACCGCCGGGGTTGCAGGCGATGGTGTGAACCGTCCAGATGCGGCCGTTACGATACTCGGCGTCTTGAGGCCGCCAGTCATTGGCCCTGATCAGGCCGCCGGCGCCGGACTGTGGCACGAAAACCGGCAGCCCGGCCGTTACCCCGGTCGCCGTGTTTAGATTTACCGTACCCATCAGACCAAAGGTATTGGCCCCAAAGGGATCGTCCCAAATATGAACGGCGTAGTCTCCCCCGTTAAAACTGGCGTCAAGCATAATGTAATGGGGGCCGCCGGCCGGCCAGGTTCCCTGGATATAACCGTGTAAATTTGAAGGTTGGGGGGTGGAGCCGGAAGTGAAAGCACGCTCGACCGCTGCGGCCGGCAGGCCGGAATACATCGCCCATTTGTCAAAGGCCCATATACGAGCCTCGACGAAGTTGCAGCCTGCGGTAAAGCAAGGGTACATGTTGCCACCCATGTAAATGGCGTCCCGGCCGATACCGGCGTGCGGATAGTCCATCAGGTTGCCGGAGCCGTCCATCACAAACCTGTATAAATGCCAGGAGCCAGTCGGATCGCTTGTGGCCGAGACGCCCACGCAATAGCCCGTTCCACCGGTATCAATAGCGACCATAAAGCGGTCAGCCTCTTCGTCGTAAAGGGTATTAGGGTCAAACAGGCTGGAGGTGCAGCCCACTACGGAGCTGAAGAAACTGGCAAAAGTAGTAGGTCCGACGAGCGACGTTCCCGTCTTATCGTATATTTCAAAGGCTACATTAACGACGGCAATGACGTGGTTTGGCCCGACCGCCAGTTCCGGGTCGGGCGGCACAGAAGCGCCGGAAACGCAACAATCAGTAATGTCCAGGCTGTCGAATGAGGTGGACAGGGCCGGCCCATTCGGCGTGAGACTCTGGGTGGCTGTTTGAATATCGTCGTCGGGCGGCAGCAGATATGCGGCCGCTTGGAGGGCCAGATATTCCCCTTCAGGCACGACACTTTCGTTCTCGTCAAGATCAATCTCCCCCCGCATCCAACGGTCATACATATTGTCGGGATCGTAAACGCCGGCCGGGGCGTCGGCCAGATCAAACAAAACGCCAGGCACCGGATCATGAAAGATGATTGGCGTCTCGTTACCCGGACCGGCCACCTGGGATCCGCCGCCGCCCGCCGGAGCCAATGCGCCAATGGCTTGCAGCCGGTTTACGCTTTCCGGCCGCAGTGCGCCCGGCCGACTTAATAACCAGACGCCACAAAGAAACAATACCAATAAGACGGTTAAACTGACACCTTTTCTGGACATTTATTTATCTCCTTCTGTGAGATTGAACCAACCTCCATCACATTAATTCCGAACGATAACCTGGAGACAAATAATTTATCAATGACTTATTGTCTCTCTTACTTAAGAGACGAATAACGGCCGTCTTACCTTTCCATCAATTTGGGATTTTCGGTCACGTTCAGAATCAAACGTGAGCGGATAGTGACCGTCCGCAAAATTTCGCTAACTTATTTGCGGACGGTCACTCAGCGGACGTTCAAGTAATTATGTAGTTGGACGGATTGGCTCCCTCTAGTTACCCATTTGCCAGAATGCTAAGGGTTCGTTCAAAAACAACTCTTGAGTTTTATAGAGGTGCTACCTTTCAAAAAGGTAGCACCTCTCCCAGCTTGATTTCGAGTGAACCCTAACTCATTTGCGAACAATTTCTTAAAACGGTTGGAATATGAGGATATACAAGATAGCGGCTGCCAGGGCAAAAGCCAGCAGGATGAAAAAAATAAGGGAGAGGTTGCTGCCGCCCGCTGCGGCCGATTGTCTGGCGGCCGATTTTTTCCTGGTCTCTTGCTCTTTTTTGGTGCCGGGGGGGGGCGGCCTCAAGCTCTCATCGCCCTGACCCGCTTTCCAGACAACCTGCCCGGATTTTTCACCTTCATCGCCGACCCAGCCTTCACCCGACGTTTCATTGAGCCAATCGGGTAGATTTTCCGGTTCCGGCGGCTCACCCTCTTCTTCTACCGGTGCCCCCTCTATGACGGTATCGGCCCCCAGAAAATCTTCTTCTCCGGCCAGCCAGGCGGGAATGGAATCTGCTTTGGATTGGCTGAGAAAGTCATAATCATTCGAGATATGGAGTGTTCGGGCTGCTTCTTCCTCCTCCGTTTCTGCCGCCTCCGTCTCTAACAGCGTGGGCGTTGTTTCCAGATACTCCTCATCGCCCGCCATCTCCTCATCCAGCCAGGAAAAATCATCCTCGACTTCCGCGACCGGTTCGGCCGATCCTTCACTGTCAAACAAGGAAGGCAGCTCATCCATCGGAGCGCCCTGGTCGGCCGCCAGCCGTTCTAGCCAGGCCATGGCATCATCCGGGTCTTCCGGGACGTCGCTCTCCTGGAGGTCACTGTCCGAGAGATCGCCGAACAGGAAATCGTCGTCCGGGGCGGTCTCTGCTTCGGTGTAATCGGTGGTTGGAAATTCGATGGTGGTTTCGGCCGCGTCTTCAGCCGCGTCCATACTTTGGGCCATCGTGGGCAGTTCATCGAGGGGAGCGCCCTGGTCGGCCGCCAGCCGTTCCAGCCAGGCCATCGCCTCGTCCGGGTCGTCGGGAACATTGGCCGGCGGTAGGTCAACTTCAGGCATGGGGTAGAAATCCGGATCCGGCTCGCTGTCAGCCTCAAAAGCCGTCTCCGGCATTTCGAGATCGGGGAGGGCTTCCTCAACCGCTTCCGGCACAGTGACCCCTAGATCGGCCAGTTGTTCGGCCGCTGCGGGATGGTTCGGTTGTAATTCCAAAACTTTCTCAAGATGCTGAATCTTCTGTTCTTCGGTGTCGGCCAGGCTGCTCAGCAAGAACCAGGCATTGACATTTTCCGGCTCGTCTTTGATGACACGAGCAAGCAGCACTTTTGCCTGGGGTTTCTTGCCGGCGCGGGCCGCAGCGATTGCTTGTTTTAGATGTTGGTTCATCTCAAACCCTCCTAAAATTGCTTACAGGGTAATTTTACAGGTGCGTTGCACTGCCCGTCGAAACTTCCACCCACCATACCATTGTAGGCAGTGCATTGCACCGCTAATAGCTGTATAGTTACCTTACAGGTACTATTTTGCCTGATTTTGTTATGTCGCGCTACTATTAACATAATAACATGGATGTCAATAAAATAATAGGGGGCTTTTAGTCCAATATCGTCTCGAAAACGGGACAATCATAGTGGTGATATGCCTGGCAAACGGCCGCAATGTCTACCGGTACGGAAACGCCGCTCTTACGCAGCGAGCGAACCAGGTGGCATAAGGGCAGCCCCACAACGCCGGCAAAGCAGCCGAAAAAGTCAATAACGGGCTGAAAGCCGGGGTGCTGAATGGCATAGGAACCGGCTTTGTCCAGGGGGTCGCCGGTGGCGATATAGGCTTCAATTTCCTGGTCGCTGTAATTCCGCATCGGTACATCTATGGCGGCCACGTCGGTGACGCGCTGCCCGGTAGCTTTGTTGATGAGGGCCAGCCCGGTGAAAACCTGGTGGGTTCGGCCGCGCAGTTGTCGCAGCATCTCTCCCGCTTGCGGTTCCCCGGCCGGTTTGCCTAATACCCGGTTATCAAGCACCACAATAGTATCGGCCGCAATGATAACGGCCTCGGCCGGGGCAAAGGGATAGACCGCCTCGGCCTTCAGTTGGGCGGTTTGAACGACGTTCACGGCCGGATCGGGGTGGTCAACGCTGGCCTCGTCCACATCGGCCGCCATGACTTGCCAGGGCAGCCCCAACAGTTGTATCAGTTCTTGTCGTCTCGGAGAGCCGGAGGCGAGAATGAGGGTCATTCCGGTATTTGGGTCAGAGACCAATCGTCCATGAACCAGCCGTTATTTTCAATGGCCCAACGGCCGCGAACGGCCAGCCCGATCTTCACCAGACGGCCGTTCGTCACTGTGAAAGAATGGGCGTAGGTGTTCCGCTGTCCAAAGTGGGGCAAAATCCAGGTTGAGGCGGGAACATCAACAAGAAACTGAATTTCGCCGGCCAGGGGATCATCCGCAAAAATTTTCCCCCCATCCTCTGTATAATCAACGACAAGGTCGGGGTAAATGTTGATCTCAAAGAAATAATTGCCGGGCTGTAAAAATACGAAAGTAAAAAGGCGGAAATAAAGCGCCCCTTCACCCTTAAAGATCTTCACCGTGTGGCTGCCGTCCCAAATAAAAGTATCGTGTTCGTCGGCGGGCAGGAAATCAAAATTGAGAACCCGGCTTTCGGGACGAACAAAGTCGTTCCAGGGGTCGGGGTCTAAAGGATTGTTACCCGTATCCCACTCCAACGTCCACTGATTAGGGACTTGAAGTTCGGGAACGCCGTTAATATGATACCAGCCTCCTTCAAAAGAGGGATTGGGCAGGAGGTTCTGGCCGCTTATTACAAACGGGGTGGTGGTTGGGGTCGGCGTCTCAGTCGGTGTTGGGGAGGCGGTTGGAGTTTGGGATGGGGTCTGGGTTATGGTGGGGAAGGCGGTGGACGTGGGTCGAGGGGTGCGGCTGGGCAGTTGTTCGGCCGTTGGCGAAACCAGGGCCGATTCGGGAAGGGGCGTCCAGGTTGGCGGAACCGGGCTGGGTGGATTGGAGGCAAAGGCAGGCGTAACAGTAGCCGCTGCAACGGCCCGTGTTGGTAATATTGATTCGGAAGGTAATGCCTGACAGCCCGATGCGAGGAAAATTAAGAGGAACACCATCCAGCGCCAAAGTTTATTAGCCATTTGTTGAAATTGTATGATAGAGCGGGGTGGTGGGCAAATAGTGCAGCAGGTAGGCAGTTTCGGCGGGCCTGTTATAATCATATTCTGGCATAGAGGAGGCAAATATGAGCAATTTGTTGCGAAACGGTGGCTTTGAGGCGGATTGGTCTGAGGAACGCTCCCACCAAACTTTACGGATTGTGGAGGGCGGCGAGCCGGAGGAAATTGAGGTCGGTAATATTTTCACACCGCCTGCCTGGTTGGTTTGGTTTCGTCATGAGGAAGGAGAGTGGGCGCAGCCGGAAGTGCGGGACGCCCGTCATAAGGAGCCGGATCGGATGCGAACCGGTGATAAGGGGCTGGTTATTTTTACCTTTTTCCGCCGCCAGGATGCCGGTCTGCTCCAACAGGTCAACGTCGCTCCGGGGTCAAAGGTACGCTTTACGATCTGGGCCCACGCCTGGTCGAACCACAAAGACCCTGATAAGCCCGATGTGTTCCCCCATCCCGACGACCCCCATTGGTCGGAGGGAGCGGGATTTGATCCTTTTTTTGGCCTGGAAGGGTCGCTTTCCGGCAGCCGAAATGAGGACGGGCTGAGGAACTTTACCTTTTGGGCCGGAATAGATCCGACCGGCGGCCTTGATCCATTTGCTAAATCGGTTGTCTGGGGTACTGGGGCGCATATATACAATAGTTACGCTCAGGTTCCGGCGGTGGAAGCAACGGCCGTTTCCGATACCATCACCGTTTTTACACGGGCGCGGACGGAATATCCCTTCAAACACAATGATGCTTATTGGGACGATGCCCGGCTGGTGCTGGTTGACAACCAACCAAATCCCGTTCCCTTACCGGCCGAAAGAGGCCAGCCCCGCATTCAGTACGAACGGTTGTATGTCTTGCTGCCGCCGGGGGCCAACAAAAAATGGTCGCGGGCCGTGATTGACGCCACCTGGGATTCCCACCGGTATACGGTCGGGGGCAGCGCCGACGACGCCGGTATCGGCGACCTGGACAGCCGTATTGTCCTGGCCGTAAATCCTGAACTGTGGGGTGGCCCGGATGTCCTGCGGGATTTCTTCGCCGAATATTATCCGGGAGTGCGCTACCGAACCGTCACGGCCGAAACACCGGAAGAACTGGTTGACAAATTAAAAGACGATTGATTTTGCGGCCGTCGTTGGGGGATAAGGTAATTGGGTAATTGGATCGGTCAATTACCTAATTACCCAATTACCCAATTACTAATTACTTGCTTTTGCCCAGCACCGTCCGATCCATCTGAGTCCGGTATAAAACCTGGGGTCTGGCTTTACCTTTGAGAGAAACCAGTCCCATAGACTCAAATTTAAGTTCCTGCATCAAGAGGGATTGGTTTTTTTGCAGGGCCAGATAGATAGCTTCCGTGATAATAAGCTGGCCGTCCTCTGCAATTTCGACCAGCCGGTGGCCGGTATTAACCGCTTCCCCCACCATAGCAAAGTTCATACGCGTTTCCGCCCCCACATTCCCGACGACCACATCCCCCTGATCAATGCCGATTCCCAAACCCAATTCAACGCCCGACTCTCGAAACCATGTTTGGCGCAGCGCATCGAAACGGCGCTGCATGGCAACGGCCGCCATCAACGCTCGGCGGGGCGCGTCCGGCTGGTCGAAGGGAACGTTAAAGCCCACCAGCATCTCATCACCCACCAGGTCAAAGATCGTGCCGTCGAACTGGTAAACAATTTCCGTCATCTGGGTAAAAAACTCATTCAGCATCTTGATAGCGGCGTTGGCTTCGGTATGGATAATGAGGGGGGTCGAATCGCGCAGGTCGGCAAACATAACCACCGCCCGCCTGCGCTCACGCCGGGCGAAAAGGCCCGGCTCGGTCGAGAGGACATGCTCAACCAGGCGCGGCCCCATATAGCGGGAGAAAGTCTCCTTCACCAGTTGTTTCTCATGCCGCTCCTGGGCCAGCCGGTACTCCTCAATGCGCTTTAATTCGGTAATGTCTTGCATAACAGCCACATAGCCGACATCCTGGATCGGCGTGACGCTGACATAAAGGTGTTTCAGCCCTTTGACCATAATTTCCTGGGTAACGGGGCGGCTGCCGGCCCGGAGGAAAAGGGGCAGGAGATCGGTCAGTTGGGGAATTTCCCGCAGCGATTTGTTAGCCACATCGTCGGCGTTGAGTTTGAAGAAGCGTTCGGCCGCATGGTTCAACAATGAGATTCGCAAAATCTCGTCGGTGGTGATAATGGCGTCCGTAGATTGGGCCAGGATGGTCTGCAATTTCCGGCGCTGTTCGTTGATTTCGGCAAAGAGGTAAGCGTTTTCGATAGCGGCCGTTGTCTGCGCCCCAATCGTCTCCACCAGGGCCAGATGCTCCGGCTTGAAATAGCCCGGTTGGGGGTGGGTCAGCAGCATGACGCCCACAATGCGATTGGCCCGCGAGAGGGGAATACCGATCACGGAACCGGTTGGCTCATCATCGGGCAGCGCCACCCAGCGGCTGTCCTGCTTGACGTCGGCGATGAGGCTGCCCTGGTTATTGCGGATGAGCCAGCCCACCAACCCTTCGTTCAAGACGGCATCGCGGACACTGGTTTTGACTTCGGCCGCCTGCCCTTCCCGCAAAATAACCCGGTGGGTTACATCCCCCGCCTCATCCAGCAACAAAATTGACCCCTTCGTCCCCTCTACCGCCCCACAGGTATGGGTAATAATTTCGACCATCATTTGGGGCAAGTTAAACTGGGTAGTCGTGGCCCGGCTAACGTCATACAACAACTGGATATGATTCCGCTCTTCTTCCAACCGGTCGCGGGCGCGTTTTAATTGAACCAGGGAGCGCACCCGAACCAGCAGCTCCTCCCGGTGATGCGGCCGAGAAAGAAATTCATCGGCCCCGGCCTCTATGCCCTGGATGCGATATTGCACATCACGCAGGGCCGTAACCATAATAACGGGAATGTGGGCCGTTTCGGGCAGGCTTTTAAGATGGCTGCAAACCTCGAAGCCGCTCATCTTGGGCATCATTACATCCAGCAAGATTAAATCGGGCAGCTCCTTTTTGGTTATCTCAATACCTTCCAATCCATCCTCGGCCTCCAAGATTTCGTAGCCGTGCATTCTGAGCTGCGAAGAAAGCAGCAGCCGGTTGTCGGTGCTGTCATCAACAATGAGAATGCGGGGCGGAACAGCGTTCTGCAAATTGGGGGTCACGATTCCGCCTCCAGCAGAGCTTCCGGCCCACCTGCCGCTTCGTCCCCCTGTTCATCCGCCGGTGAATCGGCCGCCGATGTATCGGCCACCGATGTATCGGCCATTATCCGGCCGTTCTCAACCGTCATGGTGGCTGCTTTTTCCAGGAAGGCGGTGGTGAACATGCCGGGGTCGGTGGCTGTCAGGACGGATTGGGCCGCTTTTTGGACGGTTTCCAGCAGCAAGGCCCGGCGATGCTCGTCCAGTTCAGCCACAACTTCATCCAGCAGCAAAACCGGCGTCTCGCCCGATTCTTCGGCCATCCAGTTAATCTCAGCCATTTTCAAAGCCAGCAAAGCAGTTCGTTGTTGGCCCCTGGAACCGTAGCTGCTCAAATCTCGGCCGTCTACCCAAAAGCGCCAATCATCCCGGTGCGGCCCAATCCGGGTCGTTCCCCCGGCCAATTCTGTTTTTTTTATCTCATCCAATACTTGTTGGAACTTGGCCTCGATCCGGCCGGTATCTTGCTGTTCGTTGAGCCAATCGGCCAGGGCCGATGATTCCTGGATCGTTTCTCCATCCCCCCGGCTTAAACTATCCGCCGTCAATCGTGGTAAATAGCTCAAGCGTATCACTTCCCGGCCCTGGGTCAGCGCCTCATAATGAATCCGCTGGGCCTCTTGTGCCAACTGCGCCACAAAGGCAGCCCTTCTGGCAAAAATCTGGCTGCCGAGGTGGACCAGCTTTTCGGTATAAATGGGGAGTATATCCCGCCCGCGACCCTGTTCTGCGATCTGCCGCAGCAGCGCATTTCTTTGTTCCAAGACTTTATTATATGCTGAGAGCGTCCGGCAGTAAACAGGGTCGGTCTGGCAGAGGGTGATGTCCAGATAGCGGCGGCGTTTGGCCGGGGAGCCGGTGATGATTTGCACGTCCTGGGGTAGGAACAGGACGACCCGTAAATTACCCAACAAGTCCATTAATCGCACCTTGCGCCGGTTGACCAGGGCTTCCCGCCGGAAAGTGGCGCTGCCCCGCTGCTGTTCTCGAATCAGCCGTATCTCGATCTGCCGCCGGCCGTCATTGGTTTCCAATTGGGCCGTCAGACGGCCGACAACAATCGGCTCTTCCGGTTGGAGTGCCTGCCAGTTAAGAAGCTGGTAATCCTGATCCGCGTGGGAAGAGCGGGCCGTGGCCAGGTAATAGATAGCCTCCAACAGATTGGTTTTTCCCTGAGCATTATTGCCATGCAAAAGTGTTGGGCCGGGGGGCAACGTTAGTTCAAGACGACCGTAATTGCGAAAATTGGTCAACGAAAGATGGATGATACGCATTAACGGGATTTTAACATAAGCACCCCCCCATACCAAAGTGCCGGAGCGAAAACCTCCCGGAAGCTTAGACTTGCAAGACTCACCCCTGCATCACGTAAGCCTCCGGGAGGTTGACTTACCCTACTGTTCACGCCCATCCGCAGGTGGGTCATTCACTGCCAACGCCCATCCGCAGGTGGGTCATTCACTGGTAGTATTGGCAGGTTTGTAAGGGGCATGTTATTCTTGGAGCAAAACCGTTCACCGTTCACTGTTCACTCTTTACTGTTCACCGTTTACTGTCCACTGTTCACCGTTCACTGTTCACTCTTTTAGAGGAGCTTTATATGGAAGGTAATAATCTAGAAAGGCCGTCAGGTGGCTCGCCCCTACGTTTTATCCTGACCCTGTTTATAATCATTGTCGTTCCCCTGGCTTTGAGCCTCTTTCTCGGCTCAAGGCTGCTGCCCCAACCGAAAATCGGTATTATTCGCTTAAGTTATGATATTGCCGCCGAAACGGCCGACGAAGTAAATCGGCAGTTAAACTACGCTCGCAGCGACGACTCGATCCAGGCCGTCGTGCTGGTCATTAACAGCCCCGGCGGCTCGGCCGCTTACAGCGAGGAGCTTTACCTGAGCGTTCTGGAAACGCGGGAAGAGAAGCCGGTTGTGGCAACGGTTGACTTGCTGGCCGCCAGCGGCGCCTACTTCATGGCCGCTGCGGCCGATGAGATATACGCCAAACCAACCTCCTATGTGGGCAGTATCGGCGTAATTGCCCAACTGCCGGGCCAGGTATACATTGACGACTTTATCATCACCACCGGCCCTTATAAAGCCTTTGGCGGCACGCGGGACGGGATGACGCGCCAGATTGAAATGGCAAAATTTGCCTTCCTCCAGGCCGTTGAGGCGGGGCGGGGCGACCGGCTCCAGACCGACCTGGCCTTTTTATCGCGGGCCGAAATCTATACCGCCGTCCAGGCCCAGGAGATGGGGCTGATTGACGGCCTGCTTTCCACCGATGAGGCTGTTAAACGAGCGGCCGAACTGGCCGGCGTCTCCAACTATGAAGTGGTCGAACTGCTGCCCCTGGCCTTTCCCGAACTGCTGGCAGGCCAGTCGGCAGGCGGTGGAGCGGCAAGCAGTCGCCAGACTGCCCTGTACCGCCCACCCGCTGTAGACCCCCAAACGCTGTGGGCCGCCCCCACCAATTTGCCAACCGGTCTTTACTATCGTTACATTGAACCCGGCCGGTAAGCGTGCTTGCAAAGACTTTTGTTGTTTTTCACTCCAAAGCCGCGCTTTTAGAGAGGGGCAAAACAACAAAAGTCTGAATAGTTATTCCGGTTGTTAATTAATAAGAGGACAATTATGCGTACAATTTTGCGCCTAACTATTTATCTATTCATTTTTCTGCTGCTTCTGATTGTGCCGCTGGCGGCCCGCTACTTCAGTTTTTACAATCTGTCCCGGCCCGAACGGGAACCACTGCCGGAGTATGATCCGGCGGGAATTCCGGAATTGGTTCCAACGCCCGGCTCGGCCGATTTTACGGATGAGCCGGAGGTTGGCAATGGGTTGGTTTTGCTGGACCGGGCGCATCAAAACGACTTCAACCTTTCTGAAATTGGATACCTGGACAACCGCCTGTCGGCGCGGGGATTTGAGCTGGTTCCCTTCACCGGCGGCGATCTGGCCGGGGCCTTACGGCCGGTTAATGCCTACATCATCATTGCCCCCCTGACAACCTTTTCAAGGGACGAGGTCCGAATCGTCACCGACTTCGTGGAGCGCGGCGGCCGTCTGTTGATGATCGGCGACCCCACCCGCTTCCTGGTCGGCTTTGAGGAAGACGCTGTTTCGATCACCTATACCATTGACAACGACGATATTCCTTTGAACAGCCTTGCCAATGCCTTTGACATCGTTTACCAGGGGGATTATCTCTACAACACGGCCGAAAGCGAGGGCAACTACCGCAATATCATCTTGAAACAGGAAGGCTTTAGCGAAAACGGACTGCTGGACAGCATGTCGCAGTTGGCCTTTTACGGCAGCCATTCCATCGAAGTCGGTTCTCAGGGGGAGATGCTCCTTGCGGCCGATGATGATACCTGGTCTTCGGCTACGGATCGGCCGGGCGGCCTGGCTCTGGGCGTCACCAGCGCCGATGACCGCGTTGTAGCCCTGGGGGATATTGATTTCCTGGCCGAGCCTTACTACACCGTTTACGACAACAGCCGCTTCATCGCCCAACTGGCCGATTTCCTGGTGGAAGCAGACGGCCGTGAGTATGTCCTGGCCGATTTCCCCTACTTTTTCGGGAACGACATTCAACTGGCCTTCACCGGCGGGCCGGAGTTGGGGCCGGATGCCTTTGATGAGATTATTGCCCTGCAAGATGCTTTCCGCCGCACCAATAAGACCTTGAACCTGGTCGGCGAGCCGGATGGGGATCAAGACCTTCTCTACCTTGGCCTTTACAACCAGGCCGATGATGTCGCCGATATGTTGGAAGAGGCCGGGGTGACGCTGGTTATTGACCCCGCCATTGAAGAAGAGGCTGAAACGGCCGAAACGGAAGAGGAAGAGGAAGAAGAAGCCGATCCAGATCAGCTTCGGCGTATTGAATCAGACCTGGGCAATCTCCAGATGGCCGGAAATACCCTGATTTTGTTAAATGAAAGTGGTGATAACAGGCAGGTGATTGTGCTGGCGGCCAGCAGCGCCGGGCTGGAAAACGCGACTGCCCGTTTAATTGATTTAATCCCGCTCAATGCCGATTATGCCCTGGCGGACTGCCTTCTGGCCGGGCAAATGGCTGTTTGCCCCTCGGCCGTTTCCAATGAAGCAGTTGAATTTGAACTGGTTACAAGCGGCGTGCCGGATACGCCCCCCGGTGGAACGCCCAGTGGTGGCGGTGGCCAGGCCCCAGGCGAGTTTGACGCCGTTTTACAAGGGCCGATTGGGTTGGGAGAAACTGTTGACGGTGTACTTGCTGAGGAAGAGTCCCACGCCTGGGTTTTCAGCGACGGCCCGCAGATAATTGACATAATCCTGGCCGCTGGTGAAGAAATGGACGGCGTTCTGGAACTCTATGATCCCAACGGAGAGTTGATGGCCAATGTGGATTCCACTTTTGGCGGTGAAGAAGAGATAATTGCGTCCATAGAAATACCGGATGACGGTGATTACACCATCGTCGTACGGGATTACTTTGATGATGGCGGCGATTACTCCCTGACAGTTGACGTCGCCTCCCCGCAAGACCCGGAAGAGGATTTGGACGCCGTTCCCCAGGGCGATTTGACCTTTGGCGAACCGGTCAGCGGCGAATTAGGCCCCGACGAGTTCCATTCCTGGGCCTTTTCGATTGAGTCGCCGACAGTCATTAATTTGACCCTGGAAACCGGGCCTGAAATGGATATGGTGCTGGCCGTTCTCAACGCTGCCAATGAAATCGTCGCTATTGTGGATGACGGCCTCGCCGGAGATGGCGAAATGATAAGTGACCTGGCCCTGGAAGAAGCGGGTGACTATTTGGTCGTTGTCGGAGAATATTTTGGAGAAACCGGCGAGTATACCCTGCTGTTGGAAGAGGGCGATCCGAATGCCGTTCCCGATGCCTCGGCCGCCGACGCCTCGAACGCTCGCTTTCCCGCTTTTCTAATTCCGGTTGACAATGGGCCGGGTGGTAGTACCATTATCTATTTTGGATCGGCTAGAAGACCGTTTAGCACGAAGTAACATTCAAAGATTGGTTCAATTTACAAAATTGAACCAATCTCATAGGCTTACATTCTGATAATGACAACAAAACAACCTGACATCATCTTTATTGTACTGGATACTCACCGGGCCGATAGGATGGGGAGTTACGGCTATGAGGCCAGGGAAACCGGCCGTTCCATCACCCCCAACCTCGATCACTTTGCCGGGAATAGTGCGCTGTTCACCAACGCCGTCTCCCCCGCCCAATGGACCATTCCCAGCCACGCCTCCATGTTCACCGGCCTCTACCCCACCGCCCACCAGGTTACGCAATCGAATCGCAGCCTGGGGCCGGATCGGCCGCATCTGGCGGAAGTGCTGCAAACGGCCGATTATCAAACCATCGGCTTTTGCAACAATCCCCTGGTCGGTATTCTGAACAACGGCTTCAAACGAGGCTTTCAAACCTTCTATAACTATGGCGGCGCATTTCCCAGCGTCCCCCAACAATCCACCCGCCTCCCCTGGCCCATAAACGCTATCGTTACCGGCTACACCCAATTCTTAAGGCGCATCTCCTACCCGGTGCAGAACTTTTTCGGCCGATCCGACCTGGCCTTCCGCCTCTCCCTCAATGCCTGGCTGACCCCCCTATGGTCGAAGATGGCAAATTTCAAAGGCCAGAACGAGCGTTCGGCCCGCGACATCCGGCGCTTCCTGGTAGATCGGGAGAAGGTCAGCAGCGATAAACCGCTGTTCCTCTTCCTGAACCTGATGGAAACTCACCTGCCCTTCTGGCCGCCGGGCGAATTTGTGGATCAGGTTGCGCCCTATATGCGGAGCAATAAAGAGGCCCGCGACATTATGCGCCGCTGGAATAAAGAGGCCTATCGCTGGGGTGCGCCCCTGGCCGAACCGCTGGGCGAGTTAGAGAGCCAGGTTTTGAATGATATGTACGACGCCGAAGTTGCCTACCAGGATAATTACCTGGGGCCGCTTTTTGAGGCTATTCGAGAGCGGGACAATGCCGAGAATACCCTGACCATCATTGTGGCCGATCATGGCGACGGCCTGGGTGAACACGGCTGTTTCGGCCACGCTTTTGTCGCTTACCAGGAGTTGGTTCACGTACCGCTGATGATGAACTGGCCTCGCCGCATTCCCGCAGGCAAGGAGGTGTCGGCCGCCGTCAGCACCCGGCGCATTTACCACACCATCCTTGATGCGGCCGGAATGCTGCCGGAGGGGATGAGCAACCTGGAACCGGCCGAAATTCACGGCCTGACCTTGATGGAGAATATTTTCGGCCGTGATCCCGAACAGCAGACCGCCTTTGCCGAAGTCTATCCGCCCCAGAATTTTATAAAAGCCATCCAGCACCGCCAGCCGGAACTGCTGGAGCAGTATCGCTGCCTGGCAATGCGCCGGGCCGTTGTCAAAAACGGCCGAAAACTGGTCCACGTTTCCGAATGGCCCGATGAGTTATTTGAACTGGACAAAGACCCGCTGGAAATGGACAATAGAATGGAACAATATCCGGCCGAAACGGCCGCTTTAAGCCAGGAGATCAATCGCCTGGTGCGTTTAACAGAAGCCCAACGAGACAACCTCGCCGCCGGACTAAACCTCGAT
>Ga0299914_10001605_pt1 | contig 15142 bp, 16 predicted proteins | sample RVTome_10_FD_201361 | JGI IMG/M metagenome (GOLD analysis project Ga0299914, IMG submission 201361) | Soil microbial communities from uranium-contaminated site in the Upper Colorado River Basin, Wyoming, United States - RVT153D57 (version 2) ...
GTCGAGCAATTGGACGCCACTCACCTGCACTGGCGAGTGAAGATCGCCGGAGTGGAGCGGGAGTTCGATGCCGAGATAACCGAGCAGCTCCCGGACCAGCGGATCGCCTGGCGGTCCACCAGCGGAGTGGGTCACGCCGGCGTGGTGACGTTCCACAAGCTTGAGGACGCCAAGACCCGAGTCATGTTCCAGCTGGACATGTCGCCGGAGACGTTCGCCGAGAAAGTCGGTGACAAGGTCGGTATCGTCTCCAAGGCGGCCGAGCGAGACATGAAGAACTTCAAGGAGTTCATCGAAATGCGCGGAACCGAATCCGGTGCCTGGCGGGGCGAGGTCCCGCAGGACCCGCGCTAGCCCGCTATTGCAGACCAGCCCACCTGATCGCCATCCGCCCGGCGGTCAGGTGGGCTCGCCATATCCGGGTAGAAGCGTTACTTCAGACGCGAGTGATAGAAGCGCTTGTTGTAGAGCGTGTATAGAGCAGACGCCGGGGTACTCCCGGCCCCATGCGCGTCCTCGGTGTCAATGCAATCTTCCACGATCCGTCCGCGGCTCTCGTCGTCGACGGGCGGATCGTCGCTGCGGCGGAGGAGGAGCGGTTCAGTCGCCGCAAACACGGCAAGCGGCCCGTGCCGTTCGCGGCCTGGGAGCTGCCCGAGCTGGCGATGCGGTGGTGTCTGGAGGAAGCCGGCCTGACGCCGGCCGATGTCGACGCGGTGGGCTACTCGTTCGATCCTGCCCTCAGTAAACCGGCGGACGAGCTCGGCCTCTCCGACGCCTGGGACCACCTGCGGATCACGTACGCGGAGCGGGCACCGCAGTTTCTCGCCGCTGCGCTACCAGGGCTGGACCAGGGTGTGGTCCATTTTGTCCCGCATCACGTCGCACATGCCGCCTCGGCGGCGCTGGCCAGCCCGTTCCGGGAGAACAGCGTGCTCGTACTCGACGGCCGCGGCGAGCGGGCGTCCCACCTGGCGGGTCGGTACACAGGCAGCAGGCTCGAACTGCTCGCGAGCCAGGAGCTGCCCCACTCGCTCGGGCTGCTGTACGAGTCACTCACCGAGCACCTCGGGTTCCTGCGGTCCAGCGACGAGTACAAGGTCATGGCCTTGGCGTCTTACGGCCGCCCCTGTCACCTCGACGAGCTGCGCGAGCTTGTCTATGCCACCGACGACGGCGGTTTCGTCGCCGAGATCCCTGACTGGAGCAGGTGGGCCCCGCGCCGAAACGACGACGAGTGGACGGCCGACCATGCCGACCTCGCGGCCTCGGTCCAGGAACGGCTCGAGGAGGTTCTGGTCGATCTCGCCCGCTGGCTGCACGCACAGACCGGCGATCGGGTGCTCACCATGGCCGGCGGAACCGCGCTCAACTGCGTGGCGAATTCACGCATCTGGCGGGAGACCCCGTTCGAGGAGGTCTGGGTACAGCCGGCGGCGGGTGACGCGGGCACCGCGCTCGGAGCCGCGCTGCAGATCGGTGCCGACGCCGGCCGGCCGCCAACCCCGATGCCGTCGGCGGCCCTCGGCCGGTCTTGGACCGATGACGAGCTGGCCCGGTGGCTGCGCCGGGCGTCCGTACCGTTCACGACACCACCCGACCTGGTCGACCGGGTGGCGGAGATCCTCGCCGGCAACGGCGTCGTCGCGTGGTTCGACGGACGGAGCGAGTACGGCCCGCGGGCGCTCGGGCAGCGCTCGCTGCTGGCGAATCCGGCGGACCCGAACAACCAGGAGCGGCTCAACGCGGTGAAGGGCCGCGAACAGTTCCGGCCGCTGGCCCCGATGGTGCTCACCGACCGGGCAGCGGAGATCTTCTCCGGCGGCCCGGTGCCGAGCCCGCACATGCTGTTCGTGCACGAGGTCCACCCCGGCTGGCGCGATCGCATTCCTGCCGTCGTCCACGTCGACGGTACGGCTCGAATCCAGACCGTCGACGACCAGACGCTGCCCAGGGTTGCCGCCCTACTGCGCGCGTTCGAAGCTCGCACCGGCCTGCCAGTACTGCTCAACACGAGCCTCAACACCGCCGGCCGGCCGATCGTCGACGATCCTCGCGACGCGCTGGAACTGTTCGGTTCGACGCCGGTCGACGCGTTGGTGCTCGGTCCGCACCTTGTTCGCCGTCAAGGCGTGTACGTTACCGAGGCGGACTGATGAGCTACGCGATAGTCATCCCCACCGTCGCCCGCCCGAGCCTGTACCGGCTGCTCGCCTCCCTCGCCGGGCAAAATTCATCCAGCGGGCCGGAGCAGATCGTGGTCGTGGACGATCGGTCCGGCGTGCCGCCGGAGTTGGAGGTCCGGGTCGGCGGGCTCGATCCGCAGGTCGTCCGTTCCGGGGGAAACGGGCCCGCCGCGGCCCGCAACGCCGGCTGGCGCAAGACGAGTGCCGAGTGGGTCGTCTTCCTGGATGACGACGTCGAGTTGCCCGCGGACTGGGCTGCGCGGCTCGCGTCCGATCTGGCCGGGCAGCCCGCCGACGTGGCCGGCGTCCAGGCCCAGATCCGGGTGCCGCTGCCGGCGCACCGCCGGCCCACCGACGCCGAGCGCAACACCGCCGCCCTGGCCTCAGCTGCATGGATCACGGCCGATATGGCCTACCGGCGGGCGGCACTCGAGCGCGCCGGCGGGTTCGACGAGCGGTTCCGGCGCGCTTATCGCGAGGACGCCGATCTCGCGGTCCGAGTACAGAGCAGTGGTTGGCGGCTGGTCCGCGGACGCCGCGAGACGTTTCATCCGGTGCGCCCGGATGGCGAGTGGGCCAGCGTGCGGGCCCAGGCCGGCAACGCAGATGACGCGCTGATGCGCCGTCGTCACGGGCCGCGCTGGCGTCAGGCCGCGGACGCCCCGCGGGGGCGCCTAGGCTGGCACGTCGCGACTACCGCGTGCGGGTTGGCCGCACTGGTCGCCGGGGCGGTAGGCGCTCGCCGTGCTGCCGTTACCGCAGCAGCCGGCTGGCTGGCGCTGACAGCGCAGTTCGGCTGGCTTCGCATCAAGCCCGGTCCGGCGACATCGGACGAGATCAGCCGGATGGTGATCACCAGCATCGCCATCCCGCCGGTTGCGGCAGTGCACCGGTTGCTGGGCGAATGGCGGTATCGAAGGGTCGAGCCTCACGTCCAGGAGCGGACATGACGCGGGTGTTGGCCGTTCGGCTCGACAGCGCGGGCGACGTGCTGCTCACCGGCCCGGCGATCCGGGCGCTGGCAAACCGCTACGACCACGTCGACCTGCTCGCCTCGCCCGCCGGCCGAGCGGCGGGCGAGTTGCTGCCCGGGGTAGACGAGCTGGTTGTCTTCGACCCGCCGTGGTCGGGCTATGAACCGGCGCCGGTGGACGCCACGGAGATCACGTCGTTGATCCGCCGGCTCAGCCACCGGCATTACGACCGTGCGGTCGTCTTCACCTCGTTCCACCAATGCCCGCTCCCGATGGCGCTACTGGCGCGGCTGGCCGACATCGGTTGGATCGGCGCGATCTGCGAGGACTACCCCGGATCACTGCTGGACCACCGGCACCGGCGGGACGGGGGCCATGAAGTCGAGGCGGCGCTCGGCCTGGCCCGCGCGGCTGGCGGCGAGTTGCCTCCAGGTGACACCGGCGGGCTCCGGATTCGTCAGCCGCTGCCGGACGTCGGCGGGCTCGTCCCCGATCGGCCGTACGTCGTACTGCACCCCGGCGCTTCGGTGCCTGCCCGCGGACTGCTGCCCGGCCACGCGCGCGATATCGCCCGGCATCTCGTTGCGAGTGGCTGGGCAGTGGCGGTCACCGGCACCGGCGCGGAAGCGGAGGCGGCGGCCGATGCAACGCCGGCCGATGCGTTGAACTTGGCCGGCCGGACCAGCCTGGCCGAGCTCGCCGCCGTGCTCGAGCGCGCGTCCTGCGTCGTCGTCGGCAATACGGGGCCCGCCCACATCGCGGCATCGGTCGGGACGCCTGTCGTGTCGCTGTTCGCGCCAGTGGTGCCGGCCGAGCGGTGGGCGCCGTACCAGGTGCCCGTCGTCCTGCTGGGCGACCAGTCAGCGGCGTGCCGCGACACTCGGGCCAGGGAGTGCCCGATTCCGGGGCATCCCTGCATCTCCGACGTGCGCCCGGAGGCGGTGGTCGCGGCCGTCGAGCGGCTCACCACTGCCGGCCGGCCCGCTGACATGGCAGGTGTGTCGTGAAGGTCCTGATCTGGCACGTTCACGGCTCCTGGACCACGGCGCTGGTGCAGGGTCGGCACGAGTTCCTCCTGCCGCTTGCGCCGGACAGGGGTCCGGACGGCCGGGGCCGCGCGCAGACCTGGGAGTGGCCGCCGAACGCCGTCGAGGTTCCCGTCAGTGAGCTGGGCCGGGCGGAGTTCGACGTCGCGATCCTCCAGCGGCCGCAAGAACTGGAGCTGCTGGAACGGTGGACCGGCCGGCGTCCCGGCGTCGACGTCCCAACGGTGTACGTCGAGCACAACACGCCGGACGGGCCGGCGGCGTCCACATCGCACCCGCTGGCCGGGCAGACGACCGTCCCCATCGTCCACGTCACCCACTTCAACCAGCTGATGTGGGACAACGGTGTGGCTCCGGTGGAGGTCATCGAGCACGGGGTGATCGACCCCGGCTACCGGTATACGGGTCAGCGGCTCGCGGTGGCCGCAGTGGTCAACGAGCCGGTCCGCCGCTGGCGGGTGGCAGGGACCGACACGCTCGTCGAACTGGCGAGCCAGGTTCCGGTGGAGGTCTTCGGCATGGGCATGGCCCCGCTCGCAGCGCGCGCCCCAGGCCTGGCCGCCGTCCACGAGAACCTTCACCAGGACGCGTTGCACGATGAGCTCGGCCGGTGCCGCGCCTATTTCCATCCGTACCGCTGGACAAGCCTGGGCCTCGCGCTCATCGAGGCCATGGCGATCGGCATGCCGGTGCTGGGCTGGGCCGCCACGGCGGCTCCGGATGCCGTACCGGCAACGGCCGGCGTGCTGTCTACCGATCCGGCAGATCTGGCTGCTGCGGCACGCCGGTGGCTTCACGACCCCGAGGAGGCCAGGCAGGTGGGGCTGGCTGCCCGCCAGCACGCCCTGGCGCGCTTCGGTCTCGACCGGTTCCTGGACGACTGGGACCGCTTACTAAAGGAGGTGATCCGATGAGGATCGCGATGATCTCCGAGCACGCCAGTCCGCTGGCGGCGCTCGGAGGCGCCGATGCGGGAGGCCAGAATGTCTATGTCGGCGATCTGGCCAGAACTCTCGCGGCGCGCGGCCATCGGGTGGACGTATATACCCGGCGCGATGCGGCGGATCTGCCGCCTACCGCTGAGCTTTGCCCAGGTGTCAATGTCGTGCATGTGCCGGCGGGGCCGGCAGAGCACATCCCGAAGGACGAGCTGCCGCCGTTCATGCCCGCATTCGGCCGGTGGCTGCAGCACGCCTGGTCCGGTGACCGGCGGCCGGACGTCGCGCACGCGCACTTCTGGATGTCGGGTATGGCGACCGTGTCAGCGGCGAAAGACCTGGGGATCCCGATGGTGCAGACGTTCCACGCCCTCGGATCGGTCAAGCGTCGGCACCAGGGGGACGCCGATACCAGCCCGCCGCAACGCATCAGGATCGAGTCCGCACTCGGTCGCTGGGCCGATCTGGTGGTCGCGACCTGCCGCGACGAGGTGGCCGAGCTGAGCAGGCTCGGTGCACCCGAGGACAGGATCCGGATCGTGCCGTGCGGCGTCGACACGCGGCGGTTCACCCCGGACGGCAACAGCTGGCCGGCCAACGGTCGGCGTCGCCTGCTCTCGCTGGGCCGGCTGGTCGAACGCAAGGGCGTCGACACCGTCATCCGGGCCATGCCGGCGTTGCCCGACGCTGAACTGCTGATCGCGGGCGGCCCGCCGGCCGAACATGTGGGCGAGGACCCCGAAGCCAGGCGACTGGCCGCACTCGCCGACGAGCTCGGCGTGGCCGACCGGGTCATCCTGCTGGGCAGCGTGAACCACGACACCGTTCCGCCCATGATCCGATCGGCCGACGCGGTCGTCACGACTCCCTGGTACGAGCCGTTCGGAATCGTCCCGCTGGAGGCCATGAGCTGTGCCCGGCCGGTCATCGGCAGCGCGGTCGGCGGGTTGCTCGACTCGGTGGCCGACGGTGAGACGGGCCTGCTCGTTCCGCCCCGGGACCCCGCTGCGGTAGCTGACGCTGCCCGCCGGTTGCTCGGCGACCAGACGTTGCGCCGCCGGCTGGGGCGCGCGGGGAGGTTGCGGGCCGAGGAACGGTTCGACTGGGCGCGGGTGGCCGAACAGGTCGAACAGGCCTACGCCGAGGTGGCGGCCGGCCAGGTGCGTCGATTGGAGGCCGTGTGATGAATCCGCAGACCTGGTTGCCGGGCCACATCGACGAGCTGTGCCGGGCGTTGACAGTGTTCCGGCAGAACGCCGAGCTCGTCGAGGCGCTGGGAAGACGGCTCGCGTGGGTCCTCGATAGTGGCGGCCGGCTGCTCGCGGTGGGCAACGGCGGCAGCGCGGCCGAGGCCCAGCACCTGACCGCCGAGCTGGTGGGCCGATTCGACGGCGAGCATCGACCGATGTCTGCGATCTGCCTGTCCGCCGAGACGTCCAGCCTGACCGCGATCCTCAATGACTACGGCCCGGACGAGGTGTTCGCCCGCCAGGTCGAGGCGCACGGCAGGCCGGGCGACGTTCTCGTCGCCATCTCGACCAGCGGGCGGAGCCGGAACGTGCTCCGAGCCGCCGAGCGGGCGCGAGCCGGCGGGCTCGATGTCTGGGCGCTCACCGGCGCCGTGCCCAACCCCCTCGCCGCCGTGGCCGATTTCACGGTGCCCGTGATGGCCCGCACCACGGCTGTGGTCCAGGAGGTTCACCTGGTCGCCGTCCACGCGCTGTGCGCGGCCGTGGACGTGCACCTACCGGCAGCTTCTGTGCACTTGGAGGAGGTGTCAGCGTGAGCATGCCATCGGTCGTGGTCATCGGGGACGTCGTCCTCGATCGGGACATATCCGGCCGGGCGGATCGGCTGAGCCCGGACGCGCCCGTCCCGGTCATCGACGTCGACCGGGTCCGCGAGCGACCGGGCGCCGCCGGGCTGGCGGCCCAACTCTGCGCGTCCGGGGGAGTTGACGTGACCCTGGCCGCTCCGATCGCGTCCGATCCCGCTGGGCAGCGGCTCGCGGCGATGCTGAGCAGCGACCTTTCCCTGGTCCCGATACCGCATGAAGGCCCGACCAGGCACAAGACAAGGGTGCTGGCTCGCGGGCAGGTTGTCGTGCGGTTCGACGAGGGTGGTCCGGGCGAGCCGGTCGACCCGCCGCTGGACGTCGTGCGGGACGTGCTCGGTGCAGCCGATGTGGTGCTGGTCTCTGACTACGGCGCCGGGACGACCCGCCACCCGGCGATTCGCGAACTGCTGGCCGGCGTGGCGACTCGGGTGCCGACCGTTTGGGATCCCCACCCGCGGGGCGGGGACCCGGTTCACGGGGTGATCGCCACGCCCAACCTCGCCGAAGCCGGCGCAGCGGCGTCTCGCGCCGGTCTCGATGTCGGCGCGGGCGCCGGTTCGCTGGCCGTCGCGCTCTGCGGGCTGTGGCGCGCCAGCGCGGTGTGTGTCACGGCCGGCGCTGCGGGCGCCCACCTCGCGGTGCCTCCTGACGAGGCTGTCGCCCTGCCCGCGCCATGGTCGGCGTCCGGTGATACGTGCGGTGCCGGCGACAGGTTCGTCTCCGCCGTCGTGAGGGCGATCGCGGACGGCGCCACGATCGGTGAGGCTGCGGCCTGCGGAGTCGCCGAAGCGACCGCCTGGGTAGCGGCCGGTGGGGTGAGCGCTCACGTCGAGCGTCCGGCATCGCCGGTCAGACCGCCCGGTCCGGGCCACTCCGAAGGCCGGCGCCGGGCGGGATCGAACGGCCTGGTTTCTATCAGTCCGCCGTCGAACGGCGCGACCTCGAACGGCGCCGCGCTGATGGGGGGCGAAGCGGTGGCCGCCGTTCGGACCCGTGGCGGCACCGTGGTCGCGACCGGCGGCTGCTTCGACATCCTGCATGCCGGCCATGTGTCCTGCCTGGAGGCGGCCCGGCGGATGGGCGACGCTCTCGTCGTGTTGATCAATTCTGATGCGTCGGTACGCCGGCGCAAGGGCCCGGGCCGTCCGGTGCTGAGCGCCGCCGAACGGGCCCGCATCCTGCTTGCGCTGAGCTGCGTCGATGCCGTCGAGGTGTTCGACGAGGACGACCCGCGGGCCGCTTTGGACCGGCTACGGCCCGATGTGTGGGTCAAAGGTGGCGACTACGCCGGACGGCCTATCCCGGAAGCGGAGCTCGTCGAGGGCTGGGGCGGGCGGATTGCGCTGGTCCCGTACCTCGACGGCCACTCGACCACCTCGATCCTGCGGCGTTCGGCGAAGAGCCGGGCGCGGAATCTGACGGAGGCTTCATGGACGGCATGAACGACATCGGCACGGTGTACATAACCGGCGGCTCGAGCGGCCTTGGCGCAGCGGTGGCCGGCGCGGTCGCCAAGGCGGGCGGCGCACCAGGGGTGATCGACCGGATGCCCCCCGAGGCGGACGTGGCCCACAGCATCGCGGACCTCGCCGAGCCGGGCGATGCCGAGCGGGCTGTGGCCGATCTTGTCGACCAGATCGGCCCGCCGACTGCGGTCGTCACCGCGGCGGGCATCGACGCGTGCGGCCCGCTCGCCGAGATCGAGCGCGAGTCGTGGGAACGGGTCGTCATGGTGAATCTGTTCGGCACGGTGGCGACGGTGCGCGCCTGCCTGCCATACCTGGAGCGCGCCCGCGGCACGATCGTCACCGTCGGCTCGACGCTCGGCCTTCGTGCGCTCAGCGACGCCACCGCGTACTGCGCTTCCAAGTTCGGTGTCGTGGGCTTCACCAGAGCGCTGGCCGTGGAGCTGGCCGGCAAGGTGGGCGTGACGCTGCTCATCCCCGGTGGCATGCGGACCTCGTTCTTCGACGGGCGTCCCGAGCAGTACCGTCCCGCGCCCGACGCCGACCTGGCCGATCCGGCCGACATCGCCGAGGTCGTGCTCGGCGTTCTTCGCCGGCCGGCGACCTGCCAGGTGCGAGAGCTCGTGGTCACGCCGGCGCAGGAGCCATCCTGGCCATGACGCCCGAGACGGTCCTGGTGCTGCGGGCGCTGGGACTGGGGGATACGGTGGCGGGCATCGCCGCGCTTCGAGGTGTCCGGCGAGCCTGGCCGGCCGGCCGGATCGTGCTGGCCGCGCCGAGCCGGTACGGAGGCTGGCTGCGCGGGCTCGGCGTCGTCGACAAGGTGCTGCACACCCAGGGTCTGGCCCGGCTGGACTGGCCGACTGGTGGGCACGTGGCGGTCAATCTGCATGGCTGCGGTCCGCAGAGCCACCAGCTTCTGACCGCGACTCGGCCGGCACGGCTGATCGCCTTCCGGTGCCGCGCCGCCGGTCACGACGAAGGCCCGGACTGGTCCTGGGACGAGCACGAGGTCGTCCGGTGGTGCCGGCTGGTGTCCGGTGCGGGCGGGCCGTGCTGTCCCGAGGATCTGCGTCTACCCCGGCTCTCACCGATCAACGGCCACATCGTGGTGCATCCGGGGGCGGCGTCCGCCTCCCGTCGCTGGCCGGCGCCTCGCTGGCGAGAGGTCGTTCGATCACTCGTGGACCGCGGTCATGACGTCGCAGCAACGGGGGACCGAACCGAACGCAACCTGTGCGCCGGAATCGTCAGCGGGATGCCGCGGGCCCGGAATCTGGCCGGCCGGCTGTCGGTGTCGGAGCTAGCCGAGCTCATCGCCGGTGCCACGGTACTGATCGCAGGTGACACCGGACCGGCGCACCTGGCGACCGCGTTCGGCACGCCGTCCGTGCTGCTGTTCGGGCCGACCTCGCCGGCGCGGTGGGGGCCGGTCATCGACGTCGATCGGCACGCCGTGTTGTGGCATGGCGGGAGCGGCCACGGCGATCCGCACGCCGCGGAGTTGGACCCGGCACTGGCCCGGATCGAGGTCGACGAGGTTGTCTCCGTCGCGTTCGAGTTGCTCGACCGGATACCGCAGCGGGCCGCGGGCTAGGCGGACCGCCTGGCGGCGTCGGCGAACCAGGCCACCGTCCTGGCCAGGCCGGTAGACCAGGCCACGCGCGGTTCCCAGCCCAGCACCGTGCGGGCCAACGTGGTGTCGGGCCGGCGCACCTGCGGGTCGTCGACCGGCCGGTCGACATACTCGATGGCCGAGTTGGATCCGGTCGCCGCGACGATGTCCTCGGCGATTCGGCGGACCGTGAGTTCGGTGGGGTTTCCGATGTTCATCGGACCGGAATGCCCGCTCGCGGCCAGGTCGAGGATGCCCTCCACGAGGTCGCCGACGTAGCAGACCGACCGGGTCTGAAGTCCGTCGCCCGCGACAGTGAGCGGTTCGCCCGCCATGGCCTGCCGGATGAATGTGGGGATCGCCCGGCCGTCGGCCGCCCGCATCCGTTCTCCGTACGTATTGAAGATGCGCACGATCGCGGTGTCGACGCCATGCGCGGTTCGGTACGCGGTGGTCAGGGCCTCGGCGTACCGCTTCGCCTCGTCGTACACACCTCGCGGACCCACCGGATTGACGTGGCCCCAATAGTCCTCCGGTTGCGGATGCACCTGGGGGTCGCCGTACACCTCCGATGTGGAGGCGAGCACGAACCGGGCCTGCTTGTCCTTCGCCATCCCCAGCGCATGCCAGGTTCCGAGGGCGCCGACCTTCAAGGTCTCGAGCGGAAGCCGCAGGTAGTCCACGGGTGAGGCGGGGGATGCGAAGTGCAGTACCAGATCGACGTCGCCGGGTACGTGAATGAAGTCAGTCAGATCGCAGCGCAGCAGGCGGAACCCCGGTCGGTCCATGAGGTGCGCGACGTTGGCCGGCGTCCCAGTGAGGAAGTTGTCGAGACACACGACCTGGCTGCCCCGGGACATGAGGGCCTCGCACAGATGGCTGCCGAGGAAGCCGGCGCCTCCGGTGACGACCGCCCGCTGGAATCTCCACTCCATGGCCGCTGGGTACCCAGGCGTTGCGCCGGCAAACGATGACCTGCTGCCCGGAGGGTGCTCTACAGCCCAGCAGCGCCTCAGTCGCCGGAGGTCGCAGCCGCGACGGCAGGACGGCTTTGCGGGGATCGAGCGAGGGTCGGGTTCGGCATGCCACTGGTCGAATGGCGGCAGAGCGATGGGTCGAACCCGACCCGCTCGGTCAAGGCGCGGTGGTCACTTGTTCGGTGGCGCGGCGCTGATGTCGGCGAGCGCCGACTGCGGGTCCTCGGTAACCGCCAGGTCGCCGATGGTCAACACGCCCTGCGGCTGGCCGTCCGCCGCGATCACGGGCAACCGGCGAATGGCGTACTCGCGCATCAACTCGACCGCCTCTGAGACGGGTTGATCGGGAAGAGCACTGATCAGGTCCTCACTGCAAACCTCGGAAACCGTGGTGGATTCAGGTTCACGGTGAGCGGCGAGCACTCGCACGGCTAGGTCCCGGTCGGTAACGATGCCTCTAACGCGGTTGTCCTCCACGACAAGAACGTCGCCCACGTCGTACTCGCGCATCAGCTCGGCGGCCTCGGTAACGGGGGCACCGGGACTTACGCCGATCACCTCAGGTGTCATGACGTCGGCCACGGACTGCGGTGTCGTTGTCATTGCTCCTCCTCGTGGATCGCGAAGTTGCGGGTCGTCATCAGCGGGGCATCGGGCTTTTGGCGGCGCCGTTGCCGCGTATCCCGCTTCGTCGCCAGCTACCCGCTCGGCGCCGCAGTTCACCCAACGGTTGTGGATTTCTTAGAATGCGCCGTTGACCGATCCGCCCCGCGTCTGAGCACCGTCACGACGATTCCGCCCCTTCCGCAGGGGTAAGGCGATGGCATGGCCGACCACGTCACCATCGTTGTCGCGACCCGCAACCGGCGCGACGAACTGCTTCGCACACTCGGGCGGCACGAAGCGCCTGTGATCGTCGTCGACAACGGCTCCATGGACGGTACCCAGCAGGCGGTCGGCTCACTGCCGAACGTCGAACTGGTGGAGTCGGACGACAACCACGGCGCCTACGCGAGGACCGTCGGTGCGCTGCGGGCGGCCACCCCGTACGTCGCGTTCGCCGACGACGACTCGTGGTGGGCGCCGGGTGCGCTGGAGCGCGCCACGAGGATCATGCAGGATCATCCTCGCCTTGCAGTGCTTGCCGCTCAGGTGCGGGTGATGCCGCGTGACGAGCCGGATCCGCTGTGCCGGCTGATGGCGGACTCTCCTGTCGGGCGTGCGCATGACCTTCCCGGTCCCTCTGTTCTCGGCTTCATGGCGTGCGGGTCCGTCGTGCACCGAGGGGCGTTCCTCTCGGTGGGCGGCTTCGACGACATCGTGCGGTTCCCAGGGGAGGAGGAGCGGGTCGCGCTTGACTTGGCGGCCGCCGGGCTTGGTCTGGCCTATGTGGACGATGTCGTTGCGTACCACCGACCTTCGCCGAGCCGGCACTCGGCCGTCGCACGGAAGGCGGCGGTCGCGAGAAGCCGCCTGCTCACCGCATTACTGCGGCGCCCGTGGCCGGTAGTCGGCCGCGAGCTCGTCACAACCCTGCGGTCCGGCCGGGCCGGTCGGGCCGGTGCCGTCGCGGCCGTCCCGCAGATGTGGCCCGCGTTGCGCCACCGCTCGGTCGTCCCGTCCGCTGTCGAGTCACAGCTGAATCTGCTCGCCCGCACTGGGTACCCCTGACGTCCGGCAGCTGTGAAGCGTTTCCGGTCGCCAGGGCTTGGGTATCGACGAGGCATGGATCAGATCCGGGTGCGCAGCTCGACGATCGAAGATGGTGAACGCATCCCTGACCGGCACAGCCATGACGGACCGAACGTCTCACCGGCGATCGAGTGGATCGGTATTCCAAAGGACGCGATAGAGGTCGCCGTGATGTGCGTCGACCCGGACGCTCCGGGCGGCACGTTCCTGCATTGGTTGCTGACAGGGCTCGACCCGCACACCGGCGGAGTGCCCGAGGGTCGCGTACCCGACGGAGCCCGCGCCTGGCCCAACGACTTCGGCGAGGAGGGTTGGGGTGGTCCAGCGCCGCCACCTGGACATGGACCGCATCGTTACCGGTTCGAGGTCTTCGCGCTGGCCCAGCCGATCGAGCTGCCGGACCGTCCGACGGCTCAGGATGTGCACCGTGCTACGGAGGGCATCACCCTCGCGGAAGGCATCCTGGTCGGCATCTACGAACGATAGGCTCGGTTGGACAACGTGACGTCAAGCGCGCCCGCTCGCGCCAAGTCCTGGTTTGGCGGAGGTCCACCTCGCCAGTCGTTCGAATTCCTCAGGCCTGACGGTCGTGGAGATAGGCCCGCAGATCGCGGCGGTCCGGCTGGTCGCCAAGCCATCTGCTCACACCGTCCGGGTCGCGTGCGGTCAATTCGTCGAGGATCGCGTGCCTAAGGTCTGCGTACGAGCACAGCGTGGACGGCAAGTAGGTTTGCTTCATCTCTTGCCCGGTCTGCAGCCAGAGTGTGCACAGCTGCTCGCTCGAGGCGGAACGGATTTCCGCGCGGGCACTGGCGGGCAACTTGGCCGCGAGCGTCCTTGCATCAGGATGGGTCGAAGTACTTGACGCTGTTCGCGTGAACAATGCGACCGTCGCCCAGGCGAGGCCTACGGTGATTACCAGGAACCAGCCGAGACCGAGCGCGACAGCGACCAGTCCGATGGCGAGCATTGTGATCCAGGCCCACGGTTTGATACGCCGGGTCCGGCCGCGTGCGTGCATAGGTGCCCTGCCAATCGATCGCGACAAGTTAGCCGAGGGCCACGAGCACTGGCCAAGATCACAAGCGTCTGGACGTCGATCGCCGTGTCTTGTTGCGCCGCTGACCCTGCTCTGGCTGGCATGTACCCCGCGATCGGCGGCTCATGCCTTCGGTGGTTCCGCCTCGAGTGGTTCTGCCGCGAATGCCGGGGTAAATATAGGCATCCCGCGCTCCTGGAGGTCACGGTGAGTCAGGCAAGCGAACACGAAATCGACAAGATCGACGCGCTCCTCGAGACGTTGCAGCGGGAACGGCGACAGTGCACGGATCCTGCTGACATTCTGCGGGTCAGCGAGTCGATCGATCTACGTCTGGACGAGCGGCTTCGCCTGATGCGAAGCGAGGACGCCAAAGGCGGCGGCAAGCGTGGTGGTACTGGCAGGGGCCGGCGACCTTATCGGCAGCGTTCCCACTGAAGACCGCCTCGAGTATCGACCGGCACGAATCGATCAGGGAGTCGGCTCGGGATCCGGCCGCGGTTCCGGCTCGGGCAAGGGACCCGGCCGCGGCCCGGTGGGACTCGGTTCGGGGGTCGGCGCCGGTGGGACCGGGCGTTCCGGCGCGGGCCCCGGCGGTGTGGGATCAGGCATTGGCGGGGTCGGCGGGCTCGGCCCGGGATCCGGCCCGGGTGGTACGTGACTAGCCAACATGATCAGCTGCGCTACCTTCCGTGTTCTGCGCCGACCACTACTTGCGGCCGTGCGCGGAGATCAGGACAGCGGCCCTCTCGCCCTGCCGCCTAGCGTGGCGAGCCCGACGATCCAGCCCACGAACAGCCCGTAGCCGGCACCGGCGCCCGCTGCCTGGAGGGCGCCGAGCAGTGACGGGTCGCTCCGGACCAAGGCAGCCAGCAGGCCGGCCGCGGCACCGGCGAAGATGTACGCGGCCCAGCCCGCCAGCAGCTGGCTGACGGTTCCCCGGACCCGGGCCAGCTGCGAACCCGGCAACATGGCCAGGAAGATGCCGGCGAAGACAACGACAAGCAGGGCTCGCAGAATGGCCGCGAAGTTGTCGCGCAATGTCGCGTCCGCGTCGATCTGCCAGGACGGCCAGGCGAGAAGGTGAAGGAACCACCCGCTGGCCGTATCGGGGTCCACGTTGTCCCGGACCCAGTCGACATACCACGGGCTGCCGAAGACAGCCACGAGGATTACTGCCGCGACGATTCCTGCTCCGGTCGCGGTGCGGTACCGTGTGGCAACCACCATGCACGGTACTTTCCCGGCATTCGGCACCCGAAAACCAAAGATCGCTCGCCGATGCCCATTCGCCCTGGAGATTCAGACCGACCAGGTCGCGAACCTCTGGCCGGTGAACTCGCGCAGGCGGGCAACGTCGTCCGCGAACTCC
>Ga0299914_10001606_pt1 | contig 15141 bp, 11 predicted proteins | sample RVTome_10_FD_201361 | JGI IMG/M metagenome (GOLD analysis project Ga0299914, IMG submission 201361) | Soil microbial communities from uranium-contaminated site in the Upper Colorado River Basin, Wyoming, United States - RVT153D57 (version 2) ...
CTCGAGCAGCTCGCGAACCTCCGCCGCGGCCTGCGCCGGGAAGATCAGGTCGACGCCGAGGTCGGTGGCGGCGGCGAGCGCCGCGATCCCGTCGAGGTCGACCTCGCGATGGGCGTGCTCGGGCGCCGGGATCCCGGCGCCGATCGCCTCGACCGCGCGGGGTCCGATCACCGAGACCACGGCCCAGTCGCCGGAGGCGTCCTCGACCTCGGCGTCGCGGCCGACCCCGTACATCCGCATGTGGCGGACGGTCGCCGCGAGCGTCTCGGGCGCGGTGTCGAGCCGGAGCTCGCCGGCGGCCAGGCGCAGCACCCGCATGTCGGCCTGCATGTGGCCCTTGCGGTCGAGCAGCGCCGCATAGCACCCCCGGCCCGGGTCGAGGGCCTCGACGTCGTTCGTGAGCTGACCCTGGAGCAGCCCGGCCGCCTCGGCCCCGGTCACGCGGAGGATCCCTCGCGGGCGATCGAGGAAGCCCGCGCCCTCGCGGAGGACCCGGTACGCGGCGTCGATCTCGACTCCGGTCGCGGTCGGCATCGGCTTCGATTGTGACAGCCCGCCGCGGCCGCCCGGGGGCGTCAGCCGTGGGGCGCGGGGGTGTGCAGGAGGGCCTGGATCACCGATGCGAACTGGTTCGCGATCACCCGGGCCCGGTTCACCTCGGCGCGGGTCCACGGCCGGTCGTCGCGGCTGTAGGCCTCGAGCAGGCCCAGGCTCTCGCCGCGGCTGACGACCGGGACCATCAGCAGCGCGCGCTGGCCGAGGTCGAGCAGGTGCCGGCTCTCGGCGGCGTCGGCCTCGGGGTCGCCGACGAACACCTGCGCCGCCTCGCGCCGGGCGAGGACGCCGTTGGTGAGCGGGAAGCCCGAGACCTCGTACTCGCGCTCGCTCGGGCGATCGCCGTTCTCGGCCAGGGTCTCGATCGTTCCGTCCTCGGCGCGCCAGCGCGAGAGCACGATCTTGTCGGCGTCGAGCTCGGCGCCGATCATCGCCAGCGCGCCGGCGATGTCGGCTCGCGAGCGGATGCCTGCGAGGTGGGCGCTGAGGCGGACGAGCCGGCGGTCGACTCCGACCAGCGGCTGGGAGTCGGTGGGCACCGTTCGCAGCGCCTCGTCGAGCGACGCGCGGCAGGCCTCGGTCGCGAGCGGTGAGATCCCCGTCCACGGCGCCGCGGGATGCGCGAAGACGTAGCCCTGCCCCCATTCGACGTCGAGGTCGGCGGTCACCGCGAGGTCGTCGAGCCCCTCGAGGCCCTCGGCGCACACGGTCGCGCCGATGTAGCCCGCGAAGCGGACGAACGACTCGACGAGGGCCATCCGAGCGACGTCGTCGTGGATTCCGTCGATCAGGTCCCGGTCGAGCTTGACGATGTCGGGGCGAACGCGCATCAGCTGCGTGAGCCCGGCGTAGCCGGCGCCGGCGTCGTCGATCGCGACCTGGGCTCCGCGACGGCGGAGGTCGGCGACGGTCGCCGTCAGGCGGTCGTCGTCGGGGACGAACTCGTGCTCGGTGATCTCGATCACGATCCCGGTCAGGTCCTGCGGCAGCGCGCGCCTGACGATCTCCGAGGACAGCGCCGAGGGGCTCACGTTGAGCGACAGGAAGGTGCCGAGCGGGCGGCCGGTCGGCCGCAGGGCCGCCTCGATCGCCGCAGCCTCGAGCTCCGGCCCGAGCCCGCAGCCGTGCGCCTGCGCGAACCATCCCTGGGGCGAGCTTCGGGACGCGCTCGGAAACCGGGCGAGGGCCTCGTAGCCGAGCACCCGGCCGGTGGCGAGGGCAACGATCGGCTGGAACACGATGTGAACCGGCTGCTCCTCGCCGAGCAGCGCCTCGACCTCCGCCCGCTGGCGCTCCGACCAGTCGCCGGGAGTGTGGCCCGCGTCGAACCTGCGGGTGCGGTCCCTTCCGCCGCGCTTCGCCCAGTACAGGGCGGTGTCGGCGAGGTGGCCGAGGACCGATGCGTCGTCGGAGTCGCCGGGACAGGTGGCGAGGCCGGCCGAGCAGGTGAGCTCGATGCCTTCGACCGGGGTCTCGGCGATCGCGGCTCGAGCGCGCTCGGCGATCGCCAGCGCCTGCTCGCTCTCGACCCCGGGGAGGATCAGCGCGAACTCCTCGCCGCCGACGCGGGCGGCGATGTCGCCGCGGCGAATCGTCGCCCGAATCCTGCTGCCGACGGTGCTGAGGACGGCGTCGCCGTAGGGGTGCCCGTGGCGCTCGTTCACGGCCTCGAAGTTGTCGAGGTCGATCATCACCAGGGCCACCGGCATGCGGTCGCGCCGCCCGGCGGCGACCGACGCGTGCAGGCGCTCGTGGAACCCGCGGTGGTTGGCGAGGCCGGTGAGCGCGTCGGTTGTGGCGAGCCCGTGCAGTCGCGCGCCCTGGTACTGGACGAGGGCCAGCAGGCCGACGATCAGGCCGGCCCCGGAGACGCCGAGCGCGATCAGGGCCGGGCCCCGGAGGTCGAACGCGACGACGGTGGCCCCGAGCCACAGCAGCGCGCACGCGGTCGCGATCGGGATCAGCAATCCCGATCGTGAAAGTGAGCCCGCTGGGACGGGTCTGAGTGGTGAGCGCTCCGACATTGCGTTCGGCCCCGGGTCCGGCCCGTGGTCGATAGATCGGGGCGAGGGCGCGAAGCCTTTAGCGCCGGGATCGATTCTGGACGGGGCTCGGTCCGCTCGCCGGGGCAGATGACGGAGTACGCTGCCCTCGTGGCGCTCGGCGACGACTTCCGCGCGATCCTCGACTCGCTGCCCGGCGACTGGACCGACATCGTCTGCGACCTTCGGCTGGCGGACGAGTCGCGCTACGTCGACGCCGCCGTCCTCCTGACCCAGATCAACGCCCAGCCCTACTCGAACGCCGACTGGCACTGGCGGCTGAACGTCGCCCACAGCTTCGGCCACGCGGCCGCCGCCGAGTCCGTCGTCGGGACCCTGGCGCTGCTCGACGACGAGGGCATCGAGGGCGAGATGATCCTTCGCGACGTGCGTCAGGGGCGCGCCGAGGTGGTCCAGATGTGGGGCCGCCCCGAGAGCGTCCGCCGCGAGTTCCGGGCCCGGCGCGCGCTCTAGCGGCGCGCCGAGCCGCTAGGGGTCGGAGGCCCGGGGTCGCAGGCGCTCGCCGACCGTGTCGACGTCGACGAGCCCGTGCCGGGCGGCGAAGGCGAGCCAGTCGTCGAGGTCCGGAGGGGCGATGCGCTCGCCGAAGGCACCGGCTTCGAGCAGCGCCTCGAGCTGGGCGCGCTGCTCGTCGGCGTCGAGCCCCGGGACGGCGTCGAGGAGGTCCCGGAGCGCCTCCTCGGGATCCTCGCGAAGCCGCGAGTAGCCGCGATCCGTGGCCTCGACGACCGCCTCGACGAGCTCGGGGTCGCGCTCGGCGACCTCGGTGGCGGTGACGAGGACGAGCTCCGGGTAGGGCGGCGCCCCGTGGTCGTCGACGCGGAACTCGCGCGTCGGGACGCCGAGGCGCCGAAGCGCGACGCCCTCGGCGCTCCAGAAGGCGGTTGCCGCGTCGAGGCGTCCGGCGGCGAGCGCGGCGACCGCGTCGAAGCCGATCTCGATCCGCTCGACCGCCGCAGGGTCGGCGCCGCCGGATTCGAGCACGGCGTCGAGCACGGCGTCATCGGACGGCAGCCCGGTGACGCCGACCGTGCCGCCCTCGAGGTCGGCGGGCTCGGTGACTCGCTCGCGATCGGCTGCGATCACCGCGCCGAGCGGCCGTCGGACGACCTCAGCGATCGGACGCAGGTCGAGCCCGCGCTCCACCGCCACCCCGAGATCGTTGACGGTCAGGATCGCGAGCTCGACCCGGCCCGCCTCGAGCAGCCGGGGAGCGTCGGTCGACTCGGCCGGCTGGCGGATCTCGAGCTCGACGCCGGCGTCGGCGTAGTCGCCGCGCTCGAGCGCCGAGTAGATGCCGGCGTGGACGGCGTTCGGCTGGAAGTCGAGAACCAGGGTCGCTTCCGTCGAAGCGCCCGGTTCAGCGCCGCCACCGCCGCAGCCCGCGAGGACGGTGGCGAGGACGGCCGCCAGCAGCGCGGCCCACGATCTCATCGGCGGCCGAGGATAGTCGTGCCGTGCACGCGCCGCGGCGTGTATAGACTGCCGCGCTGATCCCCCGTCCCGGGGGCGGGGAAGGGCTACCACCTAGGAGGTTTTCAGTGCAGGATCGAGGCCTTGCCGCCTATATCGCCGAGCTCATCGGCACGCTGTTGCTGGTCTTCACGATCTGTACGGTCATCATCCTCTACCTCTCGACGAGTCCTGAGGCTCAGACCGGATCGGATTTCGCGGTCATCGGGTTGGCGCACGCCTTCGTCCTGTTCCTGCTGGTGATCACGCTGGGAGCGGCGAGCGGCGGCCACTTCAACCCGGCGATCACGCTCGCAGCCTTGGCGCTGCGGAGGATCGACCCCGTCGACGCGGTCGTCTACATCCTCGCCCAGCTCTCCGGCGGCGTGCTCGGCGCGCTGCTCGCGAAGGGCTTCCTCGTCGACGAGGGGCGGGCGACCGACTACGGCGCGGCGCAGATCAGCCCGTTGCTCTCCGGCAGCGTGGCCGGGGCGCTGGTCGAGGCGATCGGAACGTTCCTGCTCGTGCTCGCGGTGCTCGCGGTGGCGATGAACCCGCGTGCCCGCCAGGAGTGGGCGCCGTTCGTGATCGGGATCACGCTCGGCTTCGTCGTCATGGTCCTCGGCCCGCTCACCGGTGCCGCCGTCAACCCGGCTCGCTGGTTCGGTCCGGCGCTGATCGGCAACGCGTTCGGCGGCTTCAGCGACATCTGGCCGTACATCATCGGCCCGATCGTCGGCGCCGGAGTCGCCGTCGCGGTGTTCAGGTTCGTGATCGCCGGGCCGCAGTACGCGGCCGGTCCCGAGCCCCCGGTCCAGACCCCGAAGGCGACGCAGGTCTCCTAGCCGCAGATTCGCGTGCTGAGCCGGTCGCGGGCCCCGAGCGCCCGCGGCCGGCTCGTTCGCGTCGGCGGTCGATCGCCGCATTGATAGCGTCCGCCGGGATGCGGCGGATCACCTTCTCGCGCAACTACACGGTCTCGCTCTCGCGCACCTGCCGGTGCTACTGCAAGTACTGCGCCTTCGCGACCCACCGTGCCCACCTCTACGCGCCCGACGAGGTCGAGGCGCGGCTCGACGACGCGGTGCGCCGCAACGCCAAGGAGCTCCTCGTGCTCACCGGCGAGGCGCCCGAGGTGAACCCGGTCGTCGCCCGGCGGCTGGCCGACTACGGCCACCGCGACTTCACCGCCTACGTCGTCTGGACCTGCGAGCGGGCGCTCGAGCGCGGCCTGCTCCCGCACACCAACCTCGGCGCGCTCTCGCGCGAGGACCTCGCCCGGCTGCGCGAGGTGACCGCCTCGCAGGGGCTGATGCTCGAATCCGTCTCGGAGCGGCTGATGGAGACGGTCCACGCCGGCTCGCCGACCAAGCACCCAGCCCGCCGCTTGGAGACGATCGAGGCCGCGGGCGCGCTCCGGATCCCGTTCACGAGCGGGATCCTGGTCGGAATCGGCGAGACCCCCGAGGAGCGGATCGCCTCGCTCGAGGCGCTGGCCGAGGTCAACGAGCGCCACGGCCACATCCAGGAGGTCATCCTCCAGAATTTCGTTCCGCACCCCAGGTACTACGGGCGCGAGGTCGCTGACGTCGCCGACCAGGCAGCGCGCCGCCGCTGGGCGCAAAATTCACAACCCATGCCCGCCGCCTCCTCCGCTTCGCGTCCGGGGGCGGCGGGGTCCGCTCGGGCTCCGGCTCCTGAGCCGGTCCCCGAGTGGGCCACTCCCGTGAGCTTGGACGACATGAAGCTCCTGGTTCGCGAGTGCCGGCGGCTGATGCCGGAGGTCGGGATTCAGATCCCGCCGAACCTCGCCGACTGGTGGGACGAGCTGGTCGACGCAGGCGCGACCGACCTCGGCGGGCTGTCGGCGAACGGCGACCACATCTCTCCCGAGCACGCCTTCCCGAGCCCGCACCAGGTCCGCAAGCGGCTCGCCCCCCGCGGCTACGCGCTCACCGAGCGTCTCTGCGCCTACCCGCAGTACCTCGATCCGGAGTGGATGGCCCAGGGCGTCCTCGACGTCGTCAGGCTCAAGTACTGGAGCTTCATCCCCAGGCGTGGCTCGGGCCGCCGCTCGGAGCGCGAGATCGACCCCGAGCTCGCGCCGCTGGCGATCGACAAGGGCCGGCGCGGTGAGGAGCTCACCGACGACGAGCTGACCGCGCTCTTCGCCGAGCGCCGCCCGGAGGTGGTCGAGTCGATGCGGGTCGCCGCCGACGGGCTCCGCGCCGAGCTCGCCGGCGATGTCGCCACCTTCGTCGTCAACCGCAACGTCAACTTCACCAACGTCTGCGTCGTCGGCTGCGCCTTCTGCGGCTTCGGCCAGGGCCGGCGCTCGCCCGACGCCTACCACGTCACCCCCGACGACTTCCAGGCTCGGGTCGAGGAGGCGATCGAGTTCGGCGCCACCGAGATCTGCATGCAGGGCGGAATCCACCCCGACTACACCCTCGACGACTACGGGCGCTGGCTCCGGCTGGCGAAGGAGGTCGGGCCCGACCTCCACCTCCACGCCTACTCGCCGATGGAGATCCACTACATGTGCGAGCGCTCGGGGCTCTCGCCGGAGGCGGTGTTCGACCACCTGCGCGAGGCCGGCCTCGACTCGACCCCCGGGACCGCGGCCGAGGTCCTCGACGACGGGGTCCGGCAGCGGATCTCGCCGAACAAGCTCCCCGCCCGGCGCTGGGTGGAGATCATCGAGGCCTGTCACCGCTCCGGCCTGCGCTCGACCTCGACGGTGATGTTCGGCCACGTCGAGGAGCCGTGGGAGCTCGCCCGCCACATGCGACTGGTCCGCTCGCTCCAGGAGCGGACCGGGGGGATCACCGAGTTCGTGCCGCTGAGCTTCATCCCCTACCAGACGCTGCTCGGCCGGACGCACGGGATCGAGGAGATCTCCCGCGAAGACAACCTCAAGCACACGGCCGCCTTCCGGTTGGCGCTCGGCAAGCAGATCCCGAACCTTCAGGCGAGCTGGGTGAAGATGGGGCTCGACGCCGCCACCGAGGCCCTCCGCTGGGGCGTGAACGACCTCGGCGGGACGCTGATGGAGGAGAACATCTCGCGCATGGCCGGCTCCCGCCACGGCGTCCGCCTCGAGCCCGAGGACCTGATCGCCGCCGCCCGAGCCGCCGGCCGAACCCCCGCCCAGCGCACCACCCTCTACGAGCTGATCGAAACGTACTGAACGAGCCGTCCTCGGATCGCGGCCTCCCGAGCCTCGCTGACGCGACCGGACATTCGCCGCCGCCACGGCCTCCGCCTGAAGATCGCGACGCTGACGGCGAACGGGGTCGAGGTGATGCCGATCACGCCGCCAGCTTCGAGACGATCCGACGGCAGCGCTGGCGAGGCTGCGGAAGGCGTTGGCAGTCGCCGGATCACGCGCGCGCTGACCGCCAGGCGGGCGAGCCGACGGGCGTCGAATCTCGACCGTCGGGCCATGGCGCGGCCCGAACCGCGTGAATAGCCTCGCCCGCCTTCGATCGGTGCCGGCGGCTGCCGGGACCGTCTCACCGCTGATGCGAACGGAAAGGACTCCCTTGCCCGAGATCGGATCCCGCTCGAACGCCGCAGCCCGCACCCGCCGCGCGATCGCGACGCTGGCGCTCTCCGCGGTCGCGCTCGCGGCGACGCTCGCCCTGGCGCAGCCCGCCGCCGCGGTCAACTTCGTCGTCACCTCGAACGGGGCGACGTGGCAGATCCACGACGCCGCGGCTCCGGGCCTCGACACCGGCAGCATTCGCACGGCGAGCAACTCGCAGGCGCAGGGCTTCGGCAACATCATCGTTCGCGTCGCCTCCGAGCCCGAGCCCCGGTTGAACGGCGAGATGATGCGCGGCTTCGGGCTCCGGTTCGACGGCCTCGACCGGTTCCGGACCACCCGGGCCGTCGACCTCGGCGGGGTCAGCGTCACCCGGGCGCTGCGGATCGACCGGAGCGCGAACTGGGCTCGCTTCCTCGACACCTTCACCAACACCACCGGGGCTCCGATCGACGTCGACGTCTCCTTCGGCGGAGCGCTCGGCTACAACCAAGGCAACAACCAGAGCAGCGTCGTCGCGACCTCGAGCGGCGACGACGTGCTCGCGCCCGACGACTCGTGGTCGGTGGTCGCCTACCCGAGCGAAGACGTCCGGCCGGTCGGCGTCGCGATCGGGACGCCGGATCCGTTCCCGGGGCTGCTCGGCATGGGCAACCACGAGCTCGACCCGTTCTCGACCCCGCTGCCCGCGACCGGCCACGCGGCGAACTTCCACGGCTACCTCAACGAGCTGACGCTGGCCCCCGGCGAGTCGAGGTCGCTGCTGCGGTTCGTGCTCATCGGCGACCAGGGCGAGGGATCGGCGGCGGCTGCCGAGTCCGAGATCGCGGCGCTCGCCGCCGACCCGGCGATCGCCGACCTGTCGACGGCGGAGGTCTGCACGCTCGCCAACTGGGACCCGGCCGAGCTTCCCGGCTTCGACGACGCCGATTGCGCGTCGGTCGCCCCGCTCGACGTCCCGCCGGCGCCGCCGGCGAGCGAGGCGACGACGAGCTCCCCGTACGACGTCACCGGGAAGTCGCTCGCCGAGCTCCAGGCCGACATGGAGGCAGGCGAGGCCACCTCCGAGGAGATCACCCAGGCCTACCTCGACCGGATCGCCGCCTACGACGTCGGGCAGCTCGGCTTTCACGCCTTCATCCACGTCGCCGATGACGCGATCGCGCAGGCGAAGGCGGCCGACGAGGCGCGCGCGGACGGCGCGACCGGCGAGCTGCTCGGGATCCCGGTCGCGATCAAGGACCTCTTCGACACCAAGGACATGCCCTCGACCAGCGGCACGCTCGCGCTCGAGGGCTGGCAGCCCGGCACCGACGCCCACCAGGTCGAGCTGCTCCGCGAGGCCGGCGCCGTTCTGATCGGCAAGGCGAACATGTCCGAGTTCGCGAACTCGGGCGGCTACAGCGAGAGCGGCTGGGGCCAGGTCTGGAACGGGCTCTACCCGTCGAAGACGTCGTTCGGGTCGAGCGGGGGCTCGGCGGTCGCGGTCGCGACGAGCATGGCGGCCGGGGCGATGGGAAGCCAGACCGGCGTCTCGCTCTACGCGCCGGCGGTCGGGGCGAGCCTGACCACCTTCCGCGGCACCGACGGGATGGCGAGCACGCGCGGGGTGACGCCGCTGACCTGGGCCCAGGACTACGCCGGGCCGATCGCGCGGACGGTCACCGACCTCGCATACATGCTCAACGTCACCACCGGCACCGACCCGGGGGACCTGCTGCTGACGTCGGAGGCGGACGAGCACCGGCCCGACGACTGGACCGACCACCTCGACCCGGACGCGCTCGAGGGCAAGCGGATCGGCTACATCCCCGACTCGTTCGAGTCGAGCTATGCGAGCGAGGACGGCACCGGCGCCGCGGTCATGGACCACTTCGGCGACCTCGAGGCGGCCGGCGCCGAGCTGGTCGAGATCACCGATCCGCCGCCGGCGGGCAGCTGCTCGGGGTGCGGGAGCACCAACCGCGAGGGCTGGGCCCGCTACATCGAGCTCCACGACGACTTTCCCTACGCCGACGGCAACGAGCTGCTGGCGTCGCCGCGGGTGCTCCCGTACCGGCGCCTGTCGTCAGTTCCGACGACGCCGCGGATGACCCCGGAGGCGGTCGACCAGTGGCTCGAGCTGCGCCAGGCGCGCAAGGAGAGCATCGACGGGTGGATGGACGACCACGACGTCGACGCGGTGGTCTACCCCGGCTTCATCAGCGACATGTACAGCAACGACACGAGCGCCAACCAACACAGCTCCGATCGCGGCTCGGGCGTGGTCACGTCGACCTACGGGGTTCCAACCGTCGTCGTCCCGGTAGGCACGAACCCGAACGGCTACTCGATCGCGATGCAGATCGCCGGCCGGGCCTGGGACGACGCCGAGGTCCTCGGCATGGGCTACGCGCTCGAGCAGCAGGCGCAGGGCCGGCAGCAGACGGAGTTCGCGCCGCCGCTCGAGTACGTGCCCGGGTTGACGCCGCCGCCGGTCGAGGTCGAGGTGCCGGGCGATCCCGTGACCGAGCCGATGCGCTTCCGGATCGCGACCCAGGCGCGGATCCGCGGCCGCCGGGCGCGAATCGGGTTCCGCAACGACGGCCCGACGAGCCTCAGGGGAACGCTCGCCCTGCGGGCGAAGCTCGGCGGCAGCAAGCTGAAGCTCGGACGCACAGGCGTCAACGTCGGACCCGGCGCCGCGCGCAAGCTCTCGGTGAAGATGAAGCCGGCGACCGCCCGACGGCTGGAGCGGAAGCTCGACGGGCGGCGCCGGGTCCAGGTGATCGCTCGCTACGACCTCCGCAGCCCGGCGACCGGCGCGACCGAGGCCGGCGTTCGACGTGCGGCGCTCCGGTAGGGCGGCCGGACGCAGCCGACCGCGGCGCGCGATGATTCACCCGTGCGCGCGATGGTGCTCTCACGGCAGCGGGAGCCGCTGGCCGGCGTCGACGTCCCCGAGCCCGAGCCCGGCGCCGGCCAGGTCCTGGTCCGGGTCGCCGCCTGCGGCGTCTGCCGCACCGACCTGCACGTGGTCGACGGCGATCTCAGCGAGCCGAAGCTGCCGCTGATCCCCGGTCACCAGATCGTCGGAACGGTCGTCGAGGCCGGGGAGGGGGCGGAGCGCCATGCGCCCGGGGATCGGGTCGGGATCCCGTGGCTCGGGTGGACCTGCGGCGAGTGCCGCTACTGCCGCTCGGACCGCGAGAACCTCTGCCCACGGGCGCGGTTCACCGGCTACGACGTCGACGGCGGCTACGCCGAGCTCGCCGCCGCCGACGAGCGCTTCTGCTTCCCGGTCCCGGGCGGCTATCCCGACCTCCAGGCGGCCCCGCTGCTGTGCGCGGGGCTGATCGGCTACCGGTCGCTGCGGATGTGCGGCGACGCCGAGCGGCTCGGTCTCTACGGCTTCGGCGCCTCGGCGCACATCGTCTGCCAGGTGGCGCGGCACCAGGGGCGCGAGGTTCTGGCGATCACCAAGCCGGGCGACGCCGATACCCAGCGATTCGCGCTCGAGCTCGGCGCGGGCTGGGCCGGCGACCCCGCGGGCGGCTCGGAGGTGGCGGAGGCCGGCGACGGCCGACCCCCGGTCGAGCTCGACGCGGCGATCGTCTTCGCGCCCGCCGGCGAGCTCGTCCCGGCCGCCCTGCGGGCGCTCTCCCCCGGCGGGGTCGTCGTCTGCGCCGGCATCCACATGAGCGACATCCCCTCGTTTCCGTACGAGATCCTCTGGGGCGAGCGCGCGGTCCGCTCCGTGGCCAATCTCACCCGCCGCGACGGCGAGGACTTCCTCGCCCTCGCGCCGGAGGTGCCGGTGCGGACGGAGGTCAGCGAGTACCCGCTCGAGCGCGCGAACGAGGCGCTCGACGACCTCCGCGCCGGGAGCTTCCGCGGCGCCGCGGTCCTGCGGATCGATCAGCCGGCGCGCGATTGAGGGACCGGCTCAGCGGAACAGGTCGTCGCTCTCGGCCCGGCGCAGCGCCGCCGCTCCCGGGCCGTCGTCGAGCGTGGTCCAGCGTCCCGCGCCGCGGATGAGCACGGCGGGCAGCCCCGAGGCCTTGTCGCGCGCGAGGTCGGCGGCGGCGGCGAGCTCGTCGGCGATCGCGATCGCCGTCGCGGCGAGCTCGCGGCCCTCGCGGTCGCGGCGACCGCGCCAGTCGTCGAGCGGGGCGATCCCGGTGCAGCCGATCGCCACGTCGGTCTGACCGAGCCGCCAGGGACGGCCGAAGCTGTCGGCGACGATCACCGCCGGGCGGACGCCGGCGCCCTCGGCGATCTCGTCGCGAAGCCGCCGCGCCGAGGCGTCGGCGTCCTCGGGCAGGAGCACGACGGTGTCGTCGCCGGGCACGTTCGAGGCGTCGATGCCCGCGTTCGCGCAGACCCACCCCTGCCGGGTCTCGGTGATCAGCACGCCGCGCCGGGCGCGGACGATCCGCCGCGTCTCGGCGAGGACGAGCTCGACCAGTCGCGGGTCCTTCTCGAGCTCGGCCGCGAGGGCGGCGGCGCGCTCGCCCGGCTCGACGTCGTCGAGACGACGCACCCGACCCTCGGCCTTCGAGACGACCTTCTGCGAGACGACGAGGACGTCGGTGGCGGCGAGCACGAGTCCCGTCTCCGCCGCCGCGGCGGCGATCCGGGCGCCGAGCCGGCTTCCCGACGCGATCTCGGGCAGGCCCTCGAGCGCGTGGATCTCGAGCGCGGCGCTCACGGCCGCGCCTAGCCGCCCTCGCTCGCGACCTCGGCGGCGAGCCCGAGCCGGTCGAGCTCCGCGGCCGTCGCCGGGGCGCGCTCGGGCTCCGCCGACAGCGCACCCGCCAGCGCGACGAGGTCGTCGGGCGTGTCGAGGTCGAGGGCGAGCGAGGAGAGCTCCTCGACCTCGGGCTCCATCCCGCGGGCAGCGGCGCGCTCGACATGGCGCTCGCGACTGCCCTCCCCGAAGCCGGGGCGGATCGCGTCCGGCGGCGAGAGCAGGAGCCCGTTGGTGCCGGTGCCATGGCGATCGGGGATCACCGCCACCCGCCCCGCGCGCATCCGCTCGAGCGCGCCGTCGAGCTCCGCGGCGTCGAGCAGCGGACAGTCGCCCGGGAGCAAGGCGACGCAGTCCGCACCGAGCGCGAGCGCGCGGATGATGCCCAGCGTCGCGGCCTCCCGATGGCCGATGTCGTCGGGGTCGCGCAGGACCTCGAGCGGGGTGGTCGTCCGCTGGGCGTGTCGAAGCGCGATCCGCTCGGCGCGCCCCTCGCCGGTGACGACGATCAGGCGCTCGATCGCGGTCGTCGCCGTGACCGCGTCGAGGACGTCGGCGAGCATCGCCTTGACGATGGCGGCGCGCGCCGGCCGGTCGAGGCGCACCAGCAGGCGCTGCTTCGCATCGCCGAACCGCTTCACCGGGATGATCGCCGTCGCCTCCACGACCTAGGTCCGCAGCTCGCGCGCGAGCTCGAGCACCTGCTCGGCGAGCGCCAGCCGATCGGCTGCGCTCGCCATCAGGGTCGGGCAGACGAACGTTCGCACTCCGTCCGCCGGGGGTCCGGGGTCGTCCGGGTCGGCGGCGATCGCGTCGATCACGCCCGCGTAGAGCGAGGCGACGCCGGCGGCGCTTCGCCGACGCCCGACCGCGTCCATGAACGCCTCGGTCGGGCCCTTGACCGCGCGACCGGCGACGAACGGGCTGACGGCGATCACCGGCGCCCCGCTCGCGGCGATCGCCTCGCGCATCCCCGGCACGGCGAGGATCGGCCCGATCGAGATCACCGGATTCGAGGGCCCGATCACGATTGCCTCGGCGGCGGCGAGCGCGGCCCGGGCCTCGGGCGCCGGCTCGGCGTCGTCGAGCCCCTCTACCTCCACCGCCTCGACCGGGCCGGCGCCGTGGTCGAGGATCAGGAACTCCTGCAGCCCGCGCCAGCCGGCGGCGGTGCGGACGCGCGTGCGGACGTCGGCCTCGCACATCGGCAGCACCGCCGCGCGGACGCCGAGGGCCCGCGCGATCTGGGCCTGGGCGCCGGCGAGGCTCCCGCCCTCGGCGAGGAAGCGGGTGCGATAGAGGCAGGTCGCGAGGTCGCGGTCGGAGAGCTGGAACCAGCCGGGCGCGCCCAGCCTCACCAGCCGCTCGTGGACGACGAACGCGTCGTCGCGGATGCCCCAGCCCCGCTCCTCGTCGATCTCGCCCGCGAGCCAGTAGGTGATCAGGTCGGGGTCCGGCGAGACCCGGAGGCCGTGGACGTCGGTGTCGTCGGCGGTGTTGGCGATCACCGCCAGCTCCTCGCCGACCGCCTCCTGGAGGCCGGCGGCGACCTTCGCTCCGCCGGTGCCGCCGGCGAGGACGACGACCCTCATCGCGTGCGCGGGCGCCGGTCGCCCGCCGCTGGGCGCGCTAGCTCCAGTGGTCGACCTCCGGGAGGCCGGTGATCCGAATCCCGGCGTGGGTCTTGTAACGGGCGTTGATCGAGATCAGGAGCGGAGTCAGCTGCTCGACGATCCGCGCCGTCTCGAGCGGCCCGGCGTTGACCGCTCGCAGCCCCGGGATCGCCTCGACCAGGCGCGCCACCCGGGCCTTGTCGACCTTGCGGTCGCCGCAGAGCAGGACGTCCTCGTCGAGCTCGACGGTCACATCGCCGAGATCCGGGGCGCCGACGGTGTGGAGCGCGGCGACGACGCTGACGCCCTCGGGGACCATCTCCTGCGCCTGCTGCGCGGCCGATCCCTGCCAGACGCCGAGCGAGCGCGTGGCCTTGCCGCTGACCGCCGCGGCGAGCGGGACGGTGCAATCGACGAGCAGCTGGCCCGGCTCGAGCACCTCGCGGAGGTTGTTCAGGTTCTCGGACTGGGCGCGGAACGGCACGGTGAGGAAGGCGACGGGGCCCTGACGGGCGGCCTGGTCGTTCGGCAGGCCCTCGACCTCGGCGTCGGGCACCGCGTCGGTGATCCTCCGCGCCGCCTCTGCGGCTCGCTCGGCGCTGCGCGAGCCGATCACGACCGCGTGGCCCGAACGCGCCCACCGGAGGGCGAGTCCGAAGCCGAGCGCACCCGTGCCGCCGATGATCGGGATCGCCCCACCGTCAGAGATCATGCGGCGGGCCAGTCTAGGCGACGGCGGACGGGGCCGCCGTCCCTTCCGGCGCGCGATCGTCGCCGGGCTGCATATGCTGGCGCGAATGGGACCGGGACCGACGCATCCGCCGGCCGCCGGAAGCCGGCCTTAGCGATGGCCGAGCCGCGGCTGGAACCCGGGATCGAGCGCTCGCGGGAGTTCACGGTCGACGACAGGCTGCTCACCGACGTCGGCGGGACGATCGGGGTCGAGGTCCTCTCGACTCCGGGCATGATCGGGATGATCGAGCGCAACTGCGCCGAGCTCGCCTACGAGCGGCTGCCCGAGGGCAGCGCGACGGTCGGGTTCGAGGTCTGCGTCAAGCACGTCGCGGCGGCGGCCAAGGGGAGCTCCTGCGTCGCCCACGGGAGGCTGCGCGAGGTCGTCGACGGGCGCAAGCTCAGGTTCGACGTCGAGGTCACGGAAGGCGACCGGACGATCGGCGTGGG
>Ga0299914_10001607_pt1 | contig 15141 bp, 16 predicted proteins | sample RVTome_10_FD_201361 | JGI IMG/M metagenome (GOLD analysis project Ga0299914, IMG submission 201361) | Soil microbial communities from uranium-contaminated site in the Upper Colorado River Basin, Wyoming, United States - RVT153D57 (version 2) ...
AGTTCTTCCTTCAGGGCGTGGGCGATCACTTTGCGCATCACCGAAGGCAGCGCAGCGCCAGCCAACTCGCCCAGCTTGAGCCAATTGCAGCGCTCGGGCTCCGCGGCGCGCTTCAGCCCTGCATCGCGTTCGACCTCGGCGCGATAGACCGCAAGCTCAAGATGGAAGTGCGTGAAGGTGTGCTCGACCACACCCGAAACTTTCCGCCATTCCACATCAATCGGCACATGCTCGCCTATGGCTGCGGGCTCGGCTTCGGTCCAAGGTGAGGACGGCACTTCCAGCATGCCGCCGAGCAGCCCTTTTAGCGGCCGCTCCCGCAGCAGCACCGCGCCGTCCGAGCGCAAGGCGACGAAGGCGATGCCGCGCCTGACCGGCCGTTCCGCCTTCTCCTCGCGATAAGGTAAAATATCTGCAAGCCCAGCCGCGCAAGCGCGGCATTCAGGCCTCACCGGACACAATCCGCAAGCCGGACGCCGCGGGGTGCAGATGGTGGCTCCGAGATCCATCATGGCTTGGGCGAAATCGCCAGACCGATCGTCCGGCGTGAGCGTTTCGGCGAGCGCCCTGATCTCCGATTTGGCCTGGGGCAGAGGCGTGGTGACGGCAAAGAGCCGCACCACCACGCGCTGGATATTGCCGTCGACCGGCGTAGCCCGCTCCCCGAAGGCGATGGCCGCGATTGCCGCGGCGGTGTAGCCGCCGATGCCGGGCAGCTTGCGCAGTTCGGCTTCGGTGGAAGGGAACCTGCCGCCGGATTGCTCGACCACGACGCGGGCACATTCATGCAGATTGCGCGCCCGGGCGTAATAGCCAAGCCCGGCCCAGGCGGCGAGAACCTCGCCAAGCTCGGCCGCGGCGAGTGCCTGCACATCCGGCCAGCGGCGCAGAAACAGCGCGTAGCGTGGCAGCACCGCCTTGACCGTAGTCTGCTGCAGCATGATTTCGCTGAGCCAGACCTTATACGGGTCTTGCCGCGCGTGCGGCGGGGCGCGCCAGGGCAGATGCCGCCGCTCGCTCTCGTACCAGGCAAGCAACGCCTTGGCGGGGTTGCGTTCTCTTCGCTCGACCAGCACCGCGACGCTCCGCTGCATAAGCTCGACTCCGTCCGCGCGTCTGCTTCCGCCATGGTGTAAGCTCGCCCGAGGAGACGCAAGCGGCCGGCAACAACCCTCCACCGTTTAAGGTCATGGACGAGAACGAGCGCAGAGCATTCAAACGGGCACTGGGCGGCGCGCGCCCCATAGGCGCTTATACCGCCAAGGCGCTGGACCCGGCGGCCCGCGCCCGGGGCTTCGCCACCACCGCGCTGCTCAGCGAATGGCCGGCCATCGTCGGCGCGGAGCTCGCGCAATTCACCATGCCCGACCGAGTGGTGTGGCCGCGCCGCCGCGAGGACGAGCCAAACCCCATGAGGCGCCGCCGCGACGAAGGCGCCACCCTGATGCTCAGGGTCGAGGGCCCGCGCGCCATCGAGGTGCAGCATCGGGTCGGTCAGATCCTCGAGCGCGTGAACCTCTATTTCGGCTATCGGGCCATCACGGAGATGCGCATCTTGCAGGCCCCGGTCGCTAGAGCCGCAGCGAAACCTGCCTCTCCGGCCACCCTCGACGACAGCTATGACTTGCCGTCTTCTGCCTCCATCGAGGATGAGGGCTTGCGCAAAGCGCTGTCGCGGCTAGGGTCAGCCACGCGGCGAAAGCTCACAAGAGATTGAGGAAACTTAAGGTTTCCGCCTCTTGCAGCGGGTGGGCCTTTCAACGAATGTAGGCCCGAACCAAGCCCTCAACGGTCAAACTCAGCAGCATTTGGAGCAACGAGCGTGGCGAAAACCGAGAAATCAGCGACTGGCAAGCCTTCGGCCGGCGAAGCCAAAACGGACAAAGCTTCGACCGGGATGAATAAGACCGGACTCTACATCTTCGCCGCGCTCGCCGTCTTGGCGGTGGCGGCCGGCGTCTATTTCAACCTGGATTCCAGTAAATCCGGTGACGATTTGGCGACCGCGTTGATGGTGCCCGGTCCGCTCGAGGATATCTCGCTCGGCCGCGCCGACGCCCCGAACACCATCATCGAATACGCGTCGATGACTTGCGGCCATTGCGCCAATTTCCACAGCAAGGTCTTCCCCGAGCTCAAGCAGAAATATATCGACACCGGGCAGGTGCGCTTCATCCTGCGCGAGTTCCCGCTCGACGGCCTCGCCACCGCGGCCTTCATGGTCGCGCGCTGTAGCGGCAACGACCGCTATTACCCGATGGTGGACGGCCTGTTCGAGACCCAGAAGACCTGGGCGGTGCAAGGCGCCGAAGGCAAGGAGAAGCTGCTGCTCGTCGCCAAGCAGGCCGGCTTCTCCCAGGAGCGCTTCGAGCAATGCCTCGCCGACAAGGAGCTGTTCGACAAGATCGTCGAGGTGCGCCAGCGCGGCCATGAGGAGTTCGAAGTCGACTCGACGCCGACCTTCTTCATCAACGGCAAGCGACTCCGGGGCGGCCAGGACATCAAGCAGTTCGATACGGTGCTGGCGGGCGGCGAACCGGAAGAGCTCCCGCACGACGACGGCCATTAGGGTTCGTCCGATATGATATTGCCGGCCAGTGGCTCGATCCTGATCGCCGCGGCGATCGCGCTGGCAGGCTTCGGGCCCGAGCCGGTCATGCCCTCAACCCCGGGTAAGATCGAGCCGCCGACACACGAGGAGCTGCTGCGCGCGGGCCCGCTCGGCGAACGCGAGATGGGCAATCCCAATGCCCCCGTTACTGTCATTGAATATGCCTCGCTCACCTGCCCGCATTGCCGCAACTTCCACGCCAATGTCTTTCCCAAGGTGAAGCAGCAATATATCGACACCGGCAAGGTGCGTTACATCGTGCGCGAATTCCCCATAGGGCGCAGCGCCGGCAATGCCGCCATCATCAATCGCTGCGCCCCGCCGGATAAGTATTTCTCGCTGCTCGATGCCTTCCTCTCTCGCCAGTCCGAATGGGTGAGCCAGGAGGTGCGCCTCGATGCCATATACGGGGTGGCCAATTCGAGCGGCATGAGCCGTGAGACGTTTGACAAATGCCTATCGAATCAAGCCATTATCGATGGCTTGAGCGAGGTCAAGCAGCGGGGGCGGCAATTCGGCGTGGTCGGCACGCCGACCTTCTTCGTCAATGGCCGTAAGGCGCAAGGCGCGATCACCTTCGAGCAAATCAAGGCGCTGATCGAGCCGTAGGCGTGACAAAATATAAAATCGTCAGTAATCCGGGTCGTAGTGAATCAAGTTTCAGCAGAGGCTACTGATTCCCGCATTCGCCGAATGACAAGGGGAAACGCAGCGCACCGAGATGACGTTCGAGACAAGTCCAACCATTTTGTTTGAGGGCAACTAAGCGTGCATATCACCCGACTCCGCCTTCTCGGCTTCAAGTCCTTCGTCGAGCCGACCGAGCTTCTGGTCGAGCCGGGGCTCACCGGCGTGGTCGGGCCTAACGGCTGCGGCAAGTCGAACCTGCTCGAGGCGCTGCGCTGGGCCATGGGCGAGACCTCGTATAAGAGCATGCGCGGCGCGGCCATGGAGGACGTGATCTTCGCAGGTTCCGAGGGAAGGCCCGGGCGTAACATGGCCGAGGTGACGCTGTTCATCGACAACAGCGACCGCACCGCGCCCGCCGAATTCAACGATTCCGACATGCTGGAAGTGACGCGCCGCATCGAGCGCGAAGCGGGCTCGGTATACCGGGTCAACGGCAAGGAGGCGCGCGCCCGCGATATCCGATTGCTGTTCGAAGATGCGGCTACCGGAGCGCGCTCGCCGGCTTTGGTGCGCCAGGGTCGTATCGGCGAGATCGTCAACGCCCAACCGCAGGAGCGCCGCCGCGTACTGGAAGATGCTGCGGGCATCGCTGGACTGCACAGCCGCCGCCATGAAGCTGAATTGAGACTGAAGGCGACCGAGGCCAATCTCGAGCGGCTTTCGGATTTGATCGGTCAACTCGCCTCGCAATTGCAGGCGATCAAGCGCCAGGCGCGGCAGGCACAGCGTTACCGCGAAGTCTCGGCCAAGATGCGCGAGGTCGAGGCGCTACAGCATCATCTTCATTGGGTCGCGGCTTGCGCCCTGGTCGAGCAGGAGGAAGCCGACTTCCAGGAGGCCCTCGCCGCAGTGGCGCAGGAGACCAAGACCGAGGGCGAGGCGCTGCGTCAGCAGGCTCAAGCCGCCGAGAAGCTTCAGCCCCTGCGCGACGAGGAGGCGGCGCGGGCCGCGGTGCTACATCGCTTGAGTGTGGAGCGCGACGCGCTCGAACGCGAGGAAGCGCGCGCCAAGGCCCGCCAGGCGGAGCTTGAGACGCGTCTGGCGCAAGCCTCGCGCGATCTCGCCCGCGAGGAGGAGCATATCGCCGAGGCCGAAGGCATGTTGCGCGGCCTCGACGAGGAAGGACGCCGTCTGGCGGTGGCAAGTTCCCAGGAAGAGCAACAGCCTCGCAAGACGGCGGCGACGGCCTTGGGCGAAGCCAAGCTCACCGAGCTCAGAACCGAGCTTGCCCGGCTGACCGCTTCGATCGATGACATCGAGACATCTCTGGCCAGCGCGGAGTTCGACGAGGAGGAAGCGCGCGCCGAGGAAGCCAAGCTTCGCGCTGCATCCGCCGCGGCCAGGCTCGCGAGTCAAGAGCTTGAGACCGAGCTAGCTACCCTGATCAAGCTGCTCCAGCCGGCCCATGACTGGTCGCCCGTGGTAGAAGAGGTCAAAGTCACTCCCGGCTACGAGCAGGCGCTTGGCGCAGCCCTTGGCGATGATCTCGACGCCGCGAGCGACGAGAAAGCGCCGGCTCATTGGCGCGGCACGGCAAGCGGCACGGACGATCCGGCGCTGCCTGACGGCGCCACCGCGCTTAGCGAGTTCGTCAAGGCGCCCAAGGTCCTCGGCCGCCGCTTGACGCAGATCGGCGTGGTGGCCGCCCAGAAGGGTCGCGACTTGCAGGCCAAGCTCGCGCCCGGCCAGCGGCTTGTGTCCAAGGATGGCGATCTGTGGCGCTGGGATGGCTATAGCGTGCAGGCCGGCACCGCGAGTGCCCCCGGCGCGCGGCTCATGGAACGGAGCCGCTTGGTGGCGCTGAGGACCGAAACCGAAACCGTGCAGGCACAAGCGAGCGCTGCTCTCGCCGAATATGAGGCGGCGGTGGGTAAGGCCGAATCCGCCGGGCAGAAGACCAAGGCTCTGCGCCAGGAGGCCAAGGAGGCACATGCCGAGCTTGACCGCGTGCGCGACGCCATCGCCGCCGAAACCGTGCTCGAAGGCCATGAGCGCGAAATCAATCTCAGGCAGGAGCGCCTGGAAGCCATCGCCGCCGAGCAGGAGCTTTGGCAGAAGCGCATCGCCAATGCGCGCGAGCAGATCGCCACGTTGCGCGCGCGCGAGGAGGAGACCAGCGCCGACCTCGAGCGCCTTGCCAACTTCCCCGCCGAGATCGAGCAGCGCCGGTCGAAGCTGCTCGACGCCATCGCCTCAGCCGAGCGCGAGCGCAGCAAGGCGGCTGACGACCTTGCGGTCGCCGAGACCGCGCTGAAAGAGCGCGAGAAGGCGTTGCGCGAGGTGCAGGAGCAGTTGGCCGGCGCGCGCGAAACCCGTGCGCGCAGCGAGGCGCGGCTTGAGTCTGCACGCGAGCGCCGCAGCGATACCGCCAAGGCCATCCGCGATCAGCTCGATTGCGCGCCGGAAGCCTGCCTCGCCCTCGCCAAGGTCAAAGACGGCACGCCCCTACCCTCGCTTGAAGAGGTGGAGGCGCGTCTCGCCAAGCTCAGGGGCGACCGCGAGCGGCTCGGCGGCGTCAACCTCATGGCCGAAGAAGAAGAGGCGACGCTTGGCGCCAAGCTGGAAGAGATGGAGCGCGAGAAGGCCGATGTCGAGCAGGCCATCGTGCGGCTCCGTCAGGGCATCTCCAATCTGAACCGCGAGGGGCGCAAGCGGCTGCTCGAAGCCTTCGACTCGGTCAACGGCCATTTCGGCAAATTGTTCAAGACGCTGTTCGGCGGCGGCTCGGCCGAGCTGAAGCTGGTCGATTCCGACGATCCGCTCGAATCGGGGCTGGAGATCGTGGCCACCCCGCCCGGCAAGCGCGCCCAGGTTCTGACGCTGCTATCGGGCGGCGAGAAGGCGCTGACCGCGCTCGCGCTGATCTTCGCCGTATTTCTCACCAACCCCTCGCCCATCTGCGTGCTGGACGAGGTGGACGCGCCGCTCGACGACGCTAATGTCGAGCGCTTCTGCCAGCTGATGGAGGAGATGGCGCGCTCCACCGATACGCGCTTCCTCATCATCACCCACCATCCGCTGACCATGTCGCGCATGAGCCGGCTGTTCGGCGTGACCATGGCCGAGCGCGGCATAAGCCAGCTGGTCTCGGTCGATCTCGAGACGGCAGAGCGCCTCCGCGACGCCAGCTAGCCTCAATCGTCTTTGAAATCAAAGGCTTCAAAGCCCGGTCGAGTTTCTTGACAGGGCTAAATCCCTAACTAAAGTGCGCGCCAAGCTTGAGGACCAACCGGTCCTAAGGGCTCTCCCGGAAATTGAGCAGTGCCAATGGCCGGAGCCGAAAAAGAGTCGGGTCGCACGACCGGCGGCCGCGACACAGATGACATTCGGCAGCGGCTCGACGCTCTCGAAGGCAAGCTCGACGCGGCGCGCGTCCGTCACGCCCCGCCGCCAGAGCAGCCGGAGGGCCGGGGCAGAGCGATGGGCCAGGCGCTGAGGCTCTCCACCGAGTTGGTCGCGGGCGTGGTGGTAGGGGGGTTTATCGGTTGGGTGCTCGACGGGGCGTTCGGCTCCAAGCCGTTCCTGATGGTGGCGTTCCTGCTCTTGGGCGCGGCCGCCGGCATCCTCAACGTGGTGCGCACCGCCAAGCGCATGCAGGCGGAAGCACCGGTGCCCAAAGATTTGAAGCCGGTGGATGGTGACGACGATGACTAGGGGCCAGCTGACGTGATCTCGACAGCCTATGCCGCCGACGATGGGCATGGTGGGGCGGGCGGCCTGCCCGATCCCATGCACCAGTTCGAGATCAAGCGCATCTTCGAGCTCGAGCTGTTCGGCGTCGACGCCTCCTTCACCAATTCCGCCCTGTTCATGGTGATCGCCGCCTGCCTCATCACGCTGTTCACCGTGCTTGCCATGCGGCGTGGCTCGCTCGTGCCGACGCGCCTGCAATCCGTGGCCGAGCTGTCCTACGTATTCGTGGCCAATATGGTGCGCGACAATGTCGGCACCGACGGCATGAAGTATTTCCCCTTCGTGTTCACGCTGTTCATGTTCGTGCTGGTACTGAACATGCTCGGCATGATCCCCTACACCTTCACCGTGACCAGCCACATCATCGTTACCTTCGCGCTCGCCGCCTTCATCTTTCTCGGTGTCACCCTGATTGGCTTCTGGAAGCACGGTGTGAAATTCCTGAAGTTCTTCGTGCCCGAGGGCGTGCCCTTCGTCATGCTGCCGCTCTTGGTCGTGATCGAGGTGATCTCCTATCTGACCCGGCCGTTGTCGCTCTCGGTGCGGTTGTTCGCCAATATGATGGCCGGCCACACCATGCTGAAAGTGTTCGGCTCTTTCGTCGTGGCCCTTGGTTTCCTGGGCGGCTGGGCGGCGCTCGCCTTCATGGTCGCCTTTACCGGCTTGGAGATTCTGGTGGCGTTCCTCCAGGCCTATGTCTTCGCCATCCTGACTTGCATCTATCTCAACGACGCGCTCCACATGCATCACTAAGGGAGAACATCATGGAACCAGCTGCAGCAAAATTGATCGGCGCAGGGTTAGCCTCGATCGCCCTGGTCGGCGCCGGCGTCGGCATCGGCACCATCTTCGGCAACTATTTGCAAGGCGCACTGCGCAACCCGTCGGCCGCGCCCTCGCAATTCGCCAATCTGTTGCTCGGCTTTGCGCTGGCCGAGGCCACGGGCCTGTTCGGCCTGGTGGTGGCGCTGATCATCCTGTTCGTGTTCTAGCGCAAACAGTTTCGATCCGCGCAGGCGACGACCATGCCACAGCTCATACCCGAAGACTGGGCGCCGCAGCTCGTGTGGCTCGCGATCACCTTCGGCATTCTGTATTTGCTGATGGTGTATGTGGCGTTGCCACGCATCGGCAAGGTGATCGAAACACGCGCCGCGCATATCGCCGGCGATCTCGCCGCCGCCGACCAGCTTCGGCGCGAGACCGAAGAAGCCATAGCCGCCTACGAGCAGGCGCTGGCCGAGGCCAAGCAGAAGGCCCATGCCATCGTCGAGGAAGGCCGCGTCAAGCTGAAGGCCGAGACCGCGGCCGAGCGCGCCAAGCTCGACCAGGAGCTTGCCAAGAAGAGTGCCGAGGCCGAGGCGCGCATAACCGAGGCCAAGAACTCGGCCATGAAGGAGGTCAATGCGGTCGCGGCCGACGTCGCCGCCGACATCGTGCAACGCCTGATCGGCGTGGCGCCCGCCAAGCCCGAAATCGACAAGGCGGTCGAGGCCGCGCGGAAGGCGTGATCATGAACATCCTCGCCACGCCGGAATTCTGGGTTGCTGCCTCGTTCTTTCTGTTTCTGGCCCTCCTGTTCTATTTCGGGGTGCACAAGAAACTCGCCACCGTGCTGGACAGCCGCGCCGAACGGATCGCCAAGGAGCTCGATGAGGCCAAGCGGCTGCGCGAAGAGGCCGACAAGGTGCTCGCCGATTATCGCCGCAAGCAGGACGACGCGGTCAAGGAGACCGAGGCCATTGTCGCGCAAGCCGCCAAGGAGGCCGAGATTCTGACCGCTGAGACGCGCCGCTCCATGCAGGAGCATTTCGAGCGGCGCATGAAGCTCGCCGAGGACAAGATCGCCCGCGCCGAGGCCGACGCATTGCGGGACGTGCGCGCCGCCGCTGCCGACGCTGCGGTCGCCGCGGCTGAGATCGTGATTGCCGCGAAGATCACGCCCGCCGAGGCCGACAAGCTCGTCAAGCAGGGCATCGACGCGCTGAAATCGAAGCTGAACTAGTTAAGCTACTCCACGACGGCGATTATAGGCCCATAGCCGCCGTGGCCAGGCGCATCGTCGCGGCCAAGGCCGGACGCGTAGATGCCCGATGCCCTGCCCCCATCGAGAAACAGCGCGTTACGGCAATGTAGCCCATCGCGGAAGTAGCGGGCGAAGTCATGGAAATTCACGAGCCCCCCGGTCATGACGAAATGCACTTCTGTCGGGCTCGAAGCGCAGACGCCGTTTCGCGGCTTACGGTCGTTCGAGTTCACGATGAAGGCCGGGTGGATCGCGCCGTCGATCACCAGCATCGGGCCGGATTGCGTGGCGAAATCGGCTTGAGGTTTTTTGGCGCGAAACTGCCCCGTCTCCATCACGCCGGCTTCGCCTGCGCCAATAAAGAATACGCCGTTGGGCTTCTTGTAGAAGTTAGGGATCTGGCTCGGGCTTCCGCTGCGTGAGGCGGTGTTGGCGGGAGCGAGCTCGCGGCCGTTCTCGACATAAAGGCCGACCGGCGCCAAGTCGCTGCCATACATGCCGCCGTTCGTGGCGAAGCGCAGCGTCTTACCCTTCGCTTCCAGTTCCTCGGCAAGCGCCGAGAAGGTGCGGTAGGGCTTTGCGTCCTTGTCTCGCCAGAAGATGCGCAAATCCTCTCGGGCGAGATCGACGCTGCAAAGGATGTAAGAATTGTCCTCGAAGGACGCGCGCCGGCAGATATCGGCCGCAATTGCATCAGGCGCGGCGACACAAAAAAGAAGCGCGGCGCCGAGCTGAAGCCGGAAAGAAATCATCCGGCGTTGGGGTGGTTGCGCTCAAAGGCGACGAAAATCTTGTAGTCCTCGGGCCGCGTGCCGACCTGGATGGGGAAGGATACCTCCCGCACCATGGAGAAATAGCCGACTGGAGCGCTGGCCGGGATGGTGGCCGACACATTCATCCTATCGGAGGCGAGCGTCACCTGCCCCGGGCCCGCGGCGCGCACGCTGACCGGCAGCGTTACCGCGCCTGGATGCCCCTTGGGCCCAAGCTGCACGCGGCCGGCAACACCGTATTTCACCACCACGCGGCCACCATGAAACTGACACTCACGCGACATCTTGGTGATCTCGCCGCGATGGACCGCAAAGAGCGTATCGCCGACATGGCCTGGCTGATAGATGGTGACCAGCCGCTCGCGCGGCCACGCGACCACCTGCGGACAATTGGCGCCCATGCCTCCCGGCAAGGTGCCATTGTGTCCATCGTTCTGGGCAATGGTTGTCAACTGATCGGGGGGCGGACCGGCATACTCATCTTTGCCGGCCCCGAAGGGATTCAGCTTCGGCACGGAGCAGCCTGCGGCGAGCACCGGCACCGCGAGTAGCCCCGCCGCCAGTCCCCATGCGCGCAATCGCCAAAACAGGTTGGAACGCTTCAACTCGCTCGTCCTCGGCTTGACACGGCAAGCTCCTGCGCCTGATATGCCCTGGGTTCGACAAAATGTCATAAATAAGGTGGCAAACTGCCGGTTTTTAAGCATTTGCGCGCCAAAACTATCCGCAGTCAAAAAGCACGACAAGGCTAGACTTGAACGGCTTGCAACTCGCTTAACGCCCTCACCGGAGCCCCGATGACCGGCACCGACAAAGCCAATGGGCGGCATGACCACCGTCCCCCGCTGACCATCTATCTGGCGGCCCCGCGCGGGTTCTGCGCCGGGGTGGATCGCGCCATCCAGATCGTCGAGTTGGCGCTCGCCAAATATGGCGCGCCCGTCTATGTGCGTCATGAGATCGTGCATAACCGCTACGTGGTCGAGAGCCTCAAGGCCAAGGGTGCCATCTTCGTCGAGGAATTGGACGAAATCCCGGACACTGACGCGCCTATCGTATTTTCCGCTCATGGCGTGCCCAAGGCAGTGCCCGAGGCGGCACGATCGCGGCGGATGTTCGTGCTCGACGCCACCTGTCCCCTGGTCTCCAAGGTGCATGTCGAGGCCGAGCGTCTGTATGGCGAGGGCTATGAGATTCTGCTGATCGGCCATGAAGGCCATCCCGAGGTGATCGGCACCACCGGGCAATTGCCCCCCGGCGCCGTGCATCTGATCGAGACCATCGCGGACGCCAAACGCTTCACGCCGAAACTCCCGGATCGGCTTGCGGTCATCACCCAGACCACGCTGTCGGTCGACGACACCAAGGAGATCGTACGCGCGCTGAAGGAGCGTTTTCCCGCGCTTGCCCTGCCTCGCAAGGACGACATCTGCTACGCCACCACCAACCGCCAGGACGCGGTAAAGCGAATCGCCCCACATTGCGACCGCATGATCGTGGTCGGCTCGCCCAACAGCTCGAACTCGCTCCGTCTGGTCGAGGTGGCCGAGCGTGCCGGCTGCCCGCGGGCCATGCTGATCCAGCGCGCGGCCGAGATCGAGTGGCCCCTGTTCAGGGGCATCGGCCGTCTCGGTATCACCGCCGGCGCCTCGGCGCCCGAGATTCTGGTGGACGAGATCATCGATGCCTTCAAGGCGCGCTTTACGACAGAGGTGAAATCCGTCACCACGGCGGAAGAGGACATCGCCTTCAAACTGCCCCGCGAGCTTAGAGGGATGCCGGCGCTTTAAATGGCCGTTTACACCGACGTCTCCGACGAAGAGCTCGATGCCTTCATCTCAAGCTTCACGATCGGCGCGCTGACCTCGTTCAAGGGCATCGCCGAGGGCGTGGAGAACTCGAACTATCTCGTCCATACCGAGACAGGGCCTTACATCCTCACCCTCTACGAGAAACGGGTGAGACCCGAGGACCTACCCTATTTCCTGGCGCTGATGGAACATCTCGCGGCGCGCGGAATCACCTGTCCGCTGCCCGTCAAGGATCGCCAGGGATACGCCTTGAAGGAGCTTGCCGGGAGGCCGGCGGCGTTGATCAGCTTCCTCGAGGGGCTATGGGTGCGGCGGCCGAGCATCGAGCATTGTGCCGGGCTTGGCCAGGCGCTTGCCCGCTTCCATCTCGCCGGCGCCGATTTCCCGCTTACGCGGGCGAACAGCCTGTCGCTGCCGGGATGGCGCACGCTGTTCGCCTCGATCGGCGACGGCGCCGATTCCGTGGCGCCGGGACTGACCGCCGAGATCGAGAAGGAGCTTGCCTATCTCGACAAGCACTGGCCGGCCGATCTGCCCAAAGGCGTGATCCATGCCGATTTGTTCCCCGACAATGTGTTCTTTCTCGGCGACAAGCTCTCGGGCCTGATCGACTTCTATTTCGCCTGCAACGACCTGCTCGCTTACGACGTCGCCATCTGCCTCAACGCCTGGTGCTTCGAATCCGACGCGAGCTTCAACGTCACCAAGGCACGCGCCCTGCTGCAAGCTTATGAGAGCGAGCGGCACTTGAGCGAGAGCGAGCTCGCTAGCCTGCCGACCTTGGCGCGCGGCGCGGCGCTGCGCTTTCTCTTGACCCGCACCTACGACATGCTCAACACCGACGCCAACGCGCTGGTGAAGACCAAGAACCCGACAGAGTATCTGCGCAAGCTGCGTTTCCATCAGCGGGTGAAGTCCGCCCGTGAATACGGGCTTGGCAAGGCTTAACGGGCGCGAATGGGGGAAGGACCGAAAGTGGTGATCCATACCGACGGTGCCTGCTCGGGCAATCCGGGGCCGGGCGGCTGGGGTGCGATTCTCGAATCGGGCGCTCATCGCAAGGAGCTCAAAGGCGGCGAGCCCATGACCACCAACAACCGCATGGAGCTGATGGCCGCCATCCAGGCGCTAGAGGCGCTCAAGACCCCATCCGACGTCGATCTCTATACCGACTCGAATTATCTGAAGGGCGGCATCACCAGCTGGATCAAGACCTGGAAGCGTAACGGCTGGCGCACCGCCGACAGGAAGCCGGTGCGTAATGTCGAATTATGGGAACGTCTGGAGCGCGCCTCGACGCCACACAATGTGCGCTGGCATTGGGTCAAGGGCCATGTCGGACACGACGCCAACGAGCGCGCCGACGAGCTGGCGCGCGAGGGCATGGCCCCGTTTATCGGTTAGAGGTTTTCGAGCAGCTTGGCTGCGGTGCTTTCCACGGCGACGCCCGGCGAGTCCTCGACATTCAGCGCCTTGACCACGCCATCATCGACCAGCATGGCGTAGCGCTTGGAGCGCGTGCCAAGGCCAATGCCGCTGCCGTCGAAATCCATGCCGATCTTCTTGGTGAACTCGGCATTACCGTCGGACAGGAACAGTATCCTGCCCTTGCCGCCCGAGGCGTCCGCCCAGGCGCCGAGCACGAACGGATCGTTCACCGCAACACAGGCCACGCTGTCGATGCCCTTCTTCTTGAAGGCGTCGGCATTCTCGATGAATCCCGGAATGTGCTTCAGGTGACAGGTAGGGGTGAAGGCACCGGGGACGGCAAACAGCGCGACCTTCTTGCCGTCGAAGATGTCGCCCGTCGTCAGCGTGGTGATGCCTTCGGGGCCCAAGACCCTGAATGTGGCCTCAGGCAGACGGTCTCCTTTGGCGATGGTCATGAGCGCTCTCCCTGAAATCTTGTGACGTTGCGGGGCACCATACCGGCTCTGCAAGTCGCGGCCAAGACGGCAACGCGACCGCTCCGTGACGTGCGCGTTAGACGATCACTCAGCCGTCCAGGCGGTTTCGGACGAGCCCTGGTCCGAGACGAGCGTCAAGGTCAAGCTCTTGCCCTTGAGGGCCTCGGCCTCCTTGGCGGACCCGAACGGCACCTCGAAACTCTGCCTGCCCTCGGCAACCGGCCCAAGCGATTTCGGCACCGGCACGAACACTCTCCCTGCGGAGATGAAGAGATCCGTCCCGGTCGCGTTGGGGTCGAACAGCACCTCGACCTTGAGATGCGGCTCGGGACCTCCGAGCCTGGCGTCGATGTTGCCCACGCGCGGCAACGCATCGGGTGCTTCTGGCTTCGGCACGCGCGCCAACACGTCCGCCAGCAACAAAGCTTCGCCCGGATCTTCTGTCGCGCCGGCCGGCATGGTCAGGCTGAGGCTCGTCTCGTTCGGGATGCATAAATCCATGCAGAGGCCGTAGTCGAATGCAAGTTTCAGCTCGACCGGCTCCCCTTCCCGCTCTGGCGTGATCCTCACCGGAAACACCACCTCTTGCGAATAGCCGATCGCCGTGCCGCTGCCGTCGGCAAAGCGCTGCGGCGCGGGATAAAGTACCTCGGCGGATTTCAGATTTTTCGAGCCCGACCAATTGAAGCCGGGAGGCACGCCCGAATCGCCCGGGTTCTTCCAATAGGTCTTCCAACCTGGATCCATGCGCATCTGCACGCCGGCAAGGAGCGTCGGCTTGCCGTCGATCTCCACCGTGCCGCTGATGAGCCGCGCCTGCGAATTGGTGGACGCAACCCAAGGCGAGCTCACCGCCGCGAGGCCCGCCCCACTCAGGGCTATGCCCAAAGTTGCGGCAAGGGCCAGCGGCGCGGTGTGGCGAAAAAATAAGGCAGACACGGTCATCGCTTCCATTGGTGTGAATGTGGGAAAGGCAATCTAGCGGCACGAGCCGCGCCGCGCGACTAAAGCGAGGCGGATAAATGTCACTCTTTCGTGAGCCGAATGCGGCGAAAATGCGCGCCTTGCGTTAATGTTCGTAGCCTCTTCCCTCAAAGCAGAACTGTTGTAGCATGGTCCCATGTCGGCGAGCGTAAAACCCGAACGCGACTTCTATCTCGACGGCCAGTTGCTCATCGCCATGCCGGGCATGGGCGATCCGCGCTTTGCTCGCGCCGTGATCTATATGTGCGCGCACTCCGCCGACGGCGCCATGGGCATCATCATCAACCAGCGCGCGCCCAATATCAGCTTCACGGAATTGCTCGAGCAGCTCAACATCGTGCCGCCGCAAGATCGCATCAGGCTGCCGTCAGGCATGAGCGCCATGGCTGTATATCTCGGCGGCCCGGTGGAAACGGGACGCGGCTTCGTGCTACATAGCGCCGACTATTTCAAGGCCGAGAGCACGCTGCCCATCGACGAGAGTGTGTGTCTCACCGCGACCATCGACATCTTGCGCGACATCGCCAAAGGCAGCGGCCCCGACAAGGCGCTGCTGGCGCTGGGCTATGCCGGCTGGGCGCCGGGTCAGCTGGAAAACGAGATCCACGCCAATGGCTGGCTGAACTGCCCGGCCGATCCGGAGCTG
>Ga0299914_10001608_pt1 | contig 15140 bp, 13 predicted proteins | sample RVTome_10_FD_201361 | JGI IMG/M metagenome (GOLD analysis project Ga0299914, IMG submission 201361) | Soil microbial communities from uranium-contaminated site in the Upper Colorado River Basin, Wyoming, United States - RVT153D57 (version 2) ...
TCAGCTCACGCATCATCGCATCGAACTCGGCGTCGGAGACGACCGGCTGGTCGAGGATGTAGTAACGATGGTTGTGCTCCCGGATCTGGGTGCGCAGCTCCTCGATCCGCTCGCCTGGACTCGACATCTGGACGACGTTAACCCCGGCGAGGGTCAGGTTTTTCGCCGGTGAACACCTCGGTCCGGTACCCCACCTCCACGGTCCCGCCGCAGTCCTCGACATAGGCGGCAAGCCCGTCGAGCAGACGGGCGCGAGCCGGCTCCTCCAACAGCATGTGGTCGCTGTAGGTCGAGTAGAGGGCGCGGTACTGCACGGCGGTCAACTCCTCGGACCAGTGGTGGGTGAACCGAGCGGTCTCTACGAAGCCCGCCTGGTCCATGTCGGCAGACCAATCGTTGTCGTCACGTCGTCTCACCCGCTCGTCCCGCTCGGCGAGAAGGTGTGGGGCATACCGGGCGTACAACTCCTGGTGGCGTCCGTAGCGATCGACGGGCACGTTCCAGAGCAACGCCAGGACCCCTCCAGGTCGAAGAACCGACAGGGCCTTGTCGAACCCCGTCTCGCGATCGACCCAATGCCAGGCTTGTGCCGCGTAGACGAGATCCACCGAGTCGGACCGACCTGGCCACTCCTCGAACGTGGTCACCAACGCGGTCACTCCGGGGAGATTCCTCGACTCGAGGATGGCGGCCATCTGCGGCGACGGCTCCAAACAGGTCAGTGCCAGCCCCTCCCGGGCGAAGGATGCCGTTGCCTTTCCCGTCCCCGCCCCGACCTCCACCGCATCCCCGGCGGCGACGAGACCCATGACGTGCTCGACTGCGACCTGTGGATAGCTGGGGCGGGCCCCGTCGTATGCCTCCGCATCCCGACCGAAGATGACGGCGCGCGACTCCTCGGACACGGTCTCAGCGGGTGTCCGCGATCAGGGCGCCGCCGAGCACGACTTCTTCGTCGTAGAAAGCAACGGTCTGACCTGGTGCGATCGCCTCCTGTGGATCGTCGAAGACGAGGATGGAGGAGTCGGTGAGCCATGCGGCCACGGGCTCGCCGTGGGCCCGGTACTGAGCCATGACGGGGCCGTCGCCTCCCGACCCGCGGGTCCAGGTGACCTGGTCGAGAGTCACTTCGCGAATCTTCAGGTCGCGACGACGCCCGATGGTCACGGTGGCAGACCCGGCGTCGATGCCGGTGACGAAACGGGGCTCGCCGACGGCCACGCCGAGACCCCTGCGCTGACCGATGGTGAATCCGACGACACCCTCATGGGCGCCGACCTGACGGCCGTCGGTGTCGACCACGGTGCCGGGTTCGAAGACGTCGGGGGCGACCTCTTGGAGGAATCCCCGGTAGTCGCGTGATCCGACGAAACAAATGTCCATCGACTCTGGCTTGTGGGCGGTGCGCATCCCCATGTCCGCCGCCACCTGGCGAACCTGTCGCTTGGTCAACCGGCCGACCGGAAACCGGGTTCGGGAGAGCTCGCGCTGGGTCAGCATCGAGAGGACGTAGGACTGATCCTTGTCGGGGTCTTCGCCGCGCAGCAGATGCCACACCCCGTCCACCTCACGGCTCCGGGCATGATGACCCGTCACGAGGACGTCGCAGCCGAAGTCGTCCAGACGGGCGAGGAGCCGGTCGAATTTGACCGTCCGGTTGCACTCGATGCACGGGTTCGGGGTCCGCCCGGTGGCGTAATCGCGGACGAAACGGTCGACGACACCGTCTTTGAAGTCGTCGGTGTGATCGAGGACGTAGTAGGGGATGTCGAGTTGTGCCGCCACCCGACGGGCATCCTCGGCGTCCGACACGGTGCAACAGCCCGCGGTGGGTGCCTCGCCGTGGGGCCCCGCCCACAGCTTCAGGGTCACCCCCATCACATCGTGGCCGGCGTCCTTCATCAGGGCGGCAGCCACCGAGGAGTCGACACCTCCAGACATTGCTACCAGGACTCTCACTGTGACTCCATCACCTCAGCCGCGACACGATGTCGCCGACGATCGACGCCGCCTGGTCGGCCTCGTCGATGGTGGAGGTCCAGCCGAACGTGAACCGAACGCTCTCTCGCGCCTGGTCAGGGGTGAGCCCCATCGCCTCGAGCACATGGGAGACCGTGGCCGCGCCCGACTGACACGCCGAGCCCGCCGAAGCAGCCACACCGTGCTGGTCGAGAAGCATCAGGAGAGTCTCGTTGCGCACACCAGGGACGCGGACGTTCAGGTGATGGCTGGAGCGCCCCTCACGCGGGGTGTTGACCACGAGATCGTCGACGTCAGCTCTGAGACGCTGCTCCATCCGATCGCGAATCGCCCTGATCTCTGTCTCGAACCGATGTCGATCCGCCAGTGCGGCCTCCACCGCGGTGGCGATCCCCACCGCCGAGGCCACGTCGTGGGTCCCGGAGCGACGACCCAACTCCTGGCCGCCGCCGTGGATCACCGGCTCGAGAGCAGTCCCTTCCCTGACGTAGAGGACGCCGGAGCCCTTCGGACCCCCGAACTTGTGGGCGGAGATGGTGAGCATGTCGGGGCCCAGCTCGTCGACGTCGACGCTCTCGCACCCGAAGGCCTGGACGGCGTCGGTGTGGAACAGGGCTTCGGGGTTGGCGGCCTTCACCGCCTCGGAGATGGCGCGGACATCCTGAACGGTCCCCGTCTCGTTGTTCACCATCATCACCGAGACCACCGCGGTGTCGTCTGTGACCACGGCTGCGATCTCATCGGGGTCGACACGCGCCTCCGAATCGACCCCGACGATCGTCACCGGCATGCCGATACGCTTGAGGAAGTCGGCGGTCTCCAGGACCGCCTCATGCTCGATCGCCGAGGTGACGAGGCCCTGGCGGGGGGTGCTGCTGAGCACCGCGCCCTTTATGGCCAGATTGTCACTCTCGGTCCCACCCGAGGTGAAGACCACCTCGAGGGGTTGGGCGCCGATCATCGCGGCGATCTTCTCCCGCGCCTCCTCGAGGGCGTTCTTGGCGACGCGGGACACACCATGTACCCCCGACGGGTTGCCGAAGGCCTCCCCGGCGAAGGGAGCCATGGCCTCCCAGACCTCGGGTCGCATCGGTGTGGTGGCAGCGTGATCGAGATAGATCATCACCCGATATTCTCGCATGGAGTCCGATGGCACGCATAGCCGTAACCAGAGCGATACCCGTCCCCCAACACCGTGTCTGGCAGGCAGTGGCCGATCTCGGGTCTCACAGCAGATGGATGAGAGATGCCCGATCGATCGTCTTCGTCGGGGATCAGCGGGAAGGGGTCGGCACGCGCATGGAGGTCGCGACCGTGGTGGGGCCCTTCCGCACCACCGACATCATGGAAGTGGTCGGCTGGAAGGAAGGTCGCTCGATCGAGGTGGCCCACTCGGGTCTGGTCAAGGGGGTGGGCACGCTTCAGGTCACAACCGACGTCGACGGAACCCTGGTCTCGTGGATCGAGGACCTGACCTTTCCTTGGTGGCTAGGGGGCCGACTCACCGCCTGGCTGGCGCGCCCCGTCCTGACCCGGATCTGGCGGGGGAATCTCGAGCGTCTCGAGTCCTCGATCAGCGACCCTTGAAATCCGCCTCGCGTTTGGCGACGAAGGCGTTCACGCCCTCGACGGCGTCGTCGGTGGCGAAGCTCGCCTGGAATCCGGCCTGTTCGATGGCGAGCGCCTCGTCGAGGGGGACGCCACGACCCGCGGCGAGGACATTCTTCGCCTCGGCGATGGCCAGCGTCGCCTTGGTTGCCCACTCGGCGGCGTCCGCCAGGGCGGTGCCCAGCACCTCGTCGCCGGGCAGGACCTTGTCGGCGTAGCCGATGGCATGGGCCTCCTCAGCGCCCACCTGACGTCCGGTGTAGACGATGTCCTTGGCCTTCTGGAAACCGACCACACGCTGCAGACGCTGGGTTCCCCCCGCTCCGGGGATCAGGCCGAGGAGGACCTCGGGCTGGCCGATCTTGGCGTCGGTGGCCATGTATCGGAAGTCACATCCGAGGGACAACTCGCACCCCCCACCCAGCGCGTAGCCGTGGACCGCGGCGATGGTCGGCTTGGCCAGGGAGTCGAGCTTGGAGATGGCTTCGAGCAACGTCGAGGCCGTGGTCTCCCGACCTCCCGAGTCGAAGGTCTCCTTGAAACCCTTGATGTCGGCGCCGGCGGCGAAGTGGGGCTGGCCCGTCACCACCACAGCACGGATGTCGGGGGACTGACATTGGGTGAAAGCCTGGTCCAACTCGAGGGCGAGTTGCTCGGAGAGAGCATTGACGGGTGGTCGGTCGAGACGGACCAGAGCGACTGCACCATCTCTGGTGACTTCTACGAATTCCATGTGCCGGACCTTATACCAGGGGGTTCGTGGTCACACCGGGCAGGTCGCGCATGAAGGGCCGCCGCCCCGGCGCCACGGGCACGATCCTCATTCGAGCGTCGACGACCACGGATCCCTGCCCAGGAGGCAACACTTTCACCGGGTTGAGGTCCATCTCCATGAGCTCCGGCACCGCCCAGATGAGGGCCGAGACCCGCTGCAGAGCCTCCTCGAGGGCGGGGACATCGCCCTCCGGGTTGTTGCGATAACCCTCCAGAAGTCGAAACCCTTTGGTCTCACGCGGCATCTCCCGGGCGTCCACGTCGGTGATCGGTTGCAGTCTGAAGGCGACGTCCTTGAGAAGCTCGACATAGACCCCTCCGAGACCGAACACCACCATGGGGCCGAAGTTGGGATCCTGGGCCATCCCGATGAGCACCTCGTGGCCTCCCGGGATGTACTCCTGGACCAGCACTCCGTCGATGTTCTCCACGACCGAGGTCACCTGTGCATATGCGCTCTCGATCGCCTCGTCACCCTCCACTCCGAGAACCACCCCGCCCACGTCCGATTTGTGCAGCGCATCCTCGCTCACGACCTTCAACACCACCTGCCCGCCCATGTCGGAGGCGGCCTTCTTCGCTTCCTCGACCGACGTGGTCACCCGCGTCGCCGGGGTGCGGAGCCCGGCGAGACGGAGACAATCGTCTATCTCCTCGGGCTCGAGCCAGCCACCGGTGTCTCCGAGTCGCTGCAGAGCCGGTTCGATGACATCTCTGATCCGGGTGACCGTCTCCTCGTCGAACTCCAGCGTCTCACCCGACTCGCGTTGGCGCCACTCCCCATGGCGGACTGCCCTGGAAAGGGCGTGTGCCGCCGCTTCGGGGAAGGTGTAGGTGGGGATCGACCGGTGCTCCGGCCCACCTTCGAGAAGCTCCCCCGCGTTCTCGGACTGCATGAAGACGGAGAGGAAGGTGACTGCGCCCTCGTGGCTCTCCTGACACTCCCGCAGTGCCCGGGCCACACCTCCGGCGCCTTGTGGGGTGGTGGGCACATAGATGACCATCACCGAGTCGACCTCACCGGACTCGAGCAGCAACGAGGTGGCGTGCTCGAACTCGACGGAGCCCCCCGAGGCAATGAGGTCGACCGGGTTCCTGGTCGAGGCCTCGAAGGGGAGCCGGGCCGCGATCTGGCTCTGCAACTCCTCGGACAGCTCGGGGAGCACCAGACCATTGGCCTCCAGGGCGTCGGCTGCGAGGATGCCGGGACCGCCGGCATTGGTGACGATCCCGACCTTCCTACCGCCGGGGACGGGTTGGCTGGCGAGCAGACTCGCCGTGTCGAACAACTCCTCGATCGTGTCCACCCGAATCACCCCGGCTTGGCGGAAGAGTGCGTTGACTGCCTCATCCGAGGAGGCGAGGGCCCCCGTGTGCGAGGTCGCCGCCCGGCTCCCCGCGGCGGTACGGCCCGATTTGACTGCGATGATCGGCTTCTTCCTGCCTATGCGACGGGCGATCCGGGAGAACTTCACCGGATTGCCGAACGACTCCAGGTACAGCGTTATGACATCGGTCTGGGGGTCGTCCTCCCACGCCATGATGAGGTCGTTACCGCTGACATCTGCCTTGTTGCCCACCGACACGAACTGGGAGATGCCGATGTTGTTCCTGGTCGTGTAGTCGAGGATGGCGATGCCGAGGGCACCCGATTGGGAGGACATCGCGACGTTGCCCGCCGGCGGGTAGACGGGGGCGAAAGTGCCGTTGAGGCGGACGGCATCGGAGGTGTTGAGCAGACCCATGCAGTTGGGACCGACCATCCGCATCCCCGATCCACGGACGACCTCGAGGAGACGCTTCTCATCCGCCGCCCCCTCTTCGCCCACCTCGGAGAAGCCGGCGGAGATGACGACGACACCCCGGACACCGGCGTCGGCGCACTGCTGGGTGACGTCGAGGACGAAACGTTGCGGCACGACGATGAAAGCGAGGTCGACCTCATCCGGGACATCTCCGATGCGGGGGTACGCCTTCACGGAGCGGACCACCTTGGAAGTCGGGTTCACCGGGTAGAGCGGCCCCACGAAGCCCTCGGAGAGGATGTTGTTGAACAGCCTCCCCCCGATCGAAGTGGCGTCGTTGGATGCCCCGATCACCGCGATCGACCTCGGGAAGAAGAGCGGTAGCAGAGATGCGGCCACCGCCCGCCGCTCATGATCGGCCTCGGCTGCCAGTGACTGCTCCGACTCGCCGACCGGGAAGTCCACGGTGAACACACCGGAGTCGAGGGTTCGGGTCAGCTCGTAGCCAGAGTTGCGGAAGACCCGCATCATCTGTCGGTTCTCCCCGAGCACGAAGGCGCGGAATCCCTTGATCCCGTGGGTGCGGGCGTAATTGGTGAGGAGCTCCAGAAGGCGTGTCCCCAGGCCACGACCCTGCTGATCGTCGACGACCGCGAACGCCACCTCGGCGTGCTCGGCGTGACCCTCCTCCCGGTCGTACCGGGCCACGGCGATGATCTCTCCGTCGTGGAGGGCGACCAGGGCCATTCGGTCGTCATAGTCGACGGTGGTGAAGTGCTCGATCTCTGCGGGCTCCAGGGTCTTCTTGACCTGGAAGAAGCGGTAGTAGCGGGACTCGGGCCCCAGCTTCTCGAAGAACTCTCTCACCAGGTCGCCGTCGTCGACGCGGATTGGGCGGATACGTGCCCCTCCCCCGTCGCGAAGGACGACGTCGAGCTCGTATTCGGATGGATAATCAGCCATGTTTGAACATCACCTCGTCGGGGAACCTAATCCCGGTCGGAGGATCCCGAAATAGGAGGGGAGCAGAATTGGTTGTCTGCGCAGAGTCGGTACTATTCGCGGATACAGGGGTACGTCGAGGAGGGAAATGTCTCCGATCACGGACATGATTCGATAATCCATGTCTTCGTGGGGCCCGGGCCCGGTTCCTCTCCCCTCCCCCACCCACCGGCCCGGGTCCCACGTCCATTGAAGAGAGGCCCGTAGCCCCAGAGGCTGCGGGCCTCTCTCCGTCCGTGTTTACCCTGCTCCAGATGTTGCTGGCCCAGACCGAGACCACGACCACCACTCTGTTCGGCAGGGAAGAGCCTTCCCGACCGCTGACCGACTGGCTGATCGACGTCTTCGGCCTCGACAGGGAGAGCCTCACCGCGGGGTTCGTCGGACGCATATTCGAGCCGATCTTGCAGATCCTGCTCATCTTGTTGGTCGCAGTGCTCGTGGTCAGGTTCCTGCGCAGGGGGATCCGGCGCATGGTTGCGAAGTCGAAGACCCAGAGGAGAGGACTCGACTTCGGCGACCGGGGAGCCCCATCGACACGTAAGGCGCAGAGGGTCGACGCGCTGGGAGCGGTCGCGGAGAGCACGGTCAGTGTCGTGGTCTGGGTGGTGGCGCTACTCACCATCCTCGGCACCACCTTCGGCATCGACATCTCCCCCCTGCTCGCCGGGGCAGGGATCCTGGGGCTCGCCCTGGGCTTCGGAGCCCAGCATCTGGTCAAAGACGTGATCTCGGGCGTGTTCATGCTGATCGAGGACCAGTACGGAGTCGGGGACGTGATCGATGTCGGTGAGGCCGTGGGCGTGGTCGAGGGGATCGGGCTGCGCAGCACACGTGTCCGCGACGTCACCGGCACCCTGTGGCACGTGCCCAACGGCGAGATCCGGCGGGTGGGCAATATGAGCCAGGAATGGTCGCGGGCGCTGTTGGACATCGGTGTCGCCTACGGGTCGGATGTCGACGGGGCCGCCGCGGTCATCAAGCAAGTGGCCGACACCATGTACGCCGAGGAGACCTACAGCGATCTCTTCTTGTCGGAGCCCGAGATCTGGGGGATCGAGTCGCTGTCGGCGGACTCCGTCGAGATCAGGCTGGTCATCAAGACCAGGCCGGGTGAGCAGTGGGCGATCTCGAGAGAGCTACGTCGCCGCATCAAGATCGCCCTCGACCAGGCCGAGATCGAGATGCCGTTCCCGCAACGGACCGTCTGGATCCGCCAGGAGGACGAGATACCGCCGTCACCGCCGCGTGACGTCTCCGCACCCACCGCCGCGACCGGCAAGGCCGCCCCCGAGGAGGGGGCGTCGGAAACCAGCGGGGAGACCACCGCCCAGGAAGGGGACTGACCTCCTGGTGCCCGGGGTGGGATTCGAACCCACGCGAGCCGTGATGGCTCAAGGGGGTTTAAGCCCCTCGCGTCTACCAGTTCCGCCACCCGGGCGAGCCAATCCTCCGTTCTGTGAGTGTCTACAGCCCTCCAGGCGCTACAAACCTTCACAGAACGGGTTCGGACTCAGGTTACGGCGAGTAACTCGGCCGCGAGACCGTCGAGGGAGTCAGAGATGGATTGGGTTGCGACCTCGACACCGAGTACGTCCATCACCGCCTCGGCGACCACCACACCTCCCAAGATGGTCCCGGCTCTCTTGGGGTTGAGTGTGGGCAACTTGGCAGTCTGGTCGATGGTCAGCCCGGCCAGCCTCCGCACCAGGTCGGTGATCTCAGCCAGGGTCACCATCGCCAGGTCGACGTCACGTTCCGGCCCGCCGACCATCCCTCCGATCTCGGTCCAGGTACCCCCTACGCCCAACAACGAGCCGACCTCGGAGAATCCCACACCCTGGAATAGAGTCTTCGCTTGATCCCGGGCCATGTCGAGGCGGTCAGCGGGAATCGGTCTCTCCCTGAACCAGCGCTCGGTCAGTCTGACTGACCCGATGTCGATGGAGGCCTGTGCCACTTCACTGACGATCTCAGTGCTTCCCCCTCCGATGTCGGAGACCACCCAAGGAGGCGGCCCATCCCAGTTCCTCGTGGCGCCGGAAAAGCCGTAGCGGGCCTCCTCGATTCCAGATATGAGGGTCGGTCTCACACCCAGCACCTTCTCCGCCCGGTCGAGGAACTCCTCTCGGTTGGAGGCGTCACGGGAGGCCGAGGTGGCAATGGCCGCTCGAGCCTCCACATCGAGAGAGTCCATGCGGTCCCCGAACTCCTCCAGGGCGATCAGGGTGCGGTCCATCGCCACTTCGGAGAGCACCCCGGTCTCGTCTACTCCTTCGCCCAGACCGGTCACCTCCACCCAACGCCCAACGTCCTCGACACCGTCGGTGACCAGAAGACGCATCGAGTTGGTGCCGATGTCGACCACCCCCACCCTCATGGGCGGTTCACCCATTCGGGGTTCATCTCACCGTCCACGACGCATGGGACCTCACAGTCGAGGGGCCCGATCCAGTTGGCGACCAACTCACCGACCGGGTTGTCGCCCCCGGCGGTGTGATGGGCGTAGTGGGCGTGCAGGCATTTCACACCGGCGGCGGCGCCCCCAACACCACCTGAAGGAGGAGGAGCCTCCCTGTCGACGATGTGGCGGTCACGCTCCGCTGCGTAGGAGATGTGGGCCTGGTCGAGGGCAAGGCCGAATCCGGGGTCGGCGGCCGCCTTCGACTCCATCCGCTTCACCCCTCCGGCCCCCTCGAGCCGGCCGATCCTGGTGGTGGCCAGGGGGCAGGTGAGCCAGTAGAGGGTGGGGAAGGGGGTGCCGTCGTCGAGATGTGGGGGCACCCGGATCACGACGGGAAGACCGAGGTGACACCGGGCGACGACTTCGGACCCGGCCCGGAGCGGCCGGCCGATCTGGGTCTCGATGACCTCGCGGTCATCGTCGACGGTCATCTCAGGAGCTCATGTCGGCCCCGGTGAGGAACTCCCAGACCTTGTCCACCCAGGTCTTCTCCGTCGGCGCAGGTGGTGGCGCGACGGGCTCGGAGTCCTCCGGGGCTCCCGGAGGGTCGAGGACCACGAAGGCCGTCTCCCCCGGGCGCACGTAACCCAGCTTCTCGCGGGCGAGACGCTCGATCTCGGAATCGGTGTGAAGTGCCTCGACGTCCGCGGCGAGCCGGGTGTTCTCCGACTCCAATGTGGCGAGCTGAGAGCGGGCCTCGGCCACCTGATGTTGTGAGTCGACGATCTGGCGATAGGGGACCACCTGGGTGAGGAACACCGCACCGGTGAGAAGGATGAGCAGGGTGACGATGGCGATGCCGGGACGACGCAGCAGACTCACGGCGACCGCCTGAAGGCATCCCACCCGGCGAACCTGGCCTCCTCGCCGAGCCGCTCCTCGATGCGGAGCAACTGGTTGTACTTGGCGGTCCGCTCCCCACGCGCCGGGGCACCGGTCTTGATCTGGCCGGCGTTGGTGGCTACTGCGAGATGGGCTATGAAGGTGTCCTCGGTCTCCCCGCTGCGGTGACTCACCATCCGGGTGAAGCCGGCACGTTCGGCCGCATGCATGGTGTGGAGGGTCTCCGAGACCGACCCGATCTGGTTGACCTTGATCAGGATCGAGTTGGCCGCCTTCTCGGCGATACCGCGGCGCAACATCTCGACGTTGGTCACGAAGAGATCGTCCCCCACCAGCTGGACGTCGTCACCGACCCGGCCGGTCAGTTTCGTCCATCCCTCCCAGTCGTCCTCGGACATGCCGTCTTCGACCGATACGAGCGGGTGGGAGTCGATGAGACCGGCGAGGAAGTCGATCATCTCCTCAGAGTCCAGGTCACGGCCCTCGAGCCGATATCTGCCCTCGCGGAAGATCTCGGTGGCGGCAACGTCGAGGGCGATGCCGAAGTCCTCACCGACCTCGTAGCCCGCCTCTTCGATGCCCTCGAGGAGTAGCTCGATCGCCGCCTCATTGGTGGGCAGATCGGGGGCGAAGCCCCCTTCGTCACCGACGTTGGTCGCCAGACCGCGGCCACCCATGACCCGCTTCATGGCCTGGTAGACCTCGACGCCGGCACGGAGCGCTTCGGAGTAGGAGGGCAACCCGGCGGGGACCAGCATGAACTCTTGGATGTCAACCGAGTTGGCCGCGTGGGCTCCCCCGTTGAGCACGTTGAGACAGGGCACCGGGAGGACCCGGGCGGAAGGCCCGCCCAGATACCGGTAGAGGGGGAGACCGACCGATGCGGCGGCGGCTCGTGAGACTGCCATGGAGACGGCCAGGATGGCGTTGGCGCCGAGATTTCCCTTGTTGGTGGTGGCATCGAGGTCGTTCATCGTCAGGTCGATCTCCTCCTGACGGGTCACATCACGTCCGACGAGTGCCTCGGCGATCGCCTCATTGACATGGGCGACTGCGTTGGCGACGCCCTTTCCCCCGTAGGCATCGCCGCCGTCGCGCAGCTCGACTGCCTCGTGGGTGCCGGTGGAGGCGCCTGAGGGCACGATGGCGCGGCCGAACCCCTCTTTGGTGAAGACTTCGGCCTCGACCGTCGGGTTGCCCCGCGAGTCGAGCACCTGTCGTGCGTGGATTCGCTCGATGGTGAAGCTGCTCACGATTCCGCTTTTGCCTGGCCCGGCCAAGCTACCACCGTGGCGGTGCTTTCCCCGGGCACCTCACTCCGACTTGACCGCTTCCCAGCGCTGGTCGAGCTCTTCGAGGCTGAGCCCGTCGAGGGGTCCCTGGTCTTCCATGCGGCGAAAACGACGTTCGAATTTGGTCGTGGCGCTGCGCAAGGCGAGTTCGGTGTCCACACCCAGATGACGGGCCAGGTTGACCACCGAGAACAGGAGATCACCGAGCTCGGCCTCCACCGAGCCCTCGCCGGCCATGGCCCGCTCCAGCTCGGCGAGCTCCTCACCCACCTTGGGCAGCACTTGGGTGGGGTCGGCCCAATCGAAACCGACCTTGGCCGCACGGTTCTGGACCTTCGAAGCTCGATGCAGAGCCGGGATGCCCTCGGGCACACCGTCGAGAACGGAGTCTCGTTCGTCTCCTCTCTCCTCCGCCTTGATCCGGTCCCAGTTCTCCTTGACGTCGGCGGCATCGGAGACTTCCACCTCCGCGAAGACGTGGGGATGACGTCGAACCAGCTTCTGACGCATCACTTCGGCGACACCGTCGATGTCGAAGCCGCCTACCTGGCGTGCGATCGCCTCGTGGAAGAGGACCTGGAGCAGGACATCGCCGAGCTCGTCCTCGACTCCCGCATAGGCCACCCAGTCGGTGTCGTCCTCGGGGAGTCGGCCGATCGCCTCGATCAGCTCGTAGACCTCCTCGACCAGATTCTTGACCAGGCTCTGGTGGGTCTGGCCCTGATCCCAGGGGCACTCCTCGCGCAGACGCCGCATCACGTGGACCGCGCCGATCAGACCACCGGGCTCGGCATCGACGAACAGCGATGTCCTGACCCCGGCCAACCCGGCCGGGATCTCCCCGGGAGGGGCGGAGACCACCTCGGCTTCCGGCCCACCGACCCCCACGAGCAGGGTCACCGTCGTGTCCTCCGTCGTGACCCTGGACACCGCGTCGAGGACGTCGGCGAGGACCTCGGGGCGGTCGAGGTGGCCGACGATCGTCGGCTTGTCCAGGATCAGGGGATCGGGGAGGGCGTGGCCGTTGAGGATCTGCAGCCCTCGGTCGAACGGGTCGTAGCCGACCTCGGCGAGAACTGCGTCGACGAAGGACTCGGCGGGGATGATCTCCACTTCACGGACTCGTTCGATGATGGCCCGGACCGCGAACTCCCCGACCATCGGGCTCCCCGGGACCGCGTACACCACCGGCCCGTTCTGGGTCGCCTCGATCACACGGTCTGCGATGGCGGAATAGACGTCGTCGAAGGTCTGCGATGAGTCGTAGAGGTCGTCACAGAAGACGATCTCCCGAATGTCGCCCAGCTCGGCGGCCGCGGGATGCTGGATGGTCCGAACCACCACGGTGTGTCGGGGGTCGAGGAGCAGGTCTCTCACCGGCTTCGGAACCCGGTCCAGGGTGCCGGGACCGAGACCGGTGATCGTGATCATCAGCTGGCCGGTGGAGTCACCCCGGGTGGGTTGGGTGTCCAGGTCCCGAACTCCTCGTCGACACTCACCTCAGCGTCTTCCATCACACTCGTGAACCAGGTTTGCAGCTCTGTGAGGACGGCGGCGTCACGCAGATTCTCGGCGATCTCGGTGTCCTCCGGAACCGTGCGGTCCGTGACCAGGATCACGTGGAAGCCGAACTGTGACTCGACCGGCTCGGGGTAGATCTCTCCGACCGTGGCATCCAGCACTGCATCACGGAAAGGGTCCACGTAGGTGCTCGGCGACCCACAGGGGAGGATCCCGTTGTTCGCCGCACTCTGAGTGTCGGTGGAGAGCTCGGTGGCGACAGCGCCGAACTCCTCGCCAGAGTCGAGACGGCTCATCGCGTCCTCGGCCTCTTCGAGGGTCTCGACGAGGATGTGGGAGACACAGGCGTTGATCATGGAAGACCGGGCCTCCTCGATCTCCTCGCTGGTGGGAGAAGGGACGTCGTCGCGCAGCTGTTCACGTAGCTTCACGTCGAGAATGCCCTGTCGGGCGATATTGGTCAGGAACTCTTCGGTCACGCCGCGTTCGGAGAGGAAGTCCTCTCGTGACTGTTCGGCGGGGGCGAGCTCCTCGAAGAGACGAGTGGCCTCAGCGGACACTTCGTCATCGGTCGCGGTGACCCCGTACTCGGCTTCGGCCGCGGCGAAGAGGATGTTCCACTGGATGGCGACCGCGAGGTACTCGGCGAAGTCCTCCTTGCTGACGGCGGCGCCGTCGGAGTCGATCAACGCCTCGACGTCGGACACCGTCACGTCGGTGTCGTCGACGGTTGCCGCGACATCGCCCGAGCCGCCACCACAGGCGGCGAAGAGCATGGCTCCGAGCACGACCAGAGATAGGACTTTGTTCATGGGATTCCTTCGCCGAGGACAGGAGACTGACGGGAATGCTAGGTCTGTCACTCCCCTATGAGGAGGTCAGGCCCCCCACATCTTCTCGAGGAACTCGATGAGACCGTCGACCAGGGGACGTGGTGCGGGGATGAAGACCACCCCCTCGGCTGCCCTCAGAACCGAACCTGGCTGCAGTCTCTCCAGTCGGACCTCCTGGGATGGGCGCAGGTCCACCGGGCTCATCCGTATCTCGTCGCGAAGCTTGACGATCTCGGAGAGCCCGACCCGGATCGCCTGGACGCGGAGACGGGCCAGCGAGATGAGCGAGCCGGCCTCTTCGGGGAGAGGGCCGTAGCGATCGCCCCATTCGGCGACCACGTCGTCCACTTCGCCGTCGGTGGTGGTGGCGGCGAGACGACGGTAGGCCTCGAGACGTAGCTCCTGGTCCTCGATATAGGAGTCGGGGATGTGGGCGTCCACCGGCAGGTCGATCCTGACCTCTGGCGGCCCGCTGTCCTCGACGGGGCGACCCTGCATCTCCGAGACCGCTTCTGCGACCAGCTCGGCGTAGAGGTCGAAGCCGACCGCGGCGATGTGCCCCGATTGGACCTCACCGAGGATGGAGCCGGCGCCTCTTATCTCGAGGTCACGGAGTGCGAGCTGGAAACCCGAGCCCAGGTCGGTGGCCTCTCCGATCGCCTCGAGACGACGGTGGGCGTCCTCGGTGAGGGATTGGTCGGTGGGATGGAAGAGATAGGCGTAGGCTCGCTGGCTGGACCGACCCACACGCCCCCGAAGCTGATAGAGCTGGGCGAGGCCGAGGAGATCGGCCCGTTCCACGATCAGTGTGTTGACCTTGGGGAGGTCGAGGCCCGACTCGATGATGGTGGTGGCGACGAGGACGTCGTACTCGTGATTCCAGAAGTCGATCATGACCTGTTCGAGCTGGCCCTCCGACATCTGCCCGTGGGCGACCACATATCGGGCGTCGGGCACCAGCTCTCTCAAACGGGCCACGGCACGCTCGATGGACTGGACCCGGTTGTGGACGTAGAAGACCTGTCCCTCCCGCAGCAGCTCCCGTCTGATCCCGGCAGAGACGGCCTGCTCGTCGTAG
>Ga0299914_10001609_pt1 | contig 15128 bp, 12 predicted proteins | sample RVTome_10_FD_201361 | JGI IMG/M metagenome (GOLD analysis project Ga0299914, IMG submission 201361) | Soil microbial communities from uranium-contaminated site in the Upper Colorado River Basin, Wyoming, United States - RVT153D57 (version 2) ...
CGCCCGACAGGCTGTCGGGACCGGACTCGCCGGACAGATGGTCGTCACCGGCGCCACCTGACAGGGAGTCGGGCCCCGATCCGCCCACGACGACGTCATCGCCCTCGGCCGCCAGAACGGTGTCCGGGCCGCTGCCGGTGTCGATCGTGTCGTTCCCGGCGCCGCCGTCGACCACGTCGGCCCCGTTGCCGGTGTCCACCTGATCGACACCGCCGCCGGCGCACACCACATCGGCCCCGTTGCCCGTCGTGATCACATCGGCGCCGCCCAGTCCCAGCACGAAGTCCCGGCCCTGGTTGGCGCTGATCACGTCGTCAGCTCCGGTGCCCACGTGCACGGTGAAGCCCATGGCCTCCAGCTCCGCCGCGGTGCCGCTCACCCCGCCGCAGCTCAGAACCGACGACAGGTCGAGACCGACGATGACCGGATCGTGGTCCGAGGAGCGGAACGGGTCCGGCTCGAAGATCGTCAGGGCCGAGGATTCGCGCTCGAAGGAAGCCTCGGAGGCATCCTCGACGTCGTCGTTGTAGTCGAACACCGGCACCTCGTCGGCGTTCACGTGCCACCCGGTCACCCCGGTCACCTGTGGCAGCAGGCTTCCATTGGCCAGGGCGTGGTCGAGGTAACCGAGCTGGCCGTCGAACACGAAGCTGTACGAGGAGGGGCCGGCCATGGTGTCGACGAGGTCGGTGTAGCCGGCGGCCTCGATGGCGTCGACGGGATCTTCCATGGCGTAGGCGTTCAGGTCGCCGATGATGAGGAAGTCGGGATCACCGCTCGCGGTCGGGTCGGTGGCCAGGTGGTCCACCAGGGCCATGGCCGCGTCGGTCCGGGTCCCGTTGCAGTTCCCCTGTCCGTCGCCGGCGTCGGGATCGCCCACGTCGTCGCAGTCGGAGCCCTTCGACTTCAGGTGGTTCACGGCCACCGTGAACCGCTCCCCGCTCGCCAGCTCCTCGAAGCTCTGTATGAGCACGGGGCGGTTGAGGGTGTCCAAGAAGCGCGGGTCGTCGGTCGAGTCGAGGATGGCGAACGCGCCGAGCGGCTCCACGGTGCCGGGCTTGTAGATCAGGCCCACCTTGATGGCGTCGGTGCCGATCGTCCCCGTGTCGATGAGCTCGTAGCTGCCGGCTCCAAGCTCGGCGTTCAGCCCGTCCACCAGGTCCTGCAGCGACGCCAGGGCGTTGTTCTCTATCTCGATGACGCCCACTACGTCGGCGTCGATGGCGCCCAGGGCGGACACGATCTTGTCGCGCTGGCGGGCCAGCTCGGCGGCCGAGTCGGCACCCCTGCACTCCTGGCCACCCGTGGGCCCGCAGATCGGCGTCCCGTCGTCGATGGTGGAGAAGTAGTTGAGGACGTTGAAGCTGCTCACCTTCAGCTCACCCCCGACGTCGTCGGGTGTGGGCGGCCGCGGGTTCTGCGGGGTGAAGCTGTAGTCGAACCGGTCGGGGACGGGTCGTATGCGCCAGGCATCGGTCCCCCCGGCACCGGCGAACGACCAGTGCATCACCCCGGTCAGACCGGTGATGGTGTCGCCGCCCCGGAAGCGGTTGCCGGTGCTCAGGCCCGGGATCGGGTGGTAGTAGGGCTCGTCGGGGGGGCCCAGCGCATCGTTCTGGTCGTTGTTGTCGTCGTCCAGGAAGATGCGGCGGGTGGCCAGGTCGGCCAGGAATGCCTCGAAGCCGGCCACGCTGGGCTCGTTGGAGTGGGTGAACTGGAACGGCCTGGCATCGAGGGTCAACACCAGATGCCCGAACCGGGCCAGCTCGAAGTACTCGCTCACGGCCAGTTGGTCCGGGAAACGGACGAGCATGCCTTCGACTGCCTCGAAGGTTCCCTCGGCGTCGGTAGCACCCGCAGCTGGCAGCGTCAGCTGGGTGAGGGTCGGGAGCGGGTTGGCCGACGAGTCGACGGTGACCGAGCCACCGCCCGTGGCGTCGATCTGAGTCATGCCGAAGAAGTCCTCGGCCTCCCCCACCACGGTGACCTGGTCGCCCACGGCCAGAGCGGCGGGGCAGCTACCCCGGCAGAACACGAAGATGCCCTCGGAGGTGAGCGGGTCGGTGTCGGCGTCGGCGTCCTCCTCCTGCGCGAAGAAGCCGTCCAGGGCGTCGTTGTCGGAGAACAACCCGACGACGATGGCCTGGACGATGGCTGGACCAGGCAAGGCCAGCTCGGTGCCGCTGCCCTGTATCTCGTGGATGAAGCGGGCCACCGGATCGGACGGCTCGCCGGCCTCGCAACCGGGCTCCCCCAAGCCGTCGAAGACGTCCTCGCCGATGGCTGTCCACTCCGCTGACGGGTCGAAGGCGTCGCTGGGGTCGGTATCGCCCTCGGTCACGTCGTCGAGGCGGCACAACGTGTCGTTGAATGTGGACACGCCGTTGGCCGACCAGGCGCTACCCGGGTCGACGCCGACCTGGCCGATCGAGTCGGCCACGGCCCCGCCCGGGGCACGCAGGACCACGGCATCGTCGCCGTTCCAGTTGACCGCCGAAGCCACTGCGTCACTACGGTCGACCACGCCCTGTGAGGCCTGGGAGTTGCGCAGCACGAACACGTCGTTGGCCGGAACCGAGCCCAGCCCCGTCAGGTCGGTCACCGTGGTCGCGGAAGCGGACCCGTTGGAGTAGAGCTCGAGCATGTAGCCGTCGAGGCTGACCGCGGCGTCGGACCCGTTGGCGATCTCGATCGCCTTGTTGAACCCGGACCCCTCGACGTACTGGGTGAACAGCAGCTCCGGCGGCACCTGGCCAGAGGCCGGCGAGGCGGTGGCTGCGGCCACAACCGCAAGAGCGACCCACATGCTGCTGGCAGAGATCAGTGACAGGGTCTTGCGAGGCAGCGACATGCGGCGGCTCCCTGCGGGACCAGTCCGCCGGAGAGCCTCCCCACAGCTGGTCCCGAGCGATCTCGGTGCCCGCAACGTCGGCGATGCTAGCGGCCAGGATTGCTCGGTGGGGAGGACTCGAGCTCCGGCTCGGGTGGTGGCCCGCAAGCACGGTTCCCGACGCGGCAAGCCCTACCGCGCTCGACGGCGGCCTGCGAGTTGGCGACGTCCACGCCGGCGGTCTCGTCGATCACCTGGGTCTCGCCGACGGCGACCTGCTCACCGCCCTGGCCGGCGCCCCCATCGCCACCCATGACGACCTCGACACGATCCTCCGGGTCATCGACCCGACGGCGTCGCCTTCTGCGGAGCGGGTGCGGGAAGGCGCGCTACACCGTTCGTGATCAACTCGTGACCAGCGGCCAGGATTGCTCGGGGGGGAGGACTCGAACCCCCAATAACGGGACCAGAACCCGCTGTGTTGCCTATTACACCACCCCCGAAGGGCCCACAGATGCTAGACGGCGGGGCGGTACCTCCCAACGCGTTTGCTTGCCGGATGGGTGCGCCGCGGGCGGGTTGTCGCAGTCGCATTGCAGTTCGCATACAGCCGGATGGCCAGGTGTTTGTGACCTCGGTCACCCGTGCTACTGTGCGCTGCCCGCGGGGAAGGCCCTGGGACGAGAACGGGGGATCAGGCACGCATGTCGCTGCTCGTAGTGGATGACGTCACCGTACGGTTCGGCGGCATCGTCGCTCTGGACGGAGCGTCCTTCACCATCGACGAGGGCCAGATCTGTGGGCTGATCGGCCCCAACGGCGCAGGCAAGACGACCCTCTTCAACGTCATCAGCCGGATCTATGCGGCCGACACGGGAAGCGTCACCTTCGACGGCACCGACGTCCTGGCGCTGGCCCCCCACCGCATCTGCACCATCGGCATCTACCGCACGTTCCAGAACGTGGCGCTGTGGCGAGGCATGTCCGTGCTCGACAACGTCATGGTGGGCTCACATCCGGACGCCAAGCAGAACTTCTTCACCGCCCCCTTCCGCCTGGGACTGGGGCGGGAGGAGAAGAAGCTGAAGGAGAAGGCCTGGTACGCGCTCGAGGAGCTCGATCTCACCGACGTGGCCTTCCACCCCGCCGCCGGCCTGCCCTTCGGCACCCTCAAGCGCATCGAGCTGGCGCGTGCGCTGGTGGGCGAGCCGCGCCTGCTGATGCTCGACGAGCCGGCCAGCGGCCTGACCCACCAAGAGGTCGACGAGCTGGCCCGCGTCATCGCCGGGTTGAGGGACCGCCACAACCTCACCGTGCTCTTGGTCGAGCATCACATGGCCATGGTCATGAAGATCTCCGAGAAGATCGTGGTGCTGAACTTCGGGCGCAAGATCGCCGACGGAGATCCCGACGAGGTCCGCAACGATCCGGGCGTCGTCGAGGCCTACCTGGGGAGTGCAGCGTGAGCATCGTCGACGAAGACACGGCTCCCGACGGCGCCGTCTCGGGCAAGATCACCCTGGACGTGTCCGGCCTCGAGGCGAGCTACGGGCCCGTCGAGGTGCTGCGAGGCATCGACTTCCAGGTGCCCGAGGGCCAGGTGGTGGTCATCCTGGGGGCCAACGGGGCAGGCAAGACCACCATCTTGCGGGCGCTGTGCGGTGGCCTCGCCTACTTCAAGCCCAAGGGCAGGGTGCTGTTCGACGGCAAGGACATCACCACCACCGACACGGCCGAGATCGTGCGCATGGGAATGGCCCACGTCCCCCAGGGCCGGGGCACATTCCCCGAGCTGTCGGTCGACGACAACATGCTGGCCGGGGCGTACACACGCAAGGACCCCGAGAACCTCCGTGGCGACATGGAGACCTACTACGAGCTGTTCCCGGTCCTGGGCGAGCGGCGCCGCCAACATGCCGGGAGCCTGTCGGGGGGCGAGCAGCAGATGCTGGCCGTGGCCAGGGCCCTGATGTCCAACCCCCGGTTGATGCTGTTGGACGAACCGTCCCTGGGTCTGGCCCCCCTGGTGATCCAGAGCCTGTTCCGCACCTTCGCCGACCTCAACCGCGACCACCACACGACGATGCTGCTGGTCGAGCAGAACGCCAACCTGGCCTTGGACATCTCCAGCTACGGGTACGTGCTGGAGGCCGGCACGATCGTGCTCGAGGGGACGTCCGAGGAGCTCAGGGCCGACCCAGCCGTGCAGGAGGCATACCTCGGCGCCTGATGGCGTCGACGTACGACACGCAAGGAGCTACACCGACGTGGATCTCTTCCTGAACAGGCTCTTCGACGGCTTCACGCTCGGCGCCATCTACGCCGTCGTGGCCCTGTCGCTGGTCCTGATCTTCAAGGCGACCACCCTCATCAACTTCGCCACGGGCGAGCTCGCCGCCCTGGGCGGCTACCTGACGTTCGTCTTCTGGGACCATTGGCTCCCCATCTGGATCGCCATCTTCTGCTCCATGGCCCTGCTGGCGGTCCTGGGCGGCGTGGTGGAGCGTGTCCTCATCCGCCCCTTCGACCCCTCCGACCACCTGCCGGTGGTGCTCATCACCCTGGGCCTGGCCTACGTGATCCTGGCCTCGGACCAGGCCATCTTCGGTAACCAGCCGCGCGGCGCGCCCTCGCCCTTCCCGGTAGGGCCGGAGGACTACATCTCCATCGGCGGGGCCCGGCTCTTCTACTACACGATCGGCATCGTGGCGACGCTGGCCGTCATGGTGGGCGTGCTGTTCCTCATCCTGAACCGCACCAAGGTCGGGCTCGCCTTCCGGGCCGTGTCCTCCAACGTCGAGGCGGCCCGGTTGGTCGGCATCCGAACCGGGCGCACGCTGCAGTTCGGGTGGGCCATATCTGCCGCCTTCGGGGCGCTGGGAGCATCGCTGGTCATGAGCCGCACCAACCTGGTGCCCACCTACATGGGCCAGCTACTCGTGTTCTCGTTCGCGGCGGCGGCGCTGGGAGGGCTCGACAGCCTGGGCGGTGCCCTCGTCGGGGGTCTGATCGTGGGTCAGGTGCAGGCCGTCGGCATCGGCTATCTACAGGGGGTGCCGGGCTTCGCGTGGGTGCAGCCCCTCAGCCTGACGTTCGCCTTCCTGATCATCCTGATCGTCCTGCTCGTGAAGCCGGCAGGGTTGTTCGGTACGAGACGCGTGGCGCGGGTCTAGGGGGGGACACACGATGAAGCCACTGCTGACGCTCCAACAGGGCACCATCGGCCACCGCATCTACCAGGCGGTGGGCTGGGTGCCGTTCCTGTGCCTCGTGGCCGTGCTGCCCTACATGCTCAAGGAGTTCCAGGTCGGCCGGTTGAACCGGGCGATACTCGTTGCCGTCGCCGTGCTCGGCGTCAACCTCGTGATCGGGTACGGCGGCCTGCTGGCTCTGGGCCACAGCGCCTTCATGGGCATCGGCGCCTTCCTGGCCGCCACCCTGATCTCCGACGAGAACTGGGACTTCTGGCTGGTCTTCCCGGTCGTGTTCGTCCTGGGGTTCCTGATCGGCATGCTGCTGGGCCTACCGGCGCTGCGCATCAGGGGTCTCTACCTGGCGCTGGTCACCATCGCCTTCGCGGCGGTGTTCCCGCAGCTGACCAAGATCGACGGGCTGACGATCGGTGGCAGGACCATCATCGACCGTACCGGCGGCGCCAACGGTCGCCGTATCGAGGAGATCGTCGAGGCTCCCAGTTGGCTGCCGGACTCGATATTCGGCGGACCTCTGGAGGGCTACCAGTACCGCTACTGGGTCATAGTCGCCCTGGCCGCGCTGTGCTTCTGGGGGGTCAGCAACCTGCTGAGGAGCCGCCCCGGTCGGGCCATCATCGCCATCAGGGACAACGAGATCGGCGCTGCGGCCAGCGGCGTCAACCTGCCTCTGTACAAGACCCTCACCTTCGGGCTGAGCTCGGCCCTGGCCGCTGTGGCTGGTGTGATGCTCGCCTTCGACAAGGGCTTCGTGGCCGAGCAGGACTTCACCTTCGACCTGGCCGTGCAGCTTCTCGTTGCCCTGGTCGTCGGTGGCCTGGCCACCTTGTGGGGTCCGATCGTCGGTGGTCTTGTCGTCGTGTTCGTGCGTGAGGCGACCAAGGACTGGCCCGACAAGTACCTCGAGTTCCTCAACCTCTCGAACCCGCAGCCGTTGAGCCTGGCCTTCTTCGGGGCCATCCTGATCCTTGTCACGTTCTTCGCACCGGGCGGGATCGTCGGAGCGGCGCGGAAGTTCCGGCAGCGGTTCGTACGGATAACGCCCAAGCCACCGGTCTCGGGCCCGCCTGAGGGCCGGGCGGAAGCCGCCGTCACCGAACCCGCGCCGGTGGCTGGGCGACCGGCAGAAGTGACCACCTGAGCGGAGAGGCGGAAAGGGGGAGACCGACCCACGCACCTTGTATCCATCCGATCCGATCAGACAACGTGCAGTAGAAAGACTGAACCAGCGATCCCCGGGCGAAGGTCCGGGTCCATCCAACCCGAGGAGGGACATATGCGAGGAAGACGATGGCTGCGCCTGATGGCGCTGCTCTTCGCCTTCGGCCTGATCGCCGCGGCATGCGGCGACAGTGACGATGACGCCGAGACCGGGGGAGCCACGGACACCACGGCTGGTACCGAGGAGACCACGGCCACGACAGCCGCGCCCGAGGAGACCACGGCCACCACGATGGACGACACCACCGAGACCACCGGTGGTGCTGCGCCCGAAGGCACCAGCATCGGTGACCTGGCCAGCATCGAAGAGGTGCAGGCCGTCTGGGAGACCGAGCGGCAGGCGGTCGTCGACATGCTGACCGCTGGCATCGAGTCCGGTGAGTACGGCCTGGGCGAGGACGGCATCGCCCGCGGGCCTGGGGGCTACGAGATCGACACCAGCGTGTGCCCGGCCGACTGGTCCAACACGGCCGGTCTGACCGACACCGAGGTGCGCCTCGGCTACACCACCGCCCAGTCCGGCAACCTGGCCGCCTACGGCGACATCGCCCTGGGGATGCAGTCCTACTACAACTTCATCAACGAAGAGGGCGGCATCGGTGGTCGCAACATCGAGCTGATCGTCAAGGACGACGGTTACGTGGCGTCCCAGACCATCGAGGCGGTGGACGAGCTGTTGCAGAACGAGAACGTGTTCGCCATCACCACGCTGGGATCGCCGAACACGTTCGCTGTGCGCGACACCCTCAACGCGGCGTGCATGCCCCAGATCTTCAGCCAGACCGGTCACCCGGCCTGGGGCGACCCGATGAACTACCCGTGGACCACCGGCTTCCAGATGGACTACTACACCGAGGCGGCGCTGTGGGTGCAGTGGATCGAGGAGAACATGGCCGACCAGGCCCCGGTGAAGGTCGGTGGCCTGGTGATGGACAACGACTTCGGTCTGTCCTACGAGTCGGGCTTCGAGCAGTTCGCGGAGGGTTCGGACGTCATCGGTGAGTTCGTGGTGCAGAAGCACGACCCGGCGGCGCCGACGGTGACCAACGAGGTGACCACCCTGGCCGGTGAGGACTTGGATGTGTTCATCTCGATGACGGCGGGCAACCCGTGTCTGCTGGCCATCCAGGACGCCGGTCGTAGCGGGCTGCTGGACACGGTGGACGCGGCGTTCACGCCGTCGGTGTGCAAGGGCATCGAGGCCTACATGGCCCCGGCCGAGACGGCTGCCGACGGGTGGCTGATCGTGGGCGGCGGCCAGAAGGTGTCGACGGACCCGCAGTTCGCCGACGAGCCGTTCATCGTGTGGGAGGGCGAGCGGCTGACCGGCGACGGGCTCGACCCCAACGTCGACCTGATCACCACCGGCTTTGCCGGGTTCGGTTGGGTGACGGGCCAGACGCTGCTCATCGCCAACGAGCTGCCCGACGGCCTCACCCGTACCAACCTGCTGCTGGCGGCACGGTCGCTGGAGATGTCGGCTCCGGCCCTGCTGGACGGCATCACCTTCGCGGTGAACGGCGCCGAGGACCCGTTCTTCATCGAGGGCTCCGACATCTCCCGGTTCAACGCCACCGACCAGGCGTGGATCCAGGAGGGCGATGTCATCGACCTCAACGGGGCCAAGGGCAACTGCGCCTGGAACCTCGAGATCAGCGTCTGCGAGTGATCCGACCGATCCGCTCACAGACTTGAGCTGAGCAGGACCGGTGGGCTCTGGCCCACCGGTCCTGCGCGTCCGGAGGCCGGCGTGGAGCTGTTCCTGCAGCGCATCTTCGATGGCTTGTTCAACGGGGCCATCTACTCGTCGCTGGCGGTGGCCATCGTCATCACGTTCCGGACGACGGGCATACTCAACTTCGCACAGGGCGAGTTGGCCACGTTCTCCGCCTACATCGCCCTGCTGCTCCTCAACCCCGGGTCCAGCAGTCTGACCGGGAGCGGCCTGGTGTCGGACCTGATCCCCGGCACGCCGTGGCCCGTGCCGCTTGCCATCCTCGGTGCCGTCGTGGCCGGCGCCGCGGCGGGTGCCTTCGTCGAGCGGGTGGTGATCAGGCCCCTGGCCCGGGCGCCTGATCTCTCCGTCGTGAACGTCACCATCGGGCTGCTGATCGTCATCAATGCCGTGGTGGTGGAGACCTGGGGGCTCCGGGGCTACCTGCTCGAGAGCCCCTTTCCGACCGAGGCCGACGACTACCTGGGCATCGGCGGAGCGCGGCTGCGCCTGGAGACCCTAGGCGTCTGGGCCACGCTGCTGGTGGTGCTCGCCCTGCTCGGTCTGATGCTTCGGCGCACCCGTCTCGGTCTCGCCTTCCGGGCCGCCACCACCAACGCCGAATCCGCCGAGCTGTGCGGCATCCCGCTCGGTCGGACCCGTTTCGCCGGCTGGGTCATCGCCGGAGCGCTGGGCGCCCTGGCCGCAACCCTGGTCGCTCACTCCGTTGTGCTCGAACCCTTCATGATGATCCGCCTGCTCATCTTCTCCTTCGCGGCGGCCACCATCGGCGGCCTCGACAGCCCGGGCGGGGCCGTGGCCGGAGGCATCGTCATCGGCCTTGCCCAGTCGCTGGTGCCCGGCTACGTACCGGGCATAGGGAGCGAGGTGAGCTTGGTGCCGGCCGTTGCCGCCATGCTGCTGGTGCTCCTCATCCGCCCGACCGGGCTGTTCGGCACCCGCCGGGTGTCCAGGGTGTGACCCTGATGCGAGGCCGCCGGATCAACCCCGCCGTCGTGTGGCTGGCCATCGGTGCCGGTGCCGTGGTCGTCGCCACCGCGGCGGCGTCCCTCGTCGACCCCATCACCTTGCGCAGCAACAGTCGCATCATGGTGCTGGCGCTGGCCGTGCTGGGCGTCGTGCTGGCCACCGGGCAGACGGGTCTGGTCTCGTTGGGGCACGGGGCCTTCGTCGGAACCGGTGCGTTCGCCACCGCCGTACTCATCGACGACGTGGGGGTGCCGATCCTGGCGGCCATCCCGTTGGCGGCGGGGGTGGCTGCCGTCTTCGGGGGTCTGGTGGGGCTGCCGGCGCTGCGGCTACGGGGTATCCAGCTGGCGCTCGTCACCTTGGGCATCGCCGTCGTCTTTCCCGTGGTGGCGCGCCAGTACCCGGCCCTGACGGGCGGTGTGACGGGCCGGCCCGTGACGACCACCCTCGAGCCACCGGGTTGGATGCCCCCACCCTTCGACGAATCGGGCTCGTACCGCTTCGGCATCTGCGTGCTGGTCTGCCTGGCGGGGTTCTGGCTGGCCTACAACCTGGTGCAGAGCAGGGTCGGCCGCGCCATGCGCGCCGTGCGCGACGACGACACTGCTGCAGCCGCCTACGGGGTGAACCTGACCACCACCAAGGTCGGTGCGTTCGCCTTCAGCGCCGGCCTGGCCGGTGTGGCCGGTGCGCTGCAGGTGATGTTGTTCCCGTTCGTCTCCCACGATCAGTTCGACGTCTTCCTGTCGCTGCGCATCTACGCAGCGGCCATCGTGGGCGGGGTGGCGTCGATCGTGGGCGCGGTGCTGGGCGTAGCGGCGCTGGTGATCGTCCCGGCCCTCAACGAGGGCCTCGACCTGCTCGAGAACGAGACCGCGGTGTTCGGTCTGGCCCTGATCGTGCTCACCTTCGTGGCGCCGGGGGGCCTCGTCGAGCTGTTCCGGCGAGGCTGGGAGCGGTGGCAGCGGCTGAGAGAGGAGCCACCGGGACCCGACGGCGGTCGGCCCGACCATGCGGGCCGCGACGAGACCCCCGTGCTCCGACCCACCGTCGCAGCCCGTCGCCTGCGTGGCCAGCGCTGAGACACCGCTGTCGGGTGCGACGTCCGCATCGTCGACTGGAGGTGTCGTCGAAGCGCTGGTAGGTGGTGCGGATCCTCGGCTGGCCAGTCGGCGGGCAGCAGCGGTGTTGGAAGGAACGGGTCCAGTTCGAGGTGACTGACGGCCGCGATCGAGAGGGGTGAATTGAAAGGACGATGCCGGTCCGAGGTCACCTTCGGTGCACGTTGCTGTGGACCTCTCCGCATCCATGGCGTCGGTGAGGCGCCTCCCGTCTTTCGCCCAGATCTCGAGGCCGAACAAGCGTTGGATCGTGGCCAGGTCGATGTCGGCTTCGGCTCGACCGAACAGCAGGCACTGGCGTTGGAGCGTGGCGCGAGCGTCAGGTCGTCGCGCTCGGTCGAGGTTGTCGGGGCGCCCCCAGACGCCTTCCTTCAGCACAGCGAGTCCGAGCGCCACGGCGGACGTGCGGCGATCGAGCGCCGCTGGCTCGCGTGACCCGCGTCGTTGCCGCCTGGTTACACTGGCGGGCCGCCAGCCCCCATCGTCTAGCGGCCTAGGACACCACCCTCTCAAGGTGGCGGCACGGGTTCGAATCCCGTTGGGGGTGCACCTCGTCAGACCCAGTCGGGACAGGGATGTCCCGGCCCTGGCAAGGATTTCCAGGCGACCCGATTGTGCCCAGGAGAAGGGCGGACGCCAGGCCTCCGACGCCCGACGGACGCATCCGTTGGGGATCCGTGGGTTCGAGAATCGCCGCTGTTGGCTGAGCTGTTGAGGATGGGTCGGCTCCCAGAGTCGTGGGTGGCGCCTCATCAGGTGCGCCGTTTACGGGAGTGGGTGCGCTGCCGCCACGATCTGTCTCGGTTGCGGGCCGGGTTGACGGCCGAGGTGCATCAGACGTTGGGCAAGGAAGGTGTGATCCCCGAGCTGAAGGGGATCAGGTACTCCGGTGGTCAGGCCTGGTTGGACGACGTGGAGCTTGCCGAGGCTTACCGGGATCGGGTCGACTCGTTGCAGGACCTGATGGACCTGTACAGCATCGAGATCGCCACGTTGGACGGCCGCAGCGCCGACCGGCTGAGAGACCACCGGGGCTACAAGGCCATCCAGGCCATTGGTGGTGTCGGTGCGGTGTTCGTGGCCGAGATCGGCGACATCGGCCGGTTCCCCAACCCGCGGCGGTTGTGCAGCTGGGCGGGGTTGACAACCCGCCACCGGGAGTCCGACACCAAAGTCCAGCGACGTCACATCACCAAGCAGGGGTCGCGGCTGGTGCGCTGGGCGGCCATCGAGGCCATCTCCGGAGCGAATCGCCAACCCCAGATCGCGTCGGTCGAGGCCCGTGTCGGCGCCCGCCGCGGTGTGAACATCGGCCGTGTCGCTGCTGCCCGCCACCTGTTGACCCTCGTCTGTTACGACTGCGAGACGGCGAGATCCGCTGCCTGCAACCCCGGGCGGCCTGAGCTGGGCACGGCCAGGACGCGAGCATCGAAGATCGGCATGACCCCACCGCCGCACCCGGGGGTGGTCGATCTATGTGAATGGGCCCGACCTGGCCGTGACCGCACCGCTTCATGTCACCCCATCGGAGGTGACGAAGCATCGGCGTCATCGCGCGGCGGCGGCAACGACGAATTCGTCGAGTTCTTCCCCAGCCCGGACTCCAACTCCTCCACCCACAGCTCTTGACTATCACTCCGCTATGGGCTAAGGCAATTGCTGACCCCGTGCCGGAGGAGGAGGTGGGGATCCGCGAGAGCCGTCGGCTCCGCAACGCCGTCAAGCTGTCGGGGCTTCCCTCACCTGGCAAGAACCCACCTACTCGCGAAGCCGGCCTCTAAAGCGGTATCGGAGCCGAAGCTCCCGTACTCTCGGCCGAGTCCGAACCGACCGCGTCGTCTATGACGACTGAAAGGAGGATACGAGATGGCCGAAGGATTAGTCGGATCTGGCCTGCTCGGCCCCTACCAGCAGACGGTTTGGGTGATCAACATACTCGGTGCGAGCACCTGGCACTTCTGGGCGCTTCCGCTCGTGCTTGGCTTCGGCACGGTCGACGTGAGGGTGAACTGGGTTAACAGTCGTTTGAACGGATTCACCGGGCAACGGCAGGCGGCGATCGCTATCCAGAACCGAAGTCCCATACAGATTGGGTTTCAACTCCGTTTTGCCCAGTTGTTCTGATCGAATGTCAAAGGAGACCGACTTGGATGTATATGTGACACACGACGCTACCGGCCGCATCCTGTCTATCGCCGTGCCCACTCCCAACACCGAATTCGAGCTGAAGGTCGAGACCACCGACAGAGGACTCGCAGTCACTCGCGTCGACGTGGAGATTCCTGAATCTGATGACGCCGACGGTGGCCTGCGTTACCTGCTCCAACTTGCCGAACGCCAGAAGGTAGAAGTCCAGGGCGATGCCGAGGTGCCGCGGGGGCGCCTTGTTCAAACGAGCTCAGAAGCCCCCCGACCGACCCCTTCGGGCTGACTGGTTGCTCTCGTACGTGCCAATCCGTTTGCTCAGGGTGGCGGCACGGCTTCGAATCCCGTTGGGGCTGCTGTGTGATGTCTCGAGACATCGGAAACGGCCTGAACCCTTATCTGGGTTTGGGTTGTTGCCGTCTTCGGGGTGGGTCCGGGGGGTCGGCCGAGGGGAGTGTCGGGTGAAAGGTGTAGCTGGTCTTGGGCGACGCCGAACAGCGCGGCTGGACCGACGAAGGCGCACGACACCAGCGAGTCGCCGACACCCTCGACACCCACCTCCGGCACTTCGATCGGACCGGGCGCGCCGACGACGGTTGTTGATCCATCCCCGAGGGCCGGTTGATGCGGCGCTTGTGGAGGGTGCAACGCTGGATCAGGGCCAGGTCGCCGAACACCTTCCGGACCCCCCGCAGCGAGGGCCTTGGACCCGTCGATGACGAACAGGATCCCGCCTGGATTCGTACCGTTCGGTGCGGCTCGAAGTCGATATCGCATGGCCGAAGGGCTATAAGTTCGCCCCAGCGGGCGCCGCAGCGATGCTTGAGTCGCATGGGCGAGCGCCCAGGTCGGCTCGCCGATGCCGTAGAGGGCGGGGAAGAGCTCCTGGCACTTGGAGTCGTTGGGGAGGACACTCTTGACGGTTGTCACCGTCTGATCACCCGCCGATCAAGAGCCGGGCAGGCAGGCGAATCCGGGCCGTCGATATGCCTGCCCTGAACGGCACCTCGGCCACGCGTCTGGTAGCCGGAGATCTCATGGGACGGGAGCGAAGCCCGGACCAGGTGTCCGTACACTAGGCATCTCGACCTGGAGGGGAGGGTTACGATCCGGTTCTTCAAGCAGACGATTGTGATTCTCGCGTCTGCGAGCGATACCAACGGCATACTCGGTGCTGTCGAAGTGGCAGGTCCAGAGGGCGCCGTACCTCCGCTCCATGTGCATCATCGCGAGGACGAAGCGTTCTATGTCGTCGAGGGTGAGTACAGCGTCTTTGTTGGCGATGACGTGATCGCGGCGTCCCCAGGCACCTGGGTCTGGGGACCGCGAGATGTGCCACACGGCTATCAGATCCATTCCGAGCGCGGCCGGCATCTGAGCCTCACCATGCCCGGAGGCTTCGAGGCGTTCTTCGAGGAGGTCGCGGCGATCGCGACGCCGGACGCTGATCCCCGGAACGAGATGAGCCGACTCGAGGCCGTTGCCGCCCGGTACGGCGTCGAACTGCTCGGGCCGCCGGGGGTACCGAGCTGACCGTCGTCCATACGACTGGCAAGGCTTGCCACGGCCAGCCCTGTGCTGGTACGCCGTCTGACGGTCGCCGTGGGGCGACCAGGGCTACGGTCGTCTCGTCGACCTGCTCGCCCGACGCGCCGGCACGAGCAGGCCGGCGAGCGAATGATCCTCTGCCCTCGCCAGCCTCACCGCCGTTGACCGCCTTCGTCGACACGAGCATCCTCGTTCGTCACCTCACCGGCGATCCACCTTCACGAACGAGGCGGCGGTGTCTGGGCCTCGGTGGCCAGCGTGCTCTGTACCGTCGAGCCACGGACCACGGCACGAAGGGTGATCGCTGGCGGTGAGTTTGGGGGCGGTCGACCGTCCAGTCGGTGAAG
>Ga0299914_10001610_pt1 | contig 15121 bp, 11 predicted proteins | sample RVTome_10_FD_201361 | JGI IMG/M metagenome (GOLD analysis project Ga0299914, IMG submission 201361) | Soil microbial communities from uranium-contaminated site in the Upper Colorado River Basin, Wyoming, United States - RVT153D57 (version 2) ...
GGACATGAAACGATCCGACACGTGGACCACACCGGCAGCGATCATCAGTCCGGCCAGTCGGCCCTCGGTCATGCGATACCGAGTCCACGCACTGGCCGTGTGCGGTGGCGCGTTCGGCAGTTTGTTGCCGACTCCACCGATGAGGCTTCGAGCGATCTCGGTGTCGGTCCAGGCGTACGCCCCCTGCACGAACCACCCCGCCGCCAGTCGGCCCGCAAACTCGAGTTCGAGACCGTGACTCCGGCCCTCACCAATCTGCCGGTAGAAGCCACGGACGTCAGCTTCCGGTACATTCGTCCGCCGGATGCCGTAGGCGGCGCCCGACGCGACCAAGCGTCCCTGAAGCGCGTCAACTTTGACGCCGCCTCGACTGACGACACGTGTGCGAGCGACAATGCACGGCCATCCTCCAGATATTGTCCCGGCGCCGGCGGCTCGAAGCCTCGGGACCCAGCTGGTAGTTGCACTTGAGCTCGTAATCCAGCACCACGCGCTTTACCCGCCCGCCGTTTCTCGCGCAGCCGCTCCTCGGCGCGAAGGTAGGCGCGATATACCTTCGAGTCGTGCGTCACTTCGCGCGGCCTCCTGAGGCCCGCGTAGAACGTTTGACGCGGCTCCCAGGTGCGCTCCTGTCGCTCGTGTCGATTCGCTTCGAGCAGGTCTCGGCCGCGATCTGTCAGAACGACGGCGCGGTCGTCTGAGCTGAGCGGCGAGGTCCGCATCAGACCTTCTCGTTCAAGGTGACGCAGGCCTTTGTGCATATTCACGCGATCGTCGTGGAGATCCGTCTCGGAGACGACGCGAAGGGCACCGACGGTGGCGAGCATCCGGCTTTCTGCGCCGTTGATCTCGTACACACGATCGCGTACTCGCACCGGCCGACGCTCACGTCCGCGTGGTAGGTCAAGATCCTTCGTGAACACGTCTCGCGGGTCGGCCGCGTGGTCGCGGTCGCTGGTCGCGCCATGGCTGCCGCGGCTTCGGTCACCGAAATCGGCGCGGTCGCGGTCGGTCGACCAACGGAGATCGTATCTGTCGCACATCGCCGCTCGCCGGCTCCTCAATCCTGAGTTCGAGTATGGGAGGCGGTTCAGGATGTGCAATCTATCCTCGGGTGTTCTCGGACCGTTTCAGGTGGAGGCCGTTGTCGGAGTCATACACCTGTTGTCGTCTTCGATCAGTCAACGCAAGCTCAGTTCGATTCGGATGCGCGCGGCTCGATTGATCGCAGTCGCTGGCATTCGAGGATGTCGAGACAATTCACTGCAACAGTTGCACACGGCCCTCGAAGCGTGGCCACCGCAATCGAGATGCAGACAGCGGGAAGAGGTCAAGGCATGAATCAGCTCAGCGTCGCAATGATCGGCTCATTGGCCTACCCTCGCCTGCGCTATCGAACGTAGTTCAAGCCTCCGGGGGGCGCCCCACGAAAGGCACCTTGAAGAAGCGTCCAGGTTCTTGCTGAATGACCACCGTGCCGTCGGACGCGAAGAAAGCGGCGATCTGGCGGCTGTGCACCCAGCGCGATCGACCTGACCAGAGCGTTAGCGCTCGTCGGCGAGACGATGAAATTATGCGGGTTCCTTAGAATCGTGGGGTCCTCGGCGAACGCGAGATCGTGTCGGTAATGGACCGTCCTGTCGGCCAGCTTGCCTGCATGCGGTGCCGGGGGCGCGGTAGGAGTGCCAGGCATGCTCGGTCGCGTCGCATCGCACGCGGTCGAGAGCACCGTCAGCAAGCAACCGACAGCAGCCGGCGTCCCCATCAAGCGAGATAACATGAGCACCTCCTCCAGCATTGGCCGTCACGTCGCAGATCGGATTCGGGGACCTTGACCGAGTTCTTCCCCCTTTTCTGAAACGTAACGCGTCGGCTCCAGCGGGCGCTTCGACCGCAGGTCGGCCGTCAACAGCTTTGCCTCAGCGTCCGATGGTCATGGCAGCAGCATGTACACCGCGTCCTCGAAGTCGGCATGCTGCATGCTTTCCTGGTACTGAATCGTGAGCGAATCGCCTTTGAGGGTGCCTGTCGCATCATCCCATGCCTCGTCGACACTCCGGCCGCTCGAAGACTTGAACAGGAACATGATGACGCCGTTTGCGTCACGGTACGCTCCAGGAAACCGACCGTCTCCAAAGCTCGAAGGTGGGTACTGCAGCAGAAACGCGCCGTTATCGTAGAGAACGAAGCGCGAGTTCCTCGTGTAGTCTTGGGGGGTCGACACGAAGTTCGGATTGGCCGACCACAGTCGAGCCGTCAGTTCGGCATCGAAGATGAAGGTGCGCGATGGCCCAGATAACGGAGGAAAATCTATCAGATCCCGCGGAGTCGGCAATGGAAGAGATGGGGTCTGACTTGTTCCACTTGGCGAGGTAGGCCCCGAACTTCCGCATGCGACGAAAAGCACCAGTAGTACGACGACTGCGCCAGGGCGGACAGTGGTGTTCATGATGCTGACCCCGTTTTGAGGTTCCTAGCACTTCCTGCGGCCTAACGTCTGCAAGTGAGCCTTGTTTCGCCCAAAGATCCTGACGTCGTTCGCCGCTACCGGATGTAGTTCAGGTCCTCGGCGAGCGGTCCCACCATAGGCACCTCGAAGAAACGTGCGGGCTCTGGATGGATGACCACTGTGCCGTCCGACGCGAAGAACGCGGCGATCTGGCGCTGCGCACCCTGCGCGATCGACCTGACCAGAGCGTTCGGGCTCGTCGGCGAGGTGATGAAAAAATGCGGGTTCCTTGGAATCGTGGAGTTCTCGGCAAACGCGAGATCGTGTCGGTAGTGGACTGTCCGGTCGGCCAGGTTGCCCGCACGCAGGATCGCGCTCGTCCCCGGGTTGATCGCGTTTTGGTCGCCTCTTGCGAAGAGAATCAGCAGGGACTTGGGCAACAGGCCAGGCAACGGCGCCTCGCGGAGATAGCGAGCCCAGGGCACTGGCGACTGTCCCGATTGCTGCCCCCACTCGTGAAGCTCCATTGCGTTCTGGATGGCAATCGCACCCTCGACGGTGTTCGTGACCGGCGGCTGGTCGCGCAGCGGCTTGTTCTCGTTGAAGTGCGGTGGGTTGATCGCAACGCCATCGATCGTCGTGATTCCCGGGGCGTTGAGCAGCGAAGGAACCCGATCTCGGAGCTGCGGTCCGAAGAAGTTGGCCCGCCGGCCCGGGGCCCATCGCCCATGCTCCGGCGAGAGGGCTCCGGGAACTCCCTCCACGGCGGCGTAGATGTTCGGCTCGAGAGCCAAGAAGATGGCACCATACATCGCGCCGGCCGAGTTGCCATAGTAGAAGATGCGGTTCGGGTCGAGATCCGGGCTGCCGTCGCCGTTCACGTCCATCCCCACCTCGATGACACGGACTAACTGCAGGAGGTCGATCGCGTTCTGACGGTTACTATCTCGCACCCCGATGGCCCATGCCCGAGGGACAGCCGCCGATGCTCCCTCGGTGACACCAATGATGTTGTCGCCGTTCTGGTCGATCCCACGTCCTGCGTCGGGGATGACGAGGGAGCTGCCCGCGGTCAGGTTGATTGTCAGCGTGCCCAGTGGACCGAAGCCGTTGCCCGCGACGTTGATGCCGATCGTCGCTATCCCCTGGGAGGCCAGCATGGCAGCGAGCGCTCCCGTGGCGAAGTGCTGGTCGCCGCCTGTGCCGACGATCGCCACAGGCCATCCAGCCCCTGGCCGAGCCCCAGAGGGCAGGACTAGGGTGAAGAAGAGCTCGTTGTAGCCTTGCTTAGGTGGGGTCTCAGTCAACGTACCCACCGCTGGTATGTACTCTCCCGGAACCCGGTACTCGGGAGAGGCGTAGGCGCCGTAGGCGATCGCTCCCACTGCATTAGGGATGTAACGAAGGATCGCAAGGTCAATGGATGCGGCGGTGAAGCCAGGAGGGCTCACCCTCGTGTGCTGGTTCCACGCAATGCTTGTCACGTCCGCCAGGTTGAAGACCGCACGCTCGCCATTCGGACCCAGCAGGAGATTCGGGGGCGCAGGCGTGTCGGCCCTGATCTGATCGCGAATTCGCTCCATCACGGACGTGATGCTCTGCGTCGTATACACGCTGGCGACCGCGATGTCGCGTTCGCGCACGCCGAAGCGTCTCGCGGCGCGAATCGCCTCGAGGAGGGCCTGCTTGTAGTCACTTCGCACGGCCTGCCGGAACCGGCGGAACGCCCCGGTCGCCTCGACCGGCCGTCCGCCTACGTCCCGCAGGCCATTCGTCACGATGAGCGCGTAGCGAGTGTGTTGGGCGAGCAACTCGTCGGATTCGACGTGCAACGTGTTCCTGAAGGTATCCCAAACGATCTGGTTCATCCCGACCAATCTGTCCGTCTCGTCCTCCTCTCGACCGATCGTGCTGCCGAGACTGATCAGAAACACGGTTTCACTTGTGGCGGTGTTCGGATCAATCGCGCCGTCGAAAGGAATCGAGATGCGTGTTTGAAGGCCGAACCCGTCCAGCGTGTTGATCACGACGAGATCCTCGCACTCGGAGATATGAATCGCGCAGTCAGGGTAGGGAAGGTTCACTCGCCGTCGGGTGTTGTGCGTATGATCCGCGACCGTGAAGATGTCCGATGGGAAGGGTCCGGTCTCCGGATGGTGAAGGTTGAAGAGCGCGTGGACGCCGCCGTTCGCTGACGTGACGTCATCGCTTTGCTCGAACACCCCCAGAGGATCGCCCTCAACCACGAAGACACCATGGGCAGACGTGCTTTGGGCACCCGCGTTAAGCGCGTTCAGCCTGGCCACCGCTGTGGTGAGCATGACGAGACCGGCGGTGGCCATTAAGAGCGGGGCGAGCGGCATTTGACGGGCGTGCATGTCGTCCTCCTTGCGACCGCGTGATGCAAGCGCGCGATTCGCGGGGTAGGCGGCCGAAGCACGGCCCAAATCGCGCGCGATCTCGCGTGTTGTGGGCAGAATGGTAGGGAGTCAGTCGGACGCCGGCTATCAGCAGAATTGAGTATTTTTGGCGACCACTGTGACCGAGGCGGCCGTTACAAGCTCGCCAGGCCCTGGTGGTGTGGAGCGTTCTCAATAGTGAGAAGCTGCTCGCGTCCGTCTAGAGGCGCCGCTTCTCGTTCAGAACTCCATACGAATGGCGAATTGAAGCTGCCGCTCACGGGTGACATTGTTGCCTGCGGCCCTAACGGTCTGAAAGGCTGGATCAAAGGTGAGCGTCGAAGCGGATGCGGTCCCGCCAGCCACGTACATCCTGGTGTTCAGTTCCGTGACCTGTGTGCGGTTGAGAAGATTGAACGCTTCACCAAGAACCTCCAGGTTCACCCCGTTCGTGATCCGAAACCGGCGCGAGACTCGGAGATCCACATTAACGATCTTCGGCATCCGGAAGGCGTTGCGGGAGAACAACGGGAAGCGACTGAGACTGGGCATTCCTCCTCCGGTGATGCCCACTCGCAGACCACCGGGCGCAGTCCCTCCGACACCCGCCGAATACGGTGCGCCAGACTTCGCAAAGAAGACCGTCGAAACAGTGAAGCCGTTGAACACGGAGTGCGCCAGCCTACTATTCGACCGGAGCGATGCGGAAGACCAGACGGTAGTCGCCGTGAACTTGTGGCGAACATCGAAATCGGACGGGCCCTGATCAGCGGACAGGTCAAGCGGATTCGACGGGTAGTTACCGCCGGGAAAGATCGCGGAACTCTGTCCATTGTCGGTTGCCTTCGACAACGTGTAACTGCTCTCAAATTGCAGGCCCTTCGTCAAGCGGCGGTTCAATTGCACAGCGACGGCATGGTACTTCGACTTGATGCGGCTCCGGATCGCGGTGACGATGCCAAATCTCGAATCGGGACGGGGACCGCCAAAGAAGGGCGATACCGTCAACGTCTGACCATCGAAATCGCCACCAATGATGGTGTAGGTCCTCGAAGTCGGCACCGGCAGATTGACGTCAATGAACGTCGGGAGGTCTCGCCCGGCACTGAAAAGATACGCCGCCGAGAAGACGGTGTTCGATCCAAGATCGTGCTCGAACACGAAATCGCCTTGCCGGACGGAGGGGCGCTGCATTTTCGGATCGAACAAGATGATGTTTGGCGACGCTGCCGCACTCGGCGGACCCGTGAACGTATTCGGGAACACGGGTGCCAGGGAGGGGCTCGTCGTCGGGTTGAACTGAAACGTGCGTTGAGACTCGGCCGAGCCCGTGGTGTTGATCGTCAATGCGATGGTGGCGTTGGGGATGCGGCCGTGATAGATGCCATACCCCCCGCGAATCGTCGTCCTGCCAGTGCCTCTCAAGTCGTAGGCGAAACCGAGCCGCGGCTCGAAATCGTCCTTATCGGATGGAAAGCTCCGCGTCTGCTCCGGGCCGAATATCGCGCCAGCAACGTTTGACAGTGGGTTGGGCACCTGTGGCTTGGGGAGTTGCTGGTACTCGTACCGCAGACCGAGGTTCAACGTCAGGTGAGATGACAGCCGATACTCATCTTGAACAAAAACGCTGTACTCGTTCGTCGTGAATCCGAAAGCCGTGCGACCAAACGACTGGTTATAGTTGCCGCTATAGCATTGCCCCGCGATCCGCGCGGAACTCGAGCACACCCTGCCCGCCGCCCTCAGCGCGCCGGCGGCTGCGGAGTTTGTGTAATCGATGATGAAATCATTGAGAGTTGCGTAGGTGTAGCCACCTTCTTCGTACAGCAGCGTATCTTGCAGACTGTTCACCCGGCTGAAATCGAATCCTGCCTTAATGATGTGATTCCGTAGCATCAGCGTGAGTGAATCGGCAACCTGCCATCGCTTCTCATCCGGATACGCTCGGGCATCAAGACCCCTGGGCTTGCCGAAACTGATCCCGCCGGCAACACTCGTTTCCGGTGGCTTCCCCTGAGGACCCGTGAGCGGCTCACCGGGCGCGGGCGTTTGGCTGAATTGGAATTCGTGATCCCGGCCGAACTGGCTGCGAATTTCGTTGACCAACCTTGAACTGATCCTCGACACGATGCCCGCCGCGATCCAGTCAATGTTGACAGAATCATCGCCAATGCTCGCGCGCCCTCTATTGATCGTCGGAGCGGTCTCGATCCCAGCGGGCGAATTCCAACGCAGCCGATTGTAGATAGCGCTCAGCGTATGCCGGCTGGTCATGTGCCAGTCGACCCTGGGCGTATAGATGGTGTGGTCTCCGCGGCGCGGGACCTCACCGGTCAGGCTGGCGAGAAACGCCAGCGCGGAATCGATTTGCGCATCCGATAGCGCGCGGCTGCGAGCCTTGAGACCAGTACCGGCCGTTCCGCGATCGACGGTGTCGAAGAACGCGGGATCGCTCGTCGTCGAAATTGTAGGAAAGTTCCGCCGCTGCTGATCGTAACTGCCAAAGAAGAACAACCGGTTCTCGAGAAGCGGGCCGCCGATTGCGGCGCCGAACTGATAGCGCGTGTCGGCAGGTTTCAGCGCAACGAGATTTGGCGCGCCATTAATCAAGACGCTCTGAAAGCCGCGCGGATTGCGCGCACCCCACCTGTTGTCGCGATCGTAGAAAAACGCGGAGCCGTGGAACGTGTTCGTCCCGCTCTTCGTGATGGCATTGATCACGCCGCCGCCGGCGCCGCCATATTCCGCCGAGTAATTTGAGACGTTGATGTGAACCTCACGAATCGAGGCGAGACCGATCCCATAGGCGATGCGCGTGCCTCCGCGCTCGTGCGCCAGGAACGCCTGGTCGTTGTCGCCGCCGTCGATAGTGGTCTTGTTCAACAAGCTGCTGATGCCGCGAAAACTCACCGCTGCGAGCGGACCATCTGGGGCGGTCGCAGGAGCCAAGATTGCGAAGTTGGACCAGCGGCGGCCGTTGTTGGGTAGTTCGTTGAAGGAAGTCTGATTGAGGTTGAGGGAGAAATCTTGCCGCGTCGTGTTGATACTGGGCATGTGGGTCGGCGCCAGTCCGGCACGCCCGGTGGCGGAATCGAGCGAGACGACCACGGTCGTGGCCCGCCCGGCCTCTACCAGGGCGTGCGCGACTGCAAGAGAAGTGAAACCGGGGGCCGTGACTTCGACAAGGTAGTAGCCCGGCTGAAGGCCGACGATGCGAAAACGGCCGTCATCGTCGGTCATCGCTGTAGCTTCGCGTGTCGTGTCGATATCGCGGGCCACTACGGTAGCGGTTCGCAGTGCGTTCTTGCTCGAGTCCGTCAACGTACCGGTAATTGCACCGGTCGCGACGGATTGGGCTGTTGCGGACGAGCCGATGCACGCCACCAGAAGCGCGATCACGACTGGCGATCTCGCAAGATGACGAATACGTTCGTACTCCTGCCGCAGATCATGCGCGAGCATCGGTTCTACGACTGTGCCGAGGCGGTAGAGCGATCTATGCAACCGCACGGCGGGAGAACCCGGCACCTGTGCCGAAATCTGGCTCAGCGTCTCAATTCGATGTCTACCGGACCGGCGCCCTGTGTGGGGACACTGGCGGTCGCGAGCTGGTATCCGGGCTTGCCGACGACGAGCGCATGGATCGGGTTCCCTTCGAGGCCGCACACCACAAATCTGCCGTCTGCGTCGCTTTGGGTATCGGCCAACGGTCGCCCATCGCCATACACGCCGTCGACCTGGACCCATGCATCGGAAATCGGCAGCCGCCCCGTCGGCGACGCCTCGAAGATCGTGCCTGAGAGTAGTCGCTCGACTGCGAAGTCGGGCCAGTCGCGCGCTTGGAGAAGGTGAGACTCCGCCACCAACCGGATGGTCGCCTCGGTCTGATCGACTCTCACGGTCGACAGGCATGGTTGATAAAACCCTTGCGGGCGCGTATACAGTCGAACCAGCGCATCAGATGGGGCCTCGAACGAGAAGCGTCCCGCCGAATCGCTCCTCACGGATCCCACCGGACCCGCAGAGCGGGGCCGTTCAAGCCAAATCCACACAATCGACGCCTGCCAGTGGCTGCGGTGCGGTTGGGGAGGAGAGCCACACAGACCCTGTGACGGTTCGGCGCGGAGGCAGTGGAGGCGTCAATGCAAGCGACGGCGAAGGACTAGGACTGGTGGGAGGAACGACCGGTGCGCCACTGCACGCGGCAATCGTTACTACCGCCAGGAAGGTCATGATGTGTCTCCTGTCCCGGGAGACCGGGGCGAGCGGCATCTGACGGGCGTGCACCTTGGCCTGCTTGCGACGGCGTGATCCATTCATGTGATGTTCTGATTGACCCGGAACACGTTCGCGTGATCGTACTTTCGCTTGATGCCAACGAGCCGCTCGTACTGCTCCGCGAAGGCCGCACTCACGAACGACTTCATGTTGTCGTCGACACCTGGGAAATTGAAGTTTGGTTTGCCGCGTGAGCACTGGTGCATGTCTTCGAACACGGCGCGTGCCCACGCGATATTCGCGTCGGTCCGCTCCGGCTCTTTCCAGTTCGCAAGGATCTCGAGGAGGAACGGGCTGTTGCGGGACCCGACCGCTGTATCGCCGGGCCTGACGCGAGTGAGCGCGCCGCCCTGCGCCCAGACGACGAGCATGGAAAGTGGCGACACTTTGCGCGAGAACGCATCGGCCAGCCGCGAAATACCCGAGTCGCACAAGCTGTCGAGATAGAGCCCCTTCCAGTAATAGCGGAGGGCGTACTTCGGGAAGAAGACATCGAACATCTGCTGCACCGACGTATAAGCACGCGGCTCCGACACATCCAGCAGCGAATCCCCGAGTGTGCGAAGGGCATGCAGTACCTGCTGGCCACGTTCGCCGCCGCCGACATAGACCCCGTTGACGGCGATCACGTTGCGCCCATGGATCCGTTCGGGAAACAACGCCATGCTTGGAACGGTCCAGAACGTCGCGGACGCGTTGACGGCGTCAGGAGCTGTTTCCACGTAATCACGGAATCCGGGCAACACGGCCGCCGCCGCCTCGATCGGATACATCGCCGCAGCGTGTGTCACAACCGGACCAACAGGATGCAGCCGGTACTCGAAATCGGTGACGATCCCGAAGTTCCCGCCGCCACCACGCAGCGCCCAGAAGAGATCCGCGCGCTCGGTGTCACTTGCGGTGACGAACTCTCCCCCAGACGTGATGACATCTGCCGAGAGCAGACTGTCGCAGGTCATACCATAGGTACGTCGCAGCCAACCCTGGCCGCCGCCCAGCGTGAGCCCGGCGATACCGGTCGTCGAAACGACTCCTCCCGGGACGGCGAGGCCGAACGCCTGGGTCTCGCGATCGAGGTCGCCCCATGTGACCCCTGCCTGCGCGCGCACCGTTCGCTTTTCGGGATCGACCCGGATGCCTCGGAGCGGCGAGAGGTCGATGACGAGGCCGCCGTCACAGGTACCGAAACCCGCCACGTTATGGCCGCCGCCGCGAACCGCCAGGAGCAGATCGTGGTCGCGCGCGAACCGCAGCGCCTCCAGGACGTCCGCAACGCCCGAGCACTGCACGATTACTGCGGGCCGCTTATCGATGAGCCCATTCCACACACGGCGCGCCTGATCGTACTCGCCGGAACGCTCGACCAGCACACGGCCGGCCAGGCGCCCGGCGAACGCGTCTATCACAGGTGGATCGAGCGCGACGACTTCTCCGGACAGCGTGCGTGCGAATGTCACGGGCCTCACCACTGCGGCGAATCGTACCCGGCCGAAGTGAGTCTGGTATCAGCAGAATTAGCTATTTTTTGGCCGTCGTTCATCGGCGGTTCCCGAGCGAGTCGATTCGAGCAGGTGGTGACGAGTGGCGTACGCCACCGCCGCGGTGCGGTTCGACGACCCCGTTTTCTCGAGTATACGCGCAACGTGCACGGCGACTGTGTGGGTGCTGATGAACAGCGCCTCCGCAATGTCCTTGTTGGCTTTGCCGCTCGCGAGCAGCTGCAGAACCTCGAACTCACGCGTGGTCAGACCGGCGGGATTGCGTGCCAGCCGCAGTCGATAACGTTCGCGAAATGCGGCAATCCGCTTGCGAAGTGGCTCAAGGCCGAGCGCGGCGGCAATCCGCTCGCCCTCATCGAGCAGCACCGCCGCCTTCACCCTGTCGTCGCGGTCGCCGAGGTCCAAGAGCGCCGTTGCATAATCGTGGCACGTCCAGGCGAGCTCAGGCTTGAACCCACTTGCTCGACAAAACACCAATGCTTGCTCGAAATGATTCCATGCGCGGCGTTTCTGGCCGACCGCGTGAGCGAGAAGGCCGAGCACCCGGCCTGTCGCCATTGCCCACTGCGTTGGCATCAGCGATTCGAACGGTGCCAGCGCCTCGAGGTCCGTTTCGCACTCATCGACCTCCCTGTCGAGCACGGCCAGCAGCGCGTGCGCCATCCGCGCGCTGACCACGGCATTACGAGCCGCGGACGGCTTCGCCATGACCAGACGAGCGGCGCGGAACGCTGGCTCGGTATCGGTCATCCCATTGGTGATATAGGCGATCTGCGACAACGCCACGGCGGTGAAAACGCCGCCGAGCGGATAGGGCTGGGCATCGCGATCGGCGTCGATCAGGCGTTGCACGTACTGCCCACCGGCGGCATCGTTGCCCGTTTCGTACTCGAGAACGGCGCGCGCATGGAGAAGCGGTAGATGGCCGGCCGCCAGCGCCAGCCCCCGATCGCTCTGCGCTCGCGCCTCCTCCCACTGTCCGCGCAGTTGAGCGAGCAGTGCCTTGACATACAGCGCATCAGCCAGCAGCCCCCGGTCGCGAAGACGCTCGGCCGCTGCGAGGTTTTCCTGCACCTGCCCGTTGGCCTCCTCGATCCGTCCTGCGTGGATCAGGGCGAATGCGGCGCGGTAGCTCGCGTATGCGTGTGAGTGGAGCTCGTCGACTCGCTCTGCGAGCTCCAGCACGCGACGACTCTTCACGAGCGCGTCATGCCAGCGAAGAGCGAAGTGGTCCACCGAAATAGACTGGCCGAGCACCCGCAGTTCGAGCCCGGCATCCTCGTGCGACGAGGCGATTCCGAGAGCGCGCGCGAACCATTGCTGCGTCGGTTGGTCGCTCCCGGTCTCGAAGTACGCGGCCGCCGCCCCTCGGGCGAGCAGCGCAGCGGCTTCGCGCGAGCCGTCCCGGGCCAACGGCAGCAGCCGGCGGATGACGTCGGTGACGCCCGACACGCCTTCTGCGGCGAGCGACGCGTGCGTCGCTGCCGCGACGGCCTTCTGGATCTCACCTGCTTCGAGGTAGTACTCGATTGCCCGCCGCACATTGCTCCAGCCCTCCTGCCGGTTCCACCTGAGACTTGTCGCCGCCTGCGCCAGGCCGAGCCCAGCCAGAATTCCGGCCGCATCATCGTCAAACGGCACGGAGTTCCGGGCGCGCCAGGCACGCTCGAAATGGCGTAACGCCTCATCGAAGGCGTGCGTCGCCAGCATCCGTTCACCCGCCAGGCGCGAGTACCTGACAACGCGCGACGTGCCGACGAGCGCTTCTGCACGAGCTGCGTGATAGGCGAGGTCAGGAGCATGCTCCTCGACACGCGCACCCAGGCGCTGCTCCATCAGCTCGACAACAGCGGCGTGCCAATGTGCACGGCGGCTCGGCGAGACGCTCTCGTACACCGCGTCTCTGACCAGCGCATGCCTGAACCGATACCAGCTCTCTCCAGCTGCCGGCAAGGGCTCGATGATCAGACGGTCCAGAGCTTCGTCAAGCGCGGGCAGCAGATCGGGGTCGCCGGCAGGCTGAACGATCGCTGCGGCGATGCGGAAGTCGAACTCGCGGCCCATGACGGAACCCACGGTGAGCAGCTGAATGCTCGCCTCCGACAAGCGGCTCAAGCGTCGTTGCAGGACGGCGCGAACGTTGTCTGGTATCACGTCGCGATCGAATGATTGAAGGTGCGCAACCTCGGTCACGAAGAATGGATTGCCACTGGTGCGGGCGTGAACCTCGCGGACAAGATCGTCAGAACAGCCTTTGCCAGCGAGATGTGCCAGCAATTCACCCGTCGCGTTCAATCCGAGCCCTTCCAGCCGCACCTTCTGCAGCCCGACACGCGCGAGCTCCCCCATCGTCTCCAGCAGGCGCCTCGCCGTTTCGTCGGCCCGGTACGTGGCGACGAGGAAGAGCCGGCTGTCGGAGAGTTCGCGAGCGACGAATTCGAGCAGCAACAAGGAGCCCGGGTCAGCCTGATGCAGATCATCCAGAACGAGGACAACTACTGCGCGTGATGAGGCACGCTGCAAGAACGTGCGCACAGCGTCGAACAGCTGATACCGGTCGGACGCAGTCGTCAGCGCAGCCGACGGGGCCGCCGTCGCTGGACGAGGCATCAGGTCAGGCACCAATGCGCTGAGACGTTCGACGCACGACTCGGGCAGGTGGAGCTCTTCAAGGGTGACCGTCTGCAGCAAGGCCCGGATGGCTTCGGCCCATGGCCAATACGGCGGCGCCGTGTCCGCGTCGACGCAGCGTGCCCACGCGACTGCTGCGCGCCGTGTCGCCGCCGTGGCCCCGAGCTCTTCAGCAAGTCGCGTCTTTCCGATACCTGGCTCTCCGCCAATCCAGACGACACGCGCCCTGCCGCGCTCGCTGTCATCCAAGGCGCGAATCAGTACAGCAAGCTCGCCTTCTCGGCCGAACAGCGGACGCGACGCGGGTCGGGGCATTCAGGTTTCCGTGTGGATGCTGTCCGCCCAATGCAGGACAACGCGCCCCCATCTTACGTCGCCCCCCGGCGATACGGTCCGGCGTACCTAACCGGCCGAGTTCCGTACGCGGCCGGTGGGCCACCGTCTGCCATCACCGATGGCGCCGGCCGCTCAACACAGCGGAACCTCCGGGTTGAAATTGGCGAAGACTCCGGCCGGATTGTGTTGGAACAGCCAGATGTGAAACATCCACACTCCGAACCCATCGTTGCGCGTGAACGGAATGCCGAAGAATTCGGGCGGTTCGGCGCTCTGCCATTTCTCGTACGGAACCGTGTAATCGAGCGCTGCCAGGCGTCGGCCGCCGTTTTTTTGGGGCGCGAACACGAGGTATTGCGGCTTGTCCAGGGCATAGGTCCCATCGCCACGGCCAAAATCGATATCCGCATTCAGACTGTAATGGTCGCCCATGCCGCCGAGCGCCGGGTCGGAGACGCAGGGGGGGACGAACTCGTAACCGGCATCGATTGCTTTGTCGAGATCGTGATACTTCGCGAAAAGCGGGTGAAGAGCGGCGAGTTGCTGCCGCATATCCGGGGTCAATTCGACGTTTACATGCTGGTGCGCGGACGGTCCGGCGACCGGCTGCTGCCGCATACTCGCGGTTGTTGTTTCGACGTTTGCCTGCTGGCGCCCGGGCTCTCCGGCGAGTCCAGAGGAGGCGATGGAGCTCGGCGAAGTGGGTGCGCCGCGCTCACAGGCGGCAATCACGAGCATCAAGAGCACGGCGAGCGGCATGTGACGGGTGTGCATGTCGGCCTCCTAGCGACCGCGTGATGCCAGTGCGCGATCCGTCCGAGTATCCGGGCGAATCGCGCGATCCAGCGTGTCGTGGGCAGCAATCGTAGGAAGTCGATCGGACGCGCGGTATCAACAGGATTGAGTATTTTTCGCCGACCTGTGCCACGCAGCAATCGTCAGGTCTTCACGCTACCTCGTCCGTTCCGCTTGTGCGCACAACGCCGTCGGCGAGAAAAGGGCAACGTCGGTGACTGCGCCATTACCATCGCGCGGGAGAGACCTGGGTCGGGGCCTCGATCCGGAGCGCGCGCACCTCGGCGATGGCGGCTACGGTGCTCGGTCATGGTTCCGGTGTTGAATCTTTCGTCGGGGGATTGCTGAGCGCCCGTCTCACTGAGGCACTGAGCGGCGGCAGGTCGTCCTGCAACGTGTTCCAGAGCGTTTCCAGATCGACGCGGTCGTACTGATGCCGCAGCCAATTGCCGATGCCGCGGATCTCCGGCCACGGCAATCCTGGGCACAGCTTCGCCGCGTCCTCCTTCAGCCGAATGGCTGCCTCGCTGATCACGAGTAGCTTGCGCTCGACCGCCGCAATCGTCTTCAGATCCTGCCGGAACGCCTCGAAATCCATCCCTTCCGTAAATTGCTGGATGCTGTCGACGGCGTCTGCAATGTCGCGGAGAGCACTTGCCGGGTTGTCAAAAGGCAAGCACCGCCTCGCGCTCGGCTCGCTGGCGAACAGGTTCCTTGAGGGTGTTGGCCGGGGA
>Ga0299914_10001611_pt1 | contig 15120 bp, 13 predicted proteins | sample RVTome_10_FD_201361 | JGI IMG/M metagenome (GOLD analysis project Ga0299914, IMG submission 201361) | Soil microbial communities from uranium-contaminated site in the Upper Colorado River Basin, Wyoming, United States - RVT153D57 (version 2) ...
CATCGAGGATGTCGGCGCGCAATTTGGCGGTTGTCGTCTCCTGGGACCGGGCTTGTCTCGCCACAACCTCAGAGATTGTATGCAATATTGTCTGCAATCATCGGCTTCAGCGGGTTGCCTCCCGGATCGCCGTCCACACCCGGTGTGGTCGCATTGGCATCTGAAGGTCGCTCACTCCGAGTGGCCGCAACGCGTCGATAGCCGCGTTGACGATGGCGGGAGGCGCCCCGATGCACCCGGCCTCGCCCGTCCCCTTGACTCCGAGAGGATTGGACGGCGCCGGGCTGGTCGTCCTGCCCAGCGTGAAGGTGGGTGAGTCCATCGCCGCTGGGATCAGGTAGTCCATGAAACTCGCCGTGAGGGGGTCTCCGCTGGGGGCATACTCGATGCCTTCGAGCACGGCCTGGCCAAAGCCCTGGACCAGCGATCCCAACACCTGCCCCTCGACGATCATCGGGTTGAGCACGTTGCCGCAGTCGTCGACGGCGACATAACGGAGTATCCCGACCTCGCCGGTCTCGAGCGAGACCTCGACCACTGCGACATGAGCCCCGAAGGGGAAAGTTTGGGCTTCGGCGACGAACATCTCCGAGCTTTCCAACACGTGACCTTGCTCGCCGGCCCTGGCGGCGAGTTCGACGAATGTGACCCCTGAAGTCGGGTCGCCGATCACGTGGACACGGCTGTTGGCGACGATCAGGTCGTCCACACTGGCCTCCAGCATGGAGGAGGCGAGCTCACGAAGCCGTCGAACCACGGCCTCCCCCGACCGCACGACTGCCGAGGCACCCAACTGCGCCGAGCGGCTGGCATAGGTGCCCACACCTTCGGCAACCAAACCAGTGTCCCCCGCGATCAGGACGACTTCTTCCGCAGGGATGCCAAACATCGGAGCCACCAACTCGGACCACACCGTCTCGTGGCCCTGGCCCGCCGACGTCGAACCGGTCATGACCTCGACGCGGCCGTCCTCACCTATCCGAACGTGACCGAACTCTCCCGTGCCGAGAGCGCCGCCGGCGCGTTCCACGAAGGCCCCGATGCCGATGCCGATGGGATCGCCCCCCTCCTCGCGTCGCCTCGCCTGCTCCTTGCGGGCTTCTTCGACGTCGATCATCTCGAGCGCCATCTCGAGGGCGCGTGCGTAGTCGCCACTGTCGTAGATGGCTCCTGTGTTACTCGTATACGGGAGTTGGTCCGGGGTGACGAAGTTCATCGACCGCACCGTGCCCGAGTCGAGACCGGCTGCAATCGAGAACTCCTCCACGGCCCTCTCGATGGCGAATGCCGCTTCGGGGCGGCCCGCCCCTCGATACGAGCCGGTCGGGGCGAGTGTGGTCACGACGGTGGTCGACTCGATCGAGACCTCTTCGATGTCGTATAGACCCTGGGCGACGAAGGCCGACAGATGGGGGATCAGGGAGCCGTTGTGCGGGTAGGCGCCGACATCGGCGAGTATCTCGATCCTCGCCCGTCTGATGCGTCCATCCCGGTCACCTTCAAGTGTGACACGGTGGGTCTGGGCCCGACCGTGGGTGCCACTCTGGAAGTGCTCCCTCCTCTCCTCGATCCACACCACCGCCCGCCGGAGACGCAGTGCGGCGGCGGCCACGATCACGTACTCGGGAAACAGCATCCCCTTGAGGCCGAAGGCGCCACCCACATCGTGGACAACGACCCGAACGAGGTCGGGAGATAGGGCGAGATGTGAGGCGAGCTGGTCGCGTAGACGGTGGGGAGCCTGGTGCCCGCATGCCACAACGATCCCACCCTCAGCTGTCGGCTCGGCCCGAATGGCGAGCCCTTCGATCGATGCCGGCGCCAGACGCTGGTTGTGGACCGTGACGGTGGCCGTTACGTCGAAGCTTCGGTCGCTGAGCTCTGAGCCTGACCTGGACCGGGAGACGACATTGCCCTCTTCGAAGATGGGCGCCGCCGAAGCTGCGGTCTCCGGATTGGTGACGGCCTCCAGCGGGTCGATGTCAGCCCAGATCATCGCGGAGGCGTCCACCGCCGCGGCCTTGGTCTCGGCGATGACGGCAGCAATCGGCTCACCGACATATCGCACCTTCCCCGAGGCGAGCAGGGGGCGCTCGAACTCGCCCGCCCCGGCATGCAGGCCGCCACCGATTGGGGGGAGGTCGAGGTCGTCGTTCGTCAGGACGAGCACGACGTCGGAGGAGTCGACGGCGTCCAGATCGATTCCGAGGATCTCGCCATGAGCCACGGGGCTGCGAGAGAAGTGGGCATGGAGGTCGTCACGTTCGATCAGATCGGATACGTACCGGCCCGCGCCCGTGATCAAGCGCCGATCTTCGAGACGGCGATGGGCTGGCCGCGTGTTGGGGGTCACGCGGGCACACGATAGGACCAAGAACGACACGTCGTTACCGTCCGACCTGGAAAGAGCAATCTGGGTGACGGGTGATAGCCATGTCTGCGCCAAGCGGCTTCGCGTACACGGTCCGTAAGAGCGGTGAGGTGGTGATCACACACCATGGCCGTCAGGCCGCGGTGCTCAGAGGGAAGGCCGCGGAGAAGTTTCTCTTCCGTCTCGCAGATCGGAATGATCAGGAGCTGATGGCCAGGGCCACAGGCAATTACAGGAGGGGCAACGAGCGCTGAGGCTCAGGTGGGCGAGAACCGGTACCTCGTCTGGCTATAGAGCTCGCCTTTTCCAAAGCCGAAGACGGTCTCGGGCTCCACACGGAACACCAGCGAGAACACACCGTCGTGCTCGAAGCCTCCGGCGGTCGCCTCGAACTCCCAGAAGTCGCCGTACTTCTCGCGATAAGCCGAGGCCACCCTGCCCAGCTCCCCGCGATCGTCGACACGGCGAGCCCTGCCTTCGAGGACGACGTCGAAACCCTTCGACCAGCTGTTTGCACCCGTGGTGAAGGTGCAACGCTGCGACCACTCGAGGTTGAGGGCCTTCTGTTCTCGTGGCCCGGTCGTGAAGTAGAGGGCGTTGTCCATCCAAATGGCGCCGAGTGGCGTCACGTGGACCCCGCCGTCCGGCCGTACCGTGGCAATCCAGAACAACTCGGCCTCGGCGAGAAGACGCTCCACGTCGGACCACGGTGTCGCCTCGGCACCCGGCGTCGAGAAGCGGGAGTCGAGGGATGTTTGCGGTTCCAGGCTCATCGGCGGGTCTCCAAACTGACGAGCAGCGCCTTACCCCGCGGCGACAACTCATAACCCGGCGAGTGCGAGATGGTCAGGCCCAGGGCCTTCAGCTTGCGGACATCGTTCTTGAACACGACCTTCTCGAGACCGAGCCCATCGGCGAGGTCCTGGGCTCGGACATGGGGCTCGTCGCCGATGAGACGGAGGAACTCCCTGGTCCAGGCACCACGTTTGGAGAGGCGGTCGAGACGGTCCAAACGAGCAACGAGTTCGTCGACGTCGTTATCGGTGAGATCGTCGTCCTCGCGCAGGGCGACCCTGGGATCGGGGTGGATCCCGCCCAGCTCCACTCGATACACGTCTCCGTCCTCCTTCTGATTCAGGAAGGCGACCAACTCCCTCAACTCCTGACCGGCGCGGCGCGCCTCGTCCCTGGTGATGTCGGCGATGTCGATGCGGTCGACTCTCCGGATCTCGACCAGCCCGGCAATCGTCCTCAGTGACCCGCCTGTCCTGACGGTGGGTCGGGTCCAACGACGAAACGCCAGGTCGACCTCGCCTGTCGCGATTCGATCGAGGATGGCGCGGCGCAATAGCACTCACCTGCGAGGCTATCCCCGCGAAACAGGCTCCCGGCGATTCTGTCCCCAGCGACGCGTAGAGTTGTCCACATGCCCAGAGCGATTTGGAAGGGCGCGATCAACTTCGGACTGGTGACGATCCCGGTGGGGATGTACACCGCAACCGACAACAAGACGCCCAAGTTCAAACAACTGAGAAAGACCGACCACTCCCCGATCCGGTACAAGCGGGTAGCTGAAGCCGACGGGGAAGAGGTGCAGTGGGACGACATCGTCAAGGGATACGAGTTCGAGAAGGACCGGTTTGTGGTCTTCACCGACGAGGAACTGACCGCCGCCAATCCCGACGGCAACAAGCTGGTCGACGTCATCCAATTCGTCGACGAAGACGAGATCGACCCGATGATGTATCAGAAGGCCTACTACCTGGCCCCGGAGAAGACCGGGGTCAAGGCCTATCGAATTCTCAAGGAGGCCCTCGACGACAAGGGCCGGGTCGGCATCGCCAAGGTGTCCATCCGGGAGAAGCAGCAGCTGGCCACACTGCGGGTGAAAGACGACATCATCGTCATGGAGACGATGTTCTGGCCCGACGAGATCCGTGAAGCCGAGTTCGAGGAGTTGGGGGCCGACGTCGAGGTGAGACCTGAAGAGGTCGAGATGGCAGCGTCGATCATCGACAACCTGACCAGACCCTTCGATGGCTCGGACTATGTCGACTCCACCAGGGAAGCCGTGGAGGAGCTGGCCGCCAAGAAGGTCGCCGGCGAGGAGATTGTCGCTCCAACGTCTCCGGAGCCCACCAAGGTCGTCGACCTGCTCGAGGCGCTCAAGGCGTCTGTCGAGGCCACAAAGGGGAAGCAGGCGAAGGCCGGCTGACCCCGGCTGCAACACAGACGGGTCTTAGAGTCACCTCATCGTGGCTTTGTACGGCGCCGTCGAGATGGGCGGGACCAAGACCGACGTCGCCGTCGGGACCTCACTCGAAGACCTATCCGACCCGTTTCGCATCCCGACAACCGATCCCGGGTCGACACTCCAACAGATCATCGAGTTCTTGTCCCGGCACCAGGTCGAGGCGATCGGGGTGGCCAGCTTCGGGCCGCTCATGCTCGACCGCAATAGCCCCCGATTCGGGACGATGCTCTTCACCCCCAAACCCGGATGGGCGGGCACACCCGTTTTCGAGCGGCTGAGCACCGGGCTCGACGCCCCCGTGGCCCTCGACACCGACGTCAACGGCGCCGCCATCGGAGAGGGCAGGTGGGGAGCCACATCGGGGATGCGCAATCACGTATATGTGACGGTGGGGACGGGGATCGGCGCCGGGATCGTCGTGAACGGCAACACGATCGGTGGTGAGCGTCACCCCGAGATGGGCCATATCGTCGTGAGCCGGCTCCTCGGGGACGTCCACCCGGGGAGCTGCCCGTATCACGGTGAGTGCCTCGAGGGAATGGCAGCCGGCCCCGCGCTCGAGGCTCGGTTCGGGCGTCCCGAGACGTGGCCCGGGAACGACCAGGTGCTCGACGTCGCCGTCCACTACATAGCCCAGGGAATGGCGAACCTGGTCTACACGGTCGCCCCCGAGCGCATCGTCGTGGGTGGCGGCGTGTCCCGCCTCCCAGGACTCCATGATCGGCTCCGCATCCGTCTCGGGGCGCTGCTCGCCGGGTACCCGGAGATGCCCGACCTCGATCTCCTCATTTCGAAGCCGGGTCTGGGTGAGCGTTCGGGTTTGGCGGGCGCTCTTCTCATGGCGGCGGCGGTGGCTGGCTGATGGGCACCCCCAAGCTCCAGGTTCGGTCGAACCACCCTGACTTCCTCGACCTTCCGTGGGAGCGACCGGTCGCCGAGTGGGTGAGTCCCCGTCTCGTGGACATGCCTGCCGGGGTCCACCGCCATCCAGTCGTCTTCGCTGCGTACGAAGAGGGGGTCTACGTGATCAAGGAGCTCTCACGTCGCCTGGCCCACAACGAGTACCGGGTTCTGCGTCTACTCAGGGAGCACACCCAGCGCTCGGCGGAGCCGGTGGGGCTCGCCGAACGCGATTGGATCGACCCTCACGACGAGGGAGCGGGGGTAGTCATCACCCGTTACGTCGACCACGCTTTTCCCTACAGGAGGCTCGTCTCGGGTGCGGGGTTCGGAGCGAGACGCAGCCAGATGCTCGATGCGCTCGCGGGTCTCCTGGTCGAACTGCACATGGCCGGGTGCTATTGGGGAGACTGTTCGCTGTCGAACGTCCTCTACCGATTCGACGCCGGTCAGATCGAGGCGATCATGATCGACGGCGAGACCTCCAAGCTCTACGACTCCCTCAGTGACGGCCAGCGTCTCGAGGACATGTCGATCATGAAGGAGAACGTCGCCGGAGAGATGAGCGACATCGCCGCCGAGACCGGAGAGGACATCGATGCTGCAGACATCTCACTCGGCGAGGACATAGAGAATCGGTACCTGGCGCTCTGGCACGAGCTCACCGAAGAGCTGATCATCACCCGGGACGACCACTACCGCATCCGCCAGCGGATCCAACGCGTCAACGAGCTCGGGTTCGCCGTTGACGACATCGAGATGACTCCAGTCGACGGAGGGAGCAGTGTGAAACTGTTCACCCATGTCGGAGGGCGGACCTACAACTCCGACGCACTACGAGGGCGCACCGGAATCGATGCCTCCGAGAACCAGGCCGAATTGGTCCTCAGCGACCTCAACTACTACCTGTCGAAACACGGCGACGTCACCGCCACGGGAAAGAGCGTCGGCACCTTCAAATGGCTCACGGGCCAGTTCGAGCCGATGGTGGCCAGGATCAGGGACGAGTGGTTCGGGGAGGACCCGATCCAGGGCTATTGCGACTACCTCAACTTCAGGATGGCGATGGCGAATGAGCGCAAGGCGGACGTCGACTCGTTCGAGGCCTTCGAGGCGTGGATCGAGGCCGGCTTCCCCGGCTTCGTCCCTGACGCCACGCCCATCGAGGGATGATGGGGGTCTCTAGTGCTCTGTCAGCCGGTTGGTGCGCCAAGCCCCGTACTCGTCGGCGAAGCCCACCATCAACCCCGGTAGAACGGCTCCGGCCAGGACTCCGGCCGGGTTGATGAGGAGCAGCATCACGAGCATGTAGGTCACAGCGAATGCCACCCCTGCCAGACGACGTCTCAACTGACCGGCGATATCGGGCATATTGAGCGTGACCGCGATGCCCACCCCGAACCCGGCAGCGGCGCCGAGGGCCGGATCGAACAGCCCGAGGGCCAAACCCAGTGCCAGCAGCAAGCCGAACGAGACAAGGGTCCGTTTCACCCAATTCGGGCTCCGCGACACGACTCCGACGGCGACGAAGACCACAGGAGCCACGACCAATGCGATCGCCACCAGACCGGGGTCGACCAATCTGTCTTCGCCATCGCCGCCAACGAATGCCCTCACGTAGGGGAAGTAGCTGAACTGGAGAACAACGGTTCCGATGCCGAGCGCCAGCCAGTTGCGTTGTCGCGTCGGCTCAGATGCGGCCCAGCTCTTGGTCAGTGTCGCTCAGCCCTTGACCGAGCCGGCGGTGAGGCCTCTCACGAAATACCTCTGTAGCGCGAAGAAGACAACCAGAGGCAGGATCATGCTGACCATGGCGCCGGCGGGCAACAGGCTGAGCGCGCCTTCGCCGCGTCCCTTCAGGGCGGCGAGCGCCACCGTCACGACTTCCTTGGTCGGGTCAGCCACACCGAGGAAGACCAGGGCGACCAGGTAGTCGTTCCAAACCCAGAGGAACTGGAGAGTGGCGAACGCTGCAAGTACGGGCGTCGAAAGCGGAATGATGAGTCGCGTGAAGATCGTGTAGGGCCCGGCACCGTCGATCTGGGCCGACTCGATCAGCGACGACGGCAGCGAACCCATGTAGTTGCGTAAGAGATAGATGGCCAACGGAAGACCAAATCCTGTGTGGGCGAGCCAAACTCCTGGGAAGGTGCCGGTGATGTCCAAGTCGGTGTAGATCCGCAGAATCGGGATGAGCGTCATCTGCAGCGGGACCACGATGAGAGCCACCACCAGTGCGAAGAGGATCGTCCTCCCGGGGAAGTCCATCCAGGCGAATGCATAGGCGGCGAAGGCGGCAACTGTGATGGGGATCACGACCGACGGGATGGTCACGGCTAGGGAATTGGCGAATGCGTTCCCGAAGCCCTGGTCGAGAACGGTTGCATAGTTCTCGAGAGTCCATGTCGCCGAGTTGAAGATCTCGCCAAACACGGTCCACCAACCATTGGCCCGTATCGCCTGAGGAGCCCGGAACGAGCTGACCATCAGCCCGAGGGCCGGGATCAGCCAGAGCACTGCGATGATGACACAGGTCAGGTAGATGGGAAAGCGGGACGCGGTGAACGACTGATTCGGGTCGACCGGCCGTTTGGCCTCGACAGTCTGAGGTTTCTCTGCGACGGCTGTCATCGTGTGGCCTCCTGTTGCCGGAACCGTCGTACGTTGATCACGAGAATGGGCGTCACGACGATGAGCAGGACAACCGCCAAGGCCGCGCCGACCCCGTTGTTCTGAAATGTGAAGAATTCGGTGACCATCCGCTCGGCGACCACCGAGGTCCCGTCGCGACCACCGGTCGTAACGGCCACGATGTCGTAGACCTTCCAGGTTGTGATCAGGATCGTGGTCCATACCACCACGATCGTCGACGCGATCGTGGGCACGGTGATTCTCCGGAAGACTTGCCACTCATTGGCTCCATCGATACGAGCCGCTTCGACGATGTCTTCCGGCACGCCTTTGACGGCCGATGACAGAATGACCATGGCAAACCCGGTCTGAGTCCAGATCAAGATCACCATCAGGAACAAGTTGTTCCAGAACGGCACCCTCAGCCAGTCGACCGGATCGCCACCCCAGGCGGCCACGATGGAGTTGAGCAACCCGATCTGCTCGCCGAATCCCTCCGGGCGGAAGTTGTAGATGAACGTGAAGACCACCGACGCGCCCACGAATGAGACTGCCAAGGGCAGGAAGATGAGTGACTTGAACGAAGACTCGGTCTTGCGTGGCATCCTGTCGGCGAGTGTGGCGATGACCAGGCCGACCACCACACAGATCACCGGGACGACGATGGCCCAGATGAAGCTGTTGCGGAGGGCTTCGATATAGATGGCCTCGGTGAAGATGATGACGTAGTTGGCGAACCCGACGAACTCCTCACCCGACGAGTCGCGCAGACTCGTGATGATCGTGTCGATGGTCGGATAGACGAGATAGAAGCCGAGGATCACCAGCGCCGGGCCGGCGAACACAAAAGGCCGCACCCCTGCCTCCGCCCGCTCCGGGAGCAGAGAAACGAGACGGTCCATGGCCCAGTAGAGGAGCCAGACACCGCCAACACCCACCACGATCGCCACGACGATCTGGATGACCTTGTTGCGACCGCTGTCCTGGAGGAACTGGAATGTGAAGAAGAACAGCCCCAGCACCGCGGGGACCACCAGCGCACTCAGGATTCGCAGTACCCAGACCTGAAGCGAGTTGTCCCGAGATCCGGGCTCTCCAGTCGGGTGACTGACTTCTACGTCCTCGTCCGTGGGGAGTAGTGGCGTTGTCATCTCGTCCTCGGTTCAGCTACACGCGTCGGCGGTGGACCCTAGCGGGCGCTCTCTGCCCGAGTCGGCCAGAGGGGCGGTTTCCCGCCCCTCCGTGCCATTAGTCGGTTTCGATCTTCGATCAGCCGGCAGGCCAGCTGGCCTCGATGGTCTCGAGGATGGTTGGGACCTCGGTTCCGCCGGCATGGTCGATCATGCCCTGCCAGAACGTCTCCTGCCCCACTTCCGGTGGCATCAGGTCTGACGCGTCGAACACGAACGTGTTCTCGGCGAGAGCCGCCGTCACACCCTCGGCGAAGGTCTGGCCCGCCTCGCTCTCGAAGCAAGCCGGATCCGTGTTCGCATTTCCGGGCAGACGCTCGACGCCGGCGACTCCGTGCCCGCCGTAAGGCGAGACACCGCCACCGGATGCCGATGCCAGCGTGCACTGCCAGTCGGGGCTGATCCAATCCTGGATGGATTGGGCGACCCCTTCGGCGTCTTCGAACACGATGATGGTGTCGCCACCACCCATGGCTCCGGGATTCCCACCGATGGTCGGGAAGTTGAACACGCCGATCTCGGAATCTTCACCTTCTTCGAAGTCAGGTGACTGGGAGAAGAAGTTCGTCGCGAACGAACCTTGCTTGAGCATGGCGCAACCAGGGTCCGGGTCCTGGAACATCGGACCGGGCGAGTCCTCGACGATCACGCTGGGGACGTTCTCAGCACCGCCGAGGACGAAGCCCTCACCGTGCAGGATCTGGCTGTAGGCGTCGAAGGCCTCAGCCACCATCGGATCGTTGAACGGGACCTCGTGGTTGTACCACTGGGCATAGGCCTCACTTCCGTGCTGACGCACGAAGATGTCCTCGATCCAGTCGGTGCCGGCCCAGCCCGTGGCGTCTCCCGCTCCGTAGCCAAAGCACCAGGGGGTCTGCCCGTCAGCCACCATCTGCTCCGACAGAGCTACCAGGTCTTCGTAGGTCTCCGGCACTTCATACCCGTTGGCCTCGAAGGTGGGCATGTGATAGAAGATCACGGACTTGTAGTTCGGGAACCAGGGGATCCCGTAGTGGTTGCCGTCGGCGCACACTCCGAGGTCCATCCAGTATTGGGAGTGGGCTTCTTCCATCGCTGCGATGTCGAATCCCATGTCCTCGAGGGACACGAGCTCGCCTTCATCGGCAAACGCGCAGATCGATGCCGGCTGCGGGGTGAAGGACACCTGCGGTGGATTGCCGCCGTCGACTGCGATCCGCAACTCCGACTCGTAGTTGTCCGAGCCGCGGTAGGTGATCTCCGTGCCACAGGTCTCGTTGTAGACGTCGATGAAGCCTTGGAGGGCCTCGCCTTCCACGCCGGTGGGTGCACCGAAGAGGTTGAAGGCAGCGCCCGTGGACTCACAGTCTCCCGCCGCGACGGTCGTGCCGTCACCTTCGCCTCCGTCGCCATCCCCTTCGCCTTCACCATCGCCGCCGCATGCCGCGACGACCATGGCGAGAACTGCGAATAGGGCGATGAGCCATCGCGTTCTCTTCATAATTGTTCATCCTCTGTTTGCGGATATTGCGCGAGTCGTAACCCGCGAGACGCGAACACTACACACAAGACGCGTCGGGGGTTCGGGGTGGAGTGGACTGACATTTAGTCTCCGTCCGATGTCCCGACGAGACACGAATGGCGCGCAATGGTGGCGAGAGGCAGTCGTGTACCAGATTTACCCGCTCAGCTTCGCCGACTCCAACGGCGACGGGTTCGGTGATCTGGCGGGGATCACAGGACGTCTCGAGTACTTGTCGGACACCCTCGGCGTCGATGCTGTCTGGCTCTCTCCGTTCTACCGCAGCCCGATGAGGGACTGGGGTTATGACGTCTCCGACCACACCGACGTCGACCCGCTGTTCGGTGACCTCGGCGACGCCGAGGCTCTGATCGAACGGGCTCATGAGCTGGGTCTCAAGGTGATCGTGGACTACGTGATCAACCACACCTCCGATCAACACCCCTGGTTCCAGGAGTCGGCGTCCTCCCGGGACGACCTGCGTAGGGATTGGTACGTGTGGCGGGAGGGACGCGATGGGGGCCCCCCCAACAACTGGCTGAGCATCTTCGGCGGGCCGGCATGGTCGTTCGACGAGACGACCGGGCAGTGGTACCGGCACACCTTCCTATCGAGCCAACCCGACCTCAACTGGCGCAACCCGGACGTGGCCGAGGCCATGCTGGACGTGGCCCGCTTCTGGATGGACGTCGGCGTCGATGGGTTCCGGGTGGACGCCGCCCATCACATGATGAAAGACCCTCGCGAACGGGACAACCCACCGGCTCCGCAGGATCATCAGACGCCCTGGAAGCCCATGGGCGAATACGACGACTTCCTCCACCTCTACGACGGCGGGCATCAGGATGTGCACGAGGCTCACCGCATCTTCCGCAGAGTCGTGGATGAGTACCACCGGGACGCACTGACGGTCGGCGAGATGCACATATTCGACCTGCCGCAATGGGCGTCGTACTACGGCGAGGACCTCGACGAGTTCAGTATGCCTTTCAACTTCCACCTGATGGCCGCCGACTGGGACGCACCGTCGGTCCGGGCGGCGGTGGAATCGGTTCTCTGGCACGTTCCGGCCGGCGCCTGGACCAACTGGACTCTTGGCAACCACGACGAGATGAGACTGGCCTCGCGTCTCCCCGAGGGTCATGAGAGAATCGCGGCGACCTTGATCCTCACCCTGCAGGGCACACCTTTTCTCTACTACGGAGACGAGCTGGGCATGCGGGAGGCGAGACTGACCGACCGTGTCAGCCGAGACCCGTGGGGCCTCAACGTCGAAGGTCTCAGCCGTGACGGGTCCCGAACTCCAATGCAATGGACCCCCGCCCCTAACGCAGGCTTCACCTCTGCAGATGCCGAGCCATGGCTGCCCGTCGACGACTCCTATCGGGCAGTGAACGTGGAGACCGAACTCGCCGACGACGGCTCGCTGCTCAACATGTACCGACGGCTCCTGGCGCTCAGGAGAGAGTCCTCCGCTCTCAGACTCGGCTCGTTCCTGAGTCATCCTGGGTCCACCGACGAGCTTTTGGCGTACCGACGAGAGAGCAACGACGAGGCGATGACGGTGGCTCTGAACTTCGGCGACCGCTCGGCTTCGATCGCCCTGGGCTCGGGTCGGGTGGCGTTCTCGAGTCACGACCCGACCAGATCTGATGAGGTGGACGATGAGATCGAGTTGGGGCCCGGTGAAGCCGTGGTGATCTCCCATCCCTGATCGAAGCTGCCCCGTCGACTCATTTCCACTATGTTTCATCCGGCTGTCGAGAGATGGAAGGGACCGTTGGCTGAGATCAAGATGGAAGATCTGGGAAAGATCTACCCAGATGGCACACGCGCTGTTGGCGACGTCGACCTGACGATCGAGGACGGGGAGTTCCTGGTCCTCGTCGGCCCGTCAGGATGTGGCAAGTCCACAATCCTGCGAATGATCGCCGGGCTCGAGGACATCAGCGAAGGCACGATGGCAATCGGTGATCGGATCGTCAACGACGTGGCAGCCAAGGATCGGGACATCGCGATGGTGTTCCAGAACTACGCCCTCTACCCCCACATGTCGGTCTTCGACAACATGGCGTTCGGCTTGAAGCTGAGGAAGTTCTCGAAAGACGAGATAAACCGCCGGGTCGGCGAAGCTGCCGAGATCCTCGAGATCACCGACTACCTCGATCGCAAGCCGAAGGCTCTCTCTGGTGGCCAGCGTCAGCGAGTCGCCATGGGCCGCGCCATCGTCCGGGAGCCTGCCGCCTTCCTCATGGACGAGCCCCTTTCCAACCTCGACGCCAAACTGCGTGTTCAGATGCGCTCGGAGCTGGAACGGTTGCATGGCCGTCTGGGCACGACCACCGTGTACGTGACTCACGATCAGGTGGAGGCCATGACCCTCGGCGATCGGGTCGCCGTTCTCCGTCCCGTCTCCGCGGCCCGGCCTTACAACCTGCAACAGGTTGGCCCCCCATCCGAGTTGTACGCCCGCCCCAACAACCTCTTCGTGGCGGGGTTCATCGGCAGCCCGGCCATGAATCTCACCTACGGCCACATCGAAGTCTCGGGTGACGAGGTCTATGTGGTGCTCCCCAACAACCGTCTCAAGGTCGACAAGCAGGCACTCGACGACCATCCCGGGCTCGAGAGATACAGCGGTCAAGAGCTGGTCATCGGGCTCCGGCCGAGCTCTCTAGAAGCCGCTTCGGTGGTGGGCCCCGACCCGAGCCGAACGCTGCAAGCGGAGGTCGAGGTCACCGAGATGCTCGGCGCCGACACCTACATCCACTTCACCGTGAATCGGGCGCCGGTCGTGACCCCCGACATCGAAGAGCTCTTGGCGGACACCGGTCGTGACTCGACCTCGCTCGGCGATAAGACAAACTTCATCGCCAGGGTGAGCCCGGATATCAACATCAGCCGAGGCGACACCGTGGATCTGGTCGTCGACACTTCGAAGCTGCACTTCTTCGACCAGTCGACAGGTGAGCGCGTCGGAGCGGAGCAACCGGCCGCCGCGGCCGTTTGACGAAGCCTTTTGTCTGGGGTGTAGCCACCTCAGCCTTTCAAGTTGAAGGCGCGCGCGACGAGGCCGGCAAAGGTGAATCGATCTGGGACCGATTCAGCGACGAGGGCCGCATTCGCTCTCCCGGTGTCGTCGACCACTATCACCATCTCGAAGAGGACCTGGATCTGCTCGCCGATCTGGGAGTAGACGCGTACCGGTTCTCGACGGCATGGACCAGGGTGGTGCCCGACGGTGACGGCGAGATCAACCAGGCGGGCATCGACTTCTATCGACGTCTGGTCGAGGGTCTCGTCGAACGTGGTATCGAGCCGTTTCCCACGCTCTACCACTGGGACCTGCCTCAAGCGCTTCAAGACAGTGGAGGCTGGGCCTCGCGGCGCACGATCGACGCGTTCGCCCGCTACGCCACCATCATGGCGGAGAGCCTCGGCGATCATGTCGGGCGCTGGATCACGCAGAACGAGCCCTGGGTCACCGCGTTCCTCGGATATCGCGACGGGACCTTCGCCCCCGGTCTGAAGGACTGGGAAACCGCTCTGGTGGTGGGTCACAACCTGCTCCTCTCCCACGGACGGGCGGCCCGGTCGATTCGGAAGGTGCTCCCTGGAGCTCCGGTGGGCATCGCATTGGACTGCCGGCCATCGCTCCCCGCGGACGACGACGCACTGGCCGCCAACCGATACTTCGACGGATTCCGCAATCGGTGGTTCTTCGACCCGGTGTTCGGACGCGGGTACCCCGAGGACATCGTCGCCGTCTATACCGAGAGGGGCCATCTCACGTCGGGGTTGGACGGCATGGTGCACGAGGGCGACATGGAGGAGATCGCGGTTCCAATCGACTTCCTGGGCATCAACTACTACACGACCCTCACGATCTCGGGCGACCGCGAGGAGTCCGACGAGCCGGAGGGACCGGTGGGGCCGGGAGCCCCCGAGGGATTCACCGAGATGGGATGGCGCAACGACCCCAAGGGTCTCACCGACTTCCTGATCACCGTCTCAGAGACCTACGGGCCGGAGTCGATGCTCGTCACGGAGAACGGTGCCTCGTACTCCGACGCACCCGACGCCCGAGGACGGGTCGCGGACAGCCGCAGGATCGAGTACCTCGACGCCCACATCGACGCCGTGCTCGCGGCACGAAAGGCAGGTGCGCCGGCTGACGGCTATTTCGTGTGGAGCCTCCTTGACAACCTGGAGTGGGTCGAGGGCTTCGGGCAGCGGTTTGGACTCGTCTGGGTGGACACTGAAACCGGAACCA
>Ga0299914_10001613_pt1 | contig 15118 bp, 22 predicted proteins | sample RVTome_10_FD_201361 | JGI IMG/M metagenome (GOLD analysis project Ga0299914, IMG submission 201361) | Soil microbial communities from uranium-contaminated site in the Upper Colorado River Basin, Wyoming, United States - RVT153D57 (version 2) ...
CCGGGCCGCGTGAAACCGGCCTCTCAGATCGCCGCTGACGCCCTCGGAGCGACCCCGATGGCATCAAGGCGCCGGCGGAATGAGAGGCTCCATCAGCTATCAGCAGCCCTCCACGCAACCGGGGAAGCCCACCCCGCTCGGTCGAGCCCGCCGGCAGCGCGTCGTACTCGTCGACGATCCGCGCCTTGTACTCCGCGGTGAACGAACGTCGCCGAGGCCGGGCGGCCGGCTCAGCCTCGTCCAGGTCAGGCTCGTCCACCGCCCCATCTTGGGCGCGCGCAAGCAACGATGCAGACGTCATGGTCATCGGGTCTACGAGTTCCTGCCTCGCCCCGGAGGGATGGTGGCCTACCGCAGCTGTCTCACATCACCCTGACAGACAGGGTCGCAGGCATGAGATCAGCCGGGCCACGATCTCGGATGATGGACTGCAAGCCGGTCCCTTCCGAACCGCGACTTCTCATGGGTGGGCACAGATGGATCAACCAACGCTCTTCTTGACGGTCGGGTTGCCCGGTACGGGGAAGACGACGGCCGCGCGACGCATCGAGGCCGAACACGGAGCGCTCCGTCTGACCAAAGACGAATGGATGAAGGCCCTGTACGGCCGCGACAACCCGGCCCCGGCGTCGGATGTGATCGAGGGCCGGCTGATCCAAATCGGGATGCGCGCCCTCGAGCTCGGTATCAGTGTCGTCATCGACTACGGCCTTTGGAGCCGAGACGAACGGTCTGCACTGCGGCAGGCGGCAGCCGACATCGGTGCGGCTGTCGTGATCTGCTACGTCGAGCTCACCCCGGCCGAGCAACGGAAGCGCCTCGACCAGCGTCTGGCACAAGCTCCACATGAGACGTGGCCCATCTCCGAGCAGGAACTCGCCGAGTGGGCTTCCAAGATCGACATCCCGACGTCGGCTGAACTGGACGGGAGCGAACCCATCGGCGACCCGCCCGATGGCTTCGCAACTTGGCGCGAGTGGACCGCACATCGCTGGCCACCCTCGGTCACGTGAGCCATCAAACTCCGGCAATCGCCGGGAAGGACTGGCGCGTGCGCGTTGCGCGAAGCGGGGCGTCATCCGTGGTCGCGTCGTCAGACATCGCGAAGGCCGCCGACGACCTGGCGGACGGCTTCCCGCTCCTGAAGCGCTGATCTGCTCGCGACACCAGCGCGCATAGCGCGCGCTCCCGATCTAAGAGCGGAGCCGTCGTGTACCAGCGCATAACGGCGCGTCGCGAGTGCGCCGTGACGCATCCGCGTACGTTCTTGACGTGGCCAAAACCTTCCATCCGGAACTCGCGGATCCTCGCCGCGCTGCTCGTCCCAACCGCATCGACCACCTCGAACGGACAACGTCGTGAGCGCCGAGCTATTCGAGGCGACCAAACGATGGGGTCGTTGGGGTGAGGACGACGACCGCGGTGCGCTTAACCTTCTGACGCCGGAGCGTGTGACCAAGGCGGCCGCCCTTGTCCGGGAAGGAATCACCGTCCGGTGCGGGCGTCCCCTCGCGACGGCACCCGCAGTCGACAACCCCAACCCGGCGCTGCACCACATGATCCACGCCGGCGACGTCGCAGCCAGCGAGAAGGGCCCGCAGTGGGCCGGGGACTTCGTCGGCGTCGCCTTCCACGGAAACAGCGTCAGCCACATCGACGCCCTCTGCCACGTCTTCGTCGACGGCCGGATGTACAATGGCGCGCCAGCCACCGAGGTCACCAGCGTTGGCGCCCGCCGCAGCTCAATCGAGGTCGCCGAGGACGGCATCGTCGGCTGCGGCGTGCTGCTCGACATCCCACGGCTGCGAGGCGTCGACTGGCTCGAACCCGGCGACGCCATCGCCCCGGAGGAGCTCGACGCCACCGGCGTGACCGTCGAGCAGGGTGACATCGTGCTTGTCCACACCGGCCGCGACCGCCGCCGGGACGCCCTCGGGCCGTGGAACACCTATGCCGAGGGACTCGCGGGGCTCGATCCGGAGTGCGCCCGCTGGTTGCATGACAAGGACCCGTCCGTGCTCGGGAGCGACGGCGTGTCCGACGTGATGCCGGGACCCGACCCCGAGTGGCCGATCGCGATCCACATGTGCGCGATCGTTGGCATGGGCATCCACCTGCTTGACAACCTCCGTCTGGACCTGTTGGCGGACGCGTGCGCGGAGCGCGGCCGGTCGGAGTTCTTGTTCGTCGTGGCCCCGCTACAGATCGGTGGCGGGACTGGCTCGCCGGTCAACCCGGTCGCCATCCTCTGATCAGCCGTGCACTTCGACGTCTGAACTCGACACAACTTGCCGTCTGATCGGACGACACAGGCCAGACCGGGCGACCCTCGATCAGAAGACCCGCCCCCGAACGCGCGCTCGCGAACTCCAACACCGTCGGCTCGACACGAGCACAGATCGGCGCTTACGCAAGTGCAGTCAGCTGATCAGGCCTTGATCGAGTCCGTCCTGGATGATGGCGTCGACGGTCTCGGATGGGGTCAGGTCCGAAGAGTCGAGCCACATACCCAGCCGCGGGGTCCCGTTCCGAAGCGATCGATCAAGGACCTCAATGCCATCGAAGGGGTGGCGTCCCAGGAGCGGTGTAAACGGCTCGGGGCGCAGGCTCCTGGGTCATGTTATGCGGCAGCTGTGACAGGCTCGGCGATCACCGCTTCGTTAGCGGTGGGTGGGTGGAGGAGCTGGCGGCGCAGGTCCTGCAGCAGTCGCAGCGCCTTCGGGGTCATGGTGAGCCCGCGCCAGCCGCGGCTGGCCCGGTCGAGCACGGCCCACACCAGCGACAGGCACGAGCGCTCGCCGGGGAGCCGGCCGATGACCTTCACGCGTCGGCGGGTCTCGCCGAAGGTGCGCTCGATGAAGTTGGAGTGGCGAATGCGGCGCCAGTGCTCGGCCGGGAACCGCAGGTGCATGGTGAGCGACGCGAGGTCGCCTGTGACACAGGTGACGGCGGCGGGGTAGCGGGTCTTTCACTTCGCGGCGAACTCGGCGGCCTGCCGGTGAGCGACGGCGACTGCTTCATCGCCGGGCTCGGCCTGGCCGACGTCGAAGATCACCCAGAAGTCGGTCTTCACCTCGGTCTGGTCATGAGCGGACACCTTGGCGATCACATTGCGCGCTCGGTGCACCAGGCACCGCTGTCGCAGGCTCGTGGTGAACGCCCGGTCGAACGCGCCGGTGAGCCCGGGGGCGCCGTCGCTGATGCCGAGCAGAGGTGCCCGCAGGCCACGCGCCTTGAGATCGGCGAGGAAGTCGTCCCACGCGTCGGTCGACTCCGACGCCGCCGGTGCGAGCCCAACGAATACGGGCTTGCCGTCAGTGTCGATGCCTCACGCCGCCAGCACCGGTTCCGCCGGCGCGCCGGTGTGCATCTTGAAGTGGGAGCCATCGAGGAACAGGTAGTCGAGTCGCACACGGCTGAGGTCCCGGGTGCGCCACGCCGCGAACTCGTCGCGGATGCGCTGGCAGATCCGGCTCACCGTCGAGCGCGACAGCGCCGCTTCGGGGCCGCGCACCTCGGCCAGGGCCGCCTCGATGTCGCGGTCGGACAAGCCCCGCACCCAGCCCGAGATGACCAGCGACTCCAAGGCGTTGGTGCGGGTCACTCTGGCGCCGAACAGCCGGGAACAGAACGCCTCGTCGGTGCCACGCAGCTTCGGTCGCTGCAACTCGACCCGGCCCATCGTCGTCTTCACCGCCCGTCGGCGGCTGGAAGCCGTTGCGGCTGCCCGCCCGGTCCTCGTCGTCTCGACGCTCGTAGCGGGCACGACCCAAGAACTCGTCGACCTCGGCCTCGATCGCGGTCTGCATCATCAACTTCACGGTCAGCCGGGCCACGTCCTCGAGGGTCGAGGCCAGGTCACGTTCCGACGCGAACAGCGCGTCGATCTCAGCGCGGATGCGCTCGGTGGGCGATACTCGTTGTGCCACGGGTGTAGGTCCTTTCGTGAGTCGGAAGCTCTTCGAAGGAACCTACGCCCGTTGCGCGTTTACACCAGGGACGGGACGCCACCATCGAAGGAACCCCGATAGGCGACCTTGGATCGCTCTGCTTCTCGTTCGAACACCACGTCAGACCTCGGCGTCAGCACGACGACCACAAGAGGTCGCCCGTGAACCTGTGCGACGTAGTCGGTCAACACTTGGCCGAGGACGACATCCTGGACCGCTACGGAGAACCCGGCCACGTGGTAGGCGTTGGCAGTCTGCGCGCCGAGCCGTACCGGAGCCGCAGCTGTCGCCATGCTTCCTCCGTCGGTGCGGCGGTCATCTCGTGGCGACCAGCGACGACCATCCGGCGGAAGATGTCCCCCTTGACGTGCACCCCCGGGTCGAAGCGTTGCGCCAACAGGTCAGCAACCGTCGACTTGCCCGACGCTGAGATTCCAGTGATGAGCACGATCGGATGAGCGTCCAACAGCGACACCGCCGGATCTTACGGAGTCATCTGGACCGATCAGCCGCTCAATAGAACGACTACCGACCCGACGAAGCCGCTGGAGAACGGTGCCTCTGCAATCACCCCGTAGCCGGGAGGGGGCGGGTTCGGCGAGGCGCCACGACGATCAGTCGGGGACCGTCAGGGCGCGGTACAGCTGGCCTCCGGCGCCCAGTCCGCCCCAGTGTTCGATGATCTTGCCGCTGTCGACGCGCCACATCTCGACGTGATCAACCGTGACGATGCGGTGGGTCGCCTCGATGCCAAAGATCTCACCGACATGGCGGAAGCGACTTCGACTGCGGTGGACGACGAGATCTCCCTCGGCGACGAGCACGTCCTCGAGCCGCTCGATGAACTCCAGCCCCGAGAAGAACCGTCCTTGCCTCGCGCCGGTGTGCGCAAGGTCACCAGCCCACGTGTGTGACCAGTGCCCCTCGTCGAAGCACTCGTTGATCACGTCCATGTTCCAGCCGTCATCCGTCGATCCGTGATCGAGAAAGCGCCGCACGACTTCCTTCGGGGCCGGGACAGTCATGGTCGAACGCTACCGCCGACCCCGACTGGGATCGCTGCCCAAGCCTTGATCTGGCCGCACTGATCAGCCGCTTCATAATCGATGCACAACGTCGATGACGCGCAACCGAACGGCGCTTCGCGAGTGCCCTCGCCCGGCGTTCTGGGACACCCGCGTTAGCGGGGCGGCGCGAGTTCCTCGGTTGCCCCCGTACCAAGCCAGTCTTCGATGGCGGTGTGGAACGCGTCGGGCCTGTCGGTGTGCGCGTTGTGTCCCGCCCCGCGGATCGTGACGCCCGCGGCGTAGGGCCGGGCGGCCACCATGCGCCTCATGAGCTCGCTTGTCAGGTACGGGCTGTGCTCGCCGCGGACCACCAGGGCCGGTGACGTCGACGCTCGCCAAGTCTCCCGTAGCCCGTCCAGGGCACCGGCCTGAGGCACCTGGACGAGAGGGTCGTGCCGCCAGGTCCAGCTGCCGGGCGATGATTCGACGAGTCCGTGGGCGACAGGTCCCTGATGACATCGTCGGGTGCGAATGGATTGGCGGCGCGCAGGGCATCGAACGCGGTGTCCGGGCCGTCGAACGCCGTCGGGCGATCACGGCGTGCCACCACCTGCGTCACGGCGCTCGCCGGTAACTCTGGACCGATGTCCACCATCACGAGTCGCTCGACCAGATCGGGACGCCGTGCGCCGAGCGACATGCCGACGATGCCACCAAGGGAGTGGCCCACGACCACCACGGGCCCCGAGTGGACTCGCTCGACGACATCCTCAACGTCGTGGACGTAGGCGTCCACGCCATACGAATCCGCCCAATCGCTTGATCCGTGCCCCCGTAGGTCGACCGCAAGCACGCGCAGGTCATCAAACGCTCTGGCCATCCGATCCCACTCGCGCACGTTCCCGGCCAAGCCGTGAAGAGCCAGAACGGGAGGCAACGAGCCGGGCCAATCCAACACCTCCAGCGCGAGGGATCCCAGATCGACACGCACGCGCCTCGGTTCGCGCGGCATAGGCCGAAGCTAGCTCCGTCGGCGTTGCCACCTCGGCCCAGCCGAACACCGCCATTCACCCGGCGATCTGGGTGGCTGGCCGGGCCACTCGATGCCTCGTGGTGTGAGATGCGATGCTCGTGCCCGTGCACGCCACCGAGAGCTTTGACCCATCGTCGCTCCCGGTGAAGCGGGTCGGTTCCGGGGTGTTGATCAGGAACGCCGACGGGGCGGTCCTCCTGGTGAAGCCCTCCTACAAGGAGGGCTGGGACATCCCTGGAGGCCTGGTGGAAGTGGGTGAGTCTCCGAGGGAGGCTGCCGGGCGAGAGTGTCTCGAAGAGCTCGGCCGAGAGGTCGAGATCGGTGATCTCCTCTGCGTGCACTACGCCGAAGGAGCGCAGATGCCTGGTGACGGGATCATGTTCGTCTTCGACGGTGGCACATGCTCCGCCAGTCCCGACGACTACCGCTTGCCCGCCAACGAGCTGTGCGCTGCGTCCTTCACCTCGCCCGCGGAACTCGATTCGCGGTTGCCGCCCGTCATGTTCGTTCGACTGCTCGCTGCGATCGAGGCCACTCGGACCAGGGCGATCGTCTACCTAGAGCGATAGCGCGATCCGGACACCCGCAGCGCTCCGAGGCACTCACCCCCGGCGTTCCGAGGCAGGTCAGCTTGGCTTGGACGCTTCGATGAGCGTTCTGCTGGAACTGGTCTCGAACGCTCCGTGACACTCGATGGTCTCGTGGAGTGCGCGTAGCTCATCTCGATACTTCCGCACCGTGAAGCCAGGGACGATCCAGGGCACGAGGCGGAGGAAGTACACGACCGCGCCGATGTCGAAGAACGCAATGCGCGGAGGCTCGAGGCGCATTCTCTGCACCACGAGCCCAGCGGCTTCTGCAGCCCGGCGCTCGAGCTCCGTGTCGCGGTTCGACGCGTCTGGCAGTGGGCCCATGAGGGACTCGCTCAGCGAGCGCAGACTGTGTGGTCCGACGTGCTGCGCGACGTAGGTCCCGCCGGGCCGGAGTACGCGAGCGATCTCACCCCACCAGACCTCGATCGGGTGACGGCTGATCACGAGCTCGAAGGTCCCCGCAGCGAAGGGCAGGGCCCGGCGTGCCTGCGAGGTGACGACGAGGTGCACGTCCCTCGACCGAAGCAGCGGCGCAGCCGTAGCGACACTTGGCGGGAAACCCTCCGTCGCCACCGACAGCATCGGACGCGATGGAAGCCTCCCGATCATTGATCCCACGCCAGCCTGGACATCAACAGAGTCGACACGTCGGCGGCGCGCTCCACGACCCGGTCCGCCAGGTCGGACGCTCCTCGATCGCGCGACCGTCGAGCCAGCCGAAGTCCCACCCCTCGATCGCCACCTGCGCGGCCTCCGCGACGAGCTGGTCGAAGTCGGTCACGACCCACATCCTCGCGTTGTAGAGGGCCGCACTCAGCCGGCGGTAGGGGGCAGGCGGCTCAGGTGTGGCGGCGGCGCCGGTACTCGCGACGGATGAAGCTGGGGGCGTGAGGCAGGAGGAGTGCCTGGCGCTCCGGGTCCATCGCGAAGAAGCTGCCCTCGACTGTGCCGGTGCAGTTCTCGGCCCCGCAGTCGCATGCCCAGGACGAGCCGTCGAAGGCATTGAGGCGGTAGTCGATCGTGATCTCGTCGCCTGCGGCGATCGGGCGCCAGGCGAAGACCTTGACGCCGTGGCGCATGGCGTTCGGGTCGCACGAGTGGTTGAGGTAGCAGCCCGGCGGGGCGAGCACGGCGAAGCGATCGAACCCGAGCTCACACAGGTGGATGCGGTCCCACTCACTCGCCTGATCAAGCCCATCGCTGCTCAGGACTCGCGAGTGTCGGCGCCGGAAGATGAACTCACCTTGCGCAAACGCCCGGCTGGCGAACACACCTCGGCCCTTGGACCCCGCGTCACGTACTTCGACGTCGCGGATCACACGGCGAGCGTACGCCGGGCACCGCCCACGAGCCGGCGGTCTGGGGCACCTGCGTCCAGGGCTGCAGATACTCGAAGATGCACCCGTATCGAGATGAGCTACTGAGTGCCCGGCGCGCTCGGAGCGGGTCATCCGAATCCACCAGTTCGGTCTCGGCACACTGCTGGCACGCGGGATGGCTCATTGATGCAGTCCGCGCCGGCTTCGTCAGCCGGTCGTCACGGGTGATCGCTGGGCTCCAGGATCACGACCGGGATCTCCCGTCGGGTGTGGCGCTGGTACACGTCGTAGCGGCCGACGACACCGCGGTGGAACAGACGAGCGAGGCCGCGGTTCTTCTCGTTGACGAGCTCCCAGAGACGCTCCCGTTCCTCGGCCTCGGCCACCCGGGCATGGGCTGGTCGGTGCTGCCGACCGATCTGCACTTGCACCTCGGGGTTGGCCTCGAGGTTGAGGAACCAGGCCGGGTGCCGGGGCGCCCCGCCGTAGGAGGCCACGACCACATAGTGGTCGCCGTCCCGGGCGTAGACGAGAGCCGTCGTCCGGGGCTGGCCGGTCTTGCGGCCCACCGTGTGGAGCAACAGGGCACGACGGCCGGCGACGTGGCGGCCGACAGCGCCCCGCGTGAACCGGTAGACGCGCTGATGCAGCAGCAGGTACGGTCCGATGACATACGAGCCTGGGGTATGGCGCACGGAGCAGCAGCGTAGGCCCCGGCACCGGCGAGTTCGCTCCGTTCCCGACCCCGGCCGCCGAGCACATGCGACAACGACATGCGCAATGAGACCGAGTCGTGCTCGGTGCAACGTGTCCGCTCCTTCAAGAGTGTCCCCGCGCGCGCCGGCCGACCGAGGAGCATCATGGATGTGCCGAAGGGGCGTCACCCTCCCAGCGATAGGAGACGGCGCGCGATTAGTCCCCCGGGTGTGCACCGTCGTAACCGCAACCGTGTTGTCTCGAGAAGGAACGGCGATGACAAACGACGGGCCCTTGCCGCAGATCGGTGCTCCGGCAACGCGGGCGCTTTCCGCCCGAGGCATCACGCGCCTCGCCGATCTGACGCACCACCGGTCGGAGGACCTGCTCGCGCTGCACGGCGTGGGACCCAAGGCCGTCCGCTTACTCAGGGCGGCACTCGCCGAACAAGGGATGTCGTTCGCCGAAGGCTGGTAGCAGGCTGCGGCGCAGGGGCTGACCCGGCGCTAGGGGGCAGTCCCTGTGACTAGGCGCTGCCCCCTTCGGACACATCGTCCGCATAGATCGAGCAGTCGCTCCATCGCAGTCGCGTCTGGACCGACATCGCCGCACGGCTCGATGCCGAATCCCATCCCAGGCGCCTCGTTGAGCACGATGTCGAGTACGAGTTCCGCAAGGGCCGGATCGAGCTCGCCATCGCACCCGATCGCCATAGTCAGATCCCACGAGTGCAAGGCGATGTCGAAGACTCTCATTGGTCAAGAAGCGCTCAGCGGTTCGCCGAGCGGGTGATCAACCAGCCGATCGAGTACTCCCGGCTCGTTGAACAGCTCCTGTTGCTCTGCCGACGTCCCGACGAAAGCGCCTCGCGGGTCCGCTCCCAGCTGTGGGGCTGTTGGTGCTGCGGGGATCGCACGATTCGGGGCTGCCTGTTGCGACTGACCGAGCACCCGGAGGTCGGTGTGTGCTTCCGGTGCGTACGAGTGCTGGCCGACCGGAAGCGGGCGATCGAGCGAAGCACCCGCAGGGCAACTGAGCCTCCTGGGCTTGTGGGCCTTCAACAGCGCCACAATCACCCAGGGGCTCAAACCTCATCACAAGACCAACGTCAACAAGGTCCGTGGTCACCACAACTAGTCGGCGACATCGGCGAACACGCGGTCGAGGTGAACCTCCTGCCGGAAGGACGTACCGAGCAGAGTGGTGCCCTGCATGCCGGTGATCGCAAGCACCAGAGCATGATCCAACTTGGCGGCGTACAGCCCACTGATCAGGTGCAGCCCGCCAGGACCGGAGGTCGCCAAGCACACCCCGAGCCGTCCGGTCGCCTTGGCGTACTCGCTGGCCATGAGCGTGGGGCTTCCTCGTGCTGCTCCAGCGCGTACCGGATCCGGTCGCCTCAGGTCGTAGTTGTGTCTTGCTCGGTAGCCGTCACGACGTCGGACATGCTGGCTTGGTAGGCGGCCATCAGTTCCTGCTGCTCTCGTTCCGGCACCCCGTAGAAGTCGAGGGCGCGGACGATCTCCTTCCCAACTTCGGCGAACTCGTCGGCCGTGAGATTGAACTCCGTGTGAGCCTCGCTCAGCGGCAAGCCGGTGTATACAAACGGTCCGCCGGCCGCTGCCGCGATCCACAGCGTGCGACCGAACTTGAGACCCGGCAGCCGCGCTTCCGCCTGCGTCCTGTTCCACGCCTTGAGCGCGGGGTTTTTCTTGAGTATCGGGTTTCTGAGGATCTTGTCGCTGAAGCGGTTGACGACCGCGGCGATCCCGAAGTAGCCGCCCAACCGGTCATACAGACTCGGTTCCGTAGGAGTCGTCTGCGACGCTTCACTTGCCTCGGCACTCGCCGGAAACACTCCCAACGCCGCCGCACCCGCGACCGCACCCACGCCCTTGGCCACTGTCCGTCGATCCATTCGTCTGTCCATCTCGTCCTCACCCTCCGCGTTGCGTAGAAGTTCCCCGGACGACAACGGCGACTATTGGGCAGCCGCGGCCGCACCGTCGACGTGATCTGGTGTTCGGCGCGTGTCGATGCGGGCACCCCGAACTCCCGGACCTGCCAATAACGACAGTAACCGTTGGTGTTATCTGGATGCAAGACTCGCCCGACGGTCTGTCCAGAAGCGGCCGCCGAGAGGCACGGAATCGACGTGGCGCTCTAGCCGTGTCGGCGCTCGACGCTATGGAGTGACCAGGACACAGCACCGCCCCGTCGACGGCGACGGAACCGCGTGGAGGGACCGTGACTTCGTGCCGGCCAGAACACCGGCGACGAATGCCAGGTTCATCTGGCGGCAGATGATCTCAGGTCGTGCTTGGGCGACGTGACGGAACGGGCAGTTGCGAAGGACCACATCGTCGCCCGAGAGGGCCGGCTCATAGCCGATGACGCGAAGTGCGGTCAGCAGCCGACTGCCGCCATCGCGTGCCCGCGCCCGCCTTCCAACCTGACGGCCGTACTCGGCGGCGACGTCGGCGAGCGACTCCAGCGGCGAATCAGGGGAGTCTGCTTCCAACGCCTCGGCCAGGATCTCGGCGGCGAGGTCGTACCGTCGCGGCGGGATCGACACCTCGAGCTCGAGACCGGTCGGGCGGTACCGCTTCGCCGGATGACCGACACCGACCGAGCTTTCGTCGCGTTCGTAGGTCGCCTCGAGAAAGCCCTCAGAGAGAAGCTTCTCCAAGTGGAACGCGGCCAGCCTCACCGAGACTCCGGCTTCATCGGCGACCTCGGCGCGCGTGAGTGGGCGGCCCGCGGTCCGCACGGCCAGGTAGGCCGCCCATCGTGCCGGATCGTCCAGGAGGCACAGCCGAACAATCGTCTCGTTGAGGTCGGGGCGCACGCTCCTAGCAATACCACCTCACCGCTCGGTTGCTCAGCGTTACCCATAAGCAGGCACCGTCCCGCCACACCCTGTGGCTGTTCCTCGCCCCGCCGAGGTCGCGCCCCGTGGGGTGGTGGAAGTCGCTCCAACGTCGTGGGCAACGTCCCCGACGACGCCTCGGTCATGCGCCTCGTCGGCTCCATCCTCCTCGAACAACATGACGACTGCGCCATGGGCTGGCCACGGGCCGCTGGACCTGCGGGTACGCCTCCAGACGACGACCGGCTGCTGCTTATGATCCGCGGCTATGGGAGTCCCCGACCCGGCCCAGCTGCTCACTGCCCTCACGACCGAGCATTTCACCCTCCAGGGCGCTAGGTCACAGACGATGAGCGAGACGTCGGCACGAGCGTCCGTCTACATGTTCTCGGTGTCCAGCGTGCTCGTGGCGCTGGGCTTCGATAGCCAGGTCGCCGAAGGCGTCGGCGTGGTCTTCGACGTGTTCGCCCTCACCGTCCTGCCCACCGTCTACGTCCTGGGGTGCGCTACGTACGTGCGGTTGGTCGAGTGCGGCGCCGAAGACCTGCGCTACGGCATGGCGATCAACCGCATCCGGGGGTACTACAAGGAGCTGGCGGACGATCGTGCCGACCTCTTCCTCCTCTCCGGGCACGACGACGCCGCTGTCCTCTCGTCAGCCGGGCGCACTTCGGGCATGCCACCATGCGTACTGTCCTGGCGTGACGATCTGGAGCCCGCGGCGGTGAGTGGCCGGCTGATCCTGCTGTGCGGACTGGCGGGCGCCGGCAAGACCACCCTGGCCAAGCAGCTCGAGGCTGAGGGAGCAGTGCGCATGTGCCCCGACGAGTGGCTCGTCGCGCTTGGATTCGACATCTATGACAAGGACGCGCGGGTCGCCGTCGAGAGCCTTCAGTGGGAGCTGTCCCAGGCGCTCGTCCTGAGAGGGCTGACGGTGGTCGACGAGTGCGGCGTGTGGCAGCGCTGGGAGCGCGACCTGCGCCGAACGTGGGCGCGAGACCACGGCGTCCCCGTGGAGCTGCAGTTCCTCGACGCGCCCGTCGAGGTGCTGACGGCCCGGGTCGCGGAGCGCAACCGAACCCTGCCCGAAGGTGCACCGCGCATCGACCCCGCGCTCGTCGCCTTCTGGGACGATCGGATCGAGCGCCCAGATGCCGACGAGCTCGCGCTGTTCGACTGACCGACCAAGCGCCGACCAGCGCCCGAGAGCCGCCCTGCACAGATCTGGCAAGGATCGCCGTTACCGACCCGGCGTTGTGGGGCAGGCAGGACGGGAGCGCTGTCCGACGAGGACCCGGCGACAATGTGGTCGTGGCCGCGTCCGCCGATCTTCCTCGCGAGCCCCTCGGTGATCACTAGGGCTTCGATCGAGGCACACCCGTGGACCGGCGATACATCGAGGCGTTCATAAGGGCACGCCGCCGAGCAATCCGCGGACGGGTAGTCGAAGTTCAGGACAACACCTACACGATGAGGTTCGGGGCCTACCGGGTTTCGGTGAGCGTCGTCGTCGACATCGATGCCAGCAACCCGCGCGCGACGCTCATCGCGGACCTCGAAGACGTGGGGTCACTGTCGCGTGGCTCCTACGACTGCATCATCCTCACCCAAACCCTCCACCTACTCCGCCGGCCCGACCAGTGCATCGACAACTGCTTCCGCGCGCTGCGGCCACGAGGCGTCCTGCTTGCCACCGCTCCGTCTGTCAGCCGCGTCAGCCCGACGTACCCCGACGGCGACTTCTGGCGCTTCACACCAGCCGGCATAGCCGATCTCTTCACCCGGCAGTGGCCGGGCGACCTCACGGTGCACGCATTCGGCAGTCTCCGAACCTGCGTGGCCTTCCTCCTGGGAGAGGCGCAGGAGGACCTTCCCGACGCCGTGCTCGACTACCACGACCCCCGCTTCCCGCTCACAGTCGCCGTCGACGCGCACAAGACCATGACCTGAACGAGGCGTTGCACCACGAGCCAAAGCGCTGATGGGCCGCCGGCATCTCAAGGCGCCGCACCGTGTCGCCCAGCCGGCGATAGGTGACAGGCAGCCTTGTGGGCCGTGGCGCGCGTTCTGGAACACCGTTCGGTGGGTGCTTGCCGGGCACAGATCGCCGAGCGTGGGCGCTCCTCGTCAACTCGAGCGCCGCGGACGCGACCCGGTGTTCAGGTCGGCCTGGCGAACCATCGCACGCGGCGGACGTCGAACGGCTCCTGCTTGCCCTTGAGCACGAGCTGCTCGCGTACGCCAACCGGTTCGGGAAGGAGGTGAGCGAGTCGGGCGGACAGCAGGACCTCGCCAGCCGCGGCGTGGCCTTGGAGGCGCGACGCCGTGTTGACGACGTCGCCGACGGCCGTGAAGTCGTGCACAGCGGTGTCGCCGATGTTGCCGATGAACGCCTCGCCGAAGTCGAGTCCGATGCCGATGTTGAAGTCTGGAACGCCCGATGTGCCGTAGCCGACGCGCTCGAGCAGTTCACGTGCGTGCTCGACCATCACTTGGGCGATATGCCGGCGGACCGCATCATCGACCTCGGTTGCCGCTGGCACGATGAAGGGTGGGACGTACAGCGCCATGACCTCGTCGCCGATCAGCTTGTCGATGAGAGCTTCGGGGAAGAAGACCCTCTCGGCGTGGGCATAGAAGCGTCGCAGCTCGGCGCCTACCTCGGCCGGTGCGCGCGACTCCGAGTCGGACGTGAACCCGCGAAGGTCGGCGAACAACACACCGATCTCCACCGTCATCCCCCCGGGCGGCGCCAGCTCGACGCACGTAGAGCAGAGGTTCGGATTCTTGCGTGACGGCCGGTACCCGAAGGGGCGCACGAGACGGCCGCCGACGCCGGCGAACGGTGCACCGCAGTAACCGCAGCGCGGCGTGGTCGGGAGCGTACGCAGGACTCGCTTGAAGGCCTGGGTGCTGGGTTGCGCTGCGTACCTCCAGTACGACTCCCAGTCAGCGGGAGTCAACGGTTCGTCGGCGTGCTTGCGGGCCTGCTTCAGGAGACCCTTGAGCGCCTGGCGCTGCAGGAAGGTGCGAGGTCGAGCCGAGCCTCTCCGGTCGTTGCTCGATTCGTCGCCCGCCACCCGTTCAGGATGCCCGATGGGCGGCCCCGCCCGTCGTTCCGGCACCGAGCCACCGGTTGGACCGAACGACCGCTCTGGACGCGGTCCGACAGCGCCGGGTGCTCCCGAACGCGCAGACATATCGACCGCGGGCGTGGCTCCGAAGTGCCGACCGGTGTCACGCTCCCGGCGTTCTGGGAGACCCACGCCACGGTCACTTCGGCAGATATGGGGCGGCGGTCGGCGCCGACGACCAGCTTCGGCATGGCGGGTTGACGGGCGAGGAGATCTCAGTCGATCAGCTCGCGGTGCACCCACTCGACGAGGTCGTCGGCTGCAAGCGGCCGCACGCGCGCGGCGTACCGGGCGAGGTCGGCGTCGTCGAGGAGGTCGCGCCACTGGCCGCTTGTGCCGCGGCTGAAGAACGCGGCGGGGTCGATCCAGTAGTCCGGACCACCAGCGGGGACGGTCGTGTCGGCCCTGCTGCGCATCGACTCGAACGTTGCCGCCTTGACCAGGCGGGGCCACCGGTGCTCGTCGACGTCGATGCCGAGGCGTGCGGCCAGCTGGCGCATCTGCCCCTCGAGGTCGG
>Ga0299914_10001614_pt1 | contig 15110 bp, 14 predicted proteins | sample RVTome_10_FD_201361 | JGI IMG/M metagenome (GOLD analysis project Ga0299914, IMG submission 201361) | Soil microbial communities from uranium-contaminated site in the Upper Colorado River Basin, Wyoming, United States - RVT153D57 (version 2) ...
CAGCTCGAGAGCGATGAAGAGGATGATCAGATCGCGCGACGAGGCCATAACCAGCGACCCGAGGATCGAGGCCAGGAGCAGGAAGTAGTACTCCCCTTGATAGAACCGCTCCGACTCGATGTAGCGATGGGAGAGCAAAAGCACCAGGTAGGCGGCAACGATGAAAAGACCCTTGAGGACAAGGGCAAACTCGTCAACGACATAGCTCCCGTCCAGCATCGACCTGGTCCCGCCTTCCACGGCGAGGATGACCAGCGGGATCGCAGCCAGCGCCGTCCCAGCCACCGCAACCGTCGCCGTCCAGTACTTGTTGGGCCGGGAGAGGATGAGGTCGAGAGTGAACACGGCGAGCATCGTCGCCACGATCACGAACTCGGGAGCGAGCGCCAGATAGTCGAGCTCGAAGTTCATCCGGTCACCAGGTCAGCACACAAGGTCATCGATCAGCCACCACTCGAAATCGATGCGGTGACATCGGAGCCGAAGACGGTGTCGATCAGCGACACCACGGTGTCCGTGGTCGACTCGAAGATGATCTTCGGGTAAACGCCGATGACGACGATGAGAATGATCAACGGCACCCAGGCCGTCATCTCCCAGCGGTCGACGTCGTGGAACTCGTGACCGTCCCACTCCGCTTTCGGCTCACCCAGGTTCACCTTCTGCAGCATGTAGAGCATGTAACCGGCAGTGAGGACCGTCCCGACTGCACCGAGGACCATTGAGGTGCGGAACACTCCGAGGGGCAGGCCGTCCAGGGGGTTGTACGAGCCGACCAGTGCCATGAACTCACCCCAGAAGCCGGCAAGGCCGGGAAGGCCGAGAGAAGCCATCGCGGTGAAGGCGAGGATCCCTCCCATAACCGGCATCAGCTTCATGTTCCCGCCGAGACGTGCCATCTCCCGGGTGTGGTAGCGATGCGACATCGAACCGGCCAGGAAGAACAGCAATCCGGTGATGAGACCGTGCGCGACCATCCCGATGATCGCTGCATTTATCCCGATGTCGGTCATGGTGGCGATACCGAGCATCACAAAGCCCATGTGACCGACCGAGGAGAAAGCGATGAGACGTTTCATGTCGGTCTGAGCGAGGCAAGCAAGGGAGCCGTAGATGATCCCGATGACAGCCAGAATGGCTATCGCCGGCGCCCAGTTGGCGGCCTCCTCGGGGAGGATCGGTATAGAGATCCGGATGAAGGCGTAGGAGCCGAGTTTCAGAAGGATTGCGGCCAGCAGCACCGAGCCCACAGTCGGCGCCGCGGTGTGGGCGTCGGGGAGCCAGGTATGGAACGGCCACATCGGGACCTTGACCGCGAACCCGAGGAACATCGCACCGAAGACGAGGAAGGCGAAGGTGCCGGTGAACGACCCGATCGCCCCCAATTCGGTCAGCTGGACTATGTCGAAGGTCCGCTCCCCGAAGTCACCCGACTTGAAGTAGAGGGCGAGGAAGCCCAGGAGCATGAAAGCCGACCCGAACAATGTGAACAGGAAGAACTTGATCGAGGCGTAAAGGCGAGTCTCGATTTCCCTGGCGAATCCAGGGATCTTCCTCGGGGTGCGATCACCCCAGACCCCGATCATGAAGTACATCGGGAGCAACACGATCTCGAAGAAGATGAAGAACAGGACCAGGTCGAGAGCGACAAACGTCCCGTTCATCCCCGTTGCCAGGATCAGCATCAGGATGAGGAATGCCTTCGGGTTGTACGGCTCCTCCCAGTGGTTCCACGAGTAGATCACCGCAAGCACCATCACGAACGTCGAGAGGACGAGGAGGGGGAGGCTGATCCCGTCGACACCAAGGTGATAGTTGGCGTTGATCGCGCCTATCCACGTCTCGTTCACCTCGAACTGATAGCTGTTGTACGTGCCGCCGCTGAACTCGAACAGCCCGATAAGCACCAACGAGAAACCGAAGGCGGCGAGGGTGACGACCAGCGCAACGCGTTTCAGAATGCCCTCTTTGTCCGAGGGGACAAAACCGAGCAACAGGGCGCCGGCCAGGGGCAAGAAGACGATGAGCGTCAATCCCCAGCTGTCAAACCATTCCATGTCTAATCCCTCTCTCTAAATCAAGATCACGAATACAACTGCCAGCACGATCGCCCCTACCACGAAGAACGCCGCGTATTGCTGGACGCGGCCGGTCTGCAGCTTGCGCAGCCCGGCCCCGGCGCCGTCGGCAACAACCGACAGGCCATTGACGAACCCGTCCACGCCCCTCTGATCGAGGATCCCGTAGACGAACCCGCCCAAACCTCTGGTCAGCGCACCGGCGGCGTTGACGATCCCGTCGATCACATAAGTATTGATCCAGTCGACGGACCGGGCGAGGGGGCCCATCGTCGCACCCACGATTCCAAGGGCGGCATCGTCGAGGTAATACTTCCGCCGTAGCAGCGGATACAGGACCGGAATCTCGAGCGAGTCGCGCTCCTCCTGGGTTTTCTTGTCCTCTCCCCAGATCATCCAGCCGAGGGCGATGCCTAGCAGCGCAGCTCCCAGTCCGGCAGCGGCAAGACCGAAGTTGATCGCCTCGGCGTGGTGGTCACCCATTTCCACCACCCGCACCGAGAGCCACTCGGTGAAGTTGCCGATTCCCGGAATCGACACACCCGGGATGTTGAGCAGGCCGAAGAAGATCGACGGGATCGCCAGGGCGACGAGTGGCCGGGTCATGAGTTTCGGCGATTCGTGTGGCTCGCCGTGGCCCTTGAACTCTCCGAAGAAGGTCAGGGCGACCGCCCTTGTCATATAGAAAGCGGTGACAAATGCACCGGCGATGGCTATCCACATCACCGCGGTGTAACCCTCGTGGCCGAGGGTCGCCAGGATTTCGTCTTTCGACCAGAAGCCCGAGAGCGGAACGATCCCGGCGAGGGCAAGGGATCCGACGACAAACGTCCAGTAGGTGGTGGGCATGTACTTTCTCAAGCCACCCATGTCGCTCATGTTGTTGGAGTGGACTGCGTGGATCACCGACCCGGCTCCGAGGAAAAGCAGAGCCTTGAAGAAGGCGTGGGTGAAGAGATGGAAGAGACCCGCGGTGTACCCGCCGGCGGCGACGGCGGTCATCATGTAGCCGAGCTGGGAAACCGTCGAATAGGCCAGCACCTTCTTGATGTCGTCGGCCACCAGTGCGAGCAGGCCGATGGCAAACAGAGTGATCGCTCCGATGGCGACCATATAGACCCGGGCATCCTGAGCAAGATTCTGGAAGAGGGGGAACATCCGCGCCATCAGATAGATGCCGGCCGTGACCATGGTCGCCGCGTGCATCAGTGCCGACACCGGGGTCGGCCCGGCCATGGCGTCGGGCAGCCAGATGTGAAGCGGGAACTGAGCACTTTTGCCCATCGCCCCGAAGAAGAGAAGCAAACCCCCGACGAAGGCCACCGCGCCCAGTTCGGCATTCTGGCCCACCGCCGCCTCGCTCAGTGCGGCGAAGTCAAAGTTACCGATGGCGACCCCAACCAGGATTGCCCCGAGGATCAACCCGACATCGGCGACCTTGTTGGTCATGAAGGCCTTATTGCCGGCTTTGACGTTGTCGAGGTCCTCCCAGTAGTGGCCGATGAGGAGGTAGGAGGCCAATCCGACACCCTCCCAGCCGATGATCATCTGGATCAGGTTGGGGGCGCCGACCAGCACGAGCATCGCTCCGGCGAAGATCGAGAATGAGGCGAAGAAGGTGTTGACCCGGATGTCGCCCTCCATATAGCCAAGGGCGTATATGAAAACGACCAGGCCGACGAAGTTGACCAAGAAATACATCATGATCGACAGGCCATCGACCATCCATCCCAGCTCGAAGACGATGTCGCTGCCGATTCGCGCAATCTCGAAGGTGTTGGAGTGATCGAGGACCCCGCCGGTCATGTTCATCACAAACAACACCGTCGCCCAGACCAGTCCGATGGCCAATGCGCCCACGGCGAATTCGCCACCCTGGTACTTCAACCTCTTGCCGAAGAACAGAATGAGGAGGAAAGCCACAAAGGGGAGCACGAGCATGATCCCCGCAGTATCTGCCCACCATCCCCCGTCCCCGGCGTGGACTACACCGCCTTCTTCAGTTGCGAGAACCGCCAACTTGTGGAGCATCGTCACCACCGCATCAGGTTGAGCTCGTCAACATTTGCCGACCGGCGGTTGCGGAAGATCATCAGGACAATGGCAAGGCCGATGCCCACCTCGGCGGCCGCCACGGTGATCACGAAGATGGCAAATACCTGGCCTGTGGCGTCGGCAGAGCGTATCACCGACTCAAAGGCGATCAGGTTGATGTTGACCGCATTCAGCATCAGTTCTACCGAGAGCAATATCAGCACGATGTTCCGTCGCACCAGAAGGCCATAGACCCCAAGGGAGAACAGGGCGGAAGAGACAATGAGGAACTGGCTCAGGAGCATGGCGCACCACCCATGAGCAGGCTCATACCGAGGATCTCTCTTCCTCTTCGAGCGGGCTGAGATCGCGGCGGGCGATCGTGATACTCCCGATCAATGCGGCGAGGAGCACAAAGGAGACAACCTCGAACGGTATGACGAACCGGCCGAGCAGGGCCTGGGCCAGGGTCTCGGTTGTCGTCGGTTCGCCGACCATTTCCACCGGAGTGTCACCAAATGCAGCTACCGAAGACAATGAGAGGAGCGCGAAAAGGGAGACTGCGATGACGGCCGGCACTGCCTTCTTGTCGGAGTCGAGGCCCTCGTCAAACCCGGTGGGGGCGCGGGTGATCATGATCCCGAACAGGAACAGCACCACCACTGCCCCGATATAGACCAGGACCAGCACCCAGGCGACAAATTCGGCAGAGAGCATCAAGAACAGCCCGGCGCTTCCTGCCAGAGCGCCGACGAGCGCCAGCGCCGAATGAACAACATTCTGTGAAGTAGCGACCTTGAAGCCTGAGAAGAGAACAACAATCCCGATGGCAAGAAACACCCAGTTCACCGGCTCGGAGATCCAATCGACGAAACTCATGCTTTACCAGCCTCCCAATGGGCTGTAGCCATCACGGCGAAGTCGGCCGGCAATCAAGCAGCTCATTTCTCCAGCCCCGGGGTCTCGGGGACGAACTTCATCCAGTCCTGGAGCCTGTCCATGTCGTGGAGCATGTCGCCCATCTTCTCCTCCGAGTACTCATACTCGGGGGACCAGAAGAGGGCGTCGAATGGGCAAACCTCAACACAGATCCCGCAATACATGCATAGGGCGTAGTCGATGTCGAAGCGGTCAAGGGTATTGCGGACTTTGATCCGCCCGCCCGGCTCAGAAGGCTCTTTCTCTTCCTTGTGGCCTTCGATATAAATGCACCAGTCAGGGCACTGACGGGCACACAGCATGCACACGGTGCAGGCTTCTTGATCGAGGGCGATCACCCCGCGAGCGCGGGCGACGGGAGTTTCTTTGACCTTGGGGTAATTGACGGTGCGGAGGTTCTTGCCAGGGGCGAAGATCGTCTTGAACATGGTGATCAAGGTGACTGCCAGGCCCTTGAGCATTCCGCTCCCGGGAATCGAAAGTCGTCTGTCGGCCATTAGAGAAGCACCTTCAATGCAGCGGTCACCATGATGTTGACAAGAGCGAGCGGGATGAGCCATTTCCATGCGAGAGTCTGCAGCTGGTCTTCCCGGAAGCGGGGAAAGGTCCAGCGGAACCAGATCATGGCAAACACCAACACAAACACCTTCGCGATCAGGATGATCGGACCCAAATACACCAACTGGTCTTCGCTCAGTCCCGGCAGCCAGTACCCACCCAGGAACAGAGTCACTGCTATGGCCGACATGGTGAACATGTTGGCGAACTCAGCCAGGAAGAAGAAGAGAAAGCGGAACCCGGAGTACTCGGTGAGGTAGCCCATCACCAGCTCCGACTCGGCGATTGGCATGTCGAAGGGGATCCGGGTGAGTTCGGCGAGTGCGGCGATCATGAAGATTCCGAAGCCGACGAACTGGAAAATGACGTAGGGGTAGCCGGCCTCGATCTGCGCTTCGACGATGCCGCTCATGCTCATGGTGCCGGCGAGGATCACCGAGCCGATGACAGCCAACACCAGAGGCAGCTCGTAAGCGATCAGCTGGCCGGCGGCGCGGAGGCCACCCATCAGCGAGTACTTGTTAGCCGAAGACCATCCGGCCATTAGCACCCCGATGGTGCTGATCGAAGAGATGGCGAGGGCGTAAAACACCCCAACCGAGAGGTCACGGAAGATGAGCCCGGGACCGAACGGGATCACGACGAACAGTGCCACGGTGCCGACCAGCACCCAGATCGGAGCGGTTTTGAACACGGGGCGGTCGGCGTCGGCAGGAATGAGGTCTTCCTTCTGGAAGAACTTGACGCCGTCGGCGATGAGTTGCGCCCAACCCCACCGGCCGCCCGCAAAGTAGGGACCGACCCGGTTCTGCATTTTTGCGGAGAGCTTCATCTCGGCGAATCCAATGACCATGCCGATGAGGGGAATCATCAATGCGACCAGAAGTACCTTGCCGAGCAGGGCAACCCAGAAGTTTGAGAAGAGGTCGAGGACGACTTCAGGCACGGCTTCGCCTCCTCTCCTGGTCCAACGCGACTGACATCATCGGTCGACATCCCCGAGGACGAAGTCGAGACTCCCCATGATGGCGATGATGTCGGGGACAAGGACGCCCTCCAGCGCCCAGGGAAGGATCGAGATATTGGAGAAGCTCGCCGACCGTATCTTCAGACGGTACGGACCGCCCCCTCCGTCGGAGACCAGGTAGTAGCCCATCTCCCCCTTCGGGTTCTCCGCTCGCACATATGTCTCACCTGCGGGGACCTTGATCACTTTCGGGACCTTCGCCTGCAGAGGACCGGAAGGTATGCCGGCGACAGCCTGCTCGATGATCAGGCACGACTGCCTGATCTCGTCGAGACGCACCTTCCACCGATCCCAACAGTCGCCGTTGGCGCCGGTCGGAATCTCGAAGTCGAACTTATCGTAGGGCAGGTAGTTCTCCGCTCTCCTGAGGTCGAACTTGACGCCGGACGCCCTGAGGTTCGGGCCGGAAACGCCGAATGCAGCGCCAACTTCTGGCGGGAGGACCCCGATGCCTTTGGTGCGCGCCAGAATGATCTCGTTCCCCGCGACGAGATCCTCCAGTTGATCCACGGCCTCACGGATCCGGACCATCGCCTGCGTCGTCTCCTCGAAGAAACCGGCCGGAAGGTCTTGAATCCATTTGCGGGTCGTCGAGCCGGAACCGTAGGCGGGCTTGACCCCACCGATCCGATTGAAATTCGGGTGGAACCGCCCGCCCGTCACGCTCTCGAGAAGGTCGAGCAGGCGCTCCCTCTCCCGCAATGCGAAGAACAGCGGCGTGGCCGCACCCAATTCGAGGGGATAAGAAGCCATAAACACCATGTGTGAGGAGATTCGCGCCATCTCGGTCAGGATGAGGCGGATGTACTGGGCGCGGTCGGGCACTTCCAATTCCATCAGCTTCTCGGCCGCGACCATGAATGGGATCTCGTTGGCGTATCCGGACACCCAGTCGATCCGGTTGAGCAGCGCAGTGATCTGGGGATAGGTCCGCACCTCGGAAAGCTTCTCATAGCCCCGGTGCATGTAGCCGATCACCGGCTTGACGTCGTAGACCCGCTCCCCATCGACCCGAGCGACCAGGCGAAGGACACCGTGCGTCGATGGATGCTGGGGGCCGATATTGAGTGTCATGTCCTCGGTCTCGAGCTCGACCGAGACGGAGGCTTCGCTCATGTGCCGTAGCGTGTCTGCGTCGATCACCATCTCAAGCCTCGGGGTTCTCGGTGGACGGCTCGTCGGACTGTTCTGAAGACTGGTCTTCGGGCATGCCTTCAACATCGACCTTCCCGGGCCATGGTTTCACCTCGCGGCTGAGGAGGGGGAAACTCTTGCGCAGGGGATTGCCCTCGAAGGCGTCGGGGAGGTACAGAGCGGCAAGGTTGGGGTGACCGCTGAAGTCGATGCCGAACATCTCTGCCGCTTCTCGCTCGTGCCAGTCGGCACCGGCGTAGACCCCGACCAGCGAGTCGATGACGGGCTTCTCCGTGGGGAGGTCGGCGGAGAAGGTGACCCGCATGCCCGCGGACAGATCGGAGACGGTCGTCAGCATCTCGATCCGCTCTTCGAAGTCCTCATCCTTGAGCGGGTCGCCGACTTCGACCTCCTTCGCCCAGTCGATTGCCGAGAGAAACGAGAAAAACACGAGGTCGAGCTGGTCGCGGGCGGTCTGATGAGCTTTGACCCAATCTCCAGCCGAAACCTTGATCTTGACCGTGTCGAAGGTGATCTCAGCCGTCCCGCCCACGGCCTCTGCAACTTCGTCGGCGAACCCTTGCAACGGATGGTCGGCCTGCTCCACCTCTTCGGCCTGGTCCACCCCTTCGGCCTGCCCGGCCTCGGTTTCAGACGGGCTCGAGGTCACGCTGATTCCACTTCGCTTTGATGTCTTCGCCCTGGATCTTCTGCTGGAGCAGGACAATCCCCTCCATCAACGCTTCCGGGCGTGGGGGGCAGCCGGGCACGTAGACGTCGACCGGTATCACCTGATCGACACCCTTCGTCACCGAGTAGGAGTCCCAGTAGGGACCTCCACAGTTTGCGCAGGATCCCATCGAAATGACGTACTTGGGCTCCGGCATCTGGTCGTAGAGACGCTTGATCGAGGGAGCCATCTTGTCGGTGACCGTCCCGGCCACAACCATCAGGTCCGCCTGACGTGGCGACGCCGGAAGCGGAATGATCCCGAAGCGCATGAAGTCATAGCGCGGGCCTGAAGCCGCCATCAACTCGATGGCACAGCACGCAAGACCGAACTGGAAGAGCCACAACGAGTATTTCCTCGACCAGTTGAGAAGCCATGTAACCGGCTTGGGCATACCGAACTGCTGAGCTACTCCCACTTCAGCACTCCCTTTCGGATGGCGTAGATAAGACCGAGGATCAGGATGAACACGAAGATGAACATCTCGACGAGCCCGAAGGTGCCGAGACTCTCGAGATGGATCGCCCATGGAAAGATAAACACTGCCTCGACATCGAAGATTACGAAGAGGAGTCCAAAAACGTAGTACCGGACGTAGGTCTGACTCCATCCGCTGCCGACCGGGTCGACACCACATTCATACGTCATCCGCTTCGCAGCGGTCGGGTTGGACGGGCGGAGAACGGAAGCAACACCCAGCATCACCATCACCAACACCGCACCCACGACGGCGAACGTTCCGACTGTCAGATAGCTTTCGAAGTAAGAGCTCATTAATCCGTTGTTAGGGGTCCGACCGGCGCCGAGTATACGCATGACGCGACATTGGTCGAAGTCAAGGATTCCCTAGGTGGGACAAGGCAATTCCGGGAATCGGTTTAGCCTGTGCCGGATGACGGCGCCTCCCTCCTACGACTCCAGGGGCCTGGTCAACCTGGTTTCGGAGATCGAGACCCGTTTTGGCGGCAGCCCGTCGGCACCAGGGCTGGCCACGGACGTCTCCGGGGACATCCCGGATGGATCTACATATGTGGTCGTGCTCTTCGACGGCCTGGGTATCGCCCAACTGGCCCACCCTGGTGCCGCACGATTCACCTCCAGCCTTGCCGGGTCCCTCGAAGCAGGGTTCCCCACCACAACCAGCACCTCTTTGGCCACGATTGCATCGGGGATGACCCCTGGTAAACACGGGGTGGTTGCCCACCTCACCTGGATGCCCGAGCACAACCGGGTGGTCAATACGTTGAAGTGGGTCGACCTCGCCGGCAAACCAGTCATCCACGACTATGCCGGCCTCCTCCCCCGGCCGAACCTCTGGGAGCGTCTCCGCAGCCTCGATGTCGAGCCGATCACCGTCCAACCTGGGGACTTCGCGGCCACACCCCTCACCAGGGCTCTATATCGGGGAGCGCGCTTCGAGGGCATCTGGGGTGTGGACGACCTGATCGACGCCACCGTCCAACTCGCCGTCGAACCGGCGAGGCTCATCTTCACCTATGTCCCGCAGGTGGACGTTGCCGGGCACGTATTCGGCCTCCAATCCGCTGAATTCGGAGAGGCGATTGCCATCGCGGCCAGGGTTTGGGACGAAATAGCCCGCCGATTGCCACCGGGGGCGGTCCTGTTGGGCACCGCCGACCATGGCCTGGTCGAATACAGCGAGGATCAGAAGCTAATCATTCGTGATTCTCGCTTCGACAACCTCCGGTTCGCCGGTGACCCGAGGGGAATCCACCTCTGGTGCGACGACGACGACACCGCCGCCCTGGTGGAACTGACCGGCGGAAGCGTCGTCACACCCACGCGGCTATTCGGGCGGGACCCGACGCCGGCCGCCCTGGCGCGCTCGGGTACCAGGATCCTGATCGCCCCCGAAGGCCGTGCCCTGCTCCCCCGTGGCTTCGACAAGCGCCTCCACGCCTACCACGGCGGCCTCGACCCCCGCGAAGTCGAGATCCCCCTTCTGGTCGGGTGATCGGGTCGTCGGCTTGCACAGTGCAAAACGGTGCGCAAACCGAACCCTGGTGCACAGTGCAGGCGAGGTAGAGCGCAGGACAAGCTTGCACAGTGCAAAACGACGCGGAAACCGAGCCCTGGTGCACAGTGCAGACAAGGATTGTGCAGGTCGCCCGGTGCCAGCCGGTTCAGATACGGACCGCGTGCGACCTGGCTTCGATCGCTCGACAGACGGTGGCGATGCATCTCTCCGGTTGTCGGTCCAGCATTTGGTAGGTCAATCGGACGACCTGGATACCCCGCTCGGCCAACTCGTTGTCTCTGTGGCGATCCAGCTCAAAGTCCTGACTTCGCATGTGCCACGAGCGTCCGTCGGCCTCTACGACCAGCAATGGCGTCGGGAAGAAGAAGTCGACGCGAGCGGGTCGACCCCGGATGCTGAACGGAGACTCACGAGTCCACCCCGAAACGCCGGCCCGGCGGAAGAGGGTTTCCAGCAGACCTTCGAGGTATGAACCGTCGACCGTTGGTGCGAACGGACTGCGATCCGCTGCCAAGTCGCGAACCCGCGACAGGCCAGGCAGGCGAGATTCGGATTCGCGGGCGAGCACCTTTTCGAGTTCGCTGAGCAGGAGCCTTCTCGAGATCAGCAGGTTGTCGAACGTCGACTCAAACGCAAGGTCGTCGAGTTCCCGAGACAAGAACACAACAGTTTCCGCAACCGAGGTCACCTGGAAGGCATCCACCCGCTCCGTCCTGATCTCATCAAAGCGCCGATGTCGGACCACACGCGCAACGTCGGATCTTGCGTTGGCGGTTTCAGGGACCACGATCAATGGCTTGTTTCGGCTACTCCCATGAAACCCGTGAAGATATGCCGCCGTCGAACCGCCGACTAGGGCTTTTGGCCGGCTGAGCACTGCGACCGCAACCATCCTCTCCCATTTTGGGGGCGCCGACGCGACCGCATACACAGTCGGGGCGAGTCGAATCCAGGCTCCCGACTCTCGTCTCCTCCTCACCGCATTCTTGTCGAAACCAACGCTGCGTGCCTGCGCCGTGTTGAAGACCCCATATTGACGGGCCGCCAAGTCATTGATTTTTCGTGAATCACCCACCACCACTACACGTTTGCCATCACGAAAGGCTGGAGTCAACCCCTTCGCTTCGTGCTGCACTGTGCAGAAGGAGGCGACAACCGAACCTGGCTGCACAGTGCAGGCGAGGTAGAGCGCAGGACAAGCTTGCACTGTGCAAAACGACGCGGAAACCGAGCCCTGGTGCACTGTGCAGGCAATTCCCGGGAAGAATAATTTGCACTACGGGGGTAGTAGTAATACATTCGCTATTCGTTCGGTAGCTAACGATAATGGAGAGTCGAATGAAACGGTTGGTTGCACTGCTGATTACGGGTGCTCTTGTTCTCACCGCTTGCGGGTCGGGATCGGGAGATGCGGAAGGTCCCCTCGTCATTTACTCCGGGCGCGGCGAAGAGCTGGTCCAGCCCCTATTCGACGAATTCACCGAAGAGACCGGGATCGAGGTCGAAGTCCGGTATGCCGGCTCAACCGAGTTGGCTGCGACCCTCCTCGCCGAAGGTGACGCTACAGAGGCCGACGTCTTCTACGCCCAGGATCCGGCATCCCTCGGCTCCGTCAAGGACCTGATGGGGGAACTGGACGATTCCACCCTCGACCTCGTCGACGCCAGGTTCAGTGACGTAGACGGGAAATGGGTGGGCACGTCGGGACGGGTCAGAGTCTTCGTTCACGACTCTGCCACCGCCAAAGAGCTTCCCCAGACCATCGATGACGTGGTCGACAACCCGGAGTGGGCCGGCGACATCGGTGTTGCCCCGACCAACGGCTCCTTCCTCGCATTCGTCGCGGCGATGATCATCGAGCGTGGCGAAGACGACACGCTCGACTGGCTGGAACGTCTTGCCGCCGCACAACCGGTGTCCTTCGAAGGAAACAGCCCTATCGTCGCCGCCGTGGACGCCGGTGAGATCGGGAGCGGTCTGGTCAACCACTACTATCTGCTCCGACTTCTCGACGAGGGCGCCGGGGCCGGTGCGGAGAACTGGTTCATCCCCGCTGGTGACGTCGGTACGCTGGTGATGCCAGCTGGGGCCGGGGTGCTCTCGGCTTCGGAGAGGCCAGAGGCCGCAGCCCAGTTCGTCGAATTCCTACTCTCCGACTCAGCCCAGGAGTACTTCGTGACCGAGACCAACGAGTTCTCGCTCACCGGTACGGCAACCGACCCCGACTTGCCGTCGCTGGACGAGATCAATGCACCTGACATCGACCTCTCGAGCCTTGCCGACTTCCTGGAAACAGCGACGCGACTGGTGAGCGAAGCCGGTCTGGTGTGATTTGACGGTCGCAGCACCGCCTGCGAGGGAAAGGGCGCGCCAGCAGCGTGCCCTTTCCCGCGGGTGGTGGACGGCGGCAATCCTGGTGCTGATCCCGGTGGCGATCCCACCGGTCAGCCTCCTCTGGCAGGTCCTGAGCCGGGGCAGCGGGGTAATGCTCCCCGCCGACCGGCTGCTCGAACTGTTCCTCAACACCGTTCTCCTCACCGCCGCCGTCACGGCCACGGCTCTCGCTATCGGGACGACAACCGCCTGGGTCACGACGAGAACCACGATCCGGTTCCGCCGCGGCTGGATGATCCTCGCCGCCCTGCCGCTGGTCATCCCGTCTTACGTGGCAGCGCTGACGATCATCGGCGCCACCGGCCCCGGCGGGATGTTCGCCAGGGTCCTCGGGATCGAGGTCCCCACCCCCTACGGGTTTATCGGCGCATGGCTCGCTCTCGCCATCTTTCTCGCCCCCATGGCCCATCTAATCGTGACGCCCGGGCTGCAATTGATCGACCCGGCTACCGAGGAGGCTGCGGTCGGGCTCGGCTCGTCCCGGCTCAAGGCCTTCTTCACCGTGACTGTGCCCCAACTGCGGCCAGCCCTCGTCTCGGCCGGACTTATGGTCGGGCTGTACACGCTGTCAGATTTCGGGGCGGTATCGCTGCTCAGGTTCGACACCTTCACCAGGGCGATCTTCACGCTCTATCAGGGTCAGATCGACCGGCGCCCCGCCGGCACACTCTCTGCGATCCTCATGGCCTTCGCCATCCTGATCCTCATTTCCGAGCGGCGCACCAGGGGCCGCGCCCAATACCACAAAGCAAAACCACCCCGCAGGCGCCAGCACACCGACCTGACCAACAGACAGCGTTGGCTTGCCACCGGATTCCTCTGGACGATCGTCACCGTGAGCCTGTTGATTCCTGTTGCGGTCCTCACCTACTGGCTCACACGTGGTCTGTCCGCAGGTCAGACGATCCCGTCGATCTGGCCCGAGATCGGGCGTTCCCTCACGGTCGCGATCGTCGCCGCCACCGTCGCCGCCGCCATCTCGATTCCGGTCGCAATGGTGATCGCCCGCCAGAGCTCACGGCTGAGCGGATGGGTCGAATCCACAGTGTGGGGCACCTATTCGCTTCCCCACATCACGGTGGGCGTTGCAGTCGTCGGATTCGCCCTCGCCTGGGCCCGTCCCCTATACCAAACCCTGCTCCTCCTCATTGCGACTTATGTGGTGATGTTCCTCGCCCAATCGATGAGCAGCACCCAGGACTCGATTCGGCGTTTCAACCCCTATCTGGAAGAGGCCTCCCGCGGCCTGGGTCACGGCCAGATCTCGACTCTATTCCGGGTCACCATTCCCCTGATCGCCCCGGGCCTCCTCGCGGGAGGGGCACTGGTTTTCATCGGTGTGATCAAAGAACTGCCGGCAACGCTGCTGCTCAGGCCCAACGAGTTCGAGACTCTGGCAGTCCGGATCTGGAGCACGACCAGCGAAGGGTTCCTGACCAGGGCAAGCTTGTCCGGTATCGCCCTGATCGCGGTATCAATAGTTCCTCTGTTTCTGGTGATGACACGTGAACTCAGCGACTGACCAACTTGCAATCCGGGCCCGGGACCTGACCAAGACCTATGACGACGTCGTGGCGCTCGACGGGTTCAGCCTCGATGTATGGATGGGCAGCGTGCTCACGCTGCTCGGCCCGTCCGGGTGCGGGAAAACGACCGCTCTCCGCGTGATTGCCGGGTTCGAGAAGGCTTCAGGGGTCGTGGAGATTAGGGGACGCCGGGTCCTCGACGCCGACACCTTTGTGCCCCCTGACAAGAGACGCGTCGGCATGGTCTTTCAGGATTACGCGCTGTTCCCGCACATGACGGTTCGCAAGAACATCGCATATGGCCTCCCGAGGGGAGAAAGTGCGGTCCGGGTCGACGAAGTCATGGAACTGGTCGGGCTGGGACGTCTCGGCGAGAGAATGCCGGGTGAGCTATCAGGCGGCCAGCAGCAGCGGGTCGCACTGGCCCGGGCTCTCGCCCCCAAACCCGACGTGATCCTCCTCGACGAGCCATTCTCGAACCTCGACGCCGCCCTGAGAGACCGGGTGCGGCGGGAGTTGAAGGTAATACTGACCGAAGCGAGGACAACAGCAGTCTTTGTCACTCACGACCAGGAGGAGGCCCTGGCCACTTCCGATATCGTCGCGGTGATGCGCGACGGCAAAGTTCTCCAGGCCGACACCCCCGCCCATCTCTACACCCACCCGGTGGACGAGTGGGTGGCCACCTTCC
>Ga0299914_10001615_pt1 | contig 15109 bp, 14 predicted proteins | sample RVTome_10_FD_201361 | JGI IMG/M metagenome (GOLD analysis project Ga0299914, IMG submission 201361) | Soil microbial communities from uranium-contaminated site in the Upper Colorado River Basin, Wyoming, United States - RVT153D57 (version 2) ...
GGGATTGACCACGGGAGAGGCCATCGAGCGGATCCGCCAGCTCCACGAGCAATACGAGGACCTGTCGTACATCTATGTGGTCGACGAGGACAAGAGGCTCCATGGGGTGGTCTCGTTCCGCCACCTCGTCTTCAAGAGGCCGGGAGCGACGCTGGCCGACGTGATGATCCCCAATCCGATCACGGTTGACCCCGGCACCGACCGCGAGGAAATCGCGGAAATCAGCCAGCGATACCACCTCCTTGGTGTTCCGGTAGTCGATGCCGAAGGCAAGTTGCTCGGAATGGTGCCCAACGACGCCGTTATCGAGGCCATCCAGGACGAAGCGAGCGAGGACTTCGCCGCTGCCGTTGGCGCCGGTGTGGCCGAGACCGTCTACTCCGATGTCGGGGCCTCCTTCCTGATGCGCGCCCCCTGGCTCCTGCTCAACCTGGTGCTTGCACTCCTCGTGGCACTGATCATCGAGCAACAGACCGGGGTGATCAGCCGGGAGCCGGTGCTGGCTGCGCTGATGCCCGTCATCGCACTCATCGGCGGCAACGGGGGAAACCAGAGCCTCGCAGTGATGATCAGGTCGATGGCGTCCGACGACGTCCCCGGATCTCAAGTCCCCGGCATCCTCGCCCGCCAGACCGGTGTCGGTGTCCTCAACGGCGTGATCCTGGCCCTCATCGGGGGAAGCCTCACCTACCTGCTGCTTCTATCCGGTGTCTTCGAGACCCGCACCAACGGAGTGGCAGTCGCCCTGACCGTGGGGTTCGCTGCCATCGTCAACCTGACCGTGGGGACGCTGGCGGGCGCGGCCATCCCGGTGGCATTGCGCAAATTGGGTCAGGACCCGGCTCTGGCCTCGGCGATCTTCCTCACGCTGCTCACCGATGCAGTCGGTTTCGGCGGCTTCCTGCTGATCGCAGATGCCTTCCTCTGAGACATCTTCCTTTCGCGCCCTCTCGCCATTAGCTGCCTATTGCGTACTCACCCTCATCGGCGAATGGCCCCTGGAACCTGATGGTGCGCGAATCGACGAGGCTGACCAGATGGTGGGCGTCGATGGCCGAGAGGTCCCCGGCGGTTTGGTCCGCCTCATCCTTGAGGAAGGAATCCAGGGCTGCTTCGTCGTCGAAGACCTCGACGCTCTGCAGGTCGTCATCGCCCTCGATCAGATCGCCGATGAAGTTCTCGAGGTCAATGGCTGTGTAATCGCCGGGAGGCACAACGATGTAGAGAGTCTCCCCTTCGTCGGTGCTCTCGCGAAGCACAACCTCGTAGCTGTCCACGGCCTGTCCCACCAGGGTGGTCGTCGTCTCGTCGCCTCCGACCGTGGTGGTGGTGTCCGGGTCGGGAGCAGTGGTCTGGCCGACGAGTGACGAGGTCGTGGTCAATTCCGGCTCGGCTTCGCCGTTGTCACACGCCGTCATGGCCAGCGTGAGTCCGATTGCAAGTGAAAAAACTTTGAGTGATTTGAAGGGTTTCATACCACTCCAACGTACTACATCCCTGTCATAGTTCCTCGGGCCGCCCAATTGTGTAGTGTCTGGGGTCCATGGCTGGGAAGATCGGTGGAGTCATTGCGGTGGCAGCCCTCTTGGGCGGCCTCTTTTGGTTGGCCGCCCCGGGAGAGGCGGCTGAGGGCGAGTGCGGTCCGGTGACCCTCGACCAGCTGTTCCCCTACCTCGACGCACATGGCCACCCGATCCCCACGACCACCCCGACGACAACTCCTGAAATCTCCGCCACTCCCAATGAAAGCGAGACCACGTCGACAGGCCGACTCGACGACCTCCAGTACGAGCGCATCGACGACCACGACCACGATCGCAACGACTTCAACTACCACGGTGGCGACGACCACAACGACAACGGTCGCAACAACCGCAACGTCGCCAACCACCGAGCCTCCGCCACCAGCGCCCGCCCCGACCGAACCATGCACGAGCTGGGTGTACGAGATGCAATGGCCGCTGGCGGTCGAGAGCCGGGTGTTTTCCGGATTCGGCGCCGACCGTGATGGCGGTGCCCGGAGACACGAAGGCAATGACCTCGTCGTGGCGAAGATGGCACCCGTGGTTGCGGTCGCCGACGGAGTCGTGGCTTCGGTCCACTCGACCCCTCCCGACGACTGCTGTTGGATGGTCATCACCCACAATGACGGTTGGCAGAGCCTCTATGTGCACCTCAACAACGACACCTGGCGAACCGACGACGGGCTGGGACATGGCGTCAGGCCGGGTTTGGCGGATGGCGACACGGTCGTGGCCGGTGAGGTGATCGGATGGGTCGGCGACTCCGGCAATGCCGAAGGCACCGTTCCCCACCTCCATTTGGAGCTACGTCACCCCGAGGGATACTCGGTCGACCCCTATGCCAGCCTCCAAGCGGCCAGGGAGGCCGCTGGCGATCTGCCTCAGGCGGCGGGGCCATACCTCGACGTTGACCCCTCTGTCCTGGGGTTCGAACTCACCCGACTGGCAACGGAGGGAGTCTTCTGGCACTGTGACGACCGTGGCCTGATGTTTTGCCCGAACGCTCTAGCTCAACCCGAGCAGGCGGTCGAACTGATCCAGCAGTTGACCGGGCTCGATGCCCCGATAGTGCCCGCGACCGAACAGCCGCTCAGGTTCCAGGAGCACATTCCCGGTGATCGCATCGAAGATGCCCTCGGCTGTGGTCCCGACTCCTGTCTCCAGTCAGGTATCTCGACAGGCGACCTCGCCCGGCTTTCATTCTGGGCGAATCTCACACAGCGCCAGATCGCCAATGCGCCTGACATCGACCCCGATCTCGACCTCGTGGACGCAAGGCAAGCCGAAAACGGGCTTCGCGTGCTCGGCATAATCGGAATATGCCACGACCCTCTCGACGCGGATCGTCTCCTGACCCGCGCCGAGGCCGCCAGGCTGCTGTCAAGGTGGATGCTCGGCAACAGCGGCGATTGCGCTCAGATCGCTGAGCCGACGAGCTGAGCATACGATCCGGAAAGACCCCGCGTCACGGGTCCCGGTTCGAAGTCCAGAGAGCCAACCTTGCTCACCGCCTGGACCTCTCTGATCGTGCTCCATGCCATTACCTCGTCGGCGATCTGCAGCCGGCTCAGGTTCCAGGACCCCTCTGCTATCACGATCCCCTCCCCTGTTGCGAGGCCCAAAACGTGACGGCGCGTTATCGAATCGAGGATTCCCAGGCTCAATGCCGGTGTCTCGATCACACCGTCGCACACCCACGCCACAGAGAACGTTGGACCTTCCAGAACCACGCCTCCGGTTGACACCAGAAGCGCGTCGTCGAATCCGTCAGCCTTAGCGGCGCGGGTTGCGGACAGATTGGGCGCGTAGCTGAGCACCTTCGCCCCGCTCAACTCCCAGTCCTCCCCTGCACCGTGCCACGGGGCTCGCACCGGCCCGAGCGTCACAGTTTCGGATCCCCGGCTCCATTGATGCGCGAAGACCACAACAACGGGATCCTGCTGCTCACCGGGTAGTGCAGACCCTCTCGTGACTACAACCCGGACCGCACCGTTGGGCTCGTCCCCGGCCGCTGCCTCGATCCAACTGAGGAGGATTTCGCGTGGGGGCAAAGCGATCTCCAGCTTCCGGGCACTCTTCTCGAGACGATCCAGATGGTCGACTGCGGCGAAAACCCTGCCTTCGTATGCCCGCATCACCTCGAAACAGCCGTCGCCGCGGAGGACCGAGGAGTCGGTGACGTCGATACGCCCGTCCGAAAGGGCTCCGTTGACCCAGACCTTCCTACTCATCCGGGACCGGGCGGTAATGGTTGGTTATGGGCAATCGACGATCCTTTCCAAATGCTTTGACCGTGATCTTGACCCCGGGGGCTGCCTGCCGCCGCTTGTATTCGTTCCGATCGACCATCGCCGCCACCCGCATCACCGTCGCCGGGTCGTAACCCTCAGCGATGATGTCGGTAACCCCCATGTCCCGTTCGATGTATCGCTCCAGGATCGCGTCGAGCAGGTCGTAGGGAGGAAGCGAGTCGGAGTCCTTCTGGTCGGGCCTGAGCTCTGCCGACGGCGGTTTGGCAATAGTGTTCTCGGGGATCGCCTCCCCTTGCTTGTTGCGCCACCGGGCGAGGTCGTAGACCAGGGTCTTGAAGACATCCTTGAGCACCGAGTATCCGCCCACCATGTCCCCGTACAACGTTGCGTACCCCACCGCGTTTTCCGACTTGTTCCCGGTGGCCAGCACCATCGGCCCGAATTTGTTGGACAAGGCCATCCATAAGGCACCGCGAATGCGGGCCTGAATATTTTCCTCTGCCACACCGAACTCGGTGCCCTCGAAAAGATCGGCCAATGTATCGAGATAGGTCGCGAAAACCTCGTCGATCGGGAGCAGGTCGAAGCGAATTCCCAGATTGTGGGCGAGCTGGCTGGCGTCGTCGATGGAGTGCTGGCTGGAGTAACGCGAAGGCATCGAGAGGCCCCAGACGTTCTCCGGGCCTAGGGCGTCTGCGGCGATGGTGGCAGTCAACGCTGAGTCGATCCCCCCGGAAACGCCGACAATCACCCCGTTGAAACCATTCTTCGTCACGTAGTCGGCGAGGCCCGTGATCAACGCCTGATAGACCTCCTCCACCGGCTCGAGCAACGATGCTGGGGATTGGATCTCGGTGTTGGGCTCGCCCGGCAGCGGGCAGTCGACAACGAAAAAATCTTCTTCGAACTGTGGGGAGCGGTGAATCACCTGACCGGAAGCATCGATAATCACCGAAGCACCGTCGAAGACCAGCTCGTCCTGGCCCCCGACCAGGTTCAGGTATGCGACCGGGGTCCCCCCGGCCCGCGCCCTGGCGGCGAGCATGTCCTCGCGCTCTTTTGCCTTGCCGGCGTGGAAGGGGGAAGCATTGATGTTGAGGAGAACCCTGGCTCCGGCTGCCGCCTGCAACCGCGGTGGGCCGTCGGCAAGCCAGATGTCCTCGCAGATCGATATTCCCACCGGGACACCCGCTATCTCCCAGATACGCTCCGGGTCGGACCCAACCGAAAAATACCGGTCTTCGTCGAACACTCCGTAATTGGGGAGGTGCACCTTGTGGTAGATCCCCTTTATCTCACCGTCGCCGAGAAGGGCTGCGCCATTCGCCACCCTCCGCTCGACCGAGTCGGCCGCTCCTGCTGAAGGCCCCGGGGCATGGTCGACGAATCCGACCACCACATCGGTGGTCGAGGTGGCGCGTGCGATCCGGCGCAGTGCCGATATCCCGGCATCGATGAAGTCGGACCGAAGGACCAGATCCTCGGGCGGATACCCGTTGATGGCCAGTTCGGGCAAGAGCAGCACCGCGGCGCCGGCCTCGGTGGCGCGCTCGACCGCTTCGATTATCCGGCGCTCGTTCCCGGCAATATCGCCAACGACGAGGTTGAGTTGGGCGCCTGCGATCCGAAACGGCATGGCCGCACGTTATTCAACCTCTTAGCCTGTTGGTGTGAACGACATCGGGGAGCCGACTTTCAGCGGGGATTTAGAGCGCCGGGAGGCGGCTCTCGCCCGGGCCGCGGCGGTGCTCGGCCCTACCCGAAGTGAGGCGCTGGGCCGGCTCGGGCCCATAATCGACGCAGCAGAGCTGTCATTCCTCGACGACGACACCATGGCCAGGCTGTGCGCGGTGGCCTCTGTGAGCCGGGCACTTCCCGCAACCATTGCCAATCACCCTTCGTTGATCGACCCCGCTTCAGCCGGGGATCACTCATTCGCCCTGCAGCAGCGCCAGGCACTGTTCCAGATCGCGGGGGACGAGATCCTGGGCAACGTCGACCTCACCGGAGCGATGTTTCGTTATTCGACCTTCATCGACGGGCTCATCGAACAGGCACTCGGCTCTGCGATAGTTAGGGTCTCCGCCCAACATCCTCCGGCTGCCGAGATCGAGTTTGCAGTGATCGCAATGGGCAAGTGGGGCGCTCAGGAGCTCAACTACTACTCGGACATCGACCTATTGTTCGTCCACGGGGAATACGAGCCCGACCCCGAGGCCGGACGACGGGCAGCATTGGCGCTGGCCAGCAGACTCATGGCAACGCTCTCCGATTCGACTTTTGAAGGGCCCGGCCTGATCATCGACGCCGACCTCCGTCCCGAGGGCACAATGGGACCACTCACCCGGCGCATGGAGGCTTATGAGCGCTACTACGAGAAATGGGCGGAGCCATGGGAGTTGCAGGCCCTGATCAAGGCGCGTCCCGCCGCAGGCAGTGAGACACTCGGCCAGCAATTCGCCGCCTTGTCCTCACAGTTCGTCTGGGAGAAAGGACTCGACGTCGATGCCCTCCGCGGTCTGCGGAGGATCAAGGCCCTGACGGAGGAGCGTGCAAATCCCGAGGACATCAAGCGGGCACCCGGTGGGATCAGGGACATCGAATTCACCGTCCAGATGCTGCAGTTGGTCCACGGCAGGCATGATGCGACCTTGCGGGTGCGCTCCACCCTCGGCGCCCTGGACGCCTTGGAGACCGGGGAGTTCATAACACCCGGCGAGCGCGCCGAGCTCGAAGAGGGATACCGGTTCCTTCGTAGCCTCGAACACCGAATCCAGCTCTGGGACCTCCGCCAGACCCACCGCTTCCCCGGTGGTGAAGAAGATCGGGCACGGCTGGCATCCAACCTCGGGATGAATGGCGCCGCGGAGCTGACCGAGAAGCTCAGAGACGTCAGGAGCCAGGCACGCACCCTTCACGAAAGGATCTATTTCAGACCGGTTCTCGAGTCCCTGGTTGGTTCCCCGAGTGCCCGACTGGGCCCCGACCGTGCGGGCGAGCGACTGATCGCACTGGGGTTCGGGAACTCGCGCGAGTCGGGCAAGGCTCTCGAGGAGCTCACCAAGGGCCTGAGCAGAAGGTCGAGGGCGATGCAACAGATGATGCCGTTGATGCTCGACTGGCTCTCTCTTGCGCCCGATCCCGATCTGGGGCTCAGCCAACTCAGGTTGTTGTTGGCCCACACTCCCGACCACTCCTCGCTGGTCGCGCGCTTGTTGAACAGCCCGACCACCGGTGAGCGGCTGGCCATGCTTCTTGGAACCGGACGCCTTCTCGGCGACTTGATCGACAGGATTCCCGAGGCGATCCCAAGACTCGAGAGCGACGAGGCACTGGACCGGGTCAGGGACCGCGACGAGGCGGCACAACGTCTCCTCGGACTTTTAGAGTCCCGGCCGGACCTGGACGACCGGATCGGGACCATCCGAAGATTCGCCCGCCGACGCCGGCTGCGGATCGCCGCCCGGGACATCTTGAGAGACCACCCGGTAACGGGGACCATAGAAGCTCTCTCTGCAACTGCAGACGCTGCAATGATCGCCGCACTCGAGGTCGTCGCTCCTGAGCAGGAGTTCGCGGTCATTGCCCTTGGAAGGTGGGGTGGTGGCGAGTTGTCCTACGGTTCCGACCTCGACCTGATGTATGTCTATGAGGGAATGGACCGCGAAGACGCGTTGGCCATTCCCGGCCGGCTGCGCCAGATCCTCAGCGATCCCGGCAAACATGGAGAGGGTTATGAGCTCGACGCCGGCCTCCGGCCAGAAGGCAAGAGCGGGCCGATAGCGCGTTCGGTGGACAGTCTCCGCCGCTACTACACGGAGTGGGCGGAACCCTGGGAAATGCTCGCCCTCACACGGGCCAGGGCTGTTGCCGGCCATCCCGATGTGATCCGAGCTTTCTACGACACGATCAACCCGATTCTCTGGCGCGCCCAGGTCGAGCCCGAAGTGATCCAATCGATTCGCAAGATCAAGGCTCGGGTCGAGACGGAGCGCATCGACCCCGATGAGGATGCCGACTTTCACATAAAGTTGGGCCCGGGATCGCTCAGTGACATCGAGTTCGTAACTCAGCTTCTCCAGTTGAAGCATGGAGCGACCAATCCCGACCTCCGCACAACGGTGACACCCAAGGCTCTCGGAGCACTTCTCGAGATGGCTGTGATCCATCAGAGCGACTACAACACGCTGGTCAAATCTTATGAGTTCTGCACCCAGGTGCGGCTCAGGTTGCACCTGCAGCAAGGGCGCTTTGCCGACTCGTTGCCGACAGATCCTGATCAGCTGTCAAGACTCGCGTCGTCACTCGGCTATGACCGGACCGTGGAGCTGCGGGAACGCTTTCAGCAGGTCACGAGACGGGCCCGTCGCGTTTTTGAGCGTCTCTTCTATGAATAGCGGACAAACAGGCTCGTTTCCGGTTGCGATTAGGCTTGGCCCGAATGCAACCACCCTCTGAAGTCGGAGAATTGATCGAGCGCGTCCTGCCCCACGCTCTCGAACTGCGACGGAAGCTACATCAGAACCCCGAGCCTTCGTATCACGAGTACGAGACGACCAAGCTCATCAAAGATGCACTCCTGGCTTTCGGGCTCGAACCTGGCGACCGGACGCCGCGCACGGGCCTATGGGTCGACAGTAAGCCTGACCCGGTCTGCGCCTTCCGGGCGGACATCGATGCGCTCCCAATAGATGAGCCCGCAGGGAACATTCCCGAGTCGCAGAACCCGGGATGGATGCATGCATGCGGTCACGACGCTCATGCGGCAATCGCCTTTGGAATCGCCGTTGTCCTCAGCCAGGTGGAGAGCAGCCCGGGAGTACGATTTCTGTTTCAGCCTGCTGAGGAGGGTTTTCCGGGCGGAGCTGTGGAGATGGTCGGCGACGGGCTGATCGACGGGTTGTCCTCGATACTCGCTTTTCACATCGACCCTTCGGTCGAGGCGGGCAAGTTCGGTATCCGGACCGGTGCGATAACTGCCAGTGCCGACAAGTTCACCATCGTCTTGACCGGCCCGGGCGGCCACACAGCCCGGCCGCACCAGACCGTCGACCTCGTGGATTCCGCGGCCCGGATCGTGATCGACCTCCCCGCTGCCCTCAGGTCGAGCATCGACGCCAGGCGCGCCCTTACAGTCGTATTCGGGTCGATACATGGCGGGACAACTGAGAACGTCATCCCGACGCGGGTGGAACTCAAAGGCACGGCGCGCACACTCGACCGGGAAGTGTGGGACCAGCTGCCTGCGCTGATGGAGAAGCTCATGGCAAACCTGGTGGCGGTAAGCGAGGCCGGCTACGAACTCACCTACCAACGAGCGATACCACCGGTGATCAACGACGCACGGGTGGTGGCAACGGTGGCTGATGCCATTAGTTCTATCTACGGCGATGATGTGATCGTCCACACCCCCACGAGCATGGGAGGCGAGGACTTCGCCAACTACCTCGACGTCGTCCCCGGGGCCCTGGTCCGGCTGGGTGCCGCAAAAGGCCGCGGCGACCTCCACTCCTCGGCCTTCCACCTCGATGAGGCGGCAGTAGGCCATGGGATCCGCGGCGGGGTGGCTGCGCTCTTGAATCTCGGTTCGGGGTAGGTGTTCACCTGATGCGAGTTGCCGTACCGAAGGAGTCGACCGGTGAGAGCCGGGTGGCGCTCACTCCCCAGGTTGTGGTGCGAGTGGTTGAGAACCGCCATCAGGTCTCCATCGAGCCGGGAGCTGGCGCGGCGGCGGGTTTCGACGACGAACAGTTCCGTTCGGCGGGAGCCGAAATAAGCAGCGACGCGCTGAAGGGAGCCGAAGTCATCATCACCGTAGGCCCGCCCTCCGTCGCCCTCATCGAGAGGATCCCCTCCGGGGCCATCCTCATCGGCTTTCTCGACTCATTCGCTGCAGGGCCGCATGTGCAGGCAATGATCGATCGCCGGATCACCTCCTTCGCAATGGAGGCAATCCCCCGGACCACCCTCGCCCAGTCCATGGACGCTCTGTCCTCGCAGGCCACCGTGGCGGGATACCAGGCTGTGCTCACCGCCGCATTCACCAGCCCGCGCCTCTTCCCGATGCTGGTGACAGCGGCGGGCACAATCCCACCGGTCAAACTCCTCGTGCTCGGCGCTGGGGTAGCCGGCCTGCAGGCGATTGCAACGGCAAAGCGACTGGGCGCGGTCGTCTCTGCGTACGACATCCGGCCCGAGGTCAGCCAGCAGATCGAGAGCCTCGGCGCAAAGTTCGTGTCGGCGCCTGTCGATGAATCCGCAGCATCGGCAACCGGATACGCCAAGGAGGTGGCCGACGAGACCCAGAGACGCCAACAGGATGCACTCAGCCCTCATGTCGCCGAGTCCGACGTCCTCATCACAACCGCGCAGATTCCGGGATCTCCTGCCCCCCTGCTCGTCTCGACGGAGATGGTGGAGCGCATGCGGCCCGGATCGGTGATTGTCGATGTCGCTGCGCCAACCGGGGGCAACTGCGAGCCGACGGTTCCCGGCGAGACCATCGTGCTCAACGGGGTAACGATCGTCGGTGCCGTGGACCTCGCGGGACAGGTCGCTTACGATGCCAGCCAGATGTATGCCCGCAACGTGGCAGCACTGCTCGAACGGATGACCGGCGATGAGGGCGAGCTGTCGATGGACTTCGACGACCAGATCATCTCCGAGGCCTGCATCACCCACCAAGGCAAAGTGAACCACCCCGTCATTCGCCGTCGCATCAGCTCCGGAGGCCCCACATGAGTGTCCTGATCGTCGGAATCACCGTATTCGTGCTCGCTTCATTTGTCGGCTTCGAGGTCATCAGCAAAGTTCCTCCCACCCTGCACACGCCTCTCATGTCGGGCGCAAACGCGATATCCGGCATAACCGTGATCGCCGCGGTGACTGCCGCGGGCCTGGGCTCAACCGCGGTTGTCGAAGTGCTCGGCTTCCTTGCCGTGGCCACTGCCACCGTCAACGTCGTCGGCGGGTTCCTGGTCACCGACCGGATGCTGCAGATGTTCCGCAGGCCTGGAGCCAGGGACCCGGGCAAGGAAACCAGCCCGAAATGATCGAACTTCTGTACCTGGCGTCGGCGGTCGCATTCATCGTTGGCCTCAAACGCCTCGGAGGCCCGAAGACCGCGCGCTCGGGCAACCGAATTGCCGCGGCGGGGATGCTGGTGGCGTTGGTGGTCGCTCTGGTCGACGCCGATATCGTCAACTGGGCGACTGTGGCGGCGGGCCTCGTCGTTGGGACGATCATCGGGGTATGGGGCGCAATACGGGTCCAAATGACAGCGATGCCTCAGATGGTCGCCGTTTTCAACGGTCTCGGTGGCATTGCCTCTGCACTGGTCGCGGCCGTCGCCGTCCTGGAGGCCGACCTGTCTGCCCTGCCGGCACAGACGACCCTGACCATTCTCATCTCGACCCTGATCGGGGCAGTCACCTTCACGGGCAGCTTCGTCGCTTTCGCCAAGCTGCAGGGTCTCATTGGTGGTAATCCGATTGTCTTCACGGGCCAGCAAGTGGTGAACGCCTCTTTGCTTGTTGTGGCCCTCGGAGCCGGCGTTTTGGTGATGGCCGATTCCAACCCCGACGTCTATTGGATCCTTGGCGCCGTCGCCCTGATCATCGGCGTCATGGCCGTGATCCCGATTGGTGGGGCGGATATGCCCGTGGTCATCTCATTGCTCAACTCTTTCTCGGGTCTTGCCGCCGCCTCGGCAGGCTTCGTCTTCGAGAACAATGCTCTGATCATCGGGGGGGCGTTGGTAGGCGCTGCCGGCCTAATCCTCACCATCCAGATGACCAGGGCGATGAACCGCTCCCTGGCGAATGTCCTCTTTGCCGGTTTCGGCGGCGGAGACGCAGTCATCGGGTCGGGCGAGATGAGCACGAAGCCGGTGAAGCGGGCGACTGCCGAAGATGCAGCAATCGCCCTGGGATACGCCGAATCGGTGATGGTGGTTCCCGGATATGGCCTGGCCGTCGCCCAGGCCCAGCATGCGACCCGCAAACTGGCCACAGCCCTCGAGGACCGAGGGATCACGGTCCACTACGCAATTCATCCCGTTGCGGGCCGAATGCCGGGGCATATGAACGTCTTGCTTGCCGAGGCCGACGTTCCATATGAGCAATTGCTCGATCTCGAGCAGGCCGATCCTCGACTCCCCCAGACCGACGTGGTCCTCATCCTCGGAGCGAACGATGTGGTCAACCCGTCGGCGCGTGACGACTCCTCGTCGCCGATCTACGGCATGCCGATATTCAACGTCGATCGTGCCGGAACCGTGATAGTCGTCAAGCGGAGCCTGTCGCCAGGATTTGCCGGCATCGACAACCCCCTCTTCTACAACGACAACACCCTCATGTTCTTCGCCGATGCCAAGGACGCCCTGGAACAGACCCTGGCAGCTCTGCGCGACGTGTAGCCCACAACGAAAACGGGTCCCCTTGGGGGACCCGTTTTCATCATGAGGAGGAGGTCCTCAGGAAGCCTTGGCCGCTGCCTTCGCAGCAGGCTTCTTCGCCGTGCTGGTCTTGGCAGCAGGCTTCTTCGCCCCTGTCTTCGCAGCAGGCTTCTTGGCCGCGCTGGTCTTGGCAGCAGGCTTCTTCGCCCCTGTCTTCGCAGCAGGCTTCTTGGCCGCGCTGGTCTTCGCAGCAGGCTTCTTCGCCGTGCTGGACTTGGCCGCGGGCCCCTTCGCAGCAGGCTTGGTGGTCTCAGTTACCTCGACTTTGGTCACTGTCTTCTCCGGACGGAACGACGAGCGCCATGTGTCGAGCATGTCCTCGAGCTGCGTACGCAGCTTGCCGACCTGCTCTTTGGCCTGGTCGAGGTCGACGCGGGAAGCGAGTTCCTCTACCTTCTCGTTGTCAGCGACGCGGGAGACGAGCTTCTCGCCCTCTTTTGCCCAGTCGTCGACGGTCTTGGTGGCAATCTTGGTGTAATCGCCAGCTTCTTCGTTGATTTTGCTTCGCAGGGCTCCGACGGTGCCGGAAACCTTGCGGGCGGCGACGACGGGTGCACCGACGGCCGCGTACAGGACATTCTTAGCCTGCATACTTTCTCCTATTTCTCTTCAGCTGCCAGACCGTTTGCCCGGCTCAGTGTCCGGTACAGGTCGAGCAGCACTTTCTTTTGGTCAGGCGTCAGACTCGTATCAGCATCGATGGCATCGAGAACTGATGGCGAGTCGAACTCCTCGTCGATCAACCCGGCTTTTGTGTACATCGAGTTGGCCGAAATCTCCAGGGCTCGCGACAGCCGTTTCAGAATCTCCGCTGAAGGCTTTCGGATCCCGCGCTCGATCTGACTGAGGTACGGGTTCGAGATGCCAGCTGTATCGGCCAAGCGTCGCAGGGACAGGTTTGCCCTCTCCCGCTGCTGGCGGATGAAATCGCCGAGATCACTCTGCTTGCTATCGCTCACTGTCTGTAAGTATATCGCAAGCTGCTAGCTATAGCAAGCGGAACGCTAGCTGCCTAAAAGACGGCTCTACCGATCATGTCACCGATAAACCAGGCGAGGACCCCTCCGACCCCGGCTATCACCAGGTTTTCGAGGCCGGCCTTGATGCGACCGGAGCCGATCACCCGGGCCTTCATCACGCCGACCAGGAACAGGCCCGAAAGTGACAATCCTGACGCAATCGCCAGGCCAACGGTCGGCCGGAGCCCAAAGGCAAACGGGACCACCGAGGGGAGCGATCCTGAAAGGAACAGCAACCCAGAGATTGCCATCGCCATATAGGGTGACCGTCGCTCCGAGTCGACCACACCGAACTCGAGGGACTTCATCGCGTTGAGCATCGCTTCATCGGAGCGGTCGAAGGCATCTACCACAGTCTCGACATCGTCCGACAGCAAACCCATGTCGGTGAACATCTCGCGAAGCTGCTCGAGCTCCGCACCGCGGAAGTCCCTGATGTGGGTCCGCTCGAGCACGAGCTCGGCTTCTAGAACCTCGTCCTGGGACTTGGTCGCAAGGTACTCACCGGCGGCCATCGAGATCGCCCCCGCCACCGCACCCGCTATGGCCGTGAGCAGAATCTGAGCCGAGTTGAGACCTCCGCCGACGACACCGGCAACCAGGAGGAACATTGACACCAACCCGTCGTTGACGCCGAGGATGATGTCGCGCCAGTACTGACGGCTCTCTCCGATATGAGGCGTGTACCCGGCCTCATATTCGGCGGCGCCCCGCGCAGTCATTCTCGTTCCGTCATCAGAGCTCAATGTAATCGAAGCCTACTGACTCACCGTTGCCGCACCGGAGGGCGGCTACTTGTCGATTGAAGGCTCGATCGAAGAGGCCGATTCGATCCATCCCGAGACCATCGCCTCAGTGGGCAGTCGCCGCACCACCTTCTTCGACCCGTTCATCGAGATGATCTTGGCCACCAATGCAGTCGGATTGCGGCGGCGTAGATCGCGGATCGTGTCCACACCCGCAGCAACCAGCAACTCGGCGTATTCACCTCCGACACCTTTGACCCGGAGGAGATCGGCGTGGTGGACCCACGATTTGAGGTCTCTCGGGGGTAGCCCTGTCTTCTTGGAAAGGGCGCTCCGCCCTGCCCTAGTCGAAGCTTCTTCGATGAGCCCTTTGCTGGTCTTCACCCCCGCCTTCCGCAATCGGGTGGCTTGTCTGACGCTCAGACCGGCAACTTCGTCGATTCGCCCCATTTAGACGCGACTCTCAAACACAGTCATCCCCGTAACACTAGACATCAGAGCCAGCGCATTTCATTGCGAAACATCCCTCGGTTTCATCTCTTTTACATCCACATCGTTGTCGACATCGCGCGGCCCCATCTCCGAGAACCAGACCTCATTCACCCACTCGGGATGGGCCTGCCAGAGCCGGCTCGCGCCGTCATCGCCTTCAAGCGACATCAGTCGCGGCCAGAGTGAGCGGTCGACGACAACAGGATTCCCACGGCTATAGCGGTACTTGGGAACGCTGACCCGGCTGTCGGACCGCCGATGCGAAACCAGCAGCTCCTCGACGATCTCTCCGGACACATCGGGTTGGTCTCCCAGGACGATCAGGGCGGAATCGCACCGTGACAGCTGGGTGAGGGCATCGAGGCCCGACCGGATCGACGATGCGATGCCCTCCTCCCATTCAGGGTTCTCCACCACGGTGGCATCCATGAAGTCGACCTTCTCCAGCATCTCTTCGGATCGGGCCCCGATCACCACCCATACCTCGTCGACCGGGAAGTCCCTGGTTCGTTTGATCACATGCTCGAGAAGCGAATCCTCTCCCCACGGCTCGAGCTGCTTGGGTCGCCCGAGACGCGCCGACCCACCGGCGGCGAGGATGAGAGCTGCTACTGACATCTGA
>Ga0299914_10001616_pt1 | contig 15102 bp, 12 predicted proteins | sample RVTome_10_FD_201361 | JGI IMG/M metagenome (GOLD analysis project Ga0299914, IMG submission 201361) | Soil microbial communities from uranium-contaminated site in the Upper Colorado River Basin, Wyoming, United States - RVT153D57 (version 2) ...
TATAAATGCAAATTATGACTCGCTTTCAGCGAGTTATGTATCTGATTTTGGAAGTCCTATAAAAATTGATGGATCAGTTTTTAGTGTTCCAGGAAAATATCGAGTGGTGACAGAAATAACCGGAATAGATTTTGACAATACTTTTTTACCTGAACCTTTAAAGTATGAATATAATGTTGACGTAAGGTAAAGAAAATATATTCCTAATAATTTATAGCAGCATTTTAATCTATACAAACAAATTTTGCAATCATATACTATAATGCTAGAACATTTTTAAACGTTCGATATTTAATAAAATAAATGAAATTTAAGGATCAAATAATCGCAATAACGGGTGCTTCTTCTGGTATAGGAAAACAAGCCGCAGTTGATTTTTCATATAATGGAGCAAAGACTGTTATTTTAATTTCAAGAAATATCATGAAATTGAATCAAGTAAAAAAGGAATTAAACCCACATTGCAATGTAGAGATATATACATGTGATATTTCGAACAAAAAAATGGTTTATGAAGTCGGTCAAAATATTATGGAAAAAATGGGAGCTATTGATATTTTAGTTAATAATGCAGGAATTGGAATTTATGGAAAGGTGATTGATCAGACAATAGAAGACATTGAAAAAGTTACATCAACGAATTATTTGGGAATGATTTACTTTACCAAAATATTTTTACCTTCCATGATTAATAATAAGCGAGGTCATATAGTAAATGTTGCTTCTTTAGCAGCTAGTTTTGGAATTCCATGTATGGCTGCGTATTGTGGATCTAAATTTGCAATGTTAGGTTTTTCTGAATCTTTGTCCTATGAATTAAAAAATACAAATGTAGGGGTTACAGTTGTAAGCCCAATTGCTGTAAAAACTAACTTCTTTGATAATGAATCATTTAAAGGTAAAATGCCTCATAAGTTAGGATATGTACTTGAACCCAAAATTGTTTCCAAAGCTATACTTAGAGCTGCATATTCTAAAAGACTTGAAATTGTTGTTCCATTTTTTGTTAGATCTGCTGTATGGTTAAAACATACTTTTCCATATTTAATTAATCCAATAGTAAGTTCTTCCTTTAAAGAATAAAATTATAACTAAATATTAAGACTATTATATAAAAGATATTTTTATTAAACAAATCATGACATATATTTTACTTTATTCGACCTTCTTTTCTAAGATCTGATATTATTCGGATAAGAGTATCATAATCAATATTAATTTCATTTAAGATAACACTATGATCAGTTTTTTTATTTTTCTTTATAAATTTTTCAACTAAAATTTTTTGTTTTTGATAGTTTCTATTAATCATACTCTAAATTAATAGATAGATGATCTTATAAATCTAAAAGATAAGAATAGATAAGCAATTTATTATGTTTGGTATATTTTATTAATGTGAAGAAGTATAGATGCCCTAATTGTATCTCATTAAATTCATTAAAAGTAAACAGAATTCTTGATGGCAGATTATTATTTATATGCGAAAAATGCCACGTATGTTCAGTTTTACCATTTTATAATAACGTAGATGAAACTTATTTAGAGTTTTTAAACAGATTTGATAATGATTATGTGACTGTTTTTGAGGATCTAAAAATAATACTTGAAAAGGAAAAATTAGTACGGTCTAAAAAAGAAATTAAAAAAATGATTGAAAAAAGTAAAATTAATAACAACCTTATCAATGAAATATTATTTTCAGATTTGGATTATGTCGTTGATATTATAAAATTGGAAGAATCTAAAATTGCAGTAGGAAAAGAATTAGAGGAACTACCTTTAGATGATATTATATTAAGCCAATTAAAGTCAAGAAATATCTCCACCTTGTATAGATTTCAAGAAGAAGCTATGCTCAATATTCTTCGAGATAAAAATACGGTAATCATTGCACCAACCGCCTCTGGAAAAACAGAAGCTTTCTGCCTTCCAATTTTACAAAAAATATATGACTTAAAGAAACAACTAAATAGCAAAATTGTTAAATTCTCTCATAATCAGAATAAGTTTGCCACCAGACAAATCAAAGCAGTTTTTATATATCCTACAAAAGCATTAGCAAGAGATCAACTATCGAAAATAATGGAGTATTCAAATAAGATGGATATTGTAGTAAAAATATTTGACGGAGATTTAAATTCAAATGAAAAGCAAAATTTCTACGAATTTCCTCCAGATATAGTATTAACAAATTTTGATTCTCTACATTACCATCTTTTGAATAATACAAAGCTTATAAAATTGTTGAACGCTTTAGAATTTTTAGTTGTAGACGAAGTTCATTCATATACTGGGATATTTGGATCTAATATCCATTACATTATCAAAAGATTAGAAAGAATCATTAATAATAAAAAATTGCAATTAATTGCTTGCTCTGCTACCTTACCAAATGTTAAAGAATTTTGTGATTTATTATTTTCCCGTGATATGGAAATAGTGAATGGTGTAGGAAAAAAAGGTAACACAAATTTTGCTATTTTATATCCTTCGCTGAGGTCAAATAAATCATTAGTTAGTGAACTTATAAAAAAAATTACTAAGAATCACAAAACTCTGGTTTTTAGTAATTCTCATTTATCTGCAGAATTGATAGCATTTACTTTATCAAAACAAGGGATAAAAATAGGTGTCCATAGAGCTGGTCTTCCACCCAAGAACAGAAAAGTGGTAGAAAATTCTTTTAAGAATGGAATGATAGATGTTATTTCTTCTACCCCGACTTTAGAGTTGGGAATAGATATTGGAGATGTAGATGCTGTAATATCTAATCTGGTACCTATAAACAGACTCTTACAAAGGCTAGGAAGAGCAGCCAGGAAGGGTCAAGAAGGATTTGCTTTCTTGACCTTGGGAAATGACCCGATAAGCCAATATTATAAAAATCATCCTGCTGACTATTTTATTGACGAAGAAATACCGTACATAGATCCTTTTAATCCCATTGTAATGGAAAACCAAATTCTGGCTATGTGTTTTGATAGACCTATATCAAAACATGAATCAAAGGATTATTTAGAAACTCTTACCAAATTGGAAAGAAAGGAATTAGTAATATTTAGTCATGGAAAATATATACCAAATAGCAAAAAATACGATGTACTAAAAAATTATAACATAAGAGGAATTGGAAATGAAGTAGATATTCTTCTGAATGGAAAAATTATTGGAAATAGAAACTTGCCATATGCGTTAGAGGAATTACATAATGATGCCATTTACTTTCTTTCTGGAAGAAGATATAAAGTTAAAAAATTAATACTTGACGAAAAGACAGAAAGAAATTTCGCTGATATAGATGAATTACCAATTAACTATCCCTACTATACAAAATCTATAATGGAAGAGTATCCACAAGTAATAGAGATTTTTGAAGAAAAAGAAATTTATGGAATTAAGTTAAAGTATTGTTCTTTAAATATATATAAAAAAGTATTAGGATATTCAAACATTGAGATTGGAAAAGAGATTAATCAAGGAAAAAAAGTCTTTTTTAATGAACCTATAACCTACAATTATACTACAAAAGGATTTATATTTCGTGTACCAAGCCCTCTAGAAATTTTGAAAATGGTTCAGGAGAAAGAAAAGGTAGAGGTGAGTGGATATCATGCCACTGAACATGTGCTTATTGAAGGAAGTAGTATGTTAACAGGAGGAGCTTCACAGGACATTGGAGGAATTTCATTAGGTGATACAGGAATGATAGTAATTCATGATGGGAGCATAGGTGGAAACGGGGCAAGTAAAAGTCTTTTTGATAAATTTGATTTAGCCATTAACAGGGCTCATTCTATCCTTATAGAATGTCCATGTGAAAATGATGATGGATGTCCTCGTTGTACTTACTCCTATAGATGTGGTAACAACAATGAATATTTACACAAAAAGGCGGCTATAGAAGTACTAACTCGTATTATTAACAGAGAAAAGACAGTTTTATTAGATTTAAACAGTTTTCAACAGGCTCTGATATAGAATAAGAAAGGGATTCTATCCAGATTAGAATCATGGTTTCTATTTTAATCTTTTAATAACTAAATTATTAAGAATTAAATTTTAGCGAATTATCTAATGTATTTTTAGATGATTCAGAGATTATACCTTGAAGAGATTCTTTTGTACTATCAGTTATATTTTTTATTACAGGTGTAATACCAATTTTATCCACGCCCTTTAATACTCCAGTAAAAAAAGTTTCCCACCCTAAACCAATAACAGCTAGAAATAGTACTATGGCAATGAACCATAAAATTATCCCCATATTATTAATTAGTACATTTTATAAGTATATTAATAATTAGTCAGATTTGTTGAGTTTAAAATTATGTAATCTATATTATAGTAAAAAATTCAGTATGTTAATTAGTAATAATTATAATATTAATATATATATAAGAAAAATGAATGTGCAAAAAATTTCAGCGGTAACATTAAAAGTTAAAAATATGAAAAATGAATGTCAATTTTATTCAAAAATTCCAGGATTAAATCTATGCTATGGAGGACCTGTTAGCTCATTTACCTCTTTTGAAATGACTGATGAATTCAGCAATTCAAAATCCTACATCAATCTAGAGTTTACAAATGGATTAAAATGTGATACAAATTTTGGGAGAATTATTATTTATTCAAAAAACGTGGATAATCTCTATGACTATTTCAGACACGACCAGGATCTATGTCGTTTAATTACCATTAAAAATAAACCGGTAGATGGACTATGGGGAGAGAGATACTTTCATATTTTAGACCCTGAAGAATATGAATTATCCTTTGCTCAAGTTATAGGTTAAAATTAAATAATCATATTTTATTTTGGTGCACTCAAAAGTTTTTTACTATAAGGCGATATATTAGTAGCTTATATTACGTCGATGAGAATAGCTTTAGAAATTGATATTAGATCATCTTCGGCTCCTAACATCAAAATATAATTTCCTATAGCAACATCATTAGAGAGAGTAAATACAAAAGATATTTCTTTTAATTTATCCTTTTTCAAGTTTATGGATGTTTCGCTAAAAATCCCATAAGAGGTCCCTAACTCACCGCTGGGAGTTAAGGTAGATGATGATATAGGATGAAGCAAAGAATCAGTATGTGTAGTAATCTCTAATTTAATTTCTTTGCTTTCTCCTGGAGTAAGTGTTATTTCATTGTCATCAGTATTAATTGAAAACGGTAATGGGATACTAGTATTAACATAACCAATCTTGTTTTCACTCCACTCGGTGAACCAAATTAATCGATTGGAAGTTTCATCTGTAAGTTGCAATACATTTCCAATACCACAACTATTTTCTGGTAAGTCCGGTTTACATTGTCCAAATTGTTTATTCTGAGACGGAATCCAATATTCAACTAGTTTGAGTTCCTCTGGAAAGAATTTTCCAATTTTGTTACCAGTATGTTCATTAAATATAATAGAGTTATTTTGTCCTTTTTTCATCCAGTAAGGTAAAGTATATGCTTGACTATCAATTTTATCTCCACCAAAAATTTTTTGTGATGCTGTAGAGGTTATGAACTTTGTTAAGGAATTGTTAATAGGATTTAATTTAACAAATATACTAGTTCCATGGTCACTTATCCAAATACTACCTTTTTCGTCAATTGTTATACCAACAGGAGAAGGAAGATCTCCAAGATCATATTTTTTAAATGACTTATTTGTAATATCATAATTATAAATTTGGCCTTTATATCCAAAAGCAAGAACTGACACCCATACGTTATTATTTTTTTTATCTATTGCAATTGAACCTGTACTGACAAGAGAGGGATCGAAATCTTTATAATCTTCAATAGGAAGTGGTATAGAATCAATTCCATCTGATGTACCAGTTTTCATCAAACTCAAATTTCCGATCCATAATGATTGTGATCTAATTCCTGCAAAGAAAATATTTCCATTGTTATCAAAATCAAGTGAAACAGGATATATAGTACCAAAAGATAAGTTGGTTTCGGGGATTTTAAAATGCTCAAATTCCTTCTGTTGTTTGCTAAATTTCCAAATTAAATTTTGTTTTTCATCAGTAAACCATAAATTTTCATTTGACGGATCAAGTTTAAGGTCCCAAACTTGAGAGGAGTCTATAGGATTATCGCGTGACAGCCAGATGGGTATATCATACTTTGTAAAAATTTGTCTTTCAGGTTGATATAAATTAAGCGATCCCTGCTTTGTCGAAATATACCATAACCCTTCCACACTGTCATCATATATGATAGCCAATGGCATTTCGCATTCATTATTCAATTTTATTTCTTTGACATATTGATTGGAATTAGGCTTAGAGTTGATGCCGCAAAATTGACTTTTAAATTTTTCGATAGCCTGTTGTTTTGAATACTCCATTTGATCTCCAAAGGCTGGAGTTAATATATCATAAAATATAAATTCATATATTAAAAAACTTGGAGAAAAATAAGAATTTAGATTTGATGAAGAAATAAAAATACTTAAGATCAAAAGCGAGGAGAAAAGAAAGACATTATAGCTATTAACTTTACAAAATATATTCATCTACTAATATTAGATTATTAGTCCTTTATATCTCATTAAGAACTGCATGTAAGAATACCAGTATTAGAATCAAAAATATTAAAATGTAATTTTTAACTGGAAAGCAATCTGTTTAGTGTTTGTTCAAAAATTTCATAAGGTAATGCCCCTGGAATTATGGATTCAATAGTATTGTCTTTGATTAGTATAAATGATGGAGTTCCAGATAATCCCATCGATCTAGCAATATTATCATTATTTTGAACAATGCTAGAATATTTATTGGATTCTATGCAGTTAGAAAATTGTTCTATATTGGGTATCTGGATATTTTTAGCAAATTGTTTTAGACTATCATTTGTTATCCATCCCGTTCCTTCTCCTTTCCAATTATTGTACAATTCAGAATGATAATCCCAATACTTGCCTTGCTCGCCGGCACAATATGATGCTTCCGCTCCCATACTAGAACCTTTATCTGTTGGAATATCATTTACAATATAGTCTTTGAATATAAAATTAATTTTACCTGACTCAACAAAGTTTTTAATAATTTGTTCGCGTGTTTCATTATGGAATTTTACACAAAATGTGCATTGGTAATCTCCAAATTCAACCATTGTAATATTAGAAGAGTTTCCTAATATTGGGACAAAGTCAGCAACAGGTTTTAATAAAGAAGAAGAAAATTGATTTAATAACTCTTGCTCATTATAATAATTGAAAGAGGTAAGCATTCTTTCATAAATTGGCAAATTACGATAATAATCTGTATAATTTGAGGTTGATGAAATTAGATACAGATTTGTTCCTCGGATTATCCCAACATCTAGGTTTTGAATCTTGTTTTTATTTTTATCTAGATATGAATATACAAGTTTGTTATTATTATCTTTGATATTCGAAAGGGGGCTTGATTCAATTAATTCAAAATCATCAAGGGTCCTAACAAATTCATCTAGTGTAGAATCTATTATAGATTTTATTGATAGAGAATCAGCTGGAATAGGAGATACATTAATTTTTATTTTATCAATTGAATCACGATCAGGAGCAAATGTTACAGAATCAGTAGTTTCTGCAAATATCCAGTTCTCAGGATAATCTATTTTTAGAAATTTGTTTTCATAAGTAGTAAAATTTAGATTTACATCAGTAATTGAGGGTATTTTCCATTCTGCGCTAACATACTGTAAATATACAATCATGAGAAATGTACTTATAATGATGGCTGATACAAGGTTATAATTTAACAATATCACATCAAAATATAATACCATATATTAAATTATAAAAACAGTTTTTGTTAAGTTTTTTGTCATTAAATCTTTATTAAAGAACTTAAATAAATATATCAATGAAGAAAATATATATACTAAATATTTAACAAATTTTAATTGATGAGGTAGAAAATAGATTAAGAGTTATTAAAACCAAAATAAAAGAACGATCTCAAATAATTCAATATATTATTCTAAATGGACAAAATTTTTCTATTTATATTACATTTGACAACAGCAACGTTTTTTATTCTATAAATATATTTTAAATATAAATAACATTCCCTGCTTTCCAGACGAATATATTAGAAATTTATTCTTATACAAAAGTTATTATAATAAATCTTGATTTTGCTAACAAAAAAATAATCTTTAGTTTCCGAAACTTTATTATGAAATTTGAGTTTACATCTAATAATAAAAAAGGACATACTGTATAGGTTGGAGCATTGTATTGTAGAATCTCACAATACATAATTTTGAAATATTATCATCTTTATCTAAATCACTTAATAAACAATTAATAAACTAAAATTGATTTTATTACGATATTATTTTTAATCTGAGGATAGTCTCAATAATGAAATGGCATGATCATCGATCATGTTTCCTACTCCAAGATCTGTTTCTTTAACGACTAATTGTATATTTTTTATTTCTATATTAGTCAAATTATAAACTGAGGATAAGATTTTTTGGATCTTGAAATCTTGTGGAACAATCGAGTTCAGGTCCGCTCTGGTTAATACTTCTAAATCCTTATTGAGAAACGATTGAGGAATTTTTCCTGTTGGATCATTTATTATTTGGAATACAAATTTTTCTACTAAAGTTTCTTGGGGAAGGGAATCAAGTGCATTAGCGGTATAAAATACCTGTACACTCACTGGTTCATTTGTAAATCTTTCCTTAGTTCCAAAAGATATATTAGTTTCTTCAACTTGGATTATTACAAATCCTTCTATTAAATCCGTATCTTGCGAATTTATATGCACTAACTGTTTTATATCTTGGCATATCAATCCAGTTGATTGTTTTGGATCAATGGTTTTTATTATGGAATTGCTCGAATTATAATTATTAACTACTGCATTCCAAACTAATGTAATTGGATAATTCTGTTTATTATAAATACTAATATCAGTATCATAGTGTCCTGGTCGTAATGGTCCTTCATCACCTCTAATAGAACCACATACGAATTTAGCATTATATGTGAAAGTATTAGGTGTAGAAATTATACGTTTTTCTGATTTAAAATTAAAATTATTTACAAATAACACGGAAGAGATTGGACTGTCATCTTTAATTTCAACTATCTTTGAAATTGTATTGGGTAAATAATTAATATTACTCGCTTTTTGTGTAATAGTATAATTACCATTTGAAATATCTTTAAGAGAAATAATTCCTATGGTTTTATTTGAATCCATCAATTCATTATCAGATACTTCTAGGCTTGCAAATTTTTGATATGGATCAGGAATGATGAGAAATTTTCCATCAGATATAAAAGAACCATTAATAGAAATTAATTCTATATTTAACGACTTAGTGCTATTTGTTAATGCATAAATTAATTCAAATTTTATATGTGCTATATAAAGAAAAGTTAAGATGGTAATAAATAAAAAAAATAATATTGAAATTTTCATTAATATCATAACTAGAAAGTATAATATAATTTATACTTATCAAGGTCAAAAAAAAATTTTATTGAATTAAGAGGATAGAGTATTGAAGTATATGATAAAAGGATTGGATTATATTAGTGATAACAAAGATATTTTAGAATTTACTTGAATCACCCTCTAAAAGGCCAGAACCCAGATGAATTCTATCAATATGTTTAGAGAGATCCTCATTATTATTAAATAGTGATTCACAATATGGACATCGAACTGATTCTTTAGACATAAGAAATATAGTATATAACCTATTTATTAATTTAGTTAATATTTTGGTAATAATAATACTATTACGATTAATATACTATAAATAGCAAATTATATTGAATGAGGGTTTTTTGATGATTATTTCATTTTCTCGACAATTTATAACAATAAGACTTTAATTAATAGTAGAATGAATTAAATATTTCTTTTTAAATCATAATAGTACATAAGTTATATTGTAGATAATAATAGCATAATTATTAAGAGTTGAATAACATGTTTAGCAAGAAGTAGATTTAAGATATGTACTATAATTCTTATTATTGAGATAGAGATAGAGTTCTATTGATTAAACTAAAGAAAAATGCAGGCAATAAAATTATTCTGTTTCATTAGCTATTTTTGAAACTTTAATATTATGGGAGATTTTCGTTACAATGTAATGGTAATTATTTCATATGTGAAGAATTCCAATTCATAGTACTCATAGAAATTGTTGTAATATAACAAAATCTAGAAATTACTGTACTTAAAAAAATAATTCTTATATAAATAAAGCTCACATTATGTAAATTACTGTGGTTCTATAGTTGCAGGTGGTTTACTAGAGATTGCATATGTTACCCATGATACCCCATCCACTTCATTTGTAATTCTATTACTGATTCTTTCAAGTAGTGAGTACGGAAGTTTTGTCCAGTCTGCTGTCATTGCGTCTACCGAATTCACGATTCTTATCGTCACAATATTACCATATAGCCGTTCATCTCCTATTACCCCTACGGCTTTATCATCTCCTACCGCGGCATAGGCTTGCCAAACAGAATTATACAAATTTTCATAAATAAGCTCATCCTCAACAATTTTACTTGCATGTTTTGAAATTCTAATTTTTTCTGGTGTAATTTCTCCTATTATTCTAACAGCCAGTCCTGGTCCTGGAAACGGATGTCTATTTAAAAGCTCCTCTGGAACTTCTAGGATCTTAGCGACTTTTTTAACTTCATCTTTATAAAGATGTCTAAAGGGCTCTAATACCTTGAGATTAAGTACAGATGGAAGGCCTCCAACATTATGATGAGTCTTTATTATTGATGCAGGTCCTACGGAAATACCACTTTCTATCACGTCAGGATATAAAGTTCCTTGTGCTAGCCATCGAAATTGTTCTTTTTCTTTCACTTCCTCTTGAAAAACATTAATAAATTCGTGACCTATTATCTTCCTCTTTTCTTCTGGATCTGTAATTCCTTTTAATTTGTTTAAAAATTTTTCTGAAGCATCAATATAGATTACATTCAGACCTATTTGTGTTAAAAGGTTCATTACCATAGATTCTTCACCATATCGAAGCAAACCATGATTAACAAAGATACATTGCAAATTATCATGGACAGCACGATTTAATAGAACTGCTAAAGTAGTAGAATCTATACCTCCACTAACTGCACATAATATTTTATCATTTCCTACTCTTTTCTTTATATTCTCAATAGTAGACTCGACAAAATTTGTCATATCCCATTCAGGTTTTGCTTTACTAATATTGATAGAAAAATTCTTCAAAATTTCAAAACCGTGTTCAGTATGAACAACTTCAGGATGAAACTGAATTCCATAGAATTTCTTTTCTTGATTGCCTATCGCTGCTGCGAAAGAACTTTCTGTGTGAGCTAATACTTTAAATCCGCTAGGAGTCTTTTCTGCTACATCACCATGACTCATCCAACAATTTATACTTTTGTCTAAATTAATAAAAAGATCCGATTTATCATCGATCGTCAACATTGCTTTTCCATATTCTCGGGTATGAGATCTTTTAACCTTCCCTTTGAAATTATCAACAATTATTTGGTGTCCATAACATATTCCTAGAATTGGTATTCCAAGTTCAAATATTTTTTTATCAGGTTTGGGAGAATTCTCAGCGTATACACTAGCTGGGCCGCCAGAAAAAACTATACCATTTGGAGATAGCTCTTTAATTTGATCAGAGGTGAGATTATAAGGATAAATTTCACAAAAAACTTTCGCATCTCTGATTCTTCTACATATAAGATGACTATATTGAGATCCAAAATCTAGAATAATTATTTTATCCAATTTAAGTTCTATTTCCAAAAGTATTCTCTTTTTCTAACATCCTCGTAAACACCCATGCCGATGTATTAATAATATCAGTTAGTCTTTCTTTCTCTCTATAATTGTTTATTATTATCTTTTTAATTCTTCCTTGATGTTCATTAATAGTATAGTTCAAAGGGTCATTATTTAAAGAATGTTTTTGGCGATTTTTATCTTGATCTTGTGTGATCATTCCTTCTAGAATCCTTTTTATAAAAAACGATTTGAAGGGAGGAGTATCAATACTGAATAATAGATCCTTTTCGGGAATTATTTCAATTGTTTGTGTGGAAATATTTACTTTTGCTAATAATAAATTATCTTTAAGTCTCTTAAGTTCTCTTGTTTCAGTAAAAGCAGACACATTTTCATTTAAACTATGGTGAGTATGTTTTTTGGATTCTGTTTTTATAGTAGATTTATTATGAATAACTGGTTCTTGCCTTTCGCTGATAAGAGAACTTTCAGAGTTATTTATTGAACGTTGAAGTTTAGAAGCAGGTTTAAAACTTTCCTGTTTCAATAAGTTATCGATAAGTAGAAGAAGACGTTTAAGTCTGTCTATTTCTTCTTGCTTATCTGAGAGTTGCTTTAATAACCAGTCTCTCAAGTCTGCAGCATTTTTAATATCCTCTTCTGAATAATTTAACATTCAATGTAAAATATAATTAAAGAATATAAAGTTGTTTTTACATTTCATATAATATCATATAAATGGATTTATAATCGAAACAGAGTTAGAACTCTACCACATTTGAATATTAACCAATTAAATTGGTGGTAAATAAATTAATATTTTGATTGACAATTGTTTGAATTTTAAAGATGAGTAAAATGGGTATTAAGCAAAATAAGATATAATTCTATTTACCTTAACTTATACTATTACACAGGTTATTTGATAATCTAATTTTATGTCCTAGTATATTTACTCAATTTTTTGAGACGTTCATTAAACCATTTTAATAATAACTCATTCTATCAATTTAATTAACTTCCAAAAAAAACTAGGATAAATGATATAAATTTTAATTTATAGAACATACAACTATAACTAAATGATAAAACTTGATACTGGTCAGAATCTATATTATAATTATTTGGTATTGAACAAATTTACTTTTTATTAATCATGCTAGTTGTATGAAACTAAATTTTTTTGACTAATTCACCTGAGAATAGTAGTAAGATAAACTGACAATAAGATTTGAAATTAAATAATTTTCATAAAAATATAGTGATGATTGAACACGGAACGAATTATTTTTAGTTTGGATCTTAATTACAATTAAAAAATTGATTTACCATTTTAGAAAATTAAGGTGTACTTTTAAAAGGTTTAAAACCAATTATAGGCTTCTTAGAAGTATCAAATAGATTTGATTTTGAATTTTTAGCAAGAACCTGTAAAAGTTTTTTTGCAATTTGGAGTTTTTCCCTTTTAACTTTAACATTATTTATTTTCTCTTTCGAATATGACCCTATATTATCATCAAATAACATTCCAACTAATACAATATCTTTTGCTCCAAACTCCTCTGCAAGGAATACACACCTATCTCCATCAGTAAATCCTCCAAAATTAAAGACATGTGGAACAGGCATTACTTGGGTTGTTCCGATAATTCTTCTAAATTTAGGTACATATTTTTTTATCAAAGGTATATTATCACTATGAGCATGAATTACTATAATTGCTCCAAGCTTTTCTGCTTTTATTAAAAAACGAAGATCACCATCCAAATCAGTAACCACGATATCAGGCTTGATATTATTTTCTATTAAAAATTTTACTGCTCCATCTGCAACAATCTTAATGTATGATTTATTTTTCTTGATAAAAGAAGTATAAACATCTAAATTCGGTCCAGCACCAATAACCAATATTTGTTTACCTTTTATCTTTTTATCCAAAACTTTAGGATCAAGAAATTTTCGTTTTATTAAATTTGATAATAAATACGCAGCTTTTTGATCTTCTTCTGTACTATAGCCCATTTTTTGTCGGATAACTTGGTAATACGGGAACCAGGTTACAAATTGCACATATAATATAATTAATAACCTATTAATAGACTATTTGTTAGATGACTTAAAGAATTATATGTATTATGTACTATTTTAAAAAATAACCATAACAACTTTTAAGTTACAAGATATATTTTACTTTGAATTTACAGAATGGAATTGACAAGAAAAGAAGAGAAGGCATTACAAGGAGAATATGGTGATGGATTGAAGTTAGCCTATAAAATACTGGTTTCAATAGGAAACGCTAACAATGCAACAAAACTAATTCCTATTCAATGGGCCCATATTTCAGGAGTTAATTTTAACACAATAGGAGAAGCTGGTGTAAGATTTCTTTCACAGATAGATAAAGAAACTAAAGTTACAGTCACAACAACGTTAAATCCGATGGGATATGACTCAAAGAAAAACAATAACATTTCAGAATCTTTTAAAGCAAATCAACTGTCAATTATAAATTCATATTTATCCTTAGGTGTCATACCTTCTTTCACTTGTATACCTTATGAAATTTTTAATCTGCCAAAAAAAGGCGAGATCGTTAGTTTTGCAGAAAGTAATGCAGCGGTATTCGTAAATTCCATATTAGGAATCAAGACAAACAAAGAAAGTTCCTTGAGCTCATTAGCAAGTGCCATAACTGGCAAGACTCCATATTCTGACTTATTAATTGATGATCTCAGAAAACCAACTATTAGCATAAAACCAGACATAGACATAAAAACAGAGTCTGACTTTGGACTATTAGGTTACTTTGCGGGAAAAATAGCAAAGGATATTTGTGTAGGTTTGGAAATTAATTCTGAAAGTTTAGATATTATCAAGTCAAAAGCTATTTCAGCAGGAATTGGAACATCAGGTATGTGTGGAATGTTTACTACTAAAAATAATGACTGTGAGATAATTTCTTTTGGGAAAACAGAGCAAACACAAGTAAAAGATGATTTAAGTACTGCTGAAAAAGGAGACTTAATAGTATTTGGAAGCCCTCAATTAGGTTTAGAAGAACTAAACTTACTTGGTCACTTAATAGAGGGAAAAAAATTCAAAAAACCATGTATGATATTTTGTCCTCGTTCAGTTACAGAATGTAATAATAAAATGATTAAAGCATTAAAAAAGGCAGGTGCCGACATTTGTTGTGATTCCTGTACATGTTTGACTCCGTTAATTACAAAAAATGAGTATGATTCCATTGTAACTAATAGTATAAAATGTGCATATTATATGAAACATGCTAACAAAATAGATGTTTCTT
>Ga0299914_10001617_pt1 | contig 15099 bp, 13 predicted proteins | sample RVTome_10_FD_201361 | JGI IMG/M metagenome (GOLD analysis project Ga0299914, IMG submission 201361) | Soil microbial communities from uranium-contaminated site in the Upper Colorado River Basin, Wyoming, United States - RVT153D57 (version 2) ...
GCGATGGTCCGGCGAGCGAGGGCCAGGTCCATCCGCGGGTCCCGCAACAGCGCGCGCAGCCCGAGGCCGTCGAGAAGGGCCATGGCGTGGTCGGCGAGGGCGTCCACGTCCACGGCCTCGAACTCGCCCGAGTCCACGCCCGCCTGGATCACGGCCGCGAGCCAGGAGCGATAGCGCCCGTAGAGCGCGGCCGCCACGGGTTGCAGCCCCGGGTCGCGAACCGCGCGCAGCCACAGCTCCACCCAAAGCACCCACTCGCGCTCGGGCTCGCCGGGCTCCGGCAGCGAGGTTCGGATGGCGCGCGCCATCGCCTCGGTGGCCGACTCGCCGAAGGCGTCGGCCTCAGCCTCCTCGCCGAAGCGCTCCTCCGCGGCGAGCTGGAAGGAGTGGAGCAGGGCCCGCTCCAGGAGCTCCTCGCGAGTCGAGAAGTAGTGGTGCACCAGTGCGGTGGAGACGCCCGCGCGAGTCGCCACACGGGCGATCCGGACGTCGTCGATGCCCTCCGCGGCGATCAGCTGGCAGGCGGCCTCGAGGATGCGCTCCTCCGCCGGCGGATCCTGGGGCTCGGCCAGGGCGCCCCGTTCGCTCGCGCTCACTTCGCCTCCCCGAGATCGGTGCGGATGCGCTCGGCAAACCAGCCCACGGCAACCTCTCGCGCCGACAGGGGGCCCGGCTCGTATCCGCGCGTGCGCACGCCGCTCTGCACCCCTGCCACGAGCTCGATGTCCTCGGCCAGCACCTCCGAGTTGAGGCGGTTGTTGAGGCGTTGCACGAACCGGGTCACCGGCCCCGAGCCCGGATGGCGAAAGCACGCCCAGACGTCGCGCGTGAGCTCGACCCCGGCCGGCTGCATCTGCCAGACGTTCACCTGGTCGGGGTAGAGGTCGATCGCGGTGTTCGGGTAGACGAACGCGTAGCGCCAGACGCGCCGATCGGCCTCGCCGAGGCCCGGCATGGGCCGCACCAGGCGCTGATAGAGGCGCTCGCTGCGAGTTCCCGAAGGCGAGCCGCGAAGCGGGGCCTCGAACCACGCCCAGCCGTCGTGGACCTCGGCCGTGTAGCGCTTGTAGTCGAGCAGCCTCATCAGGCTGGGATGGGCGATCGGCACGTGATAGCCCTCAAGATAGTTCTCGGCGACGACCTTCCAGTTGGCGGGCTGGGTCTGGCCACGACCCTCGGGGGACGGCGCAGCACCCCCCTTGGAGGACGAGAAGCGATCGAGCCCGGCGATGCCGTAGCGCTCCAGGCGCGGCGCGAGGCCGCGGGTGGCGTCGGCCAAGGACGGGGCGCCTGGATCCAGGTTCACGAACAGGAAGCCGGCGAGCTCCTCCACCCGAGCCCCCATGAGGCCGAGCTTGGACTTGTCGAGCCCCTCGATCGTGCGATGCTCGGGTACGCCGAGGAGGCGGCCGTCGGTGGCGTCGTACGTCCAGCCGTGGTAGCGGCAGCGGATGGCCTGCTTGCAGGTCCCGCGGCCGGTGAGCAGCTCGGAGCCGCGGTGGCGGCAGACGTTGCGAAAGGCCCGCAGCTCGCGGTCGGCGCCGCGGAGGACGAGCACCGGCTGGTCGCCCGCCCGCGCGGTGACGTAGCTGCCCGGGCCAGGCAGGTCCCTCACGTGCCCCGCGTACTGCCAGGTGCGCTGAAAGATGGTGTCGAGCTCGAGCTCCAGCACGGCCGGCTCGGCGTAGAGTCGCGGGTCGAGGGCATGGCCCGCAGGCGTCGGGCGGTCCCCTGAGTCGCTCTGGACCGCCTTCACGGTGCTCGCCTGGGGCACGTCTCGCCTCCTCACGGGTGCTGGGACTGACTTTGTAGTCAAGCGCATGATACCGTAGCGCACAGGTGGTTGCGGAGCGAGATAGCTGGCTTTCGATCACGCCCGAGCCGGAGGGCGAGCTGCCCGCGGCCATCGCGGCGATGCGGGCGGGCGGAACGCCGAATCGCGATCAGATCCGCGCCGAGCGCGAACGCGCCGAGCGCCTGATCACGAGGGCCAGGCGCAGGGCCTATGAGCGCTGGCTGGCGGACGCGAGGGCGCTCACCGCCTCTTCCAGCTCGGGCGCTCCGGAGGTGCGCGCCGCCGCCCGGACGGCCTCCGAGGTGCTCGACAACCACGACGCCCTTGCGCTCGGCCTGCGGGGCCGCGCCCGCGGGGGACGGGGAGGCAGAGGGCGATGAGCGTCGCGGCCCCGGCGTCCCCGAGCGGAGCGCAGGGCGGGTACGCGCCCGCCCTCACCGCCGAGCAGGCCGAGCTGCAGGCGCGCGCCCGCGCGTTCGTCGACTCCGAGCTGATCCCGCTCGAGGAGGAGGCCGAGCGCCTGGGCGGGCGGCTCCCACCCGAGCGAATCGAGCGGATCAAGGCCGCCGCGGTCCGGGCGCGGCTGAACGGGGGCCTCCACTCCCCCGAGTACGGCGGCCAAGGCTGGTCGAGGATGGAGTGGGCGCTCGTGGAGGAGCAGTTCGGCCGCTCCACCAACGGCATCTACTGGCACATCCCCAACGCGTACAACGTCTGGGACCACGCGTCGCCCGAGCAGCGCGAGCGCTATCTGCGCCCGGCGATCGCCGGCACGCTCAAGGACGCCTACGCGGTGACGGAGCGGGATGCGGGCTCGGATCCCTCGCGCATCTCCTCGACGGCCGATCGCACCGACGCCGGGTACCGGTTAAACGGCGAGAAATGGTTCGTGACCTCCGGCGACGTGGCCCAGGTGCTGATCGTCATGGCCAATGTCGTCGACGGCGCCGAGCGGCTGCCGACGCTCTTCGCGGTTCCCTCCGAGGCCGCCGGAGTCGAGTACGCCGACGATCCCGCCTTCACCCACAGCTACCCCGAGGGCCATCCCACGATCGTCCTCCGCGATGTGGAGGTCCCCGCCGACGCCGTGATCGGCGAGGTGGGCGGCGGCAACGACATGCAGCGGATGTGGTTCACGGAGGAGCGCCTGGCCATCGCGGCGCGCGGAGTGGGCGCGATGTGGCGTCTGCTGGAGGCGACCGTGGCGTGGGCGACGGACCGCGAGCAGGGCGGCGAGCGCATCTTCGACCATCAGGGCGTGTCCTTTCCGTTGGCCGACTCGGCCGCCGACGCGGCGGCCGGCAGGCTGCTGGCCCTGAACGTGGCCGCCCTTGCCGACTCGGACGCCGAGCGCAAGATCGTTCACCACAAGGCGTCGATGGCCAAGCTCTTCGTATCCGAGGCGGCGTGGCGGTGCGCCGACCGCTGCGTCCAGGCGTTCGGAGGGCGCGGCTACATGCGCTCGAACGTCGCCGAGAGGCTCCTGCGCGAGCTGCGGGTGGACCGGATCTGGGAGGGCACCTCCGAGATCCAGCGGCTGATCGTTGCCCGCGGCCTCGAGCGACGCGGCGTCGAGGCGATCCTTCACTGAAGAGCTGAGCCGGGGGGCGCGCGATGGATCTCTCTCCCCTGTTGCGGCCGCGATCGATCGCCGTCGTGGGCGCCAACGACCGCGCGGGCTCCTACGCCGACCTCGTTTTGCGGAACCTCGCGAGCGCCGGGTTCGGTGGCCCCGCATGGGGCGTCAACCCCAAGCGGTCCGAGGTCCACGGCCTTCCGTGCGTGCCCGGCGTCCTGGACCTGCCCGAGCCCGTCGACGCCGTTGTCATCGCGATTCCGGCTCGTGGGGTCCCGGCGGCCCTCGCCGCCGCGATCGAGCGCGGGTGCGGCGGGGCGATCGTGCTCTCGGCCGGGTTCGGCGAGCTCGAGTCGGGCCGTGAGCTCGAGCGGGAGCTACGCGGCGTGGCACTGGCGGGCCGGCTCCCGGTGTGCGGGCCCAACTGCAACGGGGTGGCGGCCATCGGCGCCGGCGCCCCGATGTGGGGCGACTCGATCGCCGGCGCGCCCGCGGGGCCGGTGGCGATGGTCTCCCAGAGCGGCAACGTGGCCGTGAACGCGCTCAACTCCCGCCGCGGAATCGGCTGGCACACCCTCGTGTCGACGGGCAACCAGGCGGTCTGCGACGCAAGCGACTGGCTTCACGCGGTGGCCGAACTGGAGGGTGTGCGCTCGATCGCGCTGTTCTGCGAATCCGATGGCGACGGCGGGCGCCTGGCGCTGGCGCTCGCCACGGCGGCCGAACGCGAGATCGGTGTCGCCGTCCTCAAGGTCGGCTCGTCGACCGCCGGCGCCCGAGCCGCGAACGCGCACACCGGCGCCCTGGCCGGCGAGCAGCGGGTGTTCCGCGCGTTGGTCGAGGAGGCGGGAGCGGCCTGGGCGGAGGATCCACACGAGCTGCTCGAGCTGGCGCGAGCTCTTTCCGTGAGGCGGGCGCGCCCACGCGAGCAGGGCGGCCTGGCGATTCTCACGTGCTCGGGCGGCGACTCCGGGGTCGCCGCCGACCAGGCCGACCTCCTCGGAGTGGAGCTACCACCGCTGGCGCCGGCCACCCGCGAGCGACTCGACGAGCTCCTGCCCGAGACCGCGACGGTCGCGAACCCGCTCGATTGGACGGCGATGATCTGGGACCAGCCCGAGCGGCTCCGCCGGGTGGTGACCGCCGTGGGCGAGGACCCGGCGATCAGCCAGCTCCTGCTGCTCTTCGACCAGCCGCGAGAGCTTCCCGACGAGTCGGCCGCCTCATGGGAGGGCGTTCGCGACGCTCTCGTGGCCGGCGCCGCGGCCACCGACACCGGCGCGATGCTCGCGGCGACCCTCCCCGACCTCGTCTCCGGCGCAGTCGCGCTGGCGCTGGCCGAGCGAGGGATCCCGTTCGTGGCCGGACTCCGCACGTCGCTCCTCTGCGCCCGGGCGCTCCGCGCCGAGCGCGGCGACCCGGCCCGCCTGCGGGAGATCGCCGCGACGGCCGCCTCACGGGGCCCCGAGGCGGACGGGAACGGCTGGATCGCCGAGGTCGAGGCGAAACGGCTGCTGAGCGAGGCGGGGATCGCCATCCCGGAGGGCCGCGTGGCTCGCGACGCAGCCGAGGCGGTGAGAGCGGCTGAGGAGCTGGGCTGGCCGGTGGCTCTGAAGCTGTCCGGCGCTCACCTCCAGCACAAGAGCGACGTTGGGGGCTTGGCGCTCGGCATCGACGAGGCGCCGGAGCTGCGAGCCGCGCACGCGCGAATGACGGCGCTGGCTGCGGCGACGGGGGCCGAGGTCCTCGTCGAGCGGATGGCGCCCGCGGGAGCCGAAGTGCTCGTCGCCGCCCGCTCCGACGGCGTCGTCCCGGCCCTGGTGCTCGCGCTGGGTGGCATCTGGGCGGAGGCGCTCGACGACGTCGCCGTGGTGCCGCTGCCCGCCGACGCTGAACGGGTGGAGGCGGGGCTGCGCTCGCTGCGGGGCTCCGCCGTGCTCACCGGCGGGCGCGGCGAGGCGCCCGTTGACCTCCGCGCCCTGGCCCTGCTCGCCGCGACCGCCGGGGAGCTCCTCCTCACCCACGACCTCGGGCTGCTGGAGCTGAACCCCGTGGTCGCGCGCGCCGACGGAGCCGTCGCCCTCGACGCCGTGGCACGCCGATAGCCTCATCATTGGTGGGCTGTTGACTTTGTAGTCAAGCGTACGAGTGTGATAGCGTCAGGCGCATCGAGACCTTCGACACAATCGTCGTCGGCGGCGGCCACAACGGCCTCACGACCGGCGCCTACCTCGCGCGCTCGGGCCTTCGCGTCTGCGTGCTGGAGCGCCGCGAGGTGCTCGGCGGCGCGTGTGTGACCGAGGAGGTGTGGCCCGGGGCGCGGGTCTCACGCGCCTCCTACGTGGTCTCGATGCTCCAGCCCCGAATCGTGGAGGAGCTCCGTCTGCGGGACTTCGGCTACAGGGCCGTGCCGCTCGATCCCGCGTACGCCGCGCTGACCCCGGACGGGGCGATCTTCTTCTTCAACGAGACCGCGCGGACCCAGGCCTCGATCGCCCCGTTCTCCAAGCGCGACGCCGAGGCGTATGCGGGATTCGAGGAGCTGCTCGTGAAAGCCGGGGACTTCCTGCGGCCGATGCTGATGCGCGAGCCGCCCGCGCTTGGATCCAGGCGCCCGGGCGACCTGCTGTCGCTGCTTCGGGAGGGGGCGAGGACCGCGGGCCTGGGCCGCCGAGACGTCCACGACCTCGTCCGGATCTTCACCATGCCGGTCGGCGACCTGCTCGACGACTGGTTCGAAACCGACGCGCTGAAGGGCTCGATCGCCTCGACCGGCGTGGTGGGCGTCTGGGCGGGCCCGCGGACGCCCGGGACCGCGTACAACCTCCTGCACCACGCGCTGGGCGAGCTCAACGGCGTGCCGGGCGCGTGGGGGCAGGTGATCGGAGGCATGGGGGCGATCTCCACGGCGATCGCGCGCTCCGCCGAGGCCGCCGGGGCCGTGATCCGCACGGACGCCGAGGTCGCGCGCATCGACGTGCGGAACGGCCGCGCGGCCGGGGTGACGCTGGCGTCCGGTGAGGAGTTGCGTGCCCCGGTGGTGGCCTCCGGCGCGCATCCCAAGACCACGGTGCTCGAGCTCGTGGGGGCCGAGCACTTTCCAGCCGAGGTGGCGGCCGACATGCGGCGGTATCGCACCCGGGGCGGCTCGGTGAAGATCAACATGGTGCTCTCGGAGCCGCCTCGCTACGAGGCCGCCGACGAAGGGACCGAGGCCATGTTGCACCGGACCGGGGTCAACCTGTGCCCGTCCGTGGACTACCTGGAGGCGGCCTGGCAGGATGCGCTCGCCGGCCGTCCCGCCCGCAACCCATACGTGGAGGCCGAGCTGCCGTCGGCCGTGGACACCACGCTCACCGACGACGGGCGCCTCGTGATGACGATGTTCACCCAGTACGGCCCGCACGACGGCGCGGATTGGGCGGAGGGCGAGCGCGAGCGCTACGCGGACTCGTGCATCGAGCACCTCGCCCGCTACGCCCCGAACCTCCCCGACGCGATCCTCGAGCGCGAAGTGCTGGCGCCGCCCGACATCGAGGAGATCTTCGGGCTCCAGGGCGGCTCGATCTTCCAGGGCGAGCAGGGGCTCGACCAGATGGCCTTCATGCGCCCGATCCCCGAGCTGTCGAGGTACGCGACGCCGGTCGACGGCCTCTATCTCTGCGGTGCGGGCACCCACCCGGGCGGGGGCGTGATGGCGGCCTCCGGGCACAATGCCGCCAAGCGGATCCTCCGCGATCGCGGGCGCAGGCGCAGGCGCCGTCCTTGGCGCCGGAGGCCCACCCCCCTGGCCTCGCCCTAGCCCTGTACCGGTGCTGGTCAAGGCCACCGCCCGCTTTGGCGGTGGCCCCGGACCCGCTGGTCGCCGTGTGGGAGAGAGTCACCCGGCGAGAGTTCGCTTCGGCCCTTCCTGGCCTAAGCGTTGAAGAAAATTCTGCCAATGGCCCCGCCCGCGCGCATCGGTGGACGGCCGCAGATCGCATCGCGGCTTTCTACGGATAGCGTCCGTCCACAGGCACGGCCGGATAGGGTGCCGCGCCTGATGGCCACGGTTTTCGACGACGACACCGCCCTGGTCCCCGACGGCCGTGGTGGCTTCAGCGGGGCCGTCGCCGACGGCTGGCAGACAGCTCGGGGGCCCCTTGGGGGATACGTCATGGCCATCGTCCTGCGCGGCATGGAGCTGGCGGTCGCCGATCCCTCGCGCCTCCCCAGGTCGGCGACCATGCACTTCCTGCGCATTCCGGAGGCCGGACCCGTGACCGTGCGGCCCACGGTGGAGCGCGCCGGCCGCTCATTGACCTCGGTGAGCGCCCGGCTCGAGCAGGCCGGCAGGCCGCTCGGTCTGGCGCTGGGCGCCTACTCGAAGGGGTGGGATGGGCCGCTCCTCGACGACGCCCCGATGCCACAGGCCCCTCCGGCCGAGGCGCGTGGCCCCATGCAGACGGGTCCGGTGCCCGCCGGCGGGCCGCCGCCGTTTCTCGCCCGCATGACGATGCAGCCACGCTTCGGCGAGCCCCCGTTCACCCGCGCCGACCATGGAGAGGCCGGCGGCTGGCTGGGACTGCTCGAGGAGCGCCCGCTGGACGCGCTGACGATCGCCGTCCTGGCCGACGCCTGGTTCCCGGCGCCGTGGCCACGCCTCAGCGAGCTCGCGCCGGCGCCGACCATCGACCTGACCGTGCACTTCCGCGCGCCCCTTCCCCTGCCGGACTCGCTGCTTCTCGGCAGGTTCCGGACGAGCCTGGTGCGCGACGGGTTCTTCGAGGAGGATGGAGAGCTGTGGGCGCCCAACGGGAACCTGGTCGCCCAGTCGCGTCAGCTCGGGCTGCTGCTCGGCGCCAAGGCCTGATCAGGCCGGCTCCGGGGCCAACTCGGAGAGGAGGGCCAGCACCCGCCGCTCGATCTCATCGCGGATGCCACGCACCGTGTCGGGGTCCTTGCCCGCCGGGTCCTCGAGCTCCCAGTCCTCATAGCGCTTTCCCGGGTAGATCGGGCAGGCGTCGCCGCAGCCCATCGTGATCACGACGTCGGCCGCGCGAACGAACTCGTCGGTCAGGGGCTTGGGGAACTCCTCGGAGAGGTCCACCCCCACCTCGCGCATCACCGCGACTGCGGCCGGGTTGACCTCCTCGCCGGGGTCAGACCCCGCGGTGCGCACGTGCACGCGGCCTTCCCCGTGCTTCGCCAGCAGCCCGGCGGCCATCTGCGAGCGGCCGGCGTTGTGGACGCAGACGAACAGGACCTCAGGCATCTCCTTGGTGATCTTGCCCTCCCATTGGCCGAGCGCCCTCAGGCGCTCCCGTGCGAATCGCTGGACGAAGAGGGGAACGAAATCGTTGAAGCGACGGGCGGAGAGCTGGGCGAGTGCCTGGGCGGTGAAGCGCTCGATGGTCTCGGCGGAGAAGACGCCGCGAAACTCGGCTCGCAGGGACTCGAGGCCCTTGTCCAGGTGACCGCGGGTGACGACATCGACGTCGAGATCCTCCAGCTTCGTGATCACAACCACACCTCCTCCTGCCCCGGATTCGGTGTTCCTCTCTCGATTCAAGAGAGACTACTCCATTGACAGATATCACTTCAATCGGTATATATGTATATAGATGAGCTTCGATGGACCAACCGGCGGGGCGCTCCGGTGACGACGCTGGAGCTCACCCCCAAGCAGAAGCGGCCGAAGGGCGAGGTGTGCTGCGACCCCGTGGCCTACCCCGACATCGAGCGGGCCCAGGCCGAGCGCATGGCGGTCGTGGCGAAGGCCCTCGGAGATCCCGTCCGCATGCAGCTTGTGGACGTTCTGCGCCGGCACGCGGGCAAGGTCTGCGTGTGCGAGCTCGTGCCGCTCTTCGATCTCTCCCAGCCCACGATCTCCCATCACCTGAGGAAGCTCCGCGACGCGAGGATCGTCGGGTCCGAGCGCGAGGGCCTGTGGGCTTACTACTACGTCGACCCCGAGGCATTGGAGGAACTGAGCGCATGGTTGAGCTAGAGCAGGTCCGCGAAGCGGTCAGAGAGCGCTACGCGACCGCGGCGAGGAGCGTTGGCGGGCCGGATGCCGGCTGCTGCGGTGAGGAGGCGTCATGCGGCTGCGGCGAGAGCGCGCTGCCCACCGGCGAGCGGGAGGTCTTCGGCGCCCGCCTCTACTCCGGGGAGGAGCGCGACGCCCTCCCGGAGGCCGCGGAGCTGGCCTCCCTGGGCTGCGGCAACCCCACCGCCGTCGCTGAGCTCAACGAGGGCGAAACCGTGCTGGACCTGGGCTCCGGCGGCGGCATCGACGTGCTGCTGTCGGCGCGCCGCGTCGGGGCTGCCGGGAAGGCATACGGCCTCGACATGACCGACGAGATGCTCGAGCTCGCGCGCCGCAACCAGCGGGAGGCGGGCGCCGAGAACGTCGAGTTCCTGCAGGGCGAGATCGAGGACATCCCGCTGCCCCGCGACTCGGTGGACGTGATCATCTCCAACTGCGTCATCAACCTCTCCGGCGACAAGCCCCGGGTGTTGCGCGAGGCCGCGAGGGTGCTTCGCCCGGGCGGGCGGTTCGCCGTGAGCGACGTCGTGGCCGATCCCGGGATGGACGACGCGACCCGCGCCGACCTGGAGCAGTGGACCGGATGCATCGCGGGCGCCCTCACGCGCGAGGAGTTCGAGGCCGAGCTGGGCGCCGCCGGCTTCGAGGAGATCGAGATCCAGGACACCCACCGGGTCCACGAGCATGCGGTCTCCGCGATCGTGAGGGCCCGCAAACCGGCCTGACGGGCCGCTGGTCAGGCCGCCAGGCGGATGTCCTCGCCGTCGGTGTCGCGCAGGCGCACGACTACCGCCGGCGTGACCGAGACGAGGTCGGCCTCGGCGACGGATTCGAGCACGTAGCCGTAGCCGCACTCACAGGAGAGGCCGACCAGCTCGTCGAGCTCGTCGACGAGCACCTCGACCTCCTCGGGGCAATCCGAGCAGTGGATGTGGGCAAGGAACACGCACCCAATGGTGGGTACGTGGCCGGACGGCACCGCGGATGGTCGCCTAGTCGGATCCGGCGATGTTGATCATCACGTGCTTGACCTCGGTGTAGTCCTCCACCGCGTACATCGAGAGATCCTTGCCGTAGCCGGACTGCTTGTAACCGCCGTGCGGCATCTCCGAGACGAGCGGGATGTGGTCGTTGATCCACACGCAGCCGAAGCGAAGGGCGTTGGCGACCCGGTGCGCCCGGCCGATGTCGCGGGTCCACACCGAGGAGGCGAGGCCGTAGCGCGTGCCGTTCGCCCACTCGATCGCCGCCGCCTCGTCATCGAACGGCTGCACGGTGATCACGGGGCCGAAGATCTCGTCCTGGATCATCTCGTCGGCCTGGCGCAGATTGGCCACGACCGTCGGCTCGAGGAAGAACCCGGGAAGGTCCGGCTGCGAGCCTCCGGTCACGATCTCGGCGTTGTCGGGCCTGCGCTCGAGAAAACCCTCCACGCGCTCGCGCTGGCGGCTCGAGTTGAGCGGCCCGAGGGTCGTCGCCTCGTCGCGAGTGTCGCCCATCACGTATCCCTTCGCCTCGTCGGCGAGGCCCGAGACCACGTCGTCGTAGACGCCCTTCGCTGCGAGCACGCGGGTCGCGGCGGTGCAGTCCTGCCCGGCGTTGTAGAGGCCGGTTCCGGCGATCGTCTCCGCCACGGCCTCCATGTCGGCGTCGTCGAACACCACCACGGGGGCCTTCCCCCCGAGCTCGAGATGAACCCGCTTGAGCGTGTCGGCCGATGCCCTGGCGATCCACTTTCCCGTCTCGGGCGAGCCCGTGAGGGACACCATCTCGATGTCGGGATGCGTGACCAGCGAGGCGCCGGCGGGCTCGCCGTGCCCGCCGATCACGTTGAGCACCCCCGGAGGCAGCACCTCGCCCGCCCACTCCGCGAAGCGCAGCGTGGTGATCGGCGTGGTCTCGGCCGGCTTGAGGACGGTGGTGCAGCCCGCGGCGAGTGCCGGGCCGATCTTCCAGATCGCCATCATCAGCGGGTAGTTCCATGGGGTGATCTGGGCCACCGGGCCGACCGCCTCCCGGCGGATCATCGACGTGTGGCCCTCCAGGTACTCGCCCGCGGCCTTGCCCTCCAGATTCCGGGCGGCGCCCGCGAAGAAGCGCAGGTTGTCCGCCATCACCGGGAGCTCGTCCTCCGTCACGGCCTTCAGGGGCTTGCCGGCGTCGGCGGATTCGAGCTCCGCGATCTCGCCGGCGTGCTCCTCGATCAGGTCGGCGAGCTTCAGCAGGGCCGTGGACCTGGTTGCGGGCGTCGCCGTGGACCAGCCCTCGAACGCACTCTTTGCGGCAGCCACCGCACGATCGACGTCCTCGGCGCTCGACAGCGGGGCCTCGGCGATCGCTTCGCCGGTTGCGGGGTTCACGATCTTCTCGGTCGCGCCCTCGGCGGGCTCCACGAGCTCGCCGTCGATGAAGTTCTTGAGCTTCGTCACGGTTGAGGTTGCCACTAGGTCTCTTCTCCTTTGCTTGGGATTCCCAGAATCTCGTCCGGCGGGTGGTAGGAGGCGCCGACCCCCGCGGCGACCGCCGGATGGGTCACCTTGCCGCCTGCCACGTTCACGCCCAGCTTCAGGCCCGGATCCCTGGCCGCGGCGCCGGCGATGCCGTGCTCGGCGAGTGCAAGGATGAACGGGAGCGTCGCGTTCGTGAGGGCGTAGGTGGAGGTGATGGGCACCGCCCCAGGCATGTTCGCGACGCAGTAGTGGATGATCCCGTCCACCTCGTACGTGGGATCCGAATGGGTCGTCGCCCTGGACGTCTCAAAGCAGCCGCCCTGGTCGATGGCCACATCCACCAGCACGGAGCTCGGCTTCATCAGCTTCAGCTGCTCGCGTGTGATCACCCATGGGGCCTTGGCCCCGGGCACGAGGACGCCACCGATCACCAGGTCGATGTCGGGCAGGCGCTCCTCCACCGAGAGGGTCGAGCTGAAGACCGTGGAGGCGCGACCGCCGAAGGCGATGTCCAGCTCCCGGAGCTTGTCGATCGAGACGTCGTAGACGAACACGTCTGCCTCCATGCCGATGGCGATGAAGGCCGCGTTCATCCCCACCGCGCCCCCGCCGATGATCATCACGTTCGCCGGGGCGACGCCTGGGACCCCGCCGAGCAGGATGCCGCGCCCACCCAGCGGCTTCTCGAGCATGAAGGCGCCCGCCTGTGTCGCGATCTTGCCGGCGATCTCGCTCATCGGGGCGAGCAGCGGAAGCCTGCCCTGCTTGTCCTCGACCGTTTCGTAGGCGACGCAGGTGGCGCCGGACTCGCATAGCGCCGTCGTCAGCTCGGGCATCGGCGCCAGGTGGAGGTACGTGAACAGGGTGGTCTCGGTGCGGAGCATCTCGACCTCTCCGAGCAGCGGCTCCTTCACCTTGAGAACGAGGTCGGCCTCGCCCCACACGTCCTCGGCGCCAGGGGCGATCCGCGCTCCCTGCGCCTGGTAGTGGGCGTCCGAGATCGCGCTGCCGTCCCCCGCACCTGCCTGGATGAGAACCTCGTGGCCCCTCTCGGAGAGCTCGCGCACGCCGATCGGCGTGATCGCCACGCGGTACTCGTCGGCCTTGATCTCCGTCGGTACTCCCACCTTCACGCCTGAACCCCCTCCCCCACATCCACTTCAAAGGTGGCTCCACGCTGCTCGAGCTCGGCGAACATGGCGTCGGGGTCGATGCAGAGCTCGGGCGGCAGCGCTCCCCGGCGCTCGATCGACCCGCGGGCGAGCAGGCGAACGGCCGCGGCCGCCGGGGCCGCCGTGGACACGATGCCGCCGCCGAGGCCCCAGGCCTCGTGCGGCCGCGTCACGGCGCGGACGCGCACCGAGTCCGTTCCCCGCGAGGCTTCGATCAGGTGCACCGAGACCGTCTGCCCCGAGGGGGGAACGACCTCCCGGGTCGTCCTCTCGATCTCGTCGTCGAGCGCGCGCCCGTCCTCGATCAGCTCGCCGAGGCGCTCGAGCAGCGCCGGCGCCAGCGAGAGGCGGAAGCTGCCATCCCGGGCGCCGAGGGTCTCGCCGAACGTCCTCATCTCGGAGTGCAGCGTGTAGATGGTCGGCCCCGGGCCGATCGGGTCGCCGAAGTCCACCGTGCCTCCGTCGGCCATCGGCTCGAGCTCCACGGGCTGGCCCTCGCGCAGCGCGATCGGCGCCATCGTCAGCTCATCCACCAGGGTCCGCAGCGCGTACGGCACGCTGAAGCCCGGTGGGGGGTCGAGGTCCCGCCCGGCCGCCGAGACGTGCAGCGCGTCCGCCGACCCGCCGAGCCGCTCCGCGGCCACCTTCGCCATCAGGTTGGTCTTCCCGGGGGCGGACCCGACGCCCAGGACCGCCGTCAGCCCCTCGCTCTGGAACTCGTCGTGCAGCTCGAGCTGGCGCCCCGTCATCCAGTAGAGCCCCCCGAGATCGATGTAGTGGCACTGCGCGCCGAGGCACGCGCTCATCGCTTCGAGGTTGATCCGGTACGAGGCCGAGTTGACGAGCGCCTGACACCCCGCCAGCGCCCCGGGCAGCGAGCCCGGCTCGCTTCCCGTCGCCCGTGCGTCGACCCGCGTGGCGATCGCCTTGCCGGATCCGTGCGCTTCGGCCACCGCCGCCGCGCGGTCCACGTCGAGGTCAAGCAGCACGAGCTCCTCGACCTCCTCCGACTCGCCGAGGTCACGCACGATCGCCGGAGCGATCGTGCCGCCGGCGCCGAGAACCGCTACGCGCATCGTGGCTGCGTTCTCGCTCACCGAACCAGCTCCCTCGCCCGCAACGCCAACCACAGCTCGATCCGGTCGGTCGCCCGGCCGAGGTCGCGACCGGTGAGCTCCTCGATCTTGCGCATCCGGTAGCGCAGCGTGTGGCGGTGGCAATAGAGGCTGCGGGCCGCCCGCTCCCAGTTGCCGTTGTTCTCGATGAATGCCTCGAGCGAGCGCAGCAGCTCGCCCCCGTACTCGCCCTCGGTCTCCTCGATCGGCTCCAGGAGGCCGTCGCTGTAGGCGCGCAGCGCGTCGTCGTCCTGAAGCGCCAGCAGCAGGGTGAAGGCGCCCAAATCCTCATGCGAGGCGACGTCGGGGCCGTCGCCGTTGGCCAGCGAGGTGGCCTCCAGCGCGCAGCGAGCCTCGTGGAATGCGCGGCGAAGCGAGCCGACCCCGGCGGGGCGCGACACGGCAGCGCGAACGCGCGCGTCGGAGGCGGCAAGCCCGCTGCGAATCTCAGCGGCAGCGGCGCGCGGCTCGCGGTCGTCGGTGGCGAGGATCGCGCACAGGAGCGCGCGCCCCGCGATCTGGGTGGTGGCGACCAGGCCCCGGACCCCGAGCTCGGCCATCCGCGCCTCCGCCGTCGTCTCGGCGTCCCGCGGATCGTCGAGCTCGAACACTGCCACCGCCGCCTCGGACCCGATCCCGAAAGGACGAAGCCTGCCCGCGAGCTCGTCGGCATCGAAGCGGCCGGACAGCGCCTCGGACAGGAGGTCGCCCGCAAGGCGGCGCTCCGTCTCGTGGACGACGCGCTCGCGCATCAGCTCCAGGCCCACGACCATGGCGGCCTGGCGCGCGATCAAGCGCTCGAACGGCCCGAGTGCGTCGCCCTCCGCGACCACGGCGAGCCAGGCGATCGCCGAGGCGTCGCGGCGGCCCGAGACCGGCACCGCCAGTGCCCGCTCACCGAGCAGCTCGGGCACGGGCTCGAAGGGTGAGATCTCGCCGGAGCGCTCCCTTGCCGCCACGGCG
>Ga0299914_10001618_pt1 | contig 15099 bp, 12 predicted proteins | sample RVTome_10_FD_201361 | JGI IMG/M metagenome (GOLD analysis project Ga0299914, IMG submission 201361) | Soil microbial communities from uranium-contaminated site in the Upper Colorado River Basin, Wyoming, United States - RVT153D57 (version 2) ...
CGCCGTCTCGCAGCGCACCAAGGACATGCGCCTGGGCCACGGCATCGTGCAGACGCCGCCCCCGTTCAACCACCCGGCCCGGGTCGCGGAGCGGCTGGCCACGCTCGACCTCGTCTCGGGCGGCCGCGCCGACTTCGGCACCGGCGAGGCGTCCTCGGAAGCCGAGCTTGGTGGCTTCCTGATCGACCCGGCCGAGAAGCGGGAGATGTGGGAAGAGGGCCTGCGCGTCGCGCTCCGGTGCATGAGCGAGGAGCCGTTCACCGGCCACTCCGGCAAGCACGTCACCCTGCCGCCGCGCAACGTCGTGCCCAAGCCCCGGCAGAAGCCGCACCCGCCGGTGTGGGTGGCGTGCAGCCGGCGCGACACGATCAAGCTGGCGGCCCAGAAGGCCATCGGCGCGCTCACGTTCGCGTTCGTCGACCCCGAGGAAGCGCGTCACTGGATCTCCGACTACTACGGCATTCTCGAGCGTGAAGGCGTGCCGATCGGCGACGCCGTCAACGCCAACGTGGCGTGCGTGTCGACGTTCATGTGCCACCCCGACGAGGAGCAGGCCCTGCTGCGCGGCCTCGAAGGCGCCAACTTCTTCGGCTACTCGCTCGCGCACTACTACGTGTTCGGGCGCCACCACCCGGGGCGCACCGACGTCTGGGCCGAGTACCAGGAGCGCCGGGCCGAGCACGGGTACGACCCGGCGGCGGTGCAGGCGGCGGCGGCGAACAGCGACCGCCTCGGGGCCAAGGTCGTCGAGGAAGGCCTGGGCGGGCTGCGCGGTGCCGTCGGCACGCCCGAGCAGATCCGCGAGTTCCTGCTCCGCTACGAGGAGTGCGGTGTCGACCAGGTCATCTTCGTGAGCCAGGCGGGCAAGAACCGCCACGAGCACATCATGGAGAGCCTCGAGCTGTTCGGCACCAAGGTGCTTCCCGAGTTCAAGGACCGCGACGAGCGGGCGTCCCGCGAGAAGGCGAAGCGGCTAGCGCCGGTCGTCGACGCGGTCATGGCGCGCAAGCCCGCCGAGGACCACCCCCCGTTGCCCACCGAGGACTACGACTTCCCGGCCATCCCGCGCGCGATCGCCGACCGGTCGGGGTCGGACGACTTTCACAAGTTCCTCGACCAGGTCGCCGAGGACAGCGCCGCCGGCGACCACTCGGTGCTCGACGCGTATCGCACCAGCTGAACGAACATCTGATGCCTGCCCGTTACCCTGGGGCGGATGTTCGAGAAGCTGGCTGACCTGGAGATCGAGCTCGAGAAGCTCGAGTCGCGCCTGCCCGAGCTGTACGCGGCGGGCGATCAGGCGGCCGCGCGCGACGCCGGCCGCCGGCTGGCCGAACTCAAGCCCGTCGTCGACGCCTACCGCGACTACCGCCGGACCGAACAGGACGTGGCCGACGCCCGGGAGTTGCTCAGCCAGGAGAGCGAGGGGGAGATGCGCGCCTACCTCGCCGGCGAGGTCGAGGAGAAGGAGCGCACCCTCGGCGAGCTCGACGCCCGGCTGCGGGCGCTGCTCGTCCCCCGCGACCCCAACGAGGGCCGCAACGTGATCGTGGAGATCCGCGGCGCCGAGGGGGGCGAGGAGTCCAACCTGTGGGCGGGCGACCTGTTCCGCATGTACCAGCGCTACGCCGAGCTGCGGGGCTGGAAGGTCGAGGTGCTCACCAGCCAGCCGTCCGACATGGGCGGGTTCCGCGAGATCTCGTTCGTCGTGAAGGGGCCCGACGCCTGGGTCCGACTCAAGCACGAGGGCGGGCCCCACCGCGTGCAGCGGGTTCCCGTCACCGAGAGCCAGGGTCGGGTGCACACCAGCGCGGCGACGGTGGCGGTCCTCCCCGAAGCCGAGGCGGTCGACATCGAGATCGATCCCAACGACCTCGACGTTGACGTGTTCCGATCGAGCGGGCCGGGCGGCCAGTCCGTGAACACCACCGACTCGGCGGTGCGGATGACGCACAAGCCGACCGGGGTCGTCGTCACGTGCCAGGACGAGAAGAGCCAGCTCCAGAACAAGGACAAGGCGCTGCGCATCCTCCGGTCGCGGCTCCTCGAGCTGGAGCGCGAGCAGCAGGCGGAGGAGGAGTCGTCGACTCGCCGGGGCCAGGTCAAGAGCGGCGGGCGCTCCGAGAAGGTCCGCACCTACAACTTCAAGGACAACCGCGTCACCGATCACCGCATCGGCGTGACGCTCCATTCCCTCGACCAGGTGCTCGCGGGTCAGCTCGACCCGTTGATCGACGAGCTCATGAAGTCCGAGCGGGCCGACCAGCTGTCGGAGTCGGACTGACCGTCGCCACCTGGTCCGATCTCCGCCAGCACGCCGAGCGCGAGCTCGCCGCGATCGGGGTCGACGTCCCCGGCGTCGAAGCGCGCTGGTTCCTCGAGCAGGTCTCGGGCTACGACGGCGCCGAGCTCGTCGCCAACGAGCACGACGCCGCGCCGGCGCGGGCCGGCGAGCAGCTCGACCGCATGCTGGAGCGGCGTCGCGGCGGCGAACCACTCCAGTACGTGCTGGGAACGTGGTCCTTTCGCGGCATCGATCTGTTCGTCGACCGGCGCGTGCTGATCCCGCGACCCGAGAGCGAGGTGACGGCCGAGGTCGCCATCGCGGAGGTGCAGCGGCTGGGAGCGCGGCGCGGCCGCCCCGACCCGTGGGCCGGTTCCGACACCGCGTACGTGGTCGCCGACCTCGGTACCGGCTCGGGCGCGCTGGCGCTGGCCCTCGCCGCCGAGCTTCCCGACGCCCAGGTGTGGGCGACGGACGTCAGCGAGGATGCCCTGGCCGTGGCGCGCGCCAACCTGGCCGGCGCCGGGCTCCCGGCGACTCGAGTGCGGCTGGCGCAGGGGAGTTGGTACGAGGGACTGCCCGAAGAGCTCCGCGGCCGGATCCTCGTGATCGTCGCCAACCCGCCCTACGTCGCCGAGTACGAACAGCTCGAAGCTCAGGTTGTCGACTACGAGCCGGACGTGGCGCTGGTGGGCGGCGAGACCGGCTACGAGGCGATCGACGAGGTCGTCGGCGGCGCGCGGGACTGGCTGGAGCCCGGCGGCACGCTGGTGTGCGAGATCTCCCCTCGCCTGGTGGAAGGGGCGATCGAGCGGGCGCAGACCGCCGGCTTTCCCGACGCGACCGTCCGCCCGGACCTCACCGGCCGGCCCCGGGTGCTCGTCGCACGCCTTGGGTAGCTTGCCGCTATGGCGGATGAACTGGATGTTGACGCGATGCTGCAGCGGTTCCGGGACCGGGCCGCCGCCGTACGGGACCGGCCCCTCCCGCCGGTGGCGGGACCGGAGCGCCAGCGCTTCATCGAGCAGGCCGAGCTCGACCATCAGGACTACGCCATGCTCGGCGACGCCACGTGGACGTTCGAGGACGGCATCCTCGTCCTGACCGTCGACCTGCGGCCGAAAGGTTGACCGAGCTCGACCGGGCCACCGTCGACCACCTGCTGTCGACGACCCGCGCCGTCCGCAAGCGGCTCGACCTGACCCGCCCGGTCCCGCGTCCGGTCATCGAGGAGTGCCTCCGGCTCGCCGTGCAGGCGCCGACCGGCTCGAACCGTCAGGGCTGGGGCTGGCTGGTCGTGACCGACGAGGCGAAGCGCGCCGCGCTGGCCGACATGTACCGGCGCAGCTTCGGCCCGTACATGTCGCGCGCGACCGGCGAGCGGGGGCGCGTGGCACAGTCGGCGGTGTGGCTGGCCGAGCGACTGGAGCAGGTTCCGGTGCACGTGATTCCGTGCATCCGCGACCACACGGGCGGTGCCTCCGGCTCGGGGCTCTGGGCCTCGATCTACCCGGCGGTGTGGAGTTTCCAGCTCGCGCTGCGCAGCCGCGGCCTCGGCTCGGTGCTCACCACGTTGCACCTCGCGTACGAGGAAGAGGCGGCGGCGCTGCTCGGCATCCCCGACGGCGTGGCCCAGGCGGGTTTGCTACCGGTCGCCTTCTACACCGGCGACGACTTCAAACCGGCGAAGCGCCGTCCGGTAGAAGAGGTCACCTACTGGGAGGAGTGGGGCGCGGTCAGCCCCGAATGACCTCTTCGTAGACAGCGAGTGCGTCGCCTTTGGGCGTGCCGTCCGCCGTCACGAGCCCGAAGTTGTCCTCCCGGTCGCTGCGATCTTTGCCTGCGTCACGGAACGAGTACCAGATCAACGGTCCGGCGAACGACCACTCGCGCCACGCTTGGTACGCCTGGGAGACACTCGCAGCCACGAGGTCGGGACCGATGTCGCCCACCGTCGGCACGCCCATCTCCGTCCCCCAGATCTTCTTGTCCGCATCGCCGCGCGCTCGCATGAGCTCGTACAAGGCGGGGGTCACACCGCTGAACGCGTTGTCGTTGAAATCGGAGGTGGGATCCAGCGGTAGGAGCGGATAGCAATAGGGATGATGAGCGACGGCATCGAAGTGGCCGGCGGCCCCGGCCGCGTACATCTCGGACAGGAAGGTGACCGGCGCGATCGTCTCGCCGTCGGCGGCATCGTCGGCCGGTGAGAATCCGCCGGTGAGGACGGTCGCCTCCGTGTCCGCCGTCTTGATGGCTCGATACGCGACCTCCAGGAGCTCGCTGTAGGCCGCGGGGTCCGGCTGGGGTTGCCAGAAGCCCGAGATGTTGGGCTCGTTCCAGATCTCCCAGGTCTGGATCTCCGTCCCGAAGTGTTCGACGGCGGTGCGGGCGAACTCGCCGAAGTCGTTGGGATCGGTCGGTGGGTGCTTGTCGGTCGTGCCGTCGGGCCGTGCCCACTCGGGCGTGTGGTACAGGATGCCGATGACCTCGAGACCGCAATCGCGTGCGCCTGCCACGACTCGGTCGATGTCCGACCAGTCGTACTCACCGCGTTCTTGCTCGATGAACCCCCACGGCACATCGACGCGCAACCAACGAGCGCCGGTTGCCGCCATCCCGGCCAACTCGGCTTCGAGCTCGGTACCGCTGCGCCCGAGTATCGAGAAGCCCGGGGCGAGGCCAGCGTCGGCGACACGGTCACCGACGGGCGGGGCCACGGCTCCGCACGTCGGAGGGGGCGATGGGCTGCGGGCGTCGTCGGGATCGTCGGCGCCGTCGGTGACGACGAGGGCGAATCCGAGCGCGCCGAGGAGGAGCGACGCGAGCAAGAGGACCGCCACGCCCAGCCTTCGCTCGGGGTCAGGTGCGAGAACCTCCTCGTCCTCGTCCTCGTCCTCGTCCTCGTCCTCGTCCGTGGCCACAGCTAGACAACCAACTCGTTCGTGTCAGCGGCTGATCGCACGCCAACCGATCGGCCCTCCCACGCCTGCTTGATCATCGACGTCAACGCGTCGGCGTCGCGGGTGTTGGCCAGCGCACGACCATCATCGGGTGTGAGCAGCGAGACGATCGCCAGCGACGGCGTGCCGTCCCGCTCGACGAGCACCGACGTGGCCTCGACGATGGCGTGACCGTCGTACGAGCCGGCCGGCTCGCGTCCGGATCGCCGGTCGACCTCCACCTGGGTCGCGGTCCGGTCCGCTCGCCTGAAGCCCGACGCGGGCGGAGTCGTCGAGTAGAGCCCGACCGAGTGTTTGGTCACGTACCACCCGAGGGCGGTCACCATCCCGACGGATCCCGGCTCATGCCGACAGGCTTCCACCATGGCGGCGATGGCGTGGGTCGGGTAGTCGTTGGCCGGGCCGCCGGCGAATGCGAGCCCGCCCGTAACGGTCAGCGGTCGCTCGTCGCCTCCCGCTGGGCCGCGCAGGCCGAGCGCCGACAGCGCGATCTGCACCGCGGACGGGAAGCACGAATACAGGTCGAACCGAGCGATGTCGTCGATGCCCACTCCCGCCCCCTCCAACGCCCCGCGGCCGGCGGCGGCGATGGCCGGTGACTCGGCCAGCGACCACCGCTCCGAGAAGAAGAACCGGTCGTGGGCATCGGCGCCCGCCAATGGGAAGACGAGCTTGTCGTCGGGCACGCCCGCGGCCCGAGCCGCGTCGTAGGAACAGAGGATGAGCGCGGCGGCCTGATCGACGTCGATGTTGGCGCACATGCGCTTCGTGTACGGGAACGCCACCAGTCGGTTATCGGAGCCCGGGGTACGGATTTCCTCGGGCGTGTACGCCTGCTGCGTCCAGGCGTGCGGGTTCTTCGCCGCCACCGCCGCAAACGTCGCCCAGAGGTCGCTGACGGCCCGTTGGTGGTCGTCGACGCCGCGAATGGCGGCGGCTCGCACCGCCGTCTCGAGCAACGGGTAGATCTGCGTCGGGGCCGAGGCGTGATGGGCGTTCTCGTAGTCGCTCGTACCCGGCCGGTCGTCGCCGATCACATCCCGGCAGGGAGGATCATCGGCTGTGGTCCAATCGAGCCACGTCTTCGGCTCACGCCGGGCTCGCCAGCGCGTGTACACGCACTCGGCCCCGCCAATGAGCGCGACATCGACGTCCCCCGCCGCGATCGCCGGTGCCAGCTCGTTGACGAGTAGCTGGGGCGAGTTGCCGCCGACCGTCGTGGTCATCGTGCGTGGCCCCGATTCGGCACCGAGCCGGCGGGCCAGGAGAGCCCCCGCGTCGGGGTACTTCCACGACACCATGTCCACGATCGCCACCACGTCGGCGCGCTCCACCAGACCGGGCGCGCCACAGTCGTCGTCGGCGCGCCGCGCTGCCTCGGCCAGGAGGTCGATGGGCTCGAGCGCGTCCGCCGGGTCATCGGCCCGTTGTGAGATCTGCCCGACGCCAACGATCACCGGTGTACGCGGCGCGATCGCGCTCACGGCTCGGGCCAACCGGGGGCAGCCGGGACGGCGGCGCTGTCGGGGCAGATCGACCGGTACGCACAATGCCGGCAGTCGTCGGGCTCGGCGACGCCCGTGAAGGCCTCCTCGGCGCGCATATCGTCCACGACGCTCCGCAGCTCCTCTTCGATGGCGTCGAGCTCGTCGTCGTCGGGTTCGAACGGCTCGGGGTCCTCGTCGACCTCGGCGGCGAGCTGTTCGTATCGCAACCGCAGTCGGAGGCCGCACTCGCGTGCCATCGGTGCCAGCACCCACGCTTGCACCCGCGCCTTGGGGTCGTCGGCGACGCGGTCGATCCTCCCGGCGCCGGTCTTGTAGTCACGGGCGTCGAGCACACCGTCGTGCTCCCAGAGAGCGTCGAAGCGCGCCGTCGCCATGAACAACGGCAGCGGCAACCGATGAAAGCGGGCCAGTTCCCGTTCGTGGCCCAATGCCCGGGCGGGAGCAGGGCAGCGGCGAGCGTGGCGGGCGAGGCACTCCCGGATGGAGAAGTCGTCCGCCAGCCCATGGTCCGACAGCGCCCGCTCGACGTGCTCGTCGTCGGCACACGATCCGTGCTCGTGCACGAAGCGCAACAGGTCGTGCACGAGCCGCCCCCGGTCACCGCCGGCGCTCGGATCGCTCTCCGGGACCGACAGCAACGTCTTCGATCGCCATTCGCGCCGGCAACGATGCCAGCGGTCGAGCGACGTCGGCGTGATCGTGATGATGCCGGGGCGGAGGTCGCCGCGGCGCGTCCCCTGATGGGCTCCACCCGGATGCGCCGGGCACCCCGCGACGAACGAGCACGTTCCGCAGTCGCGGCCGGGGAGGGCGGTCGTGTCGTCGGCGCGGGCCTCCACGACGGCGACCCGTTCGTCCAGCCAGGAGGTGAGCTCGGGGAGCTCGGCGCGAACGTCGATGACGCGCTCGACCAGTCGCCCGCCGACGAGGTCGGCCCAGGACACGCGCAAGGGCTCGTCACCGACCCACCGCGAGAGACGCAGTACCCCCAGTCGAACGGCCTCGTAGGCCAACGGGTCGTCGCCCTGGAGCGCTCTGCCCCAGAGGTCCAGTTGGCGCAGCTCCTTGCGTCCGTCGGCGTCCTCGACGGTCAGGTCGACCCACCCGCCGACTCGGATGCCGCGCCCCCGATGCGGCGTGGGGGAGTCGAGCTCGTGGAGGAAGGTCCGGACGGGACGGTCGTACAGCGCGGCATACCAGCGCGCGGCGTGGGCGAGCGCCGCCCGCTCCTCGGGCTCGAGATCATCGGGCACGTCGAAGTCGTCGACGGCGGGCGCCCGCAGATCCATGTGCATGCGCCGCGCCGCCCGCAGGAAAGCGTCGCGTAGGCGCGCCCGGTTCACCGGGCTCGACGACTGCTGGTGGTCACTCTCGTACTCGCGAACGAGCCGGCGCGGGCACCGTTGATCGGCGTCGCGCAGCAGCGACGGCGTCACCTTCGGGAGCGGCCGGTCCATCTCTACCGCCGCGCTCGCTGCGGCGCAGGCCATCCCGTAGATGGATGGCTGCGCCGCGGTCGCTCGCTCCGACGCCACGTCGTCACAGTCTCGAACGCTGCTGCCGCTTGCATACGGTGATGAGGCTAGGGCGCCTTCGAGCTGCCGCTGGGGAGTGCGCCGTCACGCCTACGCTCGCACCGTCATGTCGGTTCCGATCGCGGTGAAGCCGCCGCGCACGAGCGAGCGGCCGCCGTGGGTGCGAAACGTCGTCCTCGGGCTGATCGCCGCGGTCGTGCTCTGGTTCCTCGCGGCGGCGGTGATGCTGTGGCAGGCGCGTCAAAGCATCGAGTCGGGCATCGACCGACTCGAGGAAGCGCGCGATCTGCTGTCGCCGGGAGATCTCGTGCAGGGAGAAGGGCGTCCCGTCCTCGAGGCGGCCGAACGCGATTTCGCCCGCGCGCGTGACCTGGCTGGCTCGCCGATCCTGGCGCCGTTCGGTTTCGTTCCCCTCCTCGGCGCCCAAGTCCGGTCGATCGAGTCGCAAACGGCGGCGGCAGCCGAGGTCGTCGGCGTCGGGCTCGACGCCATGGCCCAGGCCGACGCGGTGTTCGCGACGACACCCCAGGCCGGCCCGGAGCGGGTGGCGATGATCCAAGAGGTCGGTGGGATCGCGACCCAGGCCGAGGACCGCTTGTCCGGGGTCGACCTCGGGTCAGACTTCTTCCTCGTCGGTCCGATCGGCGACGCTCGGCAGGAGTTCTCGGAGCGCCTCACGGACATACGTCAGTCGCTTGCCGATTCGCGACTGGCCGCCGACGGCTTCGCCCAGTTCCTCCAGGGACCCAGCCGCTACCTGTTGTTGGCCGCGAACAACGCCGAGATGCGGGCCGGTTCCGGAATGTGGCTGAGCGCCGGTGTGCTCACGGCCGAGAACGGCATGACGACCGTCGGCGAGCTGGTTCCCACGGGCGATCTCGTCCTGCCTGCCGGAGCCGTGGCCACGCCACCAGAGCTGGCCGAACTGTGGGGTTTCATGGCCCCGACCCGTGACCTGCGCAACCTGGCCGTCACGCCCCGCTTCGAGGTCACCGCGCCGCTGGCGGTGGACATGTGGGGTGCCGCCACCGGCGACGTCGTCGACGGCGTGATGATGGTGGATCCGCTCGTGCTCCGGGCCCTCCTGGCTGCCGAGGGCGGAGTGGACGTGCCCGGCGTGGGGCTCTTGGACGCCGACAACGTCCTCCCCTATGTGTTCCTCGAGCAGTATTCGGCGTCCGGCGACCTCGACGCCGACCAGCAAGCGCGCCGCGATCAGCTCGGCTCGGTCGCCCGTACGACACTCTCCGCCCTCGACACCCGCCCCTGGGAGTCGGCGGCCCTGGCCGACGAGCTGGGGCCGGCGGCGGCCGGCCGGCATGTGCTCGCCTGGTCGAGCGACCCGACCGAGCAGCGGGGTTGGGAGGCGGCGGGGGTCGCCGGCGCGGTCGGCCCCGACGCCCTCCTCGTTTCGCTGATGAACACGAGCGGCACCAAGCTCGACCAGTTCTTGAGCGTGGAGGGCGAGATCGAGCACGACGGCGGCCGGGTGACCGTCGAGCTCACGATCCGCAACGACGCCCCGGTTGGCGCGCCCGCCTACGTCATCGGTCCCCATCCCCGCGCCGGCCTCGCCGAGGGCGTCTACCGGGGGATCCTGGCCTTCACCGTGCCGGGCGCGTCTGGCGGCGTCCGGCTCGACGGAGCCGGCCCATTGGTGGTCGACGGGTCCGACGGCCCGACCCGGGTGATCGGCGTCGAGGTCCAGCTCGGGCGGGGCGAAGCAGTGACGATCACCCTGGAGTTCGACCCGCCGGCGGACGAGCTCGTGGTCGAGCCCTCGGCTCGGGTGCCGCCGATTTCCTGGCGAGTGGGTGACCTAGAGTGGACGGATAACCAGTCCGAACGCGTCGAGTGGTAGCTCCGACACCCGATTTCAGAGGGTTTGGGCAGTTCTTCGGACGATTGACCACTCTCCGTGCTTTACAAGCCGGGCCGGCTCTGCTACGCTGAGTGGCAGAAGGCAAGGGGTTGACCCGTCAGAGTGGCGGGCTGGGGCTACTGAGCAAGCCGTCACCGGCAAAAGGTGACGGAACGTGAGAATCCGAGGGAAGAGTAGGCAGATGATCCGCAGGAAGCTACGCAGAGTGCTCGCAGCTGGCGCCATCGTGGTCGGCGCCCTCCTGGTTCCCGCCGGTGCGGCGCTGGCACAGGACGACACCTACCCGACGCCGAGCAGCACGCCGACGACGCCGTCCTCGGTGGGCGGCTCCAGCACGCAGGTCGACGTGCCGGCTGACCCGGGTGGCACCCTTCCGGTGACGGGTGGCCAGTTGGCGGGCCTGACGCTCGCGGGCCTCGGCGTCACGGGAGTCGGCGTCGCGCTGGTCGTACTCGCCCGGCGCCCGCAGCGGGCTCGCGCTCAAGCCTGACTCACGCGCCGTCGACGCTCTCAGTATCGACATGACCGTCGCCACTGAGCACCTCAGATCGGTCCGCCAGCCCGCGGATGGTGCTCGCGCGGCCGCGGTCGTCAGGCTCCGGCCCGAGGCGAACCGGCTGCGGTGGCTCGGCCCGGGCCTGCTCGTCTCGTTCGACGCCGTCGCCCTCGCCGGCGCCCTCCTGGTCTCGGGGGCAACCCGGTCCTTCGGGGTGGCGTACGCCGTCGTCGCCCTGGCCGCGCTCTTCTTCTCGCACGGCTACCGCGTCCGGATCACACTGCGCGCACTGGATGCCACCCCGTGGCTGCTGGGACGGCTCGCGATCCCGATGGTGCTCCTGGCGCCGGTGGCGCTGATCCTCGGCTCGACCTCGACGCTGATCCGGGTCGGGCTGATCGCCATGCCGTTCGTCGTCGCGGGCCGGGTGACCTCCTACGCATTGGTTCGCTGGCAGCGGCGCAGCGGCCGGCTCCTCGAGCCAACCGTCATCCTCGGCGCGGGAGTGATCGGATCCGAGCTCGCCGCCACGTTCCGTCACTACCCCGAGTACGGCATCCGCCCCATCGGCTTCCTCGACCAGGTCTCGGCCACGGATTCGCTGCCGCTCCTCGGCGACATGGATAGCCTGGAGCGGCTCCTGGAGCGCGGAGAGGTGCGCCGGGTCGTCGTGGCGTTCGGGCCGGCGCGCGAATCCGAGCTCGTCGGCGTGCTGCGCCTCGCCGTCCGCCACAACGTCGAAGTCCACATCGTCCCGCGCTTCTTCGACTGCGGTGTCTCGCCCGAAGGGCCCGACACCGACGACGTGCGCGGGATCCCCCTGTACCGGGTGCGCCGGGCCGCCCTGCGAGCCCGGGCCTGGTGGTTCAAGCGGGTCCTCGACATCGTCGCCGCCTCCTTCGCCATCGTCCTCACGGCGCCCCTGTTCCTGCTCGGCGCCGTGCTCGCGAAGCGGTCGAGCCCGGGGCCGATGCTGTTCCGACAGCGACGCGTCGGTCAGGACGGGCGCGAGTTCGAGATCTTGAAGTTCCGAACGTTGCCCGTCGACCACGTCGACGACCGCTGGAACGCCGATGGGTCCGAGTACCGCAGCCGGTCGGCGCGGTTCCTGCGGCGGACCAGTTTGGACGAATTGCCCCAACTCTGGAACATCCTGCGCGGCGACATGAGCCTGGTCGGGCCCCGCCCGGAACGCGGGTATCTGGTCGAGAAGTTCAGCACCGACGTCGCCGGCTACCGCGACCGGCACCGGCTCCCGGTCGGCCTCACCGGCTGGGCCCAGGTGAACGGTCTGCGGGGCGACACGTCGCTCGACGAGCGGGCCCGGTTCGACAACCAGTACATCGAGCACTGGTCACTCTGGCGCGATCTCGTCATCCTGGCCCGCACCCTCGCCGCCGTCGTCCGCGGCACCCGCCAGCCGGGGGAGTAGCGCGCCCGGGCGGCCGGCGCGGCCGCCCCCACCCCCGCCTCTCACTGTGGGACCAAAGCCCTCACTCCGCGCGGTCAAAGTGCTGAGCGTGCTTAAGCCGCCACATTGGGTGGTCGATACCTCGGGAACGTGCAGGCGGACCCGAGGGGGCTCACAATGTGGCAGGGCACCCGGCTAGCAATCCTGGGAGTCGGACTGGCGCTCTTGGTGGGCGCATGCGGGCCCTTTGGGAGCCCCGGGGGCGGAGATGGCACCGCTCCCCCGATCGTCCCCACCAACGGCGGCGGGCTCGCCGGCGGCGCCGGATTCTGCGAGGGGTACACCATCCTCTGGGGCAGCGACGCCGAGCTGGCGCAGCGCCTTGATGGCATCGCCGCCACCGGCGCCGAATACCTCCGCCTCGACTTCGACTGGGGAGTCGCCCAACCGTCTGGACCGTCGAGCTGGAACTGGGGCCCCATCGACCGCGTCGTCAATGCAGCTCATGCCCGCGGCCTCACCATTCTCGGCCTCCTCACGTACACCCCGGCGTGGGCCCGCCCGGCCGGCACCACCGACAAGTACCCACCCAACAACCCCAACGACTTCGCCAACTTCGCTCGGGCCGCGGTCCAGCGCTACGCACCCAGCGGTGTACACGACTGGGAGATCTGGAACGAGCCCAACATCGCCGGGTTCTGGTCCCCGCGGCCCGATCCGGCGCGGTACGCCACGCTCTTGATGGCGGCCTACAGCGCCATCAAAGCCGTCGACCCGAGCGCCACGGTGCTGACCGGGGGAACCTCCCCGGCGCCGGACGCCGCTGACGGCAGCGCGGTGGCCCCGGTCACGTTCCTCCGGAGCGTCTACGACGCCGGCGCCGGCGACTCCTTCGATGCCGTGGCCCACCACCCGTACAACTTCCCGTACATGCCGCTCACGCCGGAGGCGAACTACAACCACAACGCATTCGGCGGAGTGACCCCGATGCTCTACCAGACGATGGTCGACCACGGCGACGGCGACAAGAAGATCTGGGGTACCGAGATGGGTGCGCCGACCGTGTCGGGAATGACTCCGGAATACGTCGCCGAGTACGTGCGCCAGGCGTTCGACGCCTGGCGGGCGTGGTCGTTCACCGGTCCACTGTTCTGGTACTCCTACAAGGACGGCTGGGTCGACCCCAACGACCGCGAGGCGAACTTCGGGTTGGTCCGCACCGACTTCTCGCCCAAGAACCCGGCGCTCGACGCGTTCAAGGACGCGATCAATCCCTGACGTCGGCCGTCATTCCGGGAACGCGAACCCAAGAATCTCGGCGGCTTCGCTCAGGAAGGCGGTGCGGAATCGCTCTGGTGTGAAGCGTTCTGTCGTCCGCCGGACGGTCTCATCGTCGAACCTCGTGGGATCGAACGCCAGGAGCGCCTCGGTCAGGGCGTCTCGCCATCCTCCCGGTCGCGGCGGGTACAACACGCCGCTGACACCATCGACGACGGTGTCCACCGCACCCCCGAGTGCAGGCGAGAGCACTGGCGCCCCGCACGCCTGGGCTTCGACCGGGAGGATCCCAAAATCCTCCTCTCCGGGGAACACCAATGCTCGACACCGACGCATCAGATCTCGCAACTCGACGGCGCTCACCTCACCGAGCACCTCGATTCCGTCCCCTGCCATGGCCTCGACCTCCGGCAGCATTCGCCCGCCGCCGACGACCACCAAGCGGACCCCCGCCTGTCGAGCGGCAACCATCGCCACCGTCGGGCGCTTGTAGGGGACCAATCGGCCGGCGAGCAGGAAGAAGTCCTCTCGCTTCGTCGCGGGATCCGTCGTGAAGAACTCGGTGTCGACGGGGGGCGCGACGACCTGGGCGGTGCGTCCCCACCAGCGGGCCACACGGTCGGCGACGGCCGTCGAGATGGCCATGATCCCTTGCAGCCGCTGGGCCGCGGCCCGGTCCGGGCGGCGCTGGGTTGCGGCGAACATCGTCAACGCCGTCCCGCCGAGGCGTCCGCCGACCTCGCCTGCTCGCATGGCTCGGTCCCAGATCCAGCGACCCGGCGTGTAGGTGTACGACACCACCGGAACGCCTGCCGGCGGTCGAACCCGGTTCGCAAAGGCATGATGGCTCGTGATGACGACGTCGGCGTCGCTCAGGTCGATGCGCCGGAATGCGGCGGGCAGCAACGGCAGAAGATGCGCGTACTTGTCACCGCCGCGGTAGAGGCGTTGGAGCCCCGTCGGTCGGATGTCGGCGTGCGCCAAGGCAGGTGGAACTAAGGAGCGGTCGACCACCGACACGTGGATGGGCGCGGCGGGGAACATGCCGTGGAGGGCCTCGAGAACGCGCTCGGCACCGCTCCAGACGGTGATCTTCTCGTGGACGATCGCGACACGCACGCGAGCACGCTAGAGGACGCCGCGTCCGCCTCCGCGCGACCCCGGCTCGGTTCGGTTCACCACGCTGCCGAGGAGGCGAGCGTGCGGCTGGAGGCGGGCGACGACATCGTTCAGGGTCCGGCGCCGGGTCTTGCCGCCGTCGACGACGAGGATGGTCGCGTCCGCCTGCGCGGCGATGACCAGCGCGTCGGCGGCTTCGCTGACCGCCGGCGTGTCGATCACGATGAGCTCGGCGTCGGAGATCTGGTCGAGCACCTTGCGAAGCGCGCCGGCACCCAGCAGCCCCGGCGCGTCAGGGACCGCTAACCCGGCGGTGAGCACGCGGAACCGCTTTTGCAGGGGATTCGCCTGCCGGAGGATGCCAGCGTCGAACCCGCTACCGAGCAGGAGGTCGCCGAGCCCGGGGGACGGTGGGAGCCGAAGCTCGGTGGCGACTGCCGGCCGGCGCAGGTTGGCGTCGACGAGGATCACCGACTGCTTGAGGTTCGCCGCGACCTGCGCGAGCCCACGCGCGATATATGAGGATCCGACGCCGGGTTCGGTGCCGGTGACGGCGACGCTCCGGATGTCGAGATCGCCGCGGGCGAAGTCGACTTGCGCCCGGAGTTCGCGGAAGGACTCGA
>Ga0299914_10001619_pt1 | contig 15096 bp, 13 predicted proteins | sample RVTome_10_FD_201361 | JGI IMG/M metagenome (GOLD analysis project Ga0299914, IMG submission 201361) | Soil microbial communities from uranium-contaminated site in the Upper Colorado River Basin, Wyoming, United States - RVT153D57 (version 2) ...
CAATCTGATGGACTACAGGAACGAATTGTTTCTATTTTAAGCCAAGATTTAGCACTTTCTTGATTTTCTTCTCGTATTCGGGAAGCGATGTCAAATTGCCGCAGTATAGAATCTTTGGATTCCCTATCAAGTAGAAATTCAAATGATTTCTTGATAAATTCTTCAGGAATTATTCTCCCTCCTTCTGTCAGATCTATATAGTCATCCTTTCCCATCGTGATTTGGTGGGTCGTCCTGGAACCGCTTCCATCACTCTCAGTTATTTCTACTTCATACCTCCAACTATTATCCACTACTGGGGGTAGAGTAACGACAGAGATTCTTACCATATGAATACTAGAACAAGATAATCATTTATTGGTTATCAGATACAAATATCTATTCAAATAATGTAATGATAACCCTAAAAGCCTATCTAACCCTAAAAAATGACATACTCTAATGAGATCCGAGGTCGCTGTATTATCCGTATTGTCATTAATGTGTGGGCTCTTCACTCATAGTACGAATTTGGTAAACGCACAAGAGGGCAAATAGGTCCAATACCCGTAGAGGACATGCTATTTGAATCGATTCGTAGAGCATAAGGGCCACTTCGCAGCGGACAAAATAACCAATAAACTATCTTTGAACTAGGATGAATTAGAAACACCAATACAAGCATTCTACAGAAAGGTAGATAGAAGAAGGCATTTACCGTTTATGATTAATACTTTAAGGTGATTGAATGGCAAATAGAAACATGAGACGGAGCGTTAATAATTTCAGGATACTACAGTCATTGAATCCTACCGAAAAAAGTACGTGGCATATGACTGGTAGCACCAACCAATATGGTTTACAGTATGAATCTATCTTTGTGCCTATGACAAATTATGTGTGGTCCAACCATAGTCTCTAAGCAACAGGTAACTTTGTTACGCAATCTGTGTTATGTAGACGACAATTAACCAAAAATGTGGATCTGCGGGATATTACAATCCAATTTATGTCCCACAAGATCTAGAGTATTTTTAAGCTTTGATATTAGGAACTTTTTGTAAAGTTCTATATTTACAGTAATATCAAAGACGGGAAAATGAAAAAAAGAAGACTAATGTCAAAGTAGCCAAGATAGATCCTATCGCTTACGATTATTATCTAAATACCTCCACATAATCTCTTGCGAATTGAGTGAATGGTATTGGCTTCTTCCCTGTTACCTCCTCAACTGCAGATGACACCTGCGAAGCATACTCTTTTCTAAAATAGTTATACAGTTCCAAAAGTGCATTGATAAGCCAATCATCCATACACATTTCTTTCATAGCTGCTCTGGCTTCTTCTTCCGAAATACTTGTATAACTTATTTTTTTGCCAGTTGCGTTAGAAAGTAGCTCAGCCATTTGATGGTAAGATAGCGCCTCTGGGCCTGCAATCAGATATATTTTATTATTATGTTTATTATTGTCTCCATTCTCTGTGAGTGCTTTCACTGCCACAGCTGCAATATCACGAACATCAACAACACTTACTTTAGCGCTTTCCATGGGCAAGTAAAATGCATTATTATTCTTTATGGAGTGACCATGGAAATTTATAAAATTCTGCATAAATTCATTTGGACGGAGAAAGGTATATGGTATTCCAGATTCTTCTATGATTTGTTCTGCTTGACGATGCAGACGCATGACTTCTGCATTTGCCTTCAAATCAGCTCCTATCATAGATTGCTTTACAATGTGTCTAACTCCAGCAGTTCTCGCTTCATTGACCAAATTAGATGCAAGTTCATGTGCATTTGGTGCATCTGGAGTAAGTAAGAAAAGCTTATCAACATCCTTTAAAGCCTCTTTCACACTTTCTGGTTTGTTGTAATCTAAAGCTACAGTCTTAACCCTATCTCCTTCTAAGCTTATTATTCTATTGACGGAACGAGCTGCCGCTTTAACGTGAACATCTGTATAATTGGAAGCCTGTTTTACTACTTCACTTCCCACAGTGCCAGTGACGCCTGTTACCAGAATTGTAACGACCATACTTGCAACATCATTCTTCTAGTCTCATTTATTATTAACTGTAAATATTACAGGATAAGTTAGTAGTATACTTAGTAGGGAAAGTTTTTCTGTCTTATTATTAAGGGAATGGTGTTCAAAATTGTTCGTTCCCGGTCTACTTTCCTTTCGTCGTTACTTCAGTATAGGTCCAGTTATTTAGATTACTTGAGAATATCTTAATGCGATTCCAATCTCCCTTCTTTTCTTCGCTTCCAATATTCTTTCATAGAAAAGTAAGGATGAGATGATATTGCTTAGCTTCTTGGTTGCAGAATTCTGTTTATAGTTATTTAATGACCTAGATCTCCATGCAATAAATCCATCTGGACGAATCAAGACAGCCCCATCAAGACTTACTACAAATCTCTTGTAGAAATGACGATCGATATCAACTAATTTACAATCATCTTTATCATCTTCACCTATCATATGAGTATCTATTTTTATTCCCAGGTAATTTGAGACTTTATCTGCTGCTTCGTGCCAAATGGTACTGTCTTTACCTATTAGTAGAACAAAGTTTTTACCAAATAGATCTAGTGTTGATAATTTAGACCTATTACTTCTCTGTTTTAATATCAAATGTGGCGCACGTGTTCCAGGCTTACCTGTTGGCGAAAGGGGGCTTTCATATAGACCCACAGAACCTGCAGAATCATCAGACTTGATTGCCTCAGAATAGTATCTATAACCCAACATTACTTCAAGATCGTCTATGATTTCAGATGATTGTTGATCTGCCTTTATCTCCTGATTTTCATCAGAGATTAGTTTACTACGATCTGCAGATCTTAGAAGTACCTGATTAATCGTTGACTGTACGACAGGATGTCGTTCAGTATCATATGTTGAAAGTAGGCCTGTACCAGCCTCTTCTCTGATTACCATCGCAAGCTTCCAAGCCAGATTGTGAGCATCCTGTATTCCAGTATTTGCACCAAAAGCTCCCGTCGGTGGCATGACGTGAGCTGCATCTCCAACCAGGAATACTCTTCCTTCCTGAAATCGATCAGCTGAATAAGCCCCCAGCTCCCAAGGGAGGATGCTCTTGATTTCTACTTCCAAATCTGATACTCCTACCGCAGATTGAACGTACTCAATGGATCGTTGCTCTGTAAAATCCCATATTGTCTGTCCCTTTTCCGGGTAATAAACTACATTTAACACATATCGGTTATTACCATATCCTACAATTGTTCCATTGACTAATTCATTATTCACGTGACAGATAGCGAATTTTCTTCCACATATGTGCTTGCTAAGATCAGAATGAAAGTAGATTCCAATTAAATGGATCAATGTCCCTGGACCATGTGTATTGATGGCAAGTTTGTCACGAACAAAACTCTTGGAACCATCAGCGGCTATCATGTATTGTGCCCGTACTCTATATTTGTGGTCGGATGACCTTTCTTTAACTAGTGCGCTAATGCATTCTTCTTTGTGTTCTTCAAATGATAATAATTCATTGTTAAATCTAAGATCGGCTATGCCTATCTCCTCAATACGTTTTCGAAGAATAGGTTCAAGTACATCTTGAGCACATACTCCCCAGCGCTTTACAGGGCTAATCTGAAGAATATCCTTATTCGAGTACTTGTGATATGGAGGTTCAAACCAACCAATCTCCTTTCCTGTTAAACTTTCTACTACTAGTATTCCACCACTTCCTGTCATATTGAGGCCCGCATCGTGTATTATTTGCTCCAATCCTATACTTCGGAACAATTCCATGGTCCTTAGATTATAACCAGCAGCTCTTGGATGATTAGAGGTACTTTGATGACGTTCTATCAAAATCGATGGTATTCCATGTGATGAAAGGAACAAAGCTGTAGATAATCCTACCAAACTTCCGCCAACTATTAGTACGGGATAGTCTGTAATCTCTTTAGATCGTGCCAGTTTATTTTGGGAATTATACTGAGGACTCATTTATTGCTCCTCCTCAGAGAAATAGAAATTGCCAGTATGACTGTGCGTCACATCACATATAGACCAGCATCTATCACAATCCCATTTGACTGGCTCACTGCAACAATCGCAAAATCTAACCGTATGTAGGGTGTTGCCACAAGACCGGCAAATGCGTGACGTACTTCCATGATTTACATCAATCATCACGTCTTTTTTCCATTTCATATTTTCAGAATCAATTTCAGGTATGGAGGTAGAACGTTCACTATTGAGCTCATAATCAATATTAGTACTCATTATCTAGCTTCTCCACCTCCACAGTACATCTTGTCACTAGTCCAGTGATAACTCCCAAGGCAGCTAGCCATGGAGCCAAAGCCACAGTTGCAACAACTCCAGCTGTACCCCACGTAACAGGGATCGAAACAAGCATCTTACCTCTGTCGTCCTTTACGACAACTCGTTTCACTCTTGCATCTTGTATTATTTCCTTAACTTTACTAACTAGTCCATCAGCTGTTACACCACTGTAGATATCTTTGCGAAATCCAATTTGGACTCCGCAATTTTGGCAGAATCTGGAATCTGCAGAAAGCTCCGCATTACATTCATTGCATCTATTAGTCATTCTAAAAGAATCTTTACACTATTATGATTTATGTGTCAGAGTAGCATTGCTAAACACAATACCAGTTCCTTATTACGTATGTCCTCTCTGAATACCGTAGCGATACAATTGCGACAATCAGAGTAAAGTAATAAGATAATAATCAAAAGTGCAATGAAAGTATATAACTCCCTTTCCAGGTAGACTTTTGCCTATCTTCGTTCCATCATTATAATCTGCTTTTCTATTGATTTCATAGTTACATCCTCATTATATTGAATTTTTATTGGAAGAAATACATTAGCTTCTTTTACTCCATTTAAGGATTGAATTTGCGATCTAATCGACTCTATTTTGAACACGTCTTCAGTTGCCAGATTTAATCCTATTGCCTCTTTCTGTTGATCATAAGTCATTAAGGATAAGATAATGTGATTATGTAATTGACTAAATATTTTCTCTAGTATGTCATTATACATCGCCCTCTCAACCTTGACAGATAAGAAGAATAAGATCTGCCCTTTCATTGCATTAGGGTTGGGAAGCATTGTAAATTCTAGCATATGATTACGTTCATGCATTTTCTCAAGTCGTCTACGTACGGTTTTAGGTGAAGTTGAGATTGCTCTTCCTATTTCAGATATCTCCATTCTTGGATTGTAGACAAGTTGTTTTATTATATGGTAATCAGTAACTGTAAGCTTTTCAGACATTTTCTGATAATTACAATTCTGAATAGTCATAGCAAGAATAGCAGGCTGCAGCGATTTTAATAGCAGTTCAATCTTCTCCTCAGAGCCTTCTTTTACCATCATGATAAAACCTTCAACGCCGCCCATTACACCAAACTGGTAGTGTATGTCACCGACCAAACCGATCCTTTCCATTAGCTCTTGATTGAGCAGATCCTTTCTAACAACGAAATTGCATATCGTTTTATATCCAAGGATTGAAGGATTTATCAGCACAATGAATCTTTCTATAACCTTTTCCGAAATCATCTTGTCGACTCGTGACTTTACACTCTTGGTAGTCATCCCAACTGTACGAGCTACATTTCTGTAGGATAATCTTCCATTTCTAGCCAGTAAATTAAGAATCTTAAGGTCATTATTATCCAGAATGAGTGTTTGCAAGTATGGAGTCTGATTAATGATTACAATTGCTAGTTATAAGTTATTATTGTATTACTTCAATCTCAGAATCAACTTCTAGGAAATGAGATAACATCATAATTTGTTTTCCTCTTTATTAGGTATCTCTTCTATATAGCAATGAGGCTTCTAGCACTTACGTTCTAGTAGCAAATGACCCTTAGTAGTGTCTAGTTTGTTTAGTGAAGGGTAACATAATTATAAAATGGGATCCTGATCTGTGCAGTATGTATGGCTATCCTATCACCATAAATAAATTGTTTATATGCAATTTGATAATATAATGACAAAACCTAATTTAGTATCCAACGAACAGAAGACAAACAATAAGAAAGTACTGTTAGTATTTCCTAAATCGAAAGGAATTGACGTATATCTACCAAAAGACCTGTCAAAATATAGTGGCAGTGATTTCTTCCAGTTATTCTGCACTACCACTGACATACATGAGGTTAAAGGTTGGTTTGAGGACTTCACTACAGACTCAATCGAACTATGAATCGATAGTTTAATTCAGACGGAACACGAAACAAAATTGATTGTTGGCAGCAAGGAAGAAGGTAGATTAAGAGTCGTCATGAGGCCAAAGACAAACCGTCACGACAGCAATCTTGACCAGCTTGATGACAAACTGCATAGTATGAGTAGACCATTTGCTGAGGAGGCATAAACATTATAGATGGCAAAGTTGTTCATGAGACAAGTATCAGCAGCTGGAGCCATCCATATGATCGCAGTGATAGTGCTATGTACTGTTACTAATATCTCTATCCCGTCTTCAGCTCAAAACGCTGATACAGCCCAAATATCTATTGTACCAGGAGCGTCTAGTTTAACAGACACTGCATATCAACCAAATCCTTCTAATATTGGAGTTGGAGATTCTATCATGTGGACTAACGATGATTCTTCCTCTCATACTGTAACTGCAATGGATCAACAGTTGACGAATAGCGGTGAATCGAATAATGATTCTGATTCAGGAATAGTTGAAAGAATAATCGACGAAATTGTCATCAATATTGTTGTCAATGTCAGAAATATTCTTGGAGATGATGTAGAAAATAACACCATAGCACAATCAACAACTTCAATGCCCTCATCATCTAGCTTTGATTCAGAGATAATGCTGCAAGGAGAAACATTTATGCATACTTTTGACAACCCAGGAACTTTTGAGTATTATTGTACAGTTCATCCTGCAATGGTAGCCAAAGTAGTTGTTTCACAATAATAAATACCCATCTGCACACCTGCACATCTACAGATAATATCTATGAGTGTCTCCAGTTCTACCTCCCGAGGTTACACATTAGTATGTCTATTGTTGTGTTGTAATTGAGAATCTGAAGAGGAGATTGTCTTCTTTATTATATATGAAAGTGCAATTGATACTAATGATAGTAGAGCTGCAGTAAAAAATATCTGATCGTATGATAGCGAAGATGGATAGAATTCATTGGCATCTTTAACAAATATTCTATTTGCCTGCATATATGTGCCTGCGATAACTGGTCCTAGAGCGGCTCCCATCAGGTTAAAAAGTGCTGTCATTCCAATGGATATTCCAATGAGGTGTCTAGGTGAAAAGGTTAGAACAATATTAAGGCCGCCAACTTGTGCTAACGAAAGTCCAGTAGCAATTATACTCAGAGATGTAGCTAGCAAAAGGTCGGTATAATGTAATGCAAGTAATAGAAAAAATCCTATAGTTGTAATTGCAGTTCCAGCTATTGTAGGCTTTATATTTCCTGATTTAGATATAATAAAGCCTGAAATAGGAGCAAAAATTAGAGATACGATCGTAAAGGAAAGCTGAACATTTGCAGTGGTTATCGCGTCACCATCCAACCCCACAGGATCTGGACTCCTTACTAAAACAGGTATAGTTTGATATATCATAAACATCGAAAGAAAACTAATCAGTAGAAGAATGTTAGCAGAGAGGATGATTCTATTACCTATCAAATTAAAGTCAATCAGTGGTGATTTTGATTTCCGTTCAGTAGATATGAAAAATAATAATGAGATAGATCCTGTAATGAGTAAGACGATAATTTTTATTATAGACATGTCATTAATACCATTATTAATTTCGTTTGTACCCAAATCGGAGAGTATAATAAGGAACGATCCTATTGTAATTGAAAGAGTTAATGCACCTCTTATATCAAGTGATTTTAAAGCATTAAGATCATAGCCATTCATCTCCTTGACATTGATATTATCATCTTGATGTGGGTCAATGCTACTATCCGCTATTAAGAGACTTTCTGGATATCGGCTATCATAAATAAATTTCCTAATAATATGCCAGAGCATGATAGCAAATGGTACAACTAATAAGAATGTGAAGTGCCATCCAAGATTTTGAATGATATTTGCTCCAGCCGCTAGGCCTACTACTGACCCAGCAGCGAACATTGAACTAAATATACCTACACCTATTGCAAGTTTATCACGAGGAAATTGATCCCTTATCATGCCAAAGGCGAGGGGAAGCATAGAAATACCAACACCTTGGATTGCTCTACTAAATATTAGAGACGTTATATCGGTAGATAAGCCCCCTAAGGATGTCCCGATTATATAGACTAACATTACCGCCACGATTATTTTCTTTCTTCCATATATATCAGATAACTTTCCCCCTATTGGAGTCATAACTGCTCCCGCTATAAGATAAGAAGTAAGAATCCATGATGCAGAGCTATAGGAAATGTTAAATTCTTTGATGATGTCTGGAATAGCCGGTATCAGCATGGTCTGGCTGTACATAATAATTAGAAGAGTTGAACCCAAGATACCTAGGCTTACCCAGGCAGATTGAGAGTGGGCCTTGCCGTAAGGAAGAGGTTGTTTAGTAGGAGATTCATCACTTTTCCCATTTTTTCCGGTTTTTTTACCTTCAGTCATAGTATTAGAATAGACATAGATGTAGATTGCTGCTAATTGACTGGATCCATCCACGTTGTCCCAATAGAAAAGGAGTAAAGCATCTTAAATTAATACAAAAGAATCTAGAGTTAAGCCAGAGTAATAGATAGTGATTAAAAATATAATATTCGACAGAAAAGATTAACAATAGGATTGAACTCTTGACTTTTTCTTGAATGAGATCATTTGGACTTAGAATTCTACTTCAATTGTCATCATCGTACTTCCTTCCATAATCTGAAGAAAGTCTCATACTCAGAAGCTGCAAGTCTAACCAACCCTAATTGCATCATAAACTTAGATCATCACGCATCGCTCTATGTTCTATTATTTTTTGATCAATGCCTATCATATGATGTATGCAGCTTCATTAGAGATTTTATTTCCTATTGGAGGAACGGGAAAAAAATTACCTTTGTGTGCACCTTTTACATCCACAACAAATACTACCTTATTGTCTTGAAAAATAATTTCCTCTTCTTCGTAATAAAGATTAGGAAAAGCGCTATGCAATTTCTTGAAATTATCTATGTATCCTTCTGGTCTTTTGAGTTGAGATTTATGTGGATTCTTATGTGATTGTGATTCTTTATGAATATATTTAGAACTCATGAATTCATCAATATTGTTTACATTTCCTGCTTTAAACATCTCAATAGCATGTCTAACTGTCTTTATATTCTCTTGAGATGACATATCTTGCCTTTAAGAGATTCTGATATATAACAATTGAATGGAATGTGACTTTAACAGGATCCTTCATTTTCTAAAAACCTTACAGAATCTGAAAAATAAAGAAACTTCTATCGATTACTTATCACTCTAGTACCAAGGAACTCTATATGGTGTCTAGTTTGTTTAGTAAAGGGTAACATAACGACGTTAAGATACCTGAGCTGTGCTGTATGTATAGTCGTACTAACACCATGAATAAATTGTTTATATACGATTTAGAAGTACGATGACAAAACCTAATTCAATGTTCAAGCTGTTGTTTGGCACAACAATGGCAGTATGTATGATAGCAATTACATTGTCTATCAACCAAAATATACCACAAGCCTTGGCTCAGAATGACACTCTTGATGACACAGTAGTACAGAGAACTAGTTCAGTTGAGGAAAATAAAGCATTAGTCAAATCAGCTATAGGAGAAGTATTTAATCAACGTAATATATCAGCGGCTGATAAGTACATAGCAGAAGATTTAATTAATAACAATCCACTCGCAGGACATGGACGAGAACCACTTAAACAATACTTTGACAATGTTTACTTTACAGCATTTCCAGATTCTCAGACAACAATAGAACAGTTACTTGGTGAGAATGATAAAGTTTTAGTATTTCTTAAGTGGACAGGTACACACGAAGGAGAATTCTTCGGTAAACAACCTACTAACGAAGAAGTCAGTATGAGAACAGCCCATATTTTCAGGATCGAAGACGGCATGATTGCAGAACAATGGGAGATAGCCGATCAGTTGGACCTGCTAAGAGAGACAGGAGTTATCGTCTTCAATTAGGGGAGGATGAATGGTTCGATGACAAACATTAGCAGCATCATAAATTTATCCTCCTCATTTTTAGAAAATAGGGTTCTATACGGAGAAGGTACGATAAACCAAAAGACAAAAGATCTGATAACAATTGCAGCGAAGGGAGGCGAATTGATATAGATGTTAAAGATGATAATTGGCTTGTTTCTTACTTTAATAATTGTAGCTGGAACGGTTATGAGTATAGCAATAATATATAGCTCAGATGGACGAGAATCTGAGAGACAGCAGCAACAATCTTTAGAACAACAAAAAGATGTTAATGTCCTAGATGTTAATAGTGGTGTACTCATAGTTTCGCAGGATCGAGCATACAATGGTACCAATCCCGATATTAACTTTAAAGCGAATATTCCACAAGAACTTGTATTATTAAATAAGGATTCTACTCCACATGACATTAATGTAGAGAGCTTAAACATTGACTCAGGGATTCTTAACAAGGATGAAGAATTCAAGACGACAATCACGGCGGAACCGGGGGTCTATGAATACTATTGTTCGCTTCATCCGCAAGATATGAAAGGTAAAATTATCGTGCAGTAGCAGGAATATGATATTGGGATTAGCGATGACAGGATATTCTGTATAATATCAAATATCCCATATCAGATATCTTGACAGAAGACGGAGGGCTAAAGAAGAATTTTCCACACAAACTCCAGGAAATTCAATATTCTTTGAATACTTTAAATACATAAATCAGAGTAAGTGATATGGCAGAACGACGAATAATAAATCCGTGGAATTGGCAGGATAGATATGGGTTCGTGCAGGCAAATGAAATCGGCAACATCAATAAAATTCTTATCTGTTCCGGGCAGACGGCCATTGACGCTGAAGGGAAAGCTGCGTATCCAGACAATATTGGTGATCAGCTGAAAATGGCACTTGACAACTTAGAAGAAGTGCTTCGAAAAGCGGACTTTTCGCTGTCCGATATAGTTCGCATGACCATCTATACAACAGACATGAACAAACTCATCTCAGCATACGAACCAACAGTTATTAGACTTTCACATGCAAAGTGCCGTCCCGCAATGACGATTCTCGAAGTAAGCAGATTAGCCTTTTCCGAGTTAATGGTGGAAATAAAAGCAACTGCCATACAGTAGTAGTCACTAATATTATATCAGTTAGGTAGTTTTGTATAGTAAACATGATCTTTCCAAGTTAGATAAGGCAAGTGTAGGTAGTTTTCATGCGTTTGCCATAAAAAAGTGGAACTGTCGGTTAGCGAACCTGGTCGTGAGTAAATTGAGAGTAGTATACATTACAATTTTATAGACTCAAAGAATTCTCAGGATAGTGGGGAGTATAATAGTCATAATAATAGCCGACAGGAACGTGCATAGTCTCAACTATATTCTAAAGTTATTACTATCTTCTAACAAAATGTCATTCCTAGAGTAATCCACATCTACAGCTATTATGATTGGAACATATTCCGAATCTCTTGCCTTTTTCAATATTGTTTGAAATTCTTGAGTATTCCTAACCTTATATCCTACCGCTCCGAAGCTTTCGGCAAGTTTAACAAAATCTGGATTTGTAAATCTTGTAAATACAGATCTTCCAAACTCCATGGATTGCTTTAGCGATATCATACCAAAATCACAATCACACCAAATAACAACAATTATGGGTAATTTTAAACGAACAGCTGTTTCTATTTCCTGTATATTCATCAAAAAACCGCCATCTCCACACATCGCAACAACTTTTTGTTTTGGTTTTACAAGTTGCGCGGCAATAGCACCAGGAAGTGCAAATCCCATCGAACAAAAACCATTTGTGATAAGACATGTATTCGGAAAATAGGTATTGTACACCTTTGCTATCCACAACTTATGGGCTCCTACATCGGATATGACTATATCGTTTTGATCCAGAGTATTTCTTACATCAACTACTAATTTTTCAGGCTTTATTGGATATGCAGTATCTTTACTAAATCGCTCAATCCTCCATATTACTTCTTTTTTTATTTTCTGGAAGAGATCTGGAATCATTTTTCTATGTCTAAATCCTTCTAAGCCAGGATTCTTCTGCATTTTCTCTTCTCCTTCTAACTCATCTAATATGGCGTCAATCGTGTACTCAATGTCTGCTGCGATTTCGATGGTAGGGGGATAGTACGTGTCGACTTCTGCAGGAGTAAAATCAATATGAATGATATTCTTTTTCAAATTACGATTCCAATTTTTGGGACTATATTCTACAAGATCATATCCTATTGCTATTACTAAATCTGCTTTTTTTATTGCTGTCAAAGCATAATCTGCTTCTTTGATTCCAATAGTTTGTAAATGCCTTTCTGATTTATCAGATATTACGCCCTTCGCCATGAATGTATTTACCGAGCATATCCCTGTTCTTTCTACAAATTTTCGTAAAGCGATGCTACCATTTTTTCTTATACATCCATTTCCAATTAGAATTATAGGTAGTCTCGACTCTGAAATCATCTTGACTGCTTTTCCTATCAGATCTTTGTTGGGTCTTGGTCTTAATGCCTCTTCGGCTTTTAGTGGTTTGATTTTAGATTCCATCTTGGCTATGTCTTGTGGTAATTCAAGGTGGACTGCTCCACCTTTTTCTTCTATGGCTATCTTGAATGCTCTTCTAATGATTTCAGGAATACTGTCTGCATTCCGCATAGACCATCTCCACTTTGTTATCGGCTTGAACATGGTTATAGGATCCATGTTCTGATGTGATTCTTTATGCAGTTGATCCGTATTTGTTTGTCCAGTGATTGCTAATAAGGGAGACCTGTCCATATTTGCATTTGCTACCCCTGTAGTCAAGTTAGTAGCCCCTGGTCCCAAAGTGGAAAGACATAGACCGACTTTTTGAGTTAATCGACCGTAAACATCGGCCATAAAGGCTGCACCTTGTTCATGCCTTGTCAAGACAAATCTAATCTTGGGCGAATTTGCTATAGAGATCATTAAGTCATTTGTTTCTTCACCAGGCAGACCAAAAATATACTCTACACCCTCTGCCTCCAAACACTTAATAAAAAGATCTGATGCTTTCATCCCACTCTAATCCCTCCTAAGAATTATTTATGGATACTCTTGGCATTTATCCAGAAGAACAATTCAAATTACATCTATCTATTAAACCGAAGGCCATGAAGGCAACTCAGATGAGGAGTTGTCTAGACGAAAAAGACACCTTATCTAGACCCCTCTAACAAACAAGGCAGTCGTCCCAATTTGTTAAATATTACTTATCTGAAATACATAAATGGCTGAAAATAAGAAAAACCAGTCTAACCATTCTTGTGATATTCTAATTATAGGTGGTGGCTCCGCCGGTCTTCGAGCTGCAATAGAAGCGCATGATGCAGGTGCTCACGTTCTTATAATTAGTAAAAGCAGAAAGGGAGATCCTCATACAGTACTTGCAAGAGGAGGTATAAACGCAGCTCTCGGTACAATGGATCCAGAGGATAACTGGATGATACATGCAGCTGACACCCTAAGAGAAGGAGAATTTCTTGCAGATTACGAAAGAGTTGAGATACTTTGCAAGAGTGCACCTGGTGCTGTGAATGAATTAGTAAAATGGGGTGCCAGATTTCATAGAGAGAAAGATGGGAGATTAACACAGCGCTTCTTTGGCGCCCATACATACCGAAGGACTGTATTTTACGAAGATTGGATCGGAAAAGAAATAATTCGTGTTCTGATGGACCAAGTTAGTCAGCGGAAAATCGAGATTATAGACAATATTAACATCACAAAATTATTAAAATCAGATGATATAAATCGAGAGGGACTAGTAGGAGAAGAAACAGAATGGAATCAAGTCAGAGGAGCACTTGGTATAAATATCGAAAAAAAAGAAATTATGGTATTTGAATGCAAAGCTCTAATACTTGCTACTGGTGGATATACTAGAGTCTATTCAGTCAGTAGTTCTAGAATTTTTGAAAATTATGGAGAAGGTGTGGCTCTGGCATATGAAGCAGGTGCAGATTTAATAGATATGGAGATGGTCCAGTTTCATCCTACCGGAATGGTTTGGCCAGAGAATGCGTTGGGTACTCTAGCTACTGAAGCAATTCGCGGTGAAGGGGGCATATTATTAAATTCAGAAGGTGAGAGGTTCATGAAAAATTACTATCCAGAAAGAATGGAGTTAGGTCCACGAGATGTAGTGGCGCGTGCAAATTATAATGAAATAATCAATGGCAGAGGCACAGAACATGGTGGAGTTTGGCTAGACGTAACACATCTATCAAAGGAAAAAATTTTAGACAGACTCCCCACCATGTATGAACAGTTTAAAAAGATTAATGGAATCGACATATCCAAAGAGAAAATGGAGGTTGGGCCTACTGCACATTATTCGATGGGCGGGTTAGTAGTAGATATAAAGTGTAGAACTAAAATTGGCGGTTTATTTGCTGTTGGAGAAGTAATAAGTCAGATTCATGGTGCTAATCGCTTAGGTGGAAATAGCTTACTGGACACAATAGTTTTCGGCAAAATTGCTGGTAGTGAAGCAGCTAGGTTAGCCAAGGAAGTACAAGAAAAAAGGAAAACTGGAGCACCATCTACTTTACTATTGAATGTTAATGATCAAAAGAAATCTGAAGATGGAATTTTTGTAGTTAAGGAACCAGATAAGTTTCGTGATGAAATACAAGAATTAATGAAACAGAATGCAGGAATAATAAGAGACGAGACAAAGCTGAAAAATGGATTGAAAAGAATTTTGGAATTGAAGAAGGAGTTTTATTTTAAAGGTAATATTTTGAAAGAATTCAAAATTGATGATGATGACGGTGAAAATGTTGTTTTAACTTGGGAAGTAAAGTCATCGCTAGTTGCTTGTGAGGCAATAATAAAAAGTGCCTTAATGCGACAA
>Ga0299914_10001621_pt1 | contig 15087 bp, 17 predicted proteins | sample RVTome_10_FD_201361 | JGI IMG/M metagenome (GOLD analysis project Ga0299914, IMG submission 201361) | Soil microbial communities from uranium-contaminated site in the Upper Colorado River Basin, Wyoming, United States - RVT153D57 (version 2) ...
CGAGTCGTGCTCCGCACCGCTGCCCGGGGCTCAGAGCCGCGCACGACCGGGGTCGAGGCGGGCCGAGCGTTGCTCGACGAGCACGGCGGACGTGGTCTCGTGGAGGCGCTGTGACGGTCTATCTCGTCGGTGCCGGTCCCGGTGACCCGGGGCTCATCACGGTGCGCGGTGCGGAGGTCTTGGCTCGCGCCGACTGCATCGTCTACGACCGGCTCGCGTCTCGATCGCTGCTCGACCTCGCGCCCGGCGATGCCGAGTTGATCTCCGCCGGGAAGGCACCCGGCGCGGTCGAGCGGAGCCAGAACGAGATCAACGCCCTGCTCGTCGAGCACGGTCGACTTGGCGAGACGGTCGTCCGCCTGAAGGGCGGCGACCCGTTCGTGTTCGGCCGTGGGGGCGAAGAGGCGGAAGCGCTCGCCGCAGCCGGGGTCGCGTTCGAGGTCGTGCCCGGCATCACGAGCGCGATCGGCGCACCCACCTACGCCGGAATCCCGGTGACCCACCGCGGGGTGTCGACGCACTTCACCGTGGTCACCGGCCACGAGGATCCGTCGAAGGCAGGGAGCGACGTCGACTGGGCCGCGCTCGCCCGCGCCGGCGGCACGCTCGTGATCCTCATGGGTGCGCAACGCATCGCGGAGATCGCCTCACAGCTCCGTGCCGGTGGTCTCCGAGACGACACTCCGGTTGCCGCCGTCCGCAACGGCACCCGACCCGACGAGGAGACGCTGCGCACGACGCTCGGCGCGCTGGACGACGCCACGATCACCGCGCCGTCGGCCATCGTCGTCGGCGACGTCGCCGCACTCGACCTCGGCTGGTTCGAGCGCCGGCCTCTCTTCGGCCGCAGCATCGTCGTCACGCGCGCACGGGAGCAGGCGAGCGACCTCCGGAGGCGACTCCTCGAGCTGGGCGCGGACGTCGTCGAGCTCCCCACGATCGCCGTCGAGGCCCGCGGCGATGTCACCGTTCCCGCCCTGGAGGACTTCGGGTGGGTCGTGTTCACCTCCTCGAACGGCGTCCGGGCGTTCTTCGCCGCGCTCCGTGATGCGGGACGCGATGCACGCGCGCTCGCCCGCTCGCGGGTCGCCGCCATCGGTCCCGGGACTGCCGACGCACTCGATGTGCACGGCATCGGCGCCGACGTGGTCCCGGCGCGCTTCGTCGCGGAATCGCTCGTCGACGCGTTTCCCGAACCGGTGGTCCCCGACGAACGGGTCCTCGTCGCGCAGGCCGAGCACGCCCGCGACGTGCTGCGCGACGGCCTGATCACCCGGGGCTACGACGTGTCTGTCCTGCCCGTGTACCGCACAGTCGTTGCCGAACCCGACCCCGCTCACCTCGCACAGGTGCGCGCCGGTGAGGTCGACGCGATCACGTTCACGTCGTCGTCCACGGTCGCGAACTTCCTCGACGTGCTCGGTGCCGTCCCCGAACCACAACCGCGTGTCATATCGATCGGCCCGATCACGTCGGCGACGCTGCGCGACCGTGGCGTGCGCGTCGACGGCGAGGCCGCCGAGTCGACGATCGAAGGGCTGGTGGCCTCCGTGCTCGAGTGCTTCGCCGATTGAGCGCGCCCTCCACCGCTGTACCCTGACAGGTGTGGGATTCCCCGACGATCGACCCCGCCGGCTCCGCCGCACCGCCGCCCTGCGACGTCTGACGGCCGAAACCCGGCTGTCGGTCGACGACCTGGTCGCGCCGCTCTTCGTGAAGGAGAGCATCGACGCGCCAGAGTCGGTCCCGTCGATGCCGGGCGTCGTCCAACACACGCTCGAAAGCATTCGCAAGGAGGCGCGAGCGCTCGCCGACCTCGACGTGCCGGCGCTGATCCTCTTCGGTGTCCCCGCCACCAAGGACGCCACCGGCAGCGGCGCCGACCACCCCGGTGGCGTCGTCCAGCAGGCGCTGGGCGCGGTCCGCGATGAGGTCGGCGACTCGATGGTCCTCATCACCGACACGTGCCTCGACGAGTACACGGACCACGGGCACTGCGGCGTGATCACGCCGGACGGCGAGGTCGACAACGACGCCACGCTGGAGCGCTACGCGAGCATCGCCGTCGCGCAGGCCGACGCCGGCGCCGACGTCATCGCACCGAGCGGGATGATGGACGGCCAGGTCGGCATCATCCGCGCCGCGCTCGACGACGCCGGCCACATCGACACCGCGGTGCTCGCGTATTCGGCGAAGTACGCGTCAGCGCTCTACGGGCCGTTTCGTGACGCGGCGGAGTGCGCACCGAGTTTCGGCGACCGCAAGAGCTACCAGATGGACCCGCCGAATGGACGCGAAGCCGTCACGGAGACGGCGCTCGACGCCGTCGAGGGCGCCGACATGGTCATGGTGAAGCCGGCGCTCGCGTATCTGGACGTGGTCGCCAGCGTCCGCGACTCGTTCGATCTCCCCCTCGGCGCTTTCCACGTCAGCGGCGAGTACTCGATGCTCAAGGCCGCGGCCGCCAACGGATGGATCGACGGCGACGCGGTCGCGCTCGAGCACCTGCTGGCGATCAAGCGTGCGGGCGCCGACTTCGTGCTCACGTACCTCGCCCGTGAGGTCGCCGAGCGTCTGCACGGGTGAAACGGGGGAACTCGTGGAGGATGAGGCGCTGATGCGCTCCGTGCTTCAAACAGGCTTCGCCACTCGAACGCCCGGCTGGGCGTTCGAGTGCCTGCAGAACTGCGCGCGGAGCACACCAGCGCCTCACCCATGTGCCCGAGCGCGATGACCCCACTCCACCGAGAGTTGGTCGCCCCATGAGCTCGATCTTCGAGCGGGCGAAGGCGCGCATCCCGGGTGGCGTGAGTTCGCCGGTCCGGGCGTTCGGAGCGGTCGGCGGCGAGCCGTTCTTCGTGCGCCGTGCCGACGGCGCGTACCTCGAGACCGAGGACGGGCGCCGTCTCTGTGACTACGTGCAGTCGTGGGGCGCCTCGATCCTCGGTCACGCGCATCCCAAGGTCGTCGAGGCGGTTGAGAAAGCCGCGAAGGACGGCACGTCGTTCGGGGCGCCTACCGTCCGGGAGGTCGAGCTCGCGGAGGCGATCTGCGAGCGGGTCGGCTCGGTCGAACAGGTCCGGCTCGTGTCATCGGGCACCGAGGCGGCGATGACCGCGGTCCGCCTTGCTCGCGGCGCGACGGGGCGCGACAAGATCGTGAAGTTCGGCGGTTGCTACCACGGTCACGTGGACGCGCTGCTCGTCGCGGCCGGCAGCGGCATGGCCACGCTCGGCCTTCCCGGCTCGGCAGGTGTCACCGAACGTGCCGTGTCGGACACGATCGTCCTCCCGTACAACGACCACAGTGGGGTGGACGACGCGTTCGACCGGTTCGGTGCGGAGATCGCTGCGGTGGTCGTCGAGCCCGTCGCGGCCAACATGGGCTTGGTCGCCCCCGTGCCCGGCTTTCTCGAGGGGCTCCGGCGAAACTGCGATCGGCACGGCAGCGTGCTCGTGCTCGACGAGGTGATCACCGGGTTCCGCCTCGGCCTCGGCGGCGCGCAGGACAGGTACGCCATCACACCCGACCTGAGCATCTTCGGGAAGGTCATCGGCGGCGGTCTCCCACTCGCAGCCGTGGGTGGTGGCGCCGGGGTCATGGGGCACCTCGCACCGCTCGGTGACGTCTACCAAGCAGGCACCCTCTCGGGGAACCCGCTCGCAACGGCCGCAGGCCTGGCCGTGCTCGGCGAGCTGGATGCGGGCTCCTACGAGCGCCTGGAGAAGACCGCCACGCGTCTCGCCGACGGCTTGCGCTCGGCGCGGCCCGACGCTCAGGTGATCCAGATCGGCTCGCTCGTGGGCGTCTTCTTCGCGGACGAACCGATCACGGACGACGCGGGGGCACGGGCCGCGGATCACCATGCGTACGCGCGGTTCTTCCACACGATGCTGGAACGTGACGTCTACTTCGCCCCGAGCGGGTACGAGGCGGTCTTCCCGAGCCTCGCCCACATCGACGACGACATCGATCGCACCGTGGACGCCGCGGCGGCCTAGACGACCGCGCCGGTGCGTGTCACCTACACGTCACGCGACTCGCGTTCACGCCTCGTACGGACGCGGTCCATGTAGAACAGCGATGCCGTGATCGCCACGACGAGGATGGTGAACGCGATGAACGCGAGGCCACCTTGCTGCTCACCGCTGGCGTCGATGATCTGCTGGGCGATCACTGCCATCGCGTACTCCTACGTGTTTGCCGGTGTAGGCGTGGCCGCTGCCGCGACACGCTGCCGATCCCGTTCGTACCAGTGGAGGCTGAGGAGCCCGAGACCGAAGAGGATCCACGAGCTCACCATGGCGACGATCGGGGGGAGCCGGAGTGACCCGAGGTTGCGCTCCATGACGATGACACCGGACTCGCCATCGGACGCGCACTCAGGATCGGGAGGCGGCAGGCCTGGGAGCACGTCGACGGCACGGTTCTCGCAGAACTGCGCGACCGCGAACCTCGGCGTGTGCGTGAACTCGAGCCGCAGCGGGTTGGGGTCGCTGCCGCCCTGGAGCCAGGTGTTCGTCACCTGATAGTCCGTGACTGCTGCAAACAGCGCGTACTCGTTCGCGTCGGGCGGCAGCTCCTCGGTGCCCTCGGCCGTCGCGGTCACGAGGTTCTCGTCGACCTCGCCCTTGACGTCGGCGGCCTCGACGGCGTCGGCCTCGTGACCGTCGGCTTCGATGTTGCGGACGTCCGAAGGCGCTGCCTCGAGCGAGTCGTACACGCCGACGACCTCCCACCCGGGCAGGCTGCCCTTGACGGTGTTGAGCGGGAACGAGGTCGTCGACCACAGCAGCGTGAGGACCACCATGAACCCCGCGAGCCCGGTGAACGCGACGAGGAAGCCGAGTCGCGCGCCCATGTTGGTCGCGAGCAACAGGTAGATCGACCCGAAGAACAGGGCGACCGCACAGAGCGCGACGAGGATGCCCTGGATCGTGGGATACCAGAGCGAGCGCTCCGTAACTTCGGAGGCGAGCGTCAAGGTCACGTCCATGATTCGGCTAGAGCCCCCGTTCGTACTCGACGATGGACTCGATCTGCTCCTGGGTCAGCATGCTGTCGTAGTGCGGCATCCGACCCGACGCGATGCCCCGCACCCCGTACGCCTTGTCGCGCTCGGCGCCTTGTGCCACGAAGTCGTATTGCAGGCTCGGTCCCGTCATCCCGGGGAACTGGCGGAGCTCGGCACCACCGGTGAGGTTGGGACCATACGCGCCGCCACCCTGTGGCCCCGGGGCCATCCATGGGAAGAGCGGAGCCGTCGTAGGATCGAAGATCGACCAGTTCTTCGTGTGGCAGCGCGCGCAGTTGATCTGGAACAGGATCTCCCCGTCGCCCGCGGCCGTGACGTCGGCGAGCCAAGCTTCGGCCCATTCGAGGTTGGCGTCCGCGACCGTGACGCTGCGCTGCAAGGCCTCGTCGTCGGGCGACTCGGCGAGCGCGGCTTGCGCGCTCTCGAGCGCGGATCGCGTCGACTCGACCGCGTCCTCTGCGTTCGCTCGGTACCCGTCGAGCGCATCCTGACCCTCACGTTTCGCGTCCTCGGAGGAGATCTGCTTGCTCTCGATGAACGCGATCAGGTCCGTGATGCCTTGTTCGTTCAGCACCCCTTCGTCGCTCTCGAGGCCCCAAGGAGGCATCGGAGTGCCCGGTCGCCCGAAGATGATGATCTCGCGGACCTGCTCCTCGGAGTACTTCAGCAGCGCGGTGTCGAGCGCCGGCGCTTGCCACGTCACGGGCTGGGGGAGGCACTCGGGACGATCGGCCGATGGCTCGGCGAGCGGGTCGCAGGTCGCGTCCTCTGAAGTGAGCACGAAGGGTGCGGATCCGCCCTTGAGGTCGGCTCCGTGGCAGTCCGCGCAGAGCAGCGAGAGCGTCGCGTCGTACTCGGGCATCGACGCGTTCGCGTAGTAAGTCGCGCCGCGCTCGACCGCACGTTCCTCGAAGCCCTCCTCGGCTGACGATTGCCTCGACGGTTCGAAGAGGAAGTAGACGGGAAGCGACACGGCGATCACCGCGACGAAGAGCAGTGACCAGCCGAGGGATCGCTCGAGGCGCCGGCTCTCGAGCTCCTCGTCGTCGAGGAACTCGGTCTGGTTCTGTGGGCTGGGAACCGCAGGGTTGCGACGCAGGCTGATGACGCGTGCGACGATGATGACGACGATGGCGATGACCGCGGCGACGTTGATCGCAATCAGAATCTGGCGGAAGCTCACGATCAGCCTCCGCTCCGCGTGCGATCAGACACAGGGCGACCCCTCCGCGCTCTGTCCAGTCGTGTTGGTGCCCTTGGGCGGCCCCTGCCAGATGACGCCCGTGTCGACGACGAGGTTGTCGCCCTCGACCGCGAGGCCGAATCGGTCGAGCCCGCGAGGGGCAGGACCGTCCTTCCACTCACCGACGCGGTTGTACTTCGAGCCGTGGCACGGGCACTCGAACCACTGGGAGGTCTGGCACCACGGGACGCGACAACCCAGGTGCACGCATCGCTGGAAGAGCGCGACGTACCCCGCCTCCATACCTTCGAACACCGTCGGCTGATCGCCGTAGACCTCCTCGGCGTCGCCGAGATCCTCGGATGGATACGGGACCACGTACGTCCTGGCTGCGGCGTTGTAGAACGGCTGGCGCTTCCCGAAGGCCTCGGACGCCTGGCTCAGGCTGCCGACCGTGATCGTGGCGCCGAAGCCGCCGGACCCCGATGGCCAGAGGAACCCGAGGGACGCGACGCCGAACGCGCCCACGCTCACCCCGACGCCGGCGAGGATGCCGCGGTTGAAGAACTGCCGGCGTGTGATCCCGAGCTCTTCCTCGTCGACCGGCTCGCGCTTGGTGAGCTGGGCGGCGGACTTCTCGGCGACCGCTCCGCCAATCGACTCGCGAGCTTCCGCGGCACGCTCGCGAGCGCTCTCGTCGTCCGCACGAGCGAGCCCGGTCCCGGGCTTCGAAGAGCGTCGCGCGGATTCGTCGCGAGCGACCGTCTCGCGGCTCAGCCGACCCGTCGCCACTCGTCGACGTCCGGTCGCGAGGATCACGACGGCTGCCAGCCCGAGGAGCACGATGATGGCGACGATGAGGATGGACACAGTTGCGTGCTCCTACAGCTCGAAGTAGATGCCGTCGTTCCAAGGGAACGTGAAGTTGAAGCCCGGTCCCCGGAAGAACGAGCCGATGATGACGAGCACCGCCCACATCATGAGGAACAACGTGAAGGTCGCGATCGCGAACTTTCGGTCTTCGGGCTTGGTCGAGGGGTTGTTGTCGACGTAGGGGGCGACGATGAGCAGGGCAAGACCGATCCCGGGGATCGTCACGCCCGCGACCATGGGATGGAACATCGTGAGCAGTTCTTGGAGCCCGAGGAAGTACCACGGCGCCTTCGACGGGTTCGGTGTGCGATTCGTGTCGGCGAGGGTCAGCAGCGGTGCACGCACGAGGGCAGAGAAGATCGTCACATAGGCCGTGACGATGAGCGTCGCCGCGAACTCGATGACGAGCAGGTGCGGCCACGTGTGCACCTTGTCGACCGCGTCGGCCCTGGTCTGCTGGATCGAACCCGCCTTGACGACGGTGAGCAGGCGCTGGGTGTGGCCACTCGGTCCGGTTCCCGACGGAGCGGTGATCGTCGGCGCGGTCGCGGTGGCCGTACCACCTCCCGCCGCCGGAGCCGCACCCTCGTCGCCGCCGGCGAGCGCGGCCTTGCGCCGTCGCGAGCGTTCGAGGAGGTGCGCCGGGATCTTCGACGCGCCGTCGTCGTCGGCAGCGCCGTCGCTCCCGGCGCCGCCATCGCCGCCGTCCGAGCCGCCGGTGCCTCCGCCGCCGGTGGGCGGGACGTCGGGCGGTGCTTCGCCGCCACTCCCGCCACCCTCGGCCGCAGGCGCGTCCTCGGCGTCGTCGTCGGGAACCGGGAGGCCCAGCGCCTTTCGGCGCTCGGCGCTTCGCTTGAGCAGGTGTTCGGGGATCTCGGCCATGTCGTCCTCCGACCTACAGGGGTCCGGAGACGCCGCCGTCCTTGCGGACTCGCCAGAAGTGGACGGCGAGGAACAAGACGGTCACGAACGGGAGCAGCAGCACGTGCAGCACGTACCAACGCAGCAGGGTGTCGCCGCCGATGTCCTGCGATCCGAGCAGGACGAACTTGACCTCGTCGCCGAACACAGGGGTGTATCCCATCATGTTCGTGCCGACGGTCACCGCCCAGAGCGCCAGCTGGTCCCACGGGAGGAGGTAGCCGGTGAACGAGAGCAGCAGCGTCAGCGTGAGCAGGATCACGCCGACGACCCAGTTGAACTCTCGCGGCGCCTTGTACGCACCGTGGTAGAAGACGCGGCTCATGTGCAGGAACACCGACAGCACCATCAGGTGCGCGGCCCAGCGATGCATGTTGCGAACGAGGGAGCCGAACGCGACTGCGGTCTCGAGCGTCTGGATGTCGGTCCACGCCTGCGCGGTGGTCGGCCGGTAGAAGAACATGAGGAAGATGCCGGTCACGGTGAGCAGGATGAACAGGAAGAAGGAGATGCCCCCCAGGCAGAGGGTGTAGCTGACCTTCACGGCGTGCCGCTTCACCTTCACCGGGTGCAGGTGGTACAGCACGTTGTTCATGATCACGTAGGAACGGTTGCGGGGACTGTCGGTGTAGCCACGCCGGTACACCGATCCCGGCCGGAAGATCGACGTCCACGCCTGGCTGCCGCGGACCTTCTCGTCGACGGTCGTGAGCGCTCCCTTCAGGCGGTTCCCGTTTCCGTTGCCGCTGCCGTTCGCCACGATGTCTCCTAGAACCGCACGCCGTAGCTGTAGCCGTGCCGGTTCGTGCGCGTGCTCGGATCGCCGATCGCGCCGGGGTCGGCGACCTTGCCGAGCACGATGACACCGGTCGGGCATCGATCGACGCAGAGCGCGCACCGCGTGCAGACGTCCTCGTCGACGATGAACGCCACGTGGTCGGCTGGGTCGTCACCCGGCTGATCGGTGTTGACGGAGTCCGCGATCGCCGAGACCGACACCATGTGGATGCACTTCCACGGGCAAATGTCGACGCATCCCTCGCAGAGGATGCACTCGGCCTGGTCGATGTGGAGGAACTGCTTCGGCTTGACAGCAGACGTGAGGTACGAGGGGTCGACCTCCGCGAGCTCGTAGTCCGTCACGAAGTCGGGCATCGGCGGGTTCGCGTCGTTCTTCGCCATGGCTACGCCTTGCTCCTGATGGGCCGGCCGAAGCGCGAGCGACCGACGACGGGCGCGTCCTCGCTCGTCTCGGTAGCGGAGGCGAGCTCGGCTCGTGTCGGTCGTTGCTGCCACTTCGCGAACAGGAAGATGTTGAGGCCGACGAAGACGACGTAGAGGCCGGCGGCGATGACGTCGCGGACTGCCTGGTAGTCGACCTTCACCGCGTAGGAGTCGACGAGAAGCTTGGAGGTGTCCCACTGGAGGTAGGAGTCGGAGAACGTGATCCACTCGTGCGGGATGATGGCGTACGCGAGGGTCATGAGCGCGAAGACGCCGACGGCGCCGCCCATCGCCTGCGCCCACGTCGTCGGATCGTCCGATCTCGGTTGGCGCATCAATGCGAACACCACACCCAGGCCCACGACGAAGACGAGCGTGAACCAGATCAGTCGACCGGCCGGATGGATCCATGGCATCCAGTCGGGCAGCAGGTTGGGCATCGAGCCGGCTGTCCTTCCCGTCAGGTCCCTCGGGCCCCATCGTGTCCCGTCGGGACACCTTTTCCTAACACGCTAGAGCCGGCACCGGCACATCGTGCGGCGCGCGCGAGATGTCCCGGTCCGGGTGCTCCGGCTCGTCGTCACTGTGCCACCCTAAGGAGGTGAACGACGGGCAGCCGGGAGCGAGCGAGGCGCAGCCGAGTCGAGCGAGCACGGAGTCCCGAGCGTCCGCGAGGCGGGTATCCCGCCGAGCAGCGAAGGCGACCATGGATACCGACGTGATGGTGATCGGCGCAGGCCCGGCGGGCGCCGCAGCGGCGTACTGGCTGGCCGAGAGCGGGCGAAGCGTGCTCGTCGTCGAGCGGAAGCGCTTTCCTCGCGAGAAGACGTGCGGGGACGGGCTCACGCCACGGGCGGTCTTCGAGCTCGAGGCGATGGGCCTGGCCGAGCCGCTCGCGGACTACCAACGCTACGACGGCCTGCGCTCGATCGCACACGGCGTGACACTCGAGATGGCGTGGCCGGACCACCCGTCCTATCCGAGCTACGGGTACGTGGTGCGCCGCCGGGACCTGGACGAGATGGTGGCGAGCCGGGCGGTGAAGGCAGGCGCCACCCTCTGGCCCGCAGCGGAAGCGGTGGCGCCGATCGTGGAGAGCGGCCTCGTGACCGGTGCCCACGTCGTCCACAAGGAGACCGGTGCGACCGAGGAGGTGCGCGCCCGCTACCTCGTCGTCGCGGACGGCGCGAACTCGCGGTTCGGAAGGGCGCTCGGCGCGGCGCGTGACCGTGCCTTCCCGCTCGGGATGGCCGTCCGCGGGTATTTCGAGAGCCCGTTCCACGACGAGGGCTGGATCGAGAGCCACCTCGACCTGCGCGATCGTGACGGCAACCATCTGCCCGGGTACGGCTGGATCTTCCCCGTCGGCGACGGGACGGTCAACGTCGGCGTCGGGCTGCTCTCTACGTTCGCGGGCTGGAAGTCGGTGAACACCTCGAAGCTGATGGACGCGTTCGTCGCCACGGCGCCGAAGCGTTGGGGCATCACGCCCGAGACGTCATGCGGCCCGCCGACGGGCGGCAAGCTCCCCACGGGCGGGTCTGTGACGCCGAAGGTCGGTCCGACATGGATCACGGCCGGCGACGCCGCGGGACTCGTCAACCCGTTCAACGGTGAGGGCATCGCATACGCGTACGAGACCGGCCGGATGGCCGCCGACGCGGTCGAGCTCGCGCTCGCAACCGGCGACGGCCTCGCGCTGCGCACCTACGAGGACGAGCTCGAGGCCCGCTTCGGCCTCTACTTCAAGGTGGCGCGCACCTTCGTCTGGGCGATCGGGAATCCGGCAGTCATGCGGGAGCTCACCCGTGTGGGGATGCACTCTCGCCCGCTCATGGAGTGGGTGCTGCGCATCATGGCCAACCTGTTGCGCCCCGACGAGCTCGGCCCGGCCGAGGCGGCGTATCGGGCGGTCTCCCGAATCGTGGCCGTGGCTCCCGACCCCTGAGCCGGAGCTCCGTTGCCCGCCGGGCGGGCTTCTGCCCTGATTCTGGTGTTTCTACACTATAGGTGATGATAGTGGGCTTGACCGTTTAGCCCGATTCGTCTATCCTCGTGTAAGTATCCGAGGGAGACGGGGGCGGAGAGATGACGTCGACGCCAGAGAAGCGACCGTTGACGAAAACGGGCAAGCCTTCGAGCGGGTGGCGGAGGGTCGTACCTCTCGTCCTCGTTCTTGCAGTGCTCGCCGGCGGATGCACACTCTCCAATGGGGCCCACTACAAGGCGACCCTTGGGAACGGCGTGTATGTCCACATTAAGGCCAAGCCGACCACCCAGATCCTCTACGTTCACAAGATCATGTGCAAGCACAAGGTCAGCTGTACCGGGCTGCTCATGCGGACCCACGTCGAGCTCGAGTCGTATCGTGACCTTGGTCAGGCCGAGTGGAACCAGCTTTGGAGCAAGCAGAAGTTCCTCGGCCAGGTCGAGTTGCTGCTCTTCTATCTCTCCGTCGCACACAACGACGGAATCATCGACAAAGCGTGCCTCACGATGAAAAAGTGGCCGACGACGGAGTGGGTCCCCACGTGGCCGATAGGGGGATATTGGAAACTTACAACAGATATAGAGTGGCAATCCCGACACCTGAGTCACTCGGATTGTGAGCTCGGCCAGCACCTCGAGTTCTGATCCAGGCCGCACGGTTGCACTCCCGGTGGGTCAGCGCTTCGGGGCGTTCGGTCGGGCGATCGAGACATGCGCTCGTGTGACGAGACGACAACGAGAGCGCCGATGAGCCGTGTTCGACAGATGTGGCCGGTCCTCGTGGCGGTGTGTCTGGCTGTGGGTACCTCCTGCAGCACCGACGGCGACGCTGAGGTCCGAGAAGACCTGAGTGAGCAAGAGATTGTCGACGGGTTCTGCGCGCCGCTCACCGTCGAATCGCGGGAGGATCCTGCAGGTGACCTCGCGAGGCGTCTCATCGGCGCGTCCTCTGGCACGGAGGACTCCGGGATCGAGCTCATCGACCTGGTACTGGTCGAGGGGGCACCCGAGGACGTTGCCGCGCCCAGCGAGGTGCTTGCCACCGCGATCCGCACGGCCGTCGAGGACGGCGATTCGATCGCTCTCGATACCCCCGACACTCAGGCAGCTATGACCGAGATCAACGCCTGGGTCGCCGCGAACTGCACGGAGCTGCCGGCCGAAAGCCAGCCGTAGGCTTCGTATCGTGTCCGCTGCCATCGAGATCGAGGGTCTGCGCAAGGTCTACCGGCGCGGCCGGCGGCAAATCACCGCCGTCGACGGCCTCGACCTGGAGGTCCCGGTCGGAGGCGTCTTCGGCTTCCTCGGACCCAACGCTTCCGGCAAGACCTCGACGATCCGGGCCATGACCGGGATCCTGCGCAGCTTCGACGGATCCATCCGCGTGCTCGGTGTCGCAGCGCCACGCCACCTCGACGGCGTCATCGATCGGTTGGGAGCCCTCGTCGAGACGCCGAGCTTCTTTCCGGCATTCTCGGGCGCGCGAAACCTGGCGCTGCTCGCACGCGCCCGCGGCATCCCCCGCGCAAGGGTGGAAGAGGCGCTCGATGCCGTTGGGCTCGCCGACCGTGCCGGAGATCCCGTCAAGGGCTATTCGCTCGGCATGCGCCAGCGCCTGGGCCTGGCCGCGACGATCCTCAAGGATCCGGAGCTGCTGATCCTCGACGAGCCGGCGAACGGTCTCGACCCCGACGGCATGCGCGAGATGCGCCTCACGCTGCGGCGCCTCGCGGACTCGGGACGCACGGTGTTCGTCTCTTCGCACCTGCTCGCCGAGGTGAGCCAGCTCTGCGACCGCGTCGCGGTGCTCCGCAAGGGTCGGTGTGTCTTCCAGGGTTCGGTCGAAGAGCTCGTCGGGCAGTCGCAGGCCGTGCAGGTCCGGGTGCACGGTGACGGTGACGCGACGCAGCGCGCAGCAGCCGGTGTGCGCGCGCTCGGACACGAGGTGACGGTTCGTGACGACGGCGCGCTTCGGGTCGCGATCCCTCCCGGTGAGGCGTGGACGCTCGTGCGCCAACTCGCGGCGCACGATCTTTGGGTCGACGAGATCGGTCCGCTCGAGCGCACGCTCGAAGAGGGCTATGTCGAGCTCGTCCATGGCGACGAGAGCGAACGGGGCGCGACGTGGTGATGCGCATGTGGAGCGTCACCACGTCGGAGCTGATGCGCTTCGCGGCGCGACGGCTTCCCCGAGGACTGACGATCGGGGTGGTGGTCGTTGCCATCGCGGCGGTCGTCACCGCCGTGGCGCAGGGGACCGAGATCCGCTACCCCGATGCACTCGAGGGGTCGTTCCTGGGCGCCGGCCAGCTGCTCGTCTACGTCGGCGCGGCGCTCGGCGCCAGCGCCATCGCCGCTGAATGGAACACCGGGTCGTTGGCGACCTTGCTGTTGTTCGATCCGTCGAGAGTCCGCGTGCTCGTCGCCAAGATGCTCGCGGCAGCGATCGGGAGCGCCGCGGTGGTCGTGGTCGTGTTCGTGGCGATCGCAGGGGTGCTCGCGGTCGGCGCCGCGGTGTCAGGAACGTTCGAACGTGACTCGGGGGTTGTGGTGACGGTCCCTTCGGACGAGGCGGACTTGCAGATAGCCGACGAACCGCAGGGCACCGCCGAGCTGCTCGAGGTCGACGAGGAGGCCCCCTTCGCACGCAACGCGGTGATCTACACGGGCAGGGTGATGGGCGCGGCCGCTCTCGCCGCGGTCTTCGGCGTGGCGGTCGGCGCTCTGGTGCGCCGGACCGCGGCCGTCATCGGTGGCTTGCTCATCCTGGCGATGTTCGGCGAGCTCGCGATCGGTGAGCTCCTGCGATTCGACACGTTCTGGGGACCGGCCCGTTCGCTGGTCGCGGTCGCGGTCGGTCCGATCGAGTTCGCCGGATTCCAGAATTTGCAGGGGCCGTACCTGGCGTATGCCTTCGCATGGACCGCCGGTGCGGTGGTGCTCGCCCTGGTCTGGTTCTCACGCACCGAGGTCGCCACCGGTCCCCGATGAACCGACGCGTCCCACGCCGGTCGACGTGCGTGCATTGCCCCGACCGAGGGCGTCGGCGGTAGCCTCGGCGCGACGCCGATCCCGGGAGTCGATGCGTGAGTCAGTACTTGCCGATCCTCACGATGATCGTGCTCGTGTTCCTGTTCGCGGCGATGTCGTTCAGCGTGTCGGGGATCCTCTCACCGCGCCGGCCGAACGCGGCGAAGCAGGCGCCGTACGAGTGCGGGATCGTGCCCGAGGACGAGCCGACGGATCGCTTTCCGGTCAAGTTCTATCTGGTGGCGCTCGCGTTCATCGTCCTCGACGTCGAGATCATCTTCCTCTATCCCTTCTCCACCATCTATCGAGACTTCGAGCCGGCGATCTTCGGTCTCATCGCGATGGGGGTGTTCCTCGTCGTCCTCCTCGTGCCCTTCGCCTACCTGCTCTCCAGTGGGGCACTCGATTGGGGACCGGTGCGCCGCGTCGCGCGGGAGCTCGCGCCGCGCCTCATGCGCACGCGTCCGGCCGCGGGCGGTCTCGATCCCACCGACGAGTCCTTCTCGGACGAGGAGGCCGCGTAGCCGTGGGCCTCGACGCCGTCCCGTACAACTTCCTCACCGGTCGCCTCGAAGACCTGGTGAAGTGGGCGCGACGCAACTCCGTGTGGCCCGCCACGTTCGGGCTCGCGTGTTGTGCGCTCGAGATGATGGCGACCGGCGCGGCGCACTACGACACCGCGCGCTTCGGCATGGAGGTGTTCCGAGCGAGTCCTCGCCAGGCCGATCTCATGATCGTCGCCGGGCGGGTCAGCCAGAAGATGGCGCCGGTCCTGCGCCAGGTCTATGACCAGATGGTCGAGCCGAAGTGGGTCATCTCGATGGGTGTCTGC
>Ga0299914_10001622_pt1 | contig 15085 bp, 20 predicted proteins | sample RVTome_10_FD_201361 | JGI IMG/M metagenome (GOLD analysis project Ga0299914, IMG submission 201361) | Soil microbial communities from uranium-contaminated site in the Upper Colorado River Basin, Wyoming, United States - RVT153D57 (version 2) ...
GCCAGATCCAGCTGGTCGAGTACGTGCCGAGGGTGCTGCACGGCCCAGCCGGCACGTCCTGAGCATCCGTCCTCCACGTCATCGGGCCCACAGACGATCATGGCGACGCGACCCAGCGGCGCGATGACAGTGGCTCCACTGGCGGCGCCATAACACTGGCCGCTCTGGCGGCCGACTGAGGCTCCGGTCGGATCGCGGCAGATCCGGACGTTCGTCGGGCGCTTCGCCAGATCCCCTTGGCCGGAGCCTCGAACCTCTTCTACGTCGGTCGGATGGGCACCGTGCGAGGTGATCTGGCGTGACGCAGTGGGAGGGCCTGCGCAACGACTGTGGCCAGTCCGCCGGCGATGAGTTTCGCAGCTGGTCCGAGTCTTGACCCACACCGATCAACCGCACACGAGGGGATGACATGACCGCCACCTACACCTTCGACGTCTTTTCCAGCCTCGACGGCTACGGCGCCGCCGGTCCCGGCGCCAACTGGGGCGGCTACAGGGGCAAGCAAGGACCCGAGTTGCTCGACCACCGCCTTGCCTTGTACGGCGCGGAGCAGCGGATGGTCTTCGGGGCGAACACGTATCGGGCATTCGCCCGGATGCTGGCCTCGAGCACCGAGGAGTCCGAAGTGCGGGACTTGGGTCACCCGGATGAGGAGCCTGCCGGCAACGGTGGTGTCGACGACGCTGGAAGGCCCCCTCGACTGGCCGGACGCGACCGTCGGGGGCGGTGACGCCGTCGATGTCGTCGCCCGGCTCAAGGAGGAGTCCGAGGTGCCGTTGCGCTCGCACGGCAGCCTGTCGTTGAACCGGGGCGCGCTGATGGCCGCCGGCCTGGTCGACCGCGTGCAGGTGACGCTCTTCCCCGTCATCACCGGTCAGACCGGAGTGGACCCGATCTTCCAAGGTGCGGCCGACTTCGACCTGGAGCTGCTCGAGACCCGGACACTCGACGGCCACATCCAAGAGCTCATCTACCGACCTCAGGGGGTCAGCTTTCACGTGCCGTCGACACGCTGCTTCCTGGGCCGCACCACGGCCGCGACGATGTCGGCCGTACCCCGCGGCGGTGTGCTCTCATCGCCCGGCAACGGGCGCTGCTCCTCGGCCGCCAGCAAGCCTTGTGCGGTCACCTGCTACGCCACGATGTTCTGCGAAAAGGGTGGTTCGATGAAGGTCAGATACGGTGCGGTGCTTCCGCTTCCCCCTCAGGAGGCGTTCGCGTTCGTGGCCGACCCGGTCAACTGGCCCCTGTTCTTCCCCGGCGTGCGCTGTGTGGCCAAGGACGACGACTGGGGCCGGGTCGGTGGCCACGCTCGTCTCACCACTGTCGTTCTTGGCCGGTCCCAAACGATGGACCTCGAGCTGACCGAGTGGGACCCGCCGAGGGCGTTCCGGTACACAGTGTCCCAGGGCGGCAAACCTGGCAACGATGACAACCGGAGAACCTTTCAGCCGGTTGCGGGAGGCACCCGGCTAACCGGCACCACCGAAATCCCGGCACGGCGCGGCCCGGCCGGGCTCCTCGACCGGCTGCAAATGGTCCTCGTTCGCCGAGTGTTCGCGACTGCGATGGCCCGGCTGCCGGCCGCAGCCGCAGAGCACCGAAACCTCGGGTGAACCGCAAGCGTCGACAACCCCCGCCCTGGCCTGACCAGGCCACCACTTACACCACGTGGCGCCCAAGTCGTCAAGGGCTGGAGCCGGAGCGGTACTGGGCCTGCACCCGACGATGAGCCCCTTTCCTGGCGAGTTGCGTTGGCGACGCGATGTGAAGCTAGGTGATGGAGGGCCCGATCGTGCAGGAAAACGATCGCGGGACGGCCAGGCGCGGCTGCGCTAACGGCCAACGCCTCCATGTCGAGCTAGCGCTGTACCGCTCGCCAGGCGAGGACGGCGATCACGGCGTTGATCGCAAGACCGAACAGCCACCACGGCGTGAACGTGACAAGAAGCAAAACGATGGACACACCACTGGCGACGAGTGCCAGCGGTGCCCACCAGTCCTGTCCGCTGAGATATGCGATGCCGGATACCACGAACGCCGCGCCCGCGAGCACGGCGAGGATCGTTGCAGCTGCGCGAATGTCGCCGAACATAGGCGAATGGTGCGCATCGAACGGCACGTCCTTCGGCTTTGGCGGGCCCCAAATGGCGAAATGCAGCAGGCCGTGCGCCAGGAGGAAGAGACCAGCCAGCCAGCGCACCGACGACACCTGCCCTCCGCAAGATGCACTTGTTTCGCATGCTAGCGGCGAAGTCCCTTGATCAGCCACCGTTGAAGGCATCAGAGGTAGGTCCTACACGGGAGGCATGCACTCGAGTTGAGTCCAGGGACGTCGTGTACGGATTCCTCATCGGCGAGCGTGTCGTGAGGATGGAGAAACAGCCATCGCGTGATCCTTCAGAAGACCCTAGGAAAGTCCGACTGGAGGAGATCATCACGATGACCGCCGTCCCCAAACCTATTGACCTGTCCACGTTCGTGTCCGAGCACATGGAGCGCGCCGAGCCGGATCTGTTGCGTTCGATGCTGCAGACGTTCGTGCAGGCGCGACGGTGATGGCGTCGCGCCAGGCCGGCTCCCGTTCGGCGATCCAGTCCGCGTACACCTTCCCGGTCCGACCCGCCACCACGTCCAGGAGCCGGGCCGGCCGGCCCGCGGACAGGTCGACGATGCCGGTGGCGTACCGGGTGCGCCGCCGCGGGCCGGTGTGCTGTCACATGTGCTCGTCCACCCCCAGGGCGGTCACCCCGTCCAGCCGGCAGGGATGTCGACCAGCGGGACGCCGTGCTCCTCGACGGCTCGCCACACGGTGCCCACCCGACGCCGAGTTGGGCGGCGCGCCGCCCGGCCACGGTTTCCCCATCCCAGCTGACCCGCCGGGCGGCCCAGCGGCGGGCCCGCTCGGTCAGGGTGGCCCGCGGCCGGATCTGATCGCTGGTCTCCGACCATGTGCGTGCCGGGCGGGCCGGCTCCAGACACCGCCAGATCCGCTTCGACCACACCAGCAGCACCGCCCGCCCGGCCCAGGGCACATCCCGCACCCAGTGCTCACGCCGGCAGTGCGGCACTTCAAGCACCCCGCATCGGCGACAGCCGGTCACCGTCTCGGTGGTCTCCACCAGCACCTCGAGCTCGCCACCGACCTCCCCTGGCCGAGCACCCGAACCCGGGCAGCCCGAGCAACCGAGCCGTCGTGTGGTCGAGTCGTCACCACGTGCGTGTTAGCGCGATCATCCACCTGGGGCCTCCTCTGATCCGTCTGCTTGGTCGCTACGGATCCTGAGGCCTCAGGCCGCCCTACCGGTCAGCTGACGACCGGCCCGCGGCATGATCATCCACGCTTGATGTTGAAGAGCGGCATTACTTTGCCTGGAGTGACGTCCTCCGACCAGCCAGCGCGGTTCGGCGGGCGACCCACAAACGCCTGCTCATGGGACCAACCCGGGATCAGGTCCTAATCGACGGATTGGCGGTACTCGCGGCTACCGAGTTCCGGCGGAGGGAGCACCCATGCATTCCACACCTGCACCTGAACCAGATCATCTCCTGCTACACAACAAGCTGAAGGAGTCCTTCGGGCCTATCTACCTGACCGTTCTCAGCGTGATCCAGGGCGTGGCCCTGGCCGACCTTGCTTCGGTGGTACAGGCGAGCTATCAGGAATTTACGTTCGTACATTGGCTGCTCACGGCAATAGATTTTGTGATGTTCATTATCATCTGGAACGCGTACACCATCCAGAGCGCCATATGGACTTGGATCCCGGATCTTCGGGACGCAATTATTCCCTTCCTCTTCGGTGCCTTGGAACTGTTCCTCAATCACGCGATCACCTTGACCCTAACAGCCTGGCTGACCGCTCTGACACTCCTGTCAGGTATGGGGATGCTGGCAAATTTGCACAGCATACGGCGTTCGAAGGAGGAATCCGATAACGCCAGACTGTTGAGCTTGTTCGGACGATTGCCACTTCGCTTCGAGATGTTCTACCTACTTGGCTTGATCATCATGTTCCTGCTGTTTGGCGCAATCAGTCAGATCGGCAATCTTGATCCAGGTAGTGACCTACAAACTGGACGAGGGATCTCGGTTCTGGTCATCGTGCTGCTCGTGGCGGCAGGTCTAGTGATCTATATGTTGTTAAACATTTGGAACTGGCGCCAGGTCGTAGCCTATGCCCGCACTGGCCGTATGCCCAACAAGCGATGACACGTCACTCTGCGCGGTCCGACCAGCACCAGCAATAAGGGAGAATGGGTCGAAGCAGCCACTATCTTATCGCGTGGGAGGCGTCCGAGCCTCCGGCGGTGACCTCGCGTAAGAACGCCGCGATGCTGGCCGGGATCTCCGGGTGCTCGCCCAGGCCCAGGTGACCGCCGTGCTCCCCGGTGAGGATCTGGGCGTGTCCAATCCGCTGGGCCATCGCGACAGCGCTGGCGTATGGCGGTCCGCCGTCGTCCCTGAAGTGGACAACGAGGGTCGGCGCGGTGACTGCTTCCAGGGGAAGGTAGTTGATCGTGGGGTTGCCGATGTAGGCATCGAAGAGCACCCCGTCGATCCGCCGGTCCACCGGGAAGATGCTGTCGAGCTCCTCGTCGAGCCGGGCCCGGTCGGCGTCGCTGAGCGGAAGCTGCTTCGGGATGCCCATCATGCTGTGCGCGATAACGCCTGAGAGGTAAGTCCGGATCAGCCACATCAGCAGGTTTGACCTCCAGAGTCGCGCCGCGATCCAGCGCGGCAGCAGCTGCCTGTCGTGATGAGCGCCGGGAACGTTGGACGACTGCAGGACAAGTCCGATGACGCGGCTGGGGTACTGGATCGTCAATTGGAGCGCCGAGGTGACCCCGGCGGAGGCAGCGAACACAAGCGCCTGATCGACGCCGAGGGCACCCAGCAGTGCGGCGTGGGCGTCGGCTTGGAGCGCCACGCTGGGCCGAGCCGGCATGGGTGTCCCGAGGTATCCGAACCGCGACGGCGCGATGACGCGGTAGCCGGCCAGTACCTCCGGCCGCGTCAGGCGTAGGGCCGCGTCATGGCCGCCGAAGATGCCGTGCACCAACAGCAGCGGGTACCCGCTTCCCTGGTCCACATACTCGATGGGGCCGACCGGGGTCGTCACCGTCGAGGTGCGGACCGCGGCCAGCCGCTCCCACGCGCGGCGGAGCTCCGAGCGGTAGCGAAGTGGGTTTCTGGTCGTCATGGGGACGTCACCGTGGTGTTCTCGAACGCGGCTGCGGTCTCGGTCAGGTCGCGAAGCGTCTGCACGAAGCGGGCGGCCGGGGCGCCGTCGATGACGCCGTGGTCGAAGCTCAGCGTCAGCGGCAGCATCGGCCTGGCCACGATGTGTCCGTCGCGGACCACCGGCCGGTCCACGACGCCGCTCACCGTGGCGACCAGGGTCAGCGGCGCGATCGGGATGGCCCAACCCCCACCCCGGGAGAACATCCCGAGCGAGGTGACCCCTACCGCAGGCCCGAACGCGGCCGCGGCCGCAGGTCTCCTGCCGGCAAGGCGCATGGCGGTTCTGCGGACCGGCCCGGGCAGGCGCGCCACCCGGGCCGCCACCCCCCGTCGGGCCGGCGCCTGGTCCGGTGCCTGCCTGGCGCGGCGCAACTCCTCCGAGATCGCCGCGCACGACCTGTGATCGGCGTCCCGGATCGTCACCACCACCGGTACGACGCCACCGTCGGTGTGCCGCTCCACCGTCGCACCGACATCGACCCGGTCGAAGAACAGCACCCGGTTACCAGCCCGCCGGGCGTTGAGCTCCGGATGCCGGGCAACCGCCCGGGCCAACGTGGCAATCACGAACCCACTCCACGACACCGGCGGCTGCGAGTCGGCGAGCCGCGAGCCGGCCCGCTCGACGTCGAACTCCACCAACCCATGCACCGGGAACCGCCGGGCCGCCCCGGCCAGGACGTCCAGCACCACCTGTCGGTTGCGCGGCACCGGCCGGACCACATAACCCGCCGCACCGGCCCGATCCTGCGGGATGCGATGACCAGACCCGCGTAGCCCGAGACCGTCCACGACCTCACCTACCCATCCTGATCAGACCCTTGGCCGGCTCCAGCCCGGCGACCGACCGAGGATCCGGCCCCTGCCCGTGGAATAGCTTCTCAACGTAGTTCGGGTCTGCCTACGTCGAAGCCCCACCACAGGTGGCGAGCGGCCGAGTCGCCGCCCCGCCCTCCTTGTCGAGAGAGCTCCCATCGGGGTCGACGACTGGCCGACCGTACGCTCTACGGGTAGGCGACAGGAGACCAAGTCGCGGCAGGATCATCCACGCCTCGTGTCGAAGAACCGTAGACTCCGGAGGAACCGTCCAGCGTGACGACGATGCAGCGACCGCCTTACGCTCGAATCCGGAGTTCCGCGAGCCAGTGACCGGCTCACCTGGCAGCGCAAGCGGTGGAGGTGATTCGCATGGCTGATCAAGACGAAGCCGAGCCCTCGGTCAGCAGCGACGAGGAGCCGGCAAAGAGGGCCAAGCAGCTACGCGTGAAGGTCGTGGACCACAACAAGGAAGGCCGCCCGGCGGTGAATATAAGAGTGCCGATTGGAGTGGTGAAGTTCGGCATGAAAATGGCCCAGGCCTTCTCCCCAGAAGTGAAGAACGCAAACCTGGATTGGGACAGTATTACGGCAATGATCGAGGAAGGCGAGCTGGGAAAGATCGTAGACGTCGAGGACGAAGCGGAAAACAAGACAATAGAGGTCTGGGTAGAATAGTTAGGCCGCCCGACCGTTGCGGACTATTCCACCGCGCGACCAACCGCAGACCAGCGTTTGACGCTGCCTTCATCTTCCTACTCGTCGACCCCGGGACATGGGTTCCCATTCACTGCACCAGGGATTTGCCAGCAGCGTTGTATCGCCATGTCAGGGCGACATGCGCCCACGCTCTCCCTCCGGTCACCCGAGGTCTGGGGCGGCAGCGCGATCGCACAAGACGACGACGGCGTTCACGACCTGCCGCCCTCCAGCATCGCCGTGACCCTCTTGAGGTTCCGAGTCTCTCGCTCACGCATCGTCCGACGCATCAGGCGCAACAGCAGCGCAAGCAGGCCCTTGGGTCGCAGCTTTCTCGACGCGCCTGGTCCCGGGTGCCACTCGGCCTCGTTAGTGACGTCGGTCAGTAGTCGAACACATCCTCGGGCGACCGCGCGATCTCAACGGTGTTCTCGACGGTGACCCAGCAACGCTCGCTCACGTCGCTTCGGCCCCTCCAGCCCGTGGTCCCGGGCGGACGCTCAGCCTGCGTAACAACCCACACGCCCTCGCCGAGGCCGCCGACGACCAGCCGGGTCGGCTCCCTCAACGCCATAGCCAGTGCGGGTTGCACGGCCAAGGCCTATTCGGGCATCCACTGCTTCACCACCGAGTTTTCCAGCAGCTCCTCCTGCACGAAGGGATCGGCGGCGATGACGCTCTGCGCAGCCTCGACCGAATCGGCGTCGAACGTGATTAGGCCGCCTGACTTGTCGGCGAATGGCCCGCCCTCGTACCCGGGCATCTCAAGGTCGCGCCAGTAGGCGGCGTGCTCCGGCGCGACCGTCCTGACCCGGTCGTCGCTCTTCATCCAGTAGAAGTACGCAATCTTCATCGCTCCTGATCTCTGTGCCGATCACGGGAGATGGCGTCGTGCGGGTAGTGGCACGGAGGGCTGACCGACCCTTGGTGAGCGAGCGGGCCGCGTCATAGCCGCTGTGTGACCCAGTCGTGAGCGGCAGGCAGAAGCACCATCGCGACAACGGCCGCGCTACCCAGGATGTGCATCCCTAAGTTGATCTGCACGCCTAGGTCGCCGAACCCGACCTCGAGTTGGCTCTGCCCGACGATGAACGGGACGACAGCCACAAGCCCGACGATGCCCGATAGAACTGCGGCCGTCTCCCACCACGAGTACTGCCTGAACACCGCCCACGCCGCGATCGTGAAGCCGACGATCGCGACATACGCGAGGACGTTGGTCAGCGTCCAGGCGATCCCGGTCGGCGGCGGCGTCCTCCCGGCCATGGCGGCGGTCATCCACAGGAAGGTCGTCCCGAACAGGAACAGGCCAAGCGCTACGAAGTTCCGGAACGTCCACATCGCTCCTCCCCTCGGCTGCCAGATCTTCATCCCCGCCAGCTCTCGGCCCTGGAATCGATCCCCTTGAAACCCTCTGGACCATCATGCGGTCCCCGAAGTCCAGCAGCTCCAGCGTCGAGATAGCCGAGCCGGCGATTCTACCGCTGCTTGAGCCGGCTGATTAGGCGAGTCCGAACGTCGTCGAGCGCCACGAGCTTCCAAGACCACGTGCATTCCGGCTTCTCCCACAGCCACCGTGGTTGGGCTCCACCTTGAACGCCGTGGTAGGCCTCCGCCGGCCGCCAGCGACGCACGCAGCAGCCGCCAGGTCAAGCCAACGCGGCGCAACGCTTGCAGCGGCGCTGGAACCCGTCGCGGGCGAGCATGCCCACGGTGGGCTGAGGCCGAGGCAAGGACGCATCACCCACGCTGGCTCTCACCGCGCTGGCTTCCCGGTCGATCAGGTGCGCTAGGACGGTGAGCCCGCCGACCCCGTCAACGAGACCCAGGCATCATGATCCACTTGACGCGGATCACCCGCATAATGCCGATGTTCGTGCGTCCGCACGTCGGGGTCAGAGGCGCAAAATGCGACGTATGGAGAGGTCGTCGGATGTGCACATTCAGACCGAGCAGGGAATCATGCCGGCGTACTGCGCGGTGCCGACGACACCGCCGCCGTGGCCCGGTGTCGTGGTAGTCCATGACTTCACCGGCATGAGCCACGACCTTCGGGCGCAGGCTAACTGGCTGGCAGACGAGGGCTTTCTCGCCGTCGCCCCGGACCTGTACTACTGGGGGAGCCGGCTACGTTGCCTGCGCACGATCATGCGTGACATCGGTGAACGTAGGGGAAGGACGTTCGACGACATCGAGGGTGCACGAGGCTGGCTCAGCGAGCACGACGGTTGCACCGGACGCATCGGAGTGATCGGGTTCTGCATGGGCGGTGGCTACGCGTTGGCTCTGGCGCCGGGCCGAGGCTTCTCGGCGTCGAGCGTCAACTACGGCGGCTGCCCGTCTGACGCCCAGGAATGGCTGCCCGGAGCGTGCCCGATCGTCGGGAGCTTCGGCGGTACCGACCGGTCACCCCTTGGGCGACGTGCCGGGCAGCGACTCGGCCGGCTGCTCACCGAGTTGGACGTGCCGCAGGACGTGAAGATCTATCCGGGTGTCGGTCACGGCTTCATGAACGACCACGACCCTGCCGATGTCACCCTGTTGCTGCGGTTCCTGGCTCGCATCTCCGGCACGAAGTACGACGACGAGGCCACCCGAGATGCCCGGCGCCGCATCACCGCGTTCTTCAACACGCATCTGAGGGGGACGGCTAACTGAATGCCATGAAGACGGGTGCCTCCTCCCGGAGCACGCTTGCTGGTGATGGCCGGCACAATAGCCTCGGCCACCTGACACCCGCCGAGTACAAGGTGGCCCACTACGCGACCCCCACCCGAGACGCAACCCGTATGAGAGCGGCAGAGAACCTGCGGCGCTTCAGGTCGTACGTCCTCGCCGCTGACGCGGCTCCGGGCGCTCCACCTGGACCCACGTCCTCACCCGCGGCCACCCGCGCCTACCGGGAAGGAGCCACCATGACAATCAGCACCACTTGCCAGCAGACTCGTCTTCATAGAGAGGACGCCAAAGATACGAACGCTTCCTCATTTGCCTCGATCGCGCGGTCGCGCCGATGAGCGGAACCGTCACCACACCAACTGTGGGTGACGGTTCCCGCGTAGGTGGCCCGGCCAGGGACCCGTCAGCCAATCGACCGGTCCGTTCGACCTGTCGAGTATCAGGGTTCCGATGTCGATCTGGCCCGGGACCGAGGATGCGAATGTTGCTCCGGCTCAAGCGGTCTGGCTCAGCGAGCACGTGCCCGGTGCTCGGCTTCACCTCATCGAGGGTGCTGATCACATCTCGATCATCTTGAGCATGGACGGCATCCTCGACGAGCTGCTCGAACTGGCCGGGCTCCGGCTGGCAGCGTCGCGCTGACTGGTCGCGAGTTCGTTTCGTCCCGCCCCTGGGTGGAGAAACGCGCAAGCCGGATTGCCGTGACGTACCCGGAGCCAGGCACCCGGTTCTTGGTCGCGGCCCGTTCTGGTTTGCGCTCAGCATCCGCGCCGCAGGTAGGGCCGTCGGGGCCGGCGCTCCGGGGATGGGCAGGCACCACAGGAACACCAAGACCTCACGAAGTCGGGCGGGATCAGCTCGTCGGCGACATCGGCGTGTCCCTCGAACGGCTTCATCGCGGCGCCCCGCCCCGGCGCAAGGGCTTGACCGGCGCAGCCTCCGCCGTCGGCGACCTGTGTCGCCTGAGACCGCGACAACTAGCTCGTCAGGGTGGCGTGCCTCGATGGGCGTGTTCTCCGCCGTACGAAGTGTCGGATCACGAGGACCACGATGAGACCGGGGATCACCCCGAGCAGTACCTCGTCGAAGGACAATCCGTCGATGTTCGGCTGCAGCTCCTCTTCGGTGGCCCAGCCGAACCACACCTCGCTGATGACCAGTCCCAGGACGAAGTACGCCGCCCCAGCGGCGAGCCAAATCCACCGGCCTGCGTGCCTGCCGATCACCAGCTGGGCGACGAGGCCGAATCCGAGTGACACCAGGGCCAGCACCGCCAACCCCACGAATCCCACATCCCACTGCATGGTGCTCACGACTCCTCTCCATCCAGGGTGAGGAGGTCAGGCCCCGGCGGTAGAGCCACAAGGCCTCTCTCACCCTGGCGATCCGTCTCCTGTCAAGGGGCGGGTGCGTGGTGCGCGGCGTGTGGTGCTGAGTACAGGGGGAAGCGGAGCAGCATGACGGCGAGCATCACGGGGCATGCCAGGCTGGTCTGGATCTCGATGAGGCTGCTGGTGGCGATGAGGTCGAGCCTGTAGGCCGCGATCAGCAGCAGGCCGGTGGCCATGGTCGGGATCGTCATCTCCAGTGTTGGTCGCCACTCCATACCGCGGTATCGCATCCAGGCGGCCATTGGCACCGACAGGTTGATGGCGATGACGAGGACGGACAGCTCAGGGGCCGTCTGGGGGAGGTTCGTGTATCCCAAGGCGACAGCGCCCTGGAAGAAGGCGACGCTGAGGATGATTCCACTGATGCACATGACCATGCACATCTCGGCGAGATGCAGGAGGAAACGGCCGACCGGTTTGCCGGCGTCTGCCAGCGACCGCTCGGGGACCGCAGCGCTTCGCGGCGATCTGGTTCGGTGGAGTACTTGCATGGGGAGCCTCCTCTCGGCTCAGACCCACCTGTGCTGTGCTTGGGCGAGCAGGTCCTGCTCGACCGTGTTCGGCAACTACCTCTGGGGAAGCAAAGGAGTGCTTTCGGTCAACGATCCACTCGGGCTCTCGGACCAGGCAGGGGCTTGCGTCCTGCCGCTTCAGGACCAAAGACCCGACCCGTCGCGACCGGATTCTGCTACGCGAGAGGCTCGTATTCTTCGTGGCCGATGTTGCGCTGGCTCAGCTCGCGGGGGTGGCCGATAGCGGCGACTGACCGTCTGCTCGCAGGAGGTCAATCGCTGAGGAATCTGAGCATCCTGTCGTTGACCAGGTCGGCGGCCTCCATGGCGATCATATGACCGACGTCGGGGACGAGTTGCGCGTGTAGATCTGGAATGCACCGCTGTGCCTGGTTGACGGCACGGTGGGGGTCGAAGGTTGACTCCCCGCCGCCCACCATCAATTGAACTGGACCACCGATGGAGCGGAGTTCCTTCTCGGTGAACGGCTTGGGGAAGACGCTGACGCGAGGGTCAGCGGCTTTGAAGTATCGGCCGCCGAGGATGAACTGCCGCGCGAAGTTCTCGTCGAACTGGTAGCCAGGCGACATCATCCGGAGCGCCAGGCTCCCAGGAGGGCCCATCGGTAGGTACGGCCCGATCTTGAGGAAAATCAGCACCGCCGGGGCGTATGGGGCAAGTGACCCGAATGGTGCAAGGAGTACCGTCTTATCGACACGCTGCGGCTCGTCGATGGTGAACGCGAGCGCCGTCCATCCACCGAAGGACCAGCCGGCCACGTGCGTGCGTCGAAGTCCCAGCCCGTCGAGGACCGAGGCGAGCCATTGCACACAGTCGCGGCGGTCTCGAAGCAGTCGCGTCTGCTTGGATTTGCCGGCCTCGCCGATGATGTCGACCGCAAACACGCGATGACGGCTACTGAGTCGGCCGATGTTCAGCAGCCACCCGGTCGAGCTGGTCCCGGTGGCGTGCAGCAGGACCAGCGGCTGCGCGTCGGTGTCACCGCTGGCAACTACCTGGGTGTCCCCGAACGATGTCGGAATGGTGAGTTCCTCGTATGGAACCGGCCACTGCGCCAGCACCAGCTCGTAGGCCTGAATGTATCGCCGCTCTGCCTCAGGGCTCCGGAACCCGGAGAGCTCACCCTGCGTTCGACCGACGACCCGGCCAGTCAGCACGCCGATCCCCACAGCCGTAGTCGCGAGAGCAACCGCAGCCACATTTCGGTTCACCAGCGTTCGTCGTTGCTTCACAGCATCAGGGGCTTCCCGGTTCGGGTGGAGTGGAGCATATAAGCGCACCGCATCGCCGGTGTCTACGGCAGAGGCGAAGGTCCCCAAGCGCTCGCGCCAGACGGCCGACACCGGAGCAGATGCACAGAGAACGATTCGACTGAGACTTCTGTGGCGGCATGCCAGGCAGTCAGCCGCCGGGGTCAGCGCAGCACCCGAACCTGCTTGAGGGCGGCGCTCCAGCGAGCGGACGCCCCGGCGATGTACCACCCTCGCGGATCCACTGGCTGGTGGCGACTACGCAGCCAAGGCGAGTCTCTCGGCCCGCTTCTTCACGCCCCTCAGGTGGTCGCGTGACATCACGAAGTCTGCGGGGACGATGCCGAGCCAGCCACTGAGCGTCCACCACCATGGCGCGGTGACCCAGCGGGAGCGGAAGTGGTAGCGGGTTCGCCGGCCACCATCGACCGGCGTCAGGACAAAGGTCCACGTCCAGTCCAGCGTCGCGCGGTCCCGCCAGCTCATGGGCAGGTGGCTGTTGGACCGCAGTACCATCGCTCGTTCCCACTCGAGCGTCACGACAAAGAGCCCAGTCTCTGTCTCCGGTGGCCCGTCCGGGATGAACGTCCCGACGGTGATGTCCTGGAGCTCTGGCACGATTCGGTCCGCACTGGGCCCGTTGTCCGGGAACAGCAGCCGATCCACCCATCGAGCGGTGTACCAAGCACCGCGGCCCCAGCCCATCTGGACCAACCAGGGCCAGACAGCAGATGGCGGCGCGTCGATCGTGATCGCGTGGTCGGTCTGGACTTCGGCGTCGGCGATGATGTCATCGCCGGGAAGCAGTTTCTTCCGTTCCTCCTCGGTGGATCCGTAGGTACGGCCCAGGTGAATCAGGCCGGCCTCGGCAGTCACTGCGGCCGCTGCCACCGCGAGCCCGAGGCGTAACTTCGAGTGCATCGCGCGCCTCCTGCGTCGTAAAGCTCAGGACTCGGTGACGTCCCTCCGCTGGTGTAACTGCCGGCGTTCGTGTGCGGCTTCGCGGTGGTCGGGTCTAACTATGACGCGATGAGTTCGGCGGTGGTGAGGACACCCCGGGGCGACTCTTCCATCCAGCGCGGCCGACCTGCCCCCGGACATCGGCACTTCGGATCAGTCACTTCCCGGACCCGCAACCACGACGCTAACCCCGGCCCGCCTCCCCGACCAGCCCCCCGCGGCCTCGACAGCCGCCACACCGCGCCGACGCGCCGAAGGTGTCACGACGCAGCGCCCCGCCGGACGAACGGTCTCGACACCGACCAGCACCGACGCACCCTGACCGGCGATCGAGACCGCGCCACTTGACACGCCCCGCAACAGAAGGGAGCCATGACAGCGCGTTCGTGTTGCCCGGCGCGGTGGGGCGGTCGACGTGGTCCGTTTGCGTGCTTGGATGGTGGCATGGCCATTAGCGATGAGGTTGTGCGCGTGGTTGGCGCCAGCGGAGATTGCGGCCGGCGCCGGGCAGATCTTCGAGCTCATTGCTGACCCGGCTGAACAGCCCCGCTGGGACGGCAATGACAACCTGTCGGAGGCGCCACCCGGGCAGCGAGTCCGCGCTGTCGGCGATGTGTTCACCATGACCACGACGAGCGGCAACGTGCGGGAGAACCACGTGGTCGAGTTCGACGAGGGGCGGCGCATCTCGTGGAAACCGGCCGAGCCGGGTCAGAGCCCGCCGGGGCATCTGTGGCGATGGGAGCTGGAGCCGATCGACTCGTCGCATACTCGGGTCACCCACATCTACGACTGGACCCAGTTGACCGATGAGAAGCGGATCCCCCGCGCTCGGGCGACCACGGCCGACAAGCTTCGTGCCTCGCTCGACCGGCTCGCCGCCCTCACCGAGGGTCAGTGATACGCAGCAGATGCCGTCTCCGGAGCCTTCATGGCCGACGCCGGCATTGAGGACGCCTCCTGGGCTGATCCGCCCTACCTCGAGATCGGTCTGCTCAGCCTGGCTGCGCTGGGCTGGCTGCTCCCCAAGGTGCGTACGGTGCCGGAACCGCGCGTCCACTCTGCCCAGGAGTGACGATGACCCTTCGTGGAGTCGATCAGGAGCCGGTGTCGACGCGTCGCGGCCCTCACCCCGACCGCGCGCCGGTTGGTGGGCTGGCACCTGGTGGTGGTCGGCACCGGTGTGGCTGCGCTGTGGGCTGCCTCGCTTCCGAGCGCCTTAGAGGACGGCATGCTGACGTACGCCGGCACGCAAGCCGTCGGGAACATCGCGGTGTTCCAGGTCGTGGCGGAGGCGATGATGGCTGCGACCGCCCTCGCTGCGGGGGTCGGGGTGCTTCGCGGACACCGCCGCGGACACCGCGGACGAGCCCTGGCGCTCGTAGCGAACGGCATGCTCGCCTACTCGGCCGTCAACTCATCGGGCTGGCTGCTGCACAACCAGCCGGCCGTGCTGCTGGTCACCGCCGCCACGTTTCTGGGCTCGGCGACAACCACGTGGGTCGTCTTCCGG
>Ga0299914_10001623_pt1 | contig 15083 bp, 15 predicted proteins | sample RVTome_10_FD_201361 | JGI IMG/M metagenome (GOLD analysis project Ga0299914, IMG submission 201361) | Soil microbial communities from uranium-contaminated site in the Upper Colorado River Basin, Wyoming, United States - RVT153D57 (version 2) ...
TCAGCACGTGGACGGCGCGCACCTCGGCTCGGGTGGTGCGGGCGAGGTCGATGCCGGTGCGGGCGGCGGTGAGCGCGGCCGGTGAGTCGTCGACGGCGATCAGGATGCGGCTGATCACGGGCGATCACCTCGGTTTCGCGGGGTGCGGGTGGCAAGCTTGAGCCGGATACTCTCGGCGCGTTCGGCTTCGGCGAGCTCGAGTTCGGTCTGGGCGAGCGCGGCCCGCAGCCGGGGCAGCCAGTGTTTGCGCAGCGCCCGTTCCCGGACCCGGGTCGTCTCGACCTCCCGATCGACGATTCGCAACGCCGCCCTGGCCGCGGCGTGGCGCACCGCCGCCAGCGTCGCGGTGCGATGAGCCTCGATGGCGGGGGTGAGCGCCGCGGTGGCGATGACGCTGTCGCCGTCGGGGCCGGGCAGGGCGCAGTCCGCGCTGATCGGGTAGCTGACCCCCATCACGGTCGTCCAGGTCACGGCGGCATCGGCGGCGGTGTGCGGCGCCGCGAGCCGCAGCGCCCGCTGTCCTCCGGCCAGGCCCGACCGCAGCGCCCATCGTCGCGCTTCGGCGGCACGACGCACCCACTCCCGTTCGGTCCCGTCGGCCAGCAGCCGCAGTCGCCGTTGTTCGCCGCGCAGGATGCGCAGCTTGCGTTCCAGCAGGGACACGCCGCGGTCGGCGAGCGCGATCCGCTGCCGCAGCCACAACCGCCCCGTCCTGCCGGGCGGCACCCGGAGCCGTGCCATCCGCCTCACCCCGCCTCGTCGGTGTCCGGCCCGGCGGCGTGCTCGGCCAGCAAGGCGGCAGGCAGCATCGCCAGCTCCCGGCGAGGCAGTCGCAGCAGCACCCGCCAGGCGCGGTCAAGAGTGTCGTCGAGGTCGCGGGCCTCGTCGGGACGCTGGCCGGCGAACTCGCGGCCGTAGGCGTCGTCGAAGTCGAGGTAGCGCCGGTCGGTGCCGCTGAGCGCATCCGTGCCGATCAGGTCGGCCAGCTCGCGGACCTGCCTGGCCCGCGCCAGCGCGGCAAGCAGCTGTGCCGACAGCGGCAGATGGTCGTCGCGGGTCCGATGTGGACCAGCGCCCTTGCGCATCAGCCGGGACAGCGAGCCGAGCGGGTCGATCGGCGGATAGATCCCCCTGGCGTGCATCTCGGCGGAGAACACGATCTGGCCCTCGGTGATGTAGCCGGTCAGATCGGGGACCGGATGCGTGATGTCGCCGGCGGGCATGGTCAGTACCGGCAGCACCGTGACCGAGCCGGGCACGCCGATGATCCGGCCGCACCGCTCGTACAGCGACGCGAGATCGCTGTAGAGGTAGCCCGGGTAGGCGCGCCGCGCCGGGATCTCGCCGCGTGCTGCCGACACCTCCCGCAACGCCTCGGCGTAGGCGGTCATGTCTGTCATGACGACGAGCACGTGCCTGCCGCCGCCGAAGCCGAGCTCCTCGGCGACGGTCAGCGCCAGCCGGGGCGTGAGCACCCGCTCGATCACCGGGTCGTCGGCGGTGTTGAGCAGCAGCACCAGCTCCTCCGCCGCGCTGCGCTCCTCCAGGGCGTCGCGGGCGAAGTCGGCGTCGGCATGGGTGAGCCCCATTCCGGCGAACACCACGCTGAACGGCTGCCCGCCCGCGCTGGCCTGCGCCGCGATCTGACAGGCGAGCCGCAGGTGATCGAGCCCGGCCAGCGAGAACACCGGCAGCTTCTGGCCCCGCACCAGCGTGGTCAGCGCGTCCACGGCCGACACCCCGGTGAGGACCGGTTCGGCGGGCGGCTCCCGGTGCTTCGGGTTGAGCACGAAACCGGTGACCGGCATCCGCCTGCCCGTCACCGGCGGGCCGCCGTCGATCGGCTCGCCCCGGCCGTCGCAGACCCGGCCGAGCCAGCCCGGCCCGACCGGGATGTGCAGTGGCCGTCCGGTGAACTCGACCCGGGTGTTCGCGGTGTCCAGGCCCGCGGTGCCCTCCAGCACCTGCACCACCGCCAGGTCCCGGTCGACCTCGAGCACGATGCCGTGCCGTGCCGCGCCGTCGGCGAGCTTGATCAGCACGAACTCGTCCCAGCCCACCCCGTCGACGCCGTCGACGACGAGCAGCGGTCCCCGCAGCTCCCGGACGCCGGTGTAGTCGATCCACCGTGGCGGTGTCATCGCAGCTCCTCGATGACGGCGAGCATCGCGTCCCGGCGCTGCCGCGCGAGGCGGGTGTCGTCCGGCCCGGACTCCTCCGCCGCGCGCAGCAGCGGCCCGAAGTCCAGCTCCTCGACGACGGTGGCCGGAACCCCGGACGCGACGACGTCCTGGCAGCGGTCGATCACGGAAAGCACCGCGTCGGTGAGTGCCGCCGTCTTGGCCGCGGTGCAGAACATGTCGTTGGCCGACAACGCGTTCTGCCGCAGCACCCCCTGCCGCAGCAGTGTTCCGCCGAGCAGCACCATGCGTTCCTGGCCGGGAAGCGCCCCGGCGCCGACCAGCTCGGTCAGCGCGGCGAGCCGGTCGGCCTCGGCGAGCAGGCCGACGACCCGGCCCCGCAACGCGTTCCACCCAGCCGTGCCCTCGGCCTCCCGCCAGCCGCCGAGCCGCTCGGCGTCCTTCGCGAACGACGCCGACCAGGACACCGCCGGGTAGTGGCGGGCGTAGGCGAGGTCGCGGTCGAGCAGCCAGCGGCAGCGGACGAACCGTTCGGTGTGGGCGGTGACGGGCTCGGTCATGTCGCCGCCCTGCGGTGACACCGCGCCGAGCACGGTGACCGATCCCCGCTGTCCGCCCACAGTGGTCACGAGCCCGGCGCGTTCGTAGAACGCGGCCAGCGCCGACGCCAGGGTCGCCGGATACCCCTCCTCGGCGGGCAGTTCCCCGGTGTGGGAGGCGAACTCGCGCAGCGCCTCCGCCCAGCGCGACGTCGAGTCCGCGATGACCACCGCGTGGTAGCCCATGTCGCGGAAGAACTCGGCCACGGTGATTCCGGTGTAGACACTGGTTTCCCGAGCCATCATGGGCATGTTGGAGGTGTTGGCGATGACGACCGTTCGGTCGGCGAGCGCACCGCCGGTGCGGGGGTCGGTCAGCTCGAACAGCTCGGCGACGATCTCGGCCATCTCGTTGCCGCGCTCGCCGCAGCCGACGTAGACGATCGCATCGGCGTCGCACCACTTCGCCAGCTGCTGCAACAACACCGTCTTGCCGGTGCCGAACCCGCCCGGCACGGCCGCCGTGCCGCCCCTGGCGACCGGGAACAACAGGTCGAGCACCCGCTGCCCGGTGTGCAGCGGCTCGGCCTCGGCGAGGTGCCGGTGGAACGGGCGGGGCCGCCGCACCGGCCAGTGCGTGGTCAGCGCGACCGGGGCGCCCGCGACGGTCGCGATCGTGGCGTCGGCGGGATGGTCGCCCTCGGCGGCGAGCGTGTCCACCGTGCCCGCGACGCCGGGCGGCACCTGGACCCGGTACTCCAGCGGCCCGCTGACCTCGATGACGCCGAGCACGTCGCCCGCGGCGACGGTGTCCCCGGCCGCCGCGCGCGGCACGAACCGCCAGTCGCGCTCGCCGGCGCGCCGGTGGCCGCCTGGGGTGAGCCAGATACCGGCGCCGTCGAGCGGTCGCAGCAGCCCGTCGAAGACGCCGCCGAGCAGCCACGGTCCCAGCGCCGCCGACAGCGGCCTGCCCTGCGGCGTCGCGCCGTCGCCCGGACCGAGGCCGCCGGTGTACTCGTAGGCCTGCACCCGCAGCAGGGTGTCGTTGATCGCGACGACCTCGCCGGGCAGCGCGGCGTCGCCGAGGATGACGAGGTCGTTCATCGCGACCGTCGCCGTGCTCTCCACCTCGACGAGCGGCCCGGCCACCCGCCGTACCCGCCCCGTCGCCGTCACGTCAGCCATAGCCGCTCCACCTCGGGGCCGAGCCGGTCGAGCGCCCGCGCCGCCAGCGCCGGCAACGTCAGGTCCAGCCTGCGACTCCCGGCCTCGGCGACGATCCCGCCTGCCTGGGCCTCGGTCACGACGGCGTCCGGGCCGAGCAGCTGGAGTGCCGCCGACCGCAGCTTCGCGCGCAGGTCCGGGTAGGCGGGGTCGTCGCGCAGCTGGGCAGCGGCGTCGATCGCCCTGGCACGCAGCTCGGCGTAGGCGTCCTGGCGCGCCGCGAGCATGCGTGTCCGCTCCGCCCGCTGGGTGCGGGCATGCGCGGCGGCCCGGGCCGTGCCGGCCGCCGCCGCGCCCTCGGCGCGTGCGTGTCGCACCGTCCGGTCGGCCTCGGCCGACGCGGTCTCCCGCATCCGGCGGGCGTCGGCTTCCGCGTCCGCGCGCACCCGAGCCGCGTCCTCGTGGGCCCGGCGCAGCAGCTCGGCCCGGACCGGTTCCAGTGCGGTGCGTGCGGTGCTGAGCTGCGACGTCGTCATGCCACCTCCTCGTCGCGCGCGGCACACCGCGCCACCATCACACCGTCGGCGGACATGGCGCCCGATGATTCGGCCAGTTCGGTTCGGGCCCGCGAGCGGCCCTCACGCCTGCGAGCAGTCCTCATGGCAGCACCACCGTCAGCGGCCAGTCGGCGGTCAGTGCGTCCGGCAGCTGGGACGCGGCCGCCGGGGTGAGGAGCACGACGCCGACGCCGTCGTCGAGGCCGTCGTAGGTGGCTCGCACCGACGCGGCGTCGTCGGCCGGCAGCACCCGCACGCCCGCGAGCGCGTACCCCTGCACCACGATCTCCTCCCCGATCACCACCACGCTGCTCATGGCTACGCCTGCTGGATGAGGATCACGGCGACGATCAGGCCGTAGATGGCGATGCCCTCCGCGAGCCCGACGATGACCATCGCCCGGCCGAACAGCTCCGGTCGCTCGCTGAGCGCGGCCAGCGCGGCGGCACCGGTGTAGGCCACCGCGATCGCGGCGCCGATCGAGGACCCGGCCACCGAGATCGCGGCGCCGAGCAGCGCGGCCCAGTTGCCGGGTGCCGTGGTCTGCGCCGCCTCGGCGACCGCGGTCGCGTCGGCCGGGGTCGCCGTCGCCGCGACGAGCAGCACCGCCAGCGCGGCGAGCACCAACAGCCCGTTGGCGGCGAGCACCAGCCGCAACGCTCCCCGGTCGCGGCGGCGCAGCAGCATGGTCGCGAGGACGGACCCCACGATGAGCACCGGTAGCGTGACAAGCCAGATCATGGTGCGGCCTCCAGCGTCGCCGTGGGTACATGCCAGGGCCGGAACGGGCGACCCTCGGTGACGAACACCCGGGAGAACAGCTCGTAGAACTCCAGCCGGAGCGCCTGCACCCCGGCCACCAGCGCTTCCAGCGAGAACGCGACCGCGTTGCCCGCCAGGAAGATCACCGCGGCGGTCAGAGCGCCGAGGACTCCCCGATCGGCGACGCCGACGGTGCCCTGCCAGATCACCCAGCCCAGCGCGGCGTGCGTCATGCCGAACGCGGCCAGCCGAGCGAACGACACCAGGTTGGAGCCGAGTCGCAGCAGCAGGTCGACGACGCCGACACCCGTCTGCACCGCCCCGGTCGCACCACCACCGGAACCGGCGTACATGCCGAAGGTGGCGAGCACGACCCCCGCGACCGCGACCACCAGCCCGGCCAGCGTCGTCACGCCGCTGCCGAGCACCCCACCGCCCGCCGCCAGCCCGAGACCGAGAAACACCGCCGTTCCCGCGATCCCGGACGGCGCATACAACGCCAGCCGGATGCCGCCCTCACGCCAGCGGTTGACGGTGCCCACGGCGTAGGCGATCGCGAGCAGCGCCGCGCCGAACGCGATCGCGACGGCGAGCAGCGGCAGCGGCTCGTCGAGCGGGTGCAGCCACAGCACCGGCAGCACCTCGGTCGGGCCGAAGAACTCGCCGTAGAGCGCGCCGAACGCGGTCGCGGCGAGACCGGCGCCCGCGACGAACGGCCACAGCCGGTGTACCCGCCACAGCCGCCGTGGCCGTCGCGCCCACAGCAGTGCCGCCAGCACGAGCAGCAGCACGCCGTGGCCCGCGTCGCCGAACATCATGCCGAACATGACGACGTAGGCGATGCCGGCGCCGACCGTCGGGTCGACGTCCGGGTAGGGCACCGTGCCGTAGGTGCGCACCAGCGGTGCGAACGAACGCCGCAGCGGACTCTCCTCGGCGAGCAGCGTCGGCGGCTCCGCGCCGCGCGGCACCGGCATGGGCACCACCGCGATACCGTCCGGGCTGAGCGCGTCGGTCAGCGCCGCGAGCCGGGGCGCGGGACACCAGCCCGCGATGGCGGCGACGCTGCCCCGATGCACCGCTGCCGCCGCGTGGTCGGTGAGCTGTGCCTCCCCCGCGAGCAGGTCGGCCCGGCCCGCGCGTTCCAGCTCGGCCAGGTCGGGCTGTTCGACCGCCAGCGTCGGGGTGACGTCCTGCTCGGCGACGTGGTGCAGCCGCTGCGCCGCCTCGCCGCCCGGCGCTTCGAGGTCGTCGGTGTCGTCGAACTCGACGACCCCGGCGGCCGCGACGCGCACCAGCGCCAGCCGCAGCCGGTCGGCGGGCGCCACCAGCGCGATGCGCAGCATCCGGATCGGCTGAATCGCCTCACGCAACAGCATCGAACGCCTCCAGCCGGTCCCCGCCGCGTGCCGCTGTCTCCAGCGCCGCCTCGCAGCGCCGGGCGTCCGCGGCGAGCACCGCGGCGGTCCCAACCACCCGAGGCAGCCCGAACGCCGCCGGGCGGAGCAGCGCGAACCCGTCGTGCTCGATGCGGGCCCACCACCGGGCCTCCGCCCGCCACAGCTCAGCCGGCGTGTCGATGTCGGCGAGGACCCAGCGCGCTCGGGGCGCGAGCGCGGTGGCGAAACCGCTCAGCTCGGGTGCGGCCACCGCCGCGGCGCCGAGCAGGAACTCCGCCCGCTCGGCCATGGCGTGGGTCAGGCTGCCGTCGTCGAGAAAGCGGTGCCGTGCCACCACGACGGCGGCGCCGGACACGGCGGCCGTCTCCGCGACCGCGAGGTCGGTGCTGACCCGGTGCGCCCAGGCGAGCTGCGTCCCGATCGCGATCACGGCGGGGGTCTCGCCACCGGGATCGCCCCAGGGCGAGTCCGCGAGCGCGTCCCGCAGCTGCGGCAGTGAGGTCGTGGTGACGAGCCGAGGCCACGCCGTCGCCAGCGCGCCGAGACGATACGGCGGTGCCGCCGGATAACCGGCCAGCGCCCTGGCGTGCTCGCCGATGTTGCCGGCCTCGAACCAGCCCGCGAGCAACCGCAGCGCCTGGATGCCCGCGCGTGGCTGCCAGCCGGCGAGCACGCGGAGATGCCACAGCAGGCAGGCGCGTAGCCCCCGCTGCGCCTCGGCCAGTGTGTCGCCGGAACGCACGTCGTGCTGGTACGGGCTCTCGGCCAGCAGCCGCACGGCCGCCGCCACCGACGGCGACGCGGCCAGCTCGCGGGCTTTCGCCGCGCCGAGCCTGCGGTTGAGCAGCGCCCGGGCGCGGACGTTCCCGGCGATCCAGGCCGCGGTCATGGCCGTTCCGCCAGCTCCGCGACCATCGCGGTGACCTCCGCGATGACGTGGTCGACATGGCCCGGCATCCGCTCGGCCACCCGCGCCCGCAGCGCGTCCAGCGCCACATCGCCTCCCCGGACGACCTCCGCCAGCTCCGCCTCGGTCTCGCTGCGGGCCCGTGCCTCCGCATCCGCCCTGGCCGCCGCCGCGTCCAGCTTCGCCCGGACGGCGATCGCCGTCACCTCCTCGGCCGCATCCCGGCGGCACCGCGCCGCGTAGTCGTCCGCGTCGGCGCGGATCCGCGCCGCGGCTGCCTCGACGTCGTCCAGCAGTGCGAGCAACGGCTCCAGCTCGGCGGAGCGTTCCGCGACCCGATCGGCCGGCACCGCCCGGGCAGCCGCCGCCCCCGGTGCGCCAGCCGGTCGGAACCGCTTCAGGATGCTGCGCAGGCTTGCCATGGCGTGTGCCTCCCGGCCGGTCAGCGCGGGGCACGGACCACGACGACCGGGCAGTCGGCGTGCTGCACGCAGTGCTGGCTCACCGAGCCGAGCAGCATCCCGGTGACCGTACTGTGTCCGCGGCTGCCGACCACCAGCAGCTCGGCCGTCTTACCGGCCTCGACCAGCACGTTCGCCGGGTGACCGTAGACGACGTCCGGCGTCACGGTCACGCCCGCGTCGACGGTCTCGGCGACCGCCTTGTCGAGGATCGTGCCCGCCATCTCGGGCCAGTCGACGTCGTCGTAGACCGGCGGGTAGCCGAAGCTCACCGGCACCACCCACGCCGCGATCGCCCGCACTTCGCCGCCGGTGGCCGCCGCGTACCGCAACGCCCACCGCAACGCCGCGATGCTGCTCGGCGACCCGTCGATACCGACAACGACCTGGGCACGGTTCTCGCCAGCCATTGGTTACCTCCTTCGAGCACCCGTGTCCTCACGTAACCCGTCCCATCGGCCCGGCAGGCAGGGGCGAAGGAACCCGAAGCGCAGGACGTTGGTCGCCGTAGCTACCGGAGGTGGATCTGCTCGGGGCGGGCGACGGCGACCGGGCATGTGGCGTAGTGCAGTAGCGAGTGGCTGGTGGACCCGAGGCCCATCCCGGTAGGTACGGCCAGTCCGCGGGAACCGACGACGAGCAGCTGGGCGGCGGGGCGGTCTGGCGGGTTGGTGGCCGCGAGCAGTCCCCGTACCGGACGGTCGTGCACGACCAGCTCGTGGACGGTGACGCCGGGATACATGGCGCGCCACGACGCCAGCCGCGAGGTCAGCTCGTGGCGTTCGCGGGCGTGGGTCTCGTCGGCCGCGCCCCGCGACGCCCGCCACCCGCCGGGCTCGACGCCGACTTCGGTCCAGGCGTGTACCGCGATGATCGGTTCTCCGCTGGTTTGCGCGAACTCGCTCGCGAGCGCGAGTGCGGCGTCGCCGAACAGCGAGCCGTCCACGCCGACGACGATGGGTCCTGCCGTGGGCGGTGCCTGATCGGTGGTGCGGCCCCGCACCACCACGACAGGACAGTGCGCGTGGCTGGACACGGCGATGGCGACCGCGCCCGCCTCGCCTCCGGGACGATCGCTCACCCCGCGCGAGCCGAGCACGACCAGCCGGGCATGCGCGGATTCGGAGATCAGCAGGTCGTCCGCGGCGCCGGAGTGGGTGCTGACGCTCAGCCGCGCGTCCGGGACGCTGCCACGCACCACGTCGGCCGCGGCGGCGAGAGGATCCGGTGCGGCCGGGACAACCCCGGGCACCTGTGCGTGGACCAGCCGGATGGGTAGGCCAAACGCTCCCGCCCATGCCGCGGCCCATCGGGCAGCCGCGCGGGCGGAGGCGGACTCGTCGACTCCGACGACGATGTCGGTGGCTGGTTCCGGCATGGTCTCAGTCCTCCATGGTGTCGTTCAGCCGCGCAGCGCGCGGGGGAACTCGCCGGGATCGGGCCGGGGTTCGATCCGGATGCGGGCGTCGAGCACCAGGCTGGCCGTCGGCGTGAGCCGCACCGGGTTGAGGTCGGCTTCGGCGATCTCCGGTAGTTCCTCGGCCATCCGGCCCAGCCGCAGCAGGACGTCCTCGACGCCGGTGGTGTCGATGTCGGCGAACACGCGTGGCGAGCTGCGGAGTCCGTGGACGAGGCGGCGGGCGTCGGCGTCGGTGATGGGCACGAGCCGCGCCGCGCGGTCGTCGACGATGTCGGTGTCGGTTCCGCCGAGCCCGAAGACGACCAGCGGGCCGAACACGCCGTCGTTGCTGATCCCGGCCAGCAGTTCCCGGCCGTCGGGTGCCATCGGCTGGACGACGACCGCGCGCAGGGTCCGGCCGAAGCGCTCGCGCAGCACGCGAAACGCGCCGCGCACGGCGTCGTCCCCGGACACCGACAGCATGACCCCACCACCGGAGGCCTTGTGCAGCAGACCCTCGGCGACCGCCTTGACCGCCACCGGGTAGCCAACCGCCCGGGCCGCTGCCACCGCATCGGACTCGCCTGCCGCCGTCCGGCCGGGAACAACCGGCACGCCGAAAGCGCGCAGCACCGCGTCCACTGTGGCTGGATCGAGCCAGCCGCCGGCCGGGTTGTCCGCCAGCCAGCCGTGCACCAGTTCGCGGGCGCGATCGGCGTCGATGCCCGCCGGTTCGGCCGGTGTGCCCGCCGGTTCGTCACGCCATGCCGCGTAGCGGGCAAGGCAGGCGAGGCTGGCCACGGCGAGGTCGGGGTCGCTCACGCACGCCGTGACGGCCACGCCCGCGCTGTCGTGCAGCGGGGCGACGGCGGCGAGCTGGCCTGCCCGGATCGCGATCAGCGGCTTACCGCCGTGCCGCGCGGTGTCCGCGATGGCCTCGGCCGGGTCGCCGACGGCGGTGGTCGAGGCGGCGGCGAGGACGATGTCGACGCCGTCGTCGGCGAGCACGGCACGCAGGCATGCCGCGAAGGTCTCGGTGCCGACGGCGGCGGTGGTGTCGACGGGGTTGTGCGGGCTCGCCGAGGCGGGCAGCAGCTCACGCAGCGTTTCGACCGTGGCGGGCGCCAGGTCGGCCACGGCCAGGCCGTGACGCTGGCACGCGTCGGCGGCCAGCACTCCGATGCCACCGGCGTTGCCGACGATGCCCACCCGCGAGCCGGGTGGCAGCGGTTGCCAGGCGAGGATCGCGAGCACGCCGCTGAGCTCGGAGAGTGAGTCCACTGTGGTCACTCCGGCCTGGTCGAACAGCGCGTCCCGGCTGACCGCGGGGGTCGCCGTCGCCGCGGTGTGTGATGCCGCCGCCCGTTGGCCTGCGGCGGTGCTCGCCGAGCGCACCGCGATCACGGGCTTGCGCCGGGCGACCGCGCGGGCGATGCGCCCGAACTTGCGAGGGTTGCCGAACGACTCCAGGTACAGCACGACCGCGTCGGTGGCCGGGTCGTTCAGCCACCACAGCAGCAGGTCGTTGCCGCTGACGTCGTACTTGTCGCCGGTCGAGACCAGCGCGGAGAGCCCGAGCCCGAGTGAGGACAGCAGTTCGGTGACGGCGATGCCGATGCCGCCGGACTGGGTGACGAGCCCGACGCGGCCCGCCGGGAGCGGGCCACGCAGGAACGTCGCGTTGAGCGTGGCGGTGGGGGTGCTGTTGGCCACGCCGATGCAGTTCGGGCCGACCAGCCGCATCCCGTGCTCGCGCACCGACTGCCGGACGCGGTCGGCCAGCGGTGTCCCCGTCAGTCCCGAGGAGACCACGACGGCGGCGCGGACGCCGCGCCGTCCGCATGCCTCGATGACGTCGGGGACACTGCCCGCCGGGGTGCACACCACGGCGAGGTCGGGCGGCTGCGGCAGGTCCGTGACGGACGGTACCGACGGCACGCCGAGCACCGTGCTCGTGTGCGGGTTGACCGCGTGCAGCTCGCCGGAGAAGCCGGCCTTCAGCAGGTTCGCCAGCACCGCGTGCCCCACCGAGGTCGCGGCGCGACCGGCGCCGACGACCGCGACGGAGCGGGGTGCGAGCAGGGCGGCGAGGCTGGCGGTCTCGGCACGGCGTTCCCGCTCGATCACCGCGTCGGTGTAGTGCGCGTCGCCGCTGAGATCGATCACCACGTCGCGTTCCGCGCCCGGATCGCCGAGGTCGAAGGGCAGGCCGAAGTCGCGGAACACCCGCAGCATGCGCTGGTTCTCCCCGGCGACCTCGCCGACGAAGTGCCGGATGCCGGCCTGCCTGGCGAGCGCCGTCAGCCGTTCCAGCAGCAGGGTGCCCACCCCGCGCGCCCGCGCGGCCGGGCTGACCGCCATCGCGACCTCCGCATCAGGTGTCCCGGGCAGGGGCACGAAGTTGGCGACACCGAGCAGCTCGCCCTCGCTGAACGCGCCGGCCGCGACGCCGTTGTCGCCACCGGCGACCATGCGGGACGCGAACTCGCCGAGCCGTGCCGGCCGCGACCCGAGGAACCGGAAGTAGCTGCCTTCCTCGCCCAGTCCCTCGTGCAGCGCCCGGACGGCGGCCGCGTCCGTGGGGTCGAGTCGCCGCACCACGACGACCTGCCCGTTGGCGAGCAGCGCCCGCGTGCCGCGGTCCCGGGGCGTGTCGGTCGGCGTCGGCATCGGGGCTACGTCAGCGGTCGCGCAGGAAGCGCACGCAGTCGGCGAGCGTGCCCAGCCGCGGGTAGTCGGCCTCGTCGATGCGCACGCCCGAGCGCTTGCTGAGCTGGGCGACGAAGGCGAGGAAGTCCAGCGAGTCGAGCTCGAACTCGTCGCGTAACGGCGCGTTCTCGTCGATGGAGTCCGGTCGCGCGTCCGGCACGACGCCCCGCAGGGCTGTTTCGACGATCTCGCGTGCGGTCGCCGTGTCGAGTGAGTGGGTCATCGCGGGTCCTCTCAGAGGTCGTGGGGGTGGTTGAGCAGCTGGCCGACGATGCTGAGGAATCGGGCGCCGACCGCGCCGTCGGTGACGCGGTGGTCGGCGGCGAGGCTCGCGGTGATGACGGGGCGGATGCCGAGCAGCCCGTCGACCGCCCACGGCCGGTGCATCACGGCACCGAAGCCGACCAGCGCCACCTGTGGTGGGTGGATCACGCCGTGCACGACCTCGACACCGAGGTCGCCGAGGTTGGTCACGGTCAGCGACGCCGGCGCGAGCTCGCTGGAGCGCAGCCTGCCGGTGCGGGCATGGCTGACGGCGTCGCGGAGCCGTCGCATCAGCGTCGGCACGTCGGTGTGGGCGGCATCGGTCAGCACCGGCACGAGCAACCCACCGCCGCGCAGCGAGACCGCGACGCCGAGATCGACACTTGGTGCGGGCACGAAACCGCCGTCGGTCCAGTGGCCGTTGATCTCGGGGATCTTCGTCGCGGCGAGCGCGGTGGCCTTGAGCAGCAGCACGGCGGGAACCAGCCGCTCCTCGACCGGCACGGCCCGGTTGTGCTCGTGCAGCCAGTCCAGGCACGGGCCCATGTCGATGGTGGTGGCGAGGTAGTAGTGCGGGATCTCGCGCTTCGAACGCGACATCGCGGCGGCGATCGTCTCGCGCATGCCGGCCGGGCTCACCGCCCGCCGGTCAGGCTGCGGCTCGGCTGCGGCACGGACGTCGGCGGCGTTGATGACACCGTCACCGGCAACGGAGTCGAGGTCGACACCGAGGTCCTCGGCGAGTCGCCTGGCGTGCGGTGTGACTCGCCGCCGGGACGCGGCAGGGGTTGCCCGTCGTGCCGAGGCGGCGTGTTCGATGTCCTTTTTGGTCACTGCTCCCCTGCGGCCGGTGCCGCGCACCGAGGCGATGTCGACGCCGGTCTCATGCGCCAGCTTGCGCACGATCGGCGAGACCGGGACGTGCTGCGGTTCCGGTGGCGGTGGTGCCGTGTCGGCGGCGCCGATGACGGCGAGCGGGGTGCCGACCGCGACCGTGCTGCCCTCGTGGACGAGCAGGTCTGTGACCACACCGGAGTCGAAGCATTCGACGTCGATGGCCGACTTGCTGGTGTCGACCACCGCGACGACGTCTCCCTTGTGGACGGTGTCGCCGGGCTTGACCAGCCACTCCAGCAACGTGCCCTCGGTCATGTCCGCGCCGAGTGACGGCATGGTGAACTCGGCCATGTCAGCCCACCGCCAGCCGTGTCGCCCGCACGATCCGCTCCTCGCTGGGCAGGGCGGCGTCTTCGAGCTGCTTGGCGTACGGGATGGGCACCTCGGCGGTGCAGACCCGCTGCACCGGGGCGTCCAGCTCGTACAGTGCCTGCTCGGCGATCCGGGCCGACACCTCGCCGGCCAGGCTGCCGCTGCGCCAGCCCTCGTCCACGATCACCGCGCGGTGGGTGCGGGCGACCGACTCGAGGACGGTGCGCTCGTCCAGTGGCCGTAGCGTGCGCAGGTCGATCACCTCGGCGTCGATGCCGTCGGCGACAAGGCTTTCCGCCGCCGCCAGCACGGCGGGCAGGGTGCCGCCGTAGGTGATCAGCGAGACGTCGCCGCCCTCCCTGCGGATCGCGGCGGTGTCGATGTCGACCGGCCCGGTGTCGTCGGCCAGCTCGTCCGCCATCGGGTACAGCGAGCCGTGCTCGAACAGCAGCACCGGGTCCGGGTCGGCCAGCGCGGTGGCCAGCATCCCCCGCGCGTCGGCCAGCGTCGCGGGCGCGACGATCCGCAGCCCGGGGATGTGGGCGTACCAACCCTCCAGGCTGTGCGAGTGCTGCGCGGCGAGCTGCCGGCCCGCGCCGGTGGTCATCCTGATCACCAGCGGCACGCCGAGCTGCCCGCCGGACATGTGCCGCAGCGTCGCGGCGTTGTTCATAATCTGGTCCAGCGCGAGCAGGCTGAAGTTGACCGTCATGATCTCGACGATCGGGCGCATCCCGGCCAGAGCCGCGCCGATCCCGGCGCCGACGAACGCGGACTCCGACAGCGGGGTGTCACGCACCCGTCGCTCCCCGAACTCCTCCAGCAGCCCGAGACTCACCGCGAAACAGCCGCCGTAGCGGCCGACGTCCTCCCCCATCAGGAACACCCGATCGTCGGCGCGCAACGCCTCCCGCAACGCCTCGCGCAGCGCCTCCCGGTAGGTGGTCCGCATGGCCGTCACCCCTGCTCCGCGTAGACGAACCGCTTGAGGTCGCCGACCGGCTCGGCCTCGGCCTGCTCCGCGGCGGCGACCGCACGGTCGATCTCGGCGGCGATCTCGGTGTCCAGCTCGGTCAACGCGTCGTCGGTGAGCTCACCGTCGGCGCGCATCGCCGCACTCAGCACCTCGATCGGGTCGCGTTCCTTCCAGCGGGCGATCTCGGCCTTGTCGCGGTAGCGGTCCGGGTCGTACAGCGAATGCGCACGGAACCGGTAGGTGCGCAGCTCGACGAAGCTCGGCTCGCCGTCGGCGCGGGTCGTGTCCACCGCCCGCGCCGCGGCCCGCGCCACCGCCTCGACGTCCATTCCGTCGACCGACCACGACCGCATGCCGTACGAGCTCGCGCGCAGCGCCAGGTCGGTCTCGGCGTGCTCGCGTTCCAGCGCGGTGCCCATGGCATAACGGTTGTTCTCGCAGGCGAACACCACCGGCAGCCGCCACAGTGACGCCAGGTTCAGGCACTCGTGGAACTCCCCTTCGGCCACCGCCCCGTCACCGAACAGGCACAGCGTGACCGAGGGCTGCTCGCGCATCCGATCGGCCAGCGCCAGCCCGACCGCGAGTGGTAGCC
>Ga0299914_10001624_pt1 | contig 15081 bp, 15 predicted proteins | sample RVTome_10_FD_201361 | JGI IMG/M metagenome (GOLD analysis project Ga0299914, IMG submission 201361) | Soil microbial communities from uranium-contaminated site in the Upper Colorado River Basin, Wyoming, United States - RVT153D57 (version 2) ...
GCGAGCTCGAAGCGGCGGGCACGGCCATCGACACCTGGCTGTGCACCAACGTGACGGGGCAGCTCGGCGGTGCCTGCGCGGCGTAACTCCTAAACAGCTCGGGGAAGGAGGGCATGCCCCTCCTTCCGCCGCGCCACCGTCTACCGACAGGGGAGAACACCATGCGACTCCGCGGACTAGCGCTGCTGATGACCGGATTTCTGCTGGCCGGCGGGTCGGTGCTCGTCGCCCATTCCTACCTCAAGAACGCCGCCACGCGATCCGGGGAGGCGCAGGCCGAGGAGATCTCGGCGGTCGTGGTGGCGCGCAGCGACATCGCCTTCGGCGCCCCGATCACGTTCGAGATGGTGCGCCTGCAGGACTGGCCCGAGGAAGCCATACCGCCCGAAGCCTTCACGTCTCTCGAGGAGGTCCTCGGGGCCACCGGCCAGGAGCCGCGCCGGGCGCGGCGCTCGATGGTGCCGGGCGAACCGGTCGTCCGTAGCAAGCTCTCCGACTTCGGGGAGAAGGTGACGATCGCCGACGCAATCGACCCGACCAACCGGGCAATGGCGATCCGGGTCAACGACGTGAGCGGCGTGGCCGGCTTCGTCACCCCCGGCGACCGGGTCGACGTTCTCCTGACGCGCAGGCTCGACAACAGCAACATGGTCACCACGACGGTCCTGCAGGACATCGTGGTGCGCGGCATCGATCAGCTCGCGGACCAGGATCGCGACCAGCCGAACGTCGCCCGGACGGTCACCGTCGAGGTGTCGCCGGACGAGGCGCAGCGCCTGGCGCTGGCGCAGCAGGCCGGCACGCTCGGCCTGACCCTGCGCAACCTCGCGACGACCGCGAAGCCGGAGCTGCGAGCGCTGAGCGTGAACGACCTGGCATCGACACGGTCGAAGACCGGCCGGGCCGCGCCGACCGTGACCATCATCCGCGCCGGCGAGCGATCGGCCGAGACGGTCCGCGGCGGCTGAGCCGTCCCGGACCAGCAACCTGCAGCATCCAAAGGGACAAACCATGGACGTGTTCACTGGCCGCTGGATAGGTGCGCTCGCTGCCACCGTCGCCCTGTCGGCATCGAACCTGTATGCGCAGGACCAGCCAGGCGGGCCCCGCTCCCTGATTTCGCCGGCGCCTTCCGCGGAAACCCGCGCGTTGCGGTCGCCGGTCCGCCTCGAGAACGCGGCGCGTGCCGGTGAGCTGCTGGTGCCTCTCAACAAATCGCAGGTGATCGAGGTCGACCGGCCGTTCGCCGAGGTCTCGATCGGCAACCCCGAGATCGCCGACGTCGTCGCGCTGACGCGGGACTCGCTCTACGTCTTCGGCAAGCAGTTCGGCACCACCAGCCTCACGATCACCGACAACAACGGCCGGCTGATCGCGGTTATCGATCTGGTCGTGAGCTACGACATCGAGGGCCTGAAGGCCCAGATGTTCGAGCTGCTGCCGGGCGAGGCGGTCCAGGTGCGGCCGGCGAGCGACGGGCTGGTGCTCAGCGGGCACCTGTCCAACGCATCACGCATGCAGCGGGCGCTCGCGCTCGCCGAGCGCTACGCGCCGGGGAAGATCACCAACCTCATGGAGGTGACGGGCAGCCAGCAGGTGATGCTGGCGGTCCGCTTCGCGGAGGTGTCCCGCGAGGTGATCAAGCAGCTCGGCGCCAACACCGACTTCCTGTTCGAAGGCGGCGACGTCGATATCGAGGGGATCTTCGGCAACGGCATCTCCCTGGACCCCCTGAGCTTCGGCGCCGGGGCATTCGCCTTCTCGAACGGCGACGTCGCGCTCAACCTGGTCCTCGACGCGCTCGAGGAAAAGGGCGTGGTGCGGACGCTGGCCGAGCCGAACCTGATCGCCCTATCCGGCGATACTGCGAGCTTTCTCGCCGGCGGCGAGTTCCCGATCCCGGTCGGCCAGAGCGAGGACGAGAACGGCGTCGACATAACCATCGAGTTCAAGCCCTTCGGTGTCAGCCTGTCGTTCACACCGACGGTGATCGGCGAGGAGCTGATTAATCTCGAGCTGTTCACCGAGGTCAGCGACATCGATCGCGAGACCTCGATCCGGCTGAGCGATCTCATCATACCCGGCCTGACGACCCGTCGGGCACGCACCACGGTCGAACTCGGCAACGGCCAGAGCTTCGCCATCGCCGGGCTGCTGCGCGACGACTTCGAGGACACGGTGCGCAAGTATCCGCTCCTCGGCGACGTGCCGATCCTCGGGCAGCTGTTCCGCAGCAACGGCTACCAGCTCGACCAGACCGAGCTGGTGGTGATCGTGACCCCCTACCTGGTCCAGCCGGCCTCGCCGACCGCGCTGATCACGCCCGCCGACCTGTTCCAGGCGCCCAGCGACGCCGAGCTGTTCCTCTTCGGCAAGGTTGTCGGCGAGCGTGGGTACGATCCCTCCAACTCCGCCGACCGGCTCGGCCGCCGCGCCGCGGCCGGGATCGTCGGCCCACATGGGTACATCCTCCGATGAAGATCCAAGCCACCATCCTGCTTGCCGGCCTCGCCCTCGGTGCCTGCACCACCCCGGCGGACACGCCGCTGCCGGAGTTCGGCGAGGCGGTCCACAACAACATGGCGGCGCACATCATCGACCCGCAGCCGCCGGACACGATGGAGCTGCCTCCCTCGGATGGCGTCCGGCGCTCGCTGATGATCACGCGCTACCAGACCGACAAGGTGGAGGAGCCGAGCGAGCCGACCACCAGCACGGTCAAGATCGACACCAGCGGCTCGAAATAAGGCTGAAGCCATGGCGCACTCGATCCGATCGCCAGCCTTCGCTCTCGCGCTGCTGCGCTGCGTCGACGACACGCGAGGCGGGGTGCTGGCGTTCTCGGTGGTCCTGCTGCTGTTCGTCCTCGGCACCGGCGGGCTGATCCTGGACTTCGGCCGGGTCTGGAACTCGCAGAGCGAGCTCCAGGCCTTCGCCGACCACGCCGCGCTTGTCGCCGCCGGCGAGCTCGACGGCACCAGCGATGCGATCACGCGCGCCGAAGCCGCCCTGGCACAGCTGATCACCGATCGCCAGGCCTACGCGAGCGAGGACGCCATTCTCGACGACACCGACCTTCAGGTCACGTTCCTCAACGGCCTCCCGGCCGACGATACCGACGACGACATCGGCCCGTTCGTCACCACGGACCCGGCGCTCGCCCAGTACGTCCGCGTCGGCGTCAACCCGCACACGGTCTCGACTATCTTCGCGAACGTGCTGCTCACGGTGAGCGGGAACAACCAGGTCGACCTCAATGTCGGGGCCGCCGCCGTGGCGGGCTACACCCAGTTCGTGTGCGATATCACCCCGCTCATGTTCTGCCCGCCGAGCGGCATGAATCGGGAGGAGCTGCGTGGCTGGCTCCCCGGTCGGCAGATCCGACTGAAGGCGCAGGGCTTCTGGGGGCCGGGCGCGTTCGGGCTGCTCGACGTCAACTTCGATCCCGACGGCCCCTGCGGCACGCCGAACGAAGGTGCCAACTTCTTCCGCTGCGCCATCGGGGTGGAGCGCTCGATCACTCGCTGCTTCGCCCGCCGGGGCGTCGGTGTACGTCCTGGCCAGGCCGTGGGGCCGGCCAACTCGGGCCTCAACACCCGCTTCGACATCTACGCGACTAGCTTGCAATCGAGCCGGAACGATCCGGATTTCGCGCCAGCGCCCAACGTGATCAAGGGTTTCAAGGGATCGGGAGGTAGTGGCTGCATCAACAACAATCCGACGCCCTCGAATGTCGCCGGGCTGCCACGGTCCCAATGCCTTCTGGATGAGAATTGTGGCGGACCCGACCCGCGCTTCGACTCTTCTTCGACAGTCGACCCCGGACAGCGCACCGACTACGTCCAGCAGAACTACGCGGACGTCGGAATGGCCGACAAGACGAACGGCGCGACGACTCGTTATCAGATGTATGTCAACGAGATCGCCAACTCCGTTGGCGGCGACATTCTCGACACCTCGGCCGGCCTCGAGGAGAGCGGACGGCCGACCTGCTCCAGCAACATGTCGTCGGATCCGGACCGCCGCGTGCTCGTCGCCGCCGCGGTCGACTGCGGCACGCTTGCGCCCGGCAACGCCGAGAACGTGCCTGTCATCGACTTCTACCGGATCTTCATGACCAACCTTGCCGGCGACCCGGACCCGGCGGACGTCTGGGTGGAGGTGATCGAGCACGTCGACCCGTTCGGCGGCGGGCCGCCCGGCTCCGGCTTCGTCCACGACTTCGTCCAGCTCTACCGGTGATGCCATGACACGGCTGCTGAAAGAGCTGAGGGGAGACGACCGCGGCGGCGCGATCGCCGAGTTCATGCTCGGCCTCGTGCCCCTGGTCATCGCCTTCGCGCTCATCTTCGAGTTCGGGCGCGCGTTCTGGAGCCACCAGGCGGTCATCAAGGGCGTCCGCGACGCCACCCGCTACCTCACCCGCGTCGAGGATCCGACCGATGCGACGGCGCAGGAAATAGCGCAGCGGCTCCTGCTCACCGGCCAGCAGGAGGAGGGCGGGACAGCGCGCTGGTCGAGCGGCAGCGAGCCGGTGATGGAGGTCTCGATAACCGAGGTCGACAACACGGCCGGCGCCTTCCGCGGCCCCGCCACGATCCGGATCGTCAACCTCGCGGCCAACGTCGAGCTGCAGCTGCCGCTGGGCGGCGTCTTCGCCCTGTTCGGCGGCGAGCCGCTTGGCGTCGTGACCTACAGCGTCGGCGATACCGCGCGCCATTACGGGAACTGACGATGCGATACTTCATCCGCCTCTTCGTTAGAGACCAGTGCGGCGGACCCCTGGCGGAATTCGCGCTGGTCATCGGGCTGCTGTTCGTCTTCGCGATCTTCGTATTCGAGATCTCCCGGTTCTACATGCGGACCGCGATGGCGGAGTACGCGACCCATCTCGCGGTCCGGATCGCCGCCGTTCGCCCGCCGGTCTGCGCCGGCGTGCCGGACACCAACGAGCGCTCGGCCGGCAGCGAGGACGCCCGCTTCGGCACCATGTGCTCCGATCCCTCCGCCCCATGCCTGGCCGTGACTCAGACCTGCACGGGAACGGCCGGCAATCCGGTGGTCGACGAGATCTTCGGCGTGGTCCAGGCCCTGCTGCCGGGCGGCGCCACGCCGGCCAACCTGCAGTTCCGCTACGAGGCCACGAACCTCGGTTTTCTCGGCGGGCCCTACGTCCCGCTGACCTCGGTCAGCCTCCAGGGCGTACAGCACGAGTTCATCCTGCCGCTCGGCCAGCTGTTCGCTCCCTGGGGCGATGGGGGCGGCGGCGGGGGCGACGGCACCGTCGCGCTCGGACCGATGACGGCGACGATGCCGGGCGAGGACCTGAATACCGGAACGAACGGCTAGCCTCTCCGAACGCGTGCAAAGCTCTCTTTCTCGTGGAGCGCAACATGACCCGTGGTAGTGCCCTCACCATCCTGGCGACGAGCCAATCGGCCGACTTCGGCAATCGGATCAGTAGCATGCTCGCCACGATCGAGAACCTGAACGTCGACACCCGCATCGGCGATCTGCCGTCCATCACCGGCGAAACGCTCGATGTTCTCGAGCACACGGACGTTCTGCTGGTGGACATCGACCCCGAGAACGAGCGCGAGCTGCGCCAGCTGGGTCGGATCATCGAGCAGCGGCGCGGTAGGACGGCGATCCTGGCGACCGCCAGGGACCTGTCGGCTCAGGGTGTACGTGCCCTCATTCGCCAGGGCGTCGACGACTTCATCCCGCAGCCCTTCGAGCATGCCGATCTCCTGGACGCGATCGCCAGGGCGCGCGCCAAGCTCCGCCAGGCGCGCAGGGGTGGCAAGCTGGGCAAGGTCATCGCCGTGAGCCGCGCCAAAGGCGGCATGGGCGCGTCTACCCTGGCCGCGCACATCGCCCTGGCGCTCTCCGAGAAGCGCCACCGCCAGGAGCCGGACAAGGAGGTGGCGCTGCTGGATCTCGACCTCCAGTTCGGTGACCTCTCGCTGATGCTCGATCTCGAGCCGAGCAACGAGATGGTCGAGATGATCAGAAACCCGGCCCGCCTCGACGGCGCGCTCCTGCGTGCGTCGATGACCCGGCACGCGAGCGGCCTCTCGGTGCTTCAGGCCCCAGGCGAGGTCGTGCCGCTCGACGCCCTGCCGAACGCCACGGCCGGAAAGCTGATCGAGCTCGCCCGAGAGGAGTTCGAGTACGTCGTGATCGACCTGCCGCTGGTGGTTCCGCGCTGGCTGGAGGCCGTGCTCCAGCATGCCGACCAGCTGGTCGCGGTGACCCAGCTCAACGTCGCCGCGATCCGCCAGACCCGGCGCTGGCTCGACTTCCTCAAGGAGGAGGCCCTGTACGACCTGCCCGTCTCGGTCGTTCTCAACCGCTATGTCTGGCGCCTGGGCGAGCGGGCGCGGCTCAAGCAGGCGATCCGCGCCCTCGACCACCCGATCGATCACTACGTGCCGGACGACACCGCCCTGGCGCTCGAGGCGATCAACCGCGGCACGCCCCTGTTCGAGATTCGCCGCCGGGCGAAGCTCTGCCGCTCGCTGCGCCAGGTGACCGCCGCCTGCGTAACGATGATGCAACAGCGCGAGCAGGCGGCGAACGCCGCCGCTCAGACCGCTTGAGGAAGGACGCCCGATGTTCCGGCGCTTTGCAGCTCACCAGGACGAGGTCGCTCCCGTCGCCAATGGCGGGGCGCACCCAATGGAACCCATGCCGCGCGACCAGGGGCGGCCCGATCAGAACGAACAGCTGCGCCGCTGGCTGGACCTCAAGACGCGGCTCCACGAGCGCCTGCTGGAGGAGCTCAATCTGTCCGCGATCGAGAAGGTCGCGAAATCGGATCTGCGGCGCGAGGTCGCGACCATCGTCAACGAGATGCTGACCAGCGAGGGGACGGCGCTCAACGCGAAGGAGTTCAACCTCCTGATCGAGGAGTTGCTCGACGAGGTGCTGGGTCTCGGCCCGCTGGAACCGTTGCTCAAGGATCCGACCGTCACCGACATCCTGGTCAACACCCACAGGCAGGTGTTCGTCGAGCAGTACGGCGTGCTAGAGCGGACGCCGGTGCAGTTCAAGGACGAGCGTCATCTGCTGCGCATCATCGACCGCATTGTCTCGGCCGTGGGGCGCCGGGTCGACGAGTCGCAGCCCTGGGTCGACGCCCGCCTCGCCGACGGCTCCCGGATCAATGCGATCATCCCGCCCTGCGCGCTCGACGGGCCGCTGCTGTCGATCCGTAAGTTCTCGCGCGACCCGCTAACCATCGAGCGCCTGATCGCCAATGGGGCGCTCACCCGCGAGATGGCGACGCTGCTCAACGCGATCATCAAGGCCCGCCTCAACGTGCTGATCTCCGGCGGCACGGGCAGCGGCAAGACCACGCTCCTGAACGCGGTGTCCAGTTACATCGACGCGCGCGAGCGGATCATCACGATCGAGGACTCGGCCGAGCTCCAGCTGCAGCAGATCCACGTCGCGCGAATGGAGACCAGGCCGCCTAACATCGAGGGGCGGGGAGCGGTGACGCAGCACGATCTGGTCCGCAACGCGCTCCGCATGCGGCCGGACCGGATCATCGTCGGCGAGGTCCGCGGGGCCGAAGCGCTCGACATGCTGCAGGCGATGAACACCGGCCACGACGGCTCGATCACCACGATCCACGCCAACTCGCCGCGCGACGCGCTCTCCCGGCTCGAGCAGATGATCATGATGACCGGGGTCGATTTCCCGCTGCGCTCGATGCGCGGCCAGATCTCGTCCGCGCTCCAGGTCGTGCTTCAGCTCGAGCGCATGAGCGACGGCCGGCGCCGGATCGTCAGCCTGCAGGAGATCACCGGCATGGAGGGCGACATCGTCACCATGCAGGAGATCTTCCGCTTCAAGCGGAGCGGGGTCGATGCCGAGGGGCACGTGCTCGGCCGCTTCGAGGCCACCGGCATCCGGCCGAGGTTCGCCGAGCGCCTGAGGATGCGCGGCATCGAGCTCAGCAATGACCTGTTCGCCGCGAATCGCAGCCTGGAGTAGCGCGCATGCAAGGCTCCGAGTTCATGATTGTCTATCTGGCGCTTTTCATCGGCGTCCTGCTGATCTTCGACGGCATCGTGCAGTTCCTCTCGCGCGGCGGCGAGGAAACGATCAACCGGCGGCTGCGGATGCTCGCTTCCGGGGCCGATCCGGAAGAGGTCCTCCGGCTCCTCCGGCGGCGCCGGCAGGCGGAAGGCCTGGCCCGCATTCCGGTGCTTCGGGAATGGCACTCGCTGGTGGTCCAGTCGGGCGTCACGACCGACCCGAACCGGCTGCTCCTCATGGTCCTCGGGGCCGCCGCCGGGCTCTACGTCCTGTTTCTCGTTCTCGGCTTCGCCGGCTTGGTCGCTCTGCCGCTCGCCTTGATCATCGGCATCCTGCTGCCGGTTCTGGTGCTGATCCAGATCCAAAGCCGGCGGGCTCGGGAGATCAGCCGCCAGCTGCCGGACGGGATCGACCTCATGGTACGCAGCCTTCGTGCCGGGCACCCGCTCAACACGGCCTTTCAGGTGATTGCCCGGGAGATGCCCGACCCGCTCGGCTCGGAGATGGGAATCGTCGCCGATGCGATCACTTACGGCGACGACCTGACGGATGCCGTCCTGGCGTTCGCCGACCGCGTCGGAGTCGAGGACGCCCGCTATCTCGCGGTCGCCATCAACATCCAGGCGGGTACCGGCGGCAACCTCGCCCAGGTCCTCGAAGCGCTGGCCAAGGTGATCCGCGGCCGGTTCGCCATGATGCGCAAGATCAAGGCGCTGTCGGCGGAAGGCCGGCTCACCGCAGTGATCGTCTCGGCGGTCCCGCTCATCATCTTCGTCGCCCTCAACCTGCTGTCGCCAACCTACTATGGCGACGTCGCCGACGACCCCCTCTACATGCCCTTTCTCGCGACCGGCGCCGTGCTCACGGTGCTCAATGCGATCGTTCTCCGGCGCCTCGTCCGCTTCCACTTCTGAGAGTGCGACATGAACGAGATCCTGATGGGACTTGTGGAGCTCGCCGGCGGCGAGACGCAACTGCTCGCTCTCGTGGGCCTGTTCGCCGGCGTCCTGATGGTGACCATGGGCGGGGCGGTTGCGCTCGCGGGTCGCGACGACGTCGAGCGGCGGCTCGCCCACGCACACGGCGACAGCCGCTCGGTCGGGCTCACGGTGCGCCGTCACGCCGAGGCACGGTCCTCGTCGAAGCTCGCAAGCTTCGCTGCGCCCAGCGACGAGCGCGAGCGGCTCGCGGTTCGTCGGCGTCTCATTCAGGCCGGCTATCGGGGACCTCACGCGGTGCGTAACTATTACCTGATCCGGACCGGTCTCGGCCTCCTGCTGCCGGCGCCCCTGCTGATCGGCATCTTCGGCTTCGCGTTCAATGCGGGCAGCTTTACGGTCAAGGTGCCGTTGATCAACATCAGCGCCAGCTCGACCCTCGTTGTTCTGTCTATTCTCGTCGCGCTTGGATTCTATCTGCCGCCGCTGGTCGTGCGCCGGCGCATCGCGCATCGCCAGCTGACCATCCGCGAGGGCTTTCCCCACGCGCTGGATCTGATGCAGGTCGCCATCCAGGCCGGGCTCGGCTTCGACGCCGCTCTGGCCCGCGTCGGCGAGGAACTGCAGGCCGCCCATCCTCATCTGGCCGAAGAGTTTTCCCTGGTGGTCCTCGAACTCCGGGCCGGCAAGCCACGTGACCGCGTGCTGCAGGACTTCGCTCAGCGCACCGGGGTCGAAGAGATCAACTCGTTCCAGACCGTGATGAATCAGTCGATCCGTTATGGTACCAGCATATCGGACGCTCTCGAGGTGTATGCGCATGAAATGCGCCACAAGCGGATGATGCGAGCGGAGGAACTCGCCAGTCAGATGCCAGTGAAAATGTCGATCGCCATGGTCGTATTCCTGCTTCCTACGCTATTCCTGATCTTCATGGGGCCGGTCGTGATCCGCTTCGTCCGGGTTATCACGCCGATGCTCCAAGGATTTGATTGAGGTCGCGTCCAGTGATGAAGAGCCTTTCGCTCATGGATGCCGGCGCTGTCCACGGGCGGTCGTGCCAGACCTCGCCCCGGCATACCCACGAGCGCGTCACCTCGGTTCGAACCCTGCTGGTCCCCAACATTTTGGTACTCTCGGCTGGCGGAAGTCCGACCAATTCGGGGGCATGCGCGTGACACACCATCCTCTTCTCCGCCGGCCGGGCCACCTTGCGCTGTCTGCGCCTTCGCCGCTCGGAAGGCCCCGCACGGTCGCCCTTGCGGCTCTCGCTTGCCTGGTCCTGTCGGGCTGCGCGACCGGTACGCGCCAGGCAGCGCCCACGCCGGAGCTCGCCGGGCGCGAATCCGTCGAGCAGCTCCGAGGACAGGCGATCAGCGCGCTTGAGACGAGGCGCGCGGCACGCGCCAAGCAGCTCTACCAGGCCATGCTGGCCCAGGCACCGGATGACCCGGGGGCGCTGATGGGCCTCGGCGAGGCTGAGGTCCTCCTGGGGAACTTCGAGGCGGCGCTCGACCACAGCCGCAGGGCGGCCGAGCTCGCAGGCGAGCGCACCGAGCTTAAGGGGCGGGCGCTGCACAATAGCGGCATCGCGCTGCTGCTGACGGATCGGGCCAAAGAGGCCGAGATGACGCTCGAGGCCGCGGTCGAGAACGATGCCCTGTCCTGGCGCGCCTGGAACGCGCTCGGTCGCGCGCGCGATGCGCACAGTGAGTGGGAGAAGGCGCGCGACGCCTATGAGCGCGCCCTGGCTCTGGCTCCGCGCGAAGCGATCGTGCTCAACAATTTCGGCCTGTCCAAGCTCAGCGCGGGCGACCTCGAAGGAGCCGCACGGCTGTTTGTGCGCGCGCTCGAGGTCAGCCCGGACCTAGCCACCGCGGAAACCAATCTGCGCCTGTCTCTGGCGCTGCGCGGCCAGTACGCCGAGGCCGTGGCCGGCGTCGACGCCGAGAACCTGCCTGACGCACTCAACAATGCCGGCTACGCGGCGCTTCTGCGCGGTGACTACGCGAAAGCGCGCATGCTGTTTCTCCAGGCGATCGATGCCAGCCCGAGCTTCCACGAGCCTTCCTGGTCGAATCTGCGCTTCCTCAGCAGCGTCGAGCAGCGGCAGGCGGCCGCGGAGGGGACCCCGTGAGCTTCGGTACGCTAGGCTTTGGCGCCTTGCTCGTCGCCGCCGGCTGCTTCGACGTCATGAGGCTTCGCATCCCCAATCTGATTCCGCTCGGCCTACTGGCGCTGTTCGCCCTCGAGGTTCTTCTGGGGACGAGCGCTGCGGCACCGCTCAATCATCTTGTGGCGATGCTCCTGGCGCTGGTCCTGCTGCTGCCTCTGTTCGCCCTCGAGATGCTGGGCGGTGGCGACGTCAAGCTGCTCGCCGCCGTCGCCCTGTGGCTGGGGATGGGTAAGCTCGCGCCGCTTTTGATCCTGGTGGGCATCGCGGGCGGCATCTTCGCGCTCCTGTGGCTCTCGATCCGCTGGCTCGTCCGAACCGGCCTGCCAGGCCGACGATTGCCGGCATCGCTCCAGGCGCGCGCCCCGCTGCCGTTCGCGCTGCCGATCATCGCCGTCGCGCTGCTCCTGTTCCAGAACGTGTAGCGCGCGGATGATATCGAAAGAGGAACCGATGACACGACGCGCGCTCATGATCCTCGCGTGCTTGCTGGCCGGAGCCTGCGCATCGAGCCTCCCCGAGCCGCGGCCTCTGGCCAGGGGCTTTCATCCCGCAGGCGGCGTTCTTGCACCGTACGAGGACGGCAGGCGCCACCTCGCCGCCGGCCGCTACGGCCTGGCCATCGAGCGCTTCGGCCAAGCGCTGGGCACCGATCGTCGTTCGGTCGACGCCATGAACGGTCTCGCGATCGCGTATACCCGGCTCGGTCGGTTCGACATTGCCCAGGCTTATTTCGAGCGTGCCCTCAGGATCGATGCTTTCAATGCGCCAACCCTCAACAATTATGGCCGGGCCCTGATCGAGCACGGGCGTCTGCAGGACGCGCGGCCGTTCCTTGAGCTGGCACTGCATCACGCAGCGAAGCATGAGGCGGCCGTGGTCCTCGCGAATGTCGCCGGCATCAAGCAGGCCGACCCACCCGCGCTGGTCGTGGCTCTCCGGGGCACCGCCAAAACCCCCGCTAGCGATGGTCGTCGGCTGGTTCGCCTCGCCGCCAACCGCTACCGGCTCGAGACGCCCGGCGGGCGTGCGGCGCCGCCCGCGCAAGGCCAGGTGGCACCCCGTTCGACAGCGCGCGACGCCAGGCTCCGGGCAGCTCCCGCGATCGCCGCCCCGAAATTCCGGCAGAGCGCCAGACCAGAGACGGAGAGCTCCGTGATGATCGCTGAGGGCATCGACGGGCTTGGCATCGCGCTCGCCTCGGCCGTCGACCTCGAGGCGCTCGGTCTGGCGCCGGACAGACCTGCCGCGGCGACGGACTCTGCGGCTCGGGAGCAGACGATCCTGTCCTTTCCGACGGCCGTGAGCCGTGCCACGGCGGCGGCGGCGGATGCCGGAGAACCGTCGTGACCGTCCACGCGCCACCCCCGGCGCCCGAGACGATCGAGCAGTCGGCCGTCGGCCAGAGGCTCCTCGTCGACCTCGTTCTAAAACTCATCCACGTCGAGGGGCTGAACACGGCCTCGGCGCTCAGCGCCCGCTCACGGCTGCCGATCGCCTTGATCTCTGAGCTTCTCGACGAACTCCGCCAGCTCGCGCTGCTCGAGCCCCTCGGCACCCACGGCCGCGATTTCGCAGCCGAGCTGCTCTACGCCCTCACGAGCAAGGGCCAGGACTGGGCGATGGCCGCGCTGGAACGCTCGCAGTACATCGGGCCGGCGCCGGTCTCGCTGGAGGCATTCCGGGCCCAGGTCGAGAAGCAGCGGCTTGCTGGCGAGCCCGTGGGGCCCGAGCAGCTCATGCGCAGCTTCAGGCAGCTGGTTCTCCCGGAGGATCTGCTCACCCGCCTCGGGCCGGCGGTGAACTCGGGCAAGTCGATGCTGCTCTACGGCGCCTCGGGCAACGGCAAGACAGCGATCGCCGAGGCGCTGCGAGAGGCGTTCCAAGACGTCATTGCGGTCCCCTACTGCATCGCGGTGGACGGTCAGATCATCAACTATTTCGACGCGCATGTGCACCAAGCTCTGCCGGACCGGTCCACCGATGGCTCGGGGCTGAGGACCGGCGCGATCCGCGACCGGCGTTGGGTCGCCTGCCGGCGCCCGGTGAGCGTGGTCGGAGGCGAGCTCACGCTCGAGATGCTGGACCTGGTGTTCGATCCGGCAACCAGGTTCTACGAAGCGCCCTCGCACCTGAAGGCGACGGGCGGGGTCTTCCTGATCGACGACTTCGGCCGCCAACGAGCCTCGCCCGAGAGCATCCTCAACCGCTGGATTGTCCCGCTCGAGCGCGGGGTCGACTACCTCAGTCTGCGGACCGGCAAGAAATTTCCCGTGCCATTCGACGGGCTCGTGATCTTCTCGACCAATCTGAAGCCGACCGACGTCGCCGATCCGGGCATGCTGCGCCGGCTGCACTACAAGATCGAGGTCACAGAACCCTCTCGAGACGACTATGCCCGCATCTGGTCGCTTGTGTGCGCCGAGCGCGGCATCGAGCTCCCGGAGGGCATGCTGGACTTTCTCGAGGAGCAGCTCTACATGCGCCACAGCGTCACGCGGGCCGGCTATCATCCCCGTTACCTCGTCGACCAGGTGTCCGCAATCTGCGAATACGAAGGCCAGCCCCTGAGACTCGACCGCGACCGGCTTAGCCTCGCCTGGCGCAACCTCTTTACAGGATGATTGTGCATGAACGGCCACTGAGAACGGAGCGATGAGAGCGCTCCAATCGCTCCGGGCGTGGGGCCCTGCAGCACATGCTCGATCCTGACCTCTAGCAGGGCGGCAAGATGTGGTAGTAAGCCGTAGCGGAGCGCCACAACTAGTCTGAAGATTCTCCAGGCAACATCCACCGCAACTTGTGTGTTTTGTAATCGCGGTAGGGACGCTCATTGCTGAGCGCCCCCCGCACAGATCCGGACGTGCGGCATTCCCGCATCCGGCTCCTACCTCGGGTGCTTGACGGCAAAGCGCTGGCTTGGCCAGGGGTGGAGGATGCGCGGGCGCGGGAGCCAGTCGTCGGCGAGCTTCGTCACCCGCGCCCACGTCGTACGATCCTTTTGGCTGCGTCGTTGAAGCGCGCGCCGCCATAGGTTCGTGACGTGATAGCGGAACGCCCCCAGGGACCGGCCGTTGGTCGGCACCGCATGGTAGGCGAAGAAGCCGGTCACGACCTGCCTCAGCCACTTCCCCTGCTCGGGAATCGGCTGGTGCCTCCGCCGTCGCATCTCCTCCTTGATCTCCCGGAGCTTGGCTCGCATGCGGTCGCGTCGGGTCTTCCGTTCGACCAGGAAGCGGCCCCGACGGCTTTTGCCGCAGACGAAAGTGAAGCCCAGGAAGTTGAAGGTCTCCGGTTTGCCGAGACCGCGCTGGGCGCGCCGGGCCGCCGCATGGCGGCCGAACTCGAACAGGCGGGTCTTCTCCGGATGGAGCGACAGCGAGAACTCCTGCAACCGCGCACGCATCGCGTCCCGGAAGCGATGGGCGTCCGTCTCGTGCTCGAAGCCGACGATGATATCATCGGCATAGCGGACGACGATCATGTCGCCTGTGGCCTCGCACCGTCGCCAGCGCTGCGCCCAGAGATCGAACACGTAGTGCAGGTAGACGTTGGCGAGCAGCGGCGAGATCACCGATCCCTGCCCGGTTCCCGTTTCGCTGACCATGACGACCCCGTCCTCCAGGACACCCGCCTTCAGCCACTTTCGGATGAGACGGACGATGCGCCGGTCGCCGATCCGGTGTTCCACGAAGCGAATCAACCAGGTTGACTGACCGCGTCGAAGAACGATCGAATATCGGCGTCCAGGATGTAGTTCACCTTCCTGCTGCTGATCCCGACCACGAGCGCATCCATCGTATCGTGTTGGCTGCGCTTGGGCCGGAACCCATACGAGAACCCGAGGAACTCCTCCTCGTAGATCGCGTTCAGCACGGCGGTCGTCGCCCTCTGGACGATCTTGTCCTCAAGGGCAGCCAC
>Ga0299914_10001625_pt1 | contig 15069 bp, 15 predicted proteins | sample RVTome_10_FD_201361 | JGI IMG/M metagenome (GOLD analysis project Ga0299914, IMG submission 201361) | Soil microbial communities from uranium-contaminated site in the Upper Colorado River Basin, Wyoming, United States - RVT153D57 (version 2) ...
CAAGTACGAGCTCGACAGGGCCTACGACCCGGGCGCAGGTGAGGTGACCCCATGATCGGTTTCCGGCTTGCCGCCCAGCGCGCTCCCGAGCCGCGCCGGATCAACGACGACGTCGTCATGCGCCACGACCACGTCTACGAGATCGCGCCGGAGAAGATGACCATCATTCGCCAGATCGACATGCCCGCGTGGGACACGATGCGGATCGTGGCCAGCCGCTGGGACCACCTCGCCTGGATGCACGACCACTGGGCGGACGAGGTGCTCTCGGCCGAGGAGTTGGACGGCGAGGACCCGCCGGGCGGACCGCCGGAGACCTAGCTACCGGGCGGGCGGATCGGCCGATCGGGCACGCCCCAGCGGGCTCGCTCGCCCGGTCGCGAGTGCCGCACGCGCGGTCTCGAATACCTCGCGCCGCCGGGCCGGGACGTCGGCGGCCGGGTCGCCCGGATCCGGCGGGTGGACGGCGACGTCGCGGGCGGCCGCCAGCCAGGCAACGAAGTGATCGCGGGCAGCCAGCCACTCCGCGTCGTCGGTCGGCAGCTCGGTGGCATCCGTGGTGACGCGGTCGATCCGCTCGACGAACGCGTCGAGGTCGCGGTCGCGCAGGTGCTTCCGGACCGCGTCGCGGGCACGCCCGTCGAGAACGGCCATCCGTGCCGCGATGCGTCGGTCGGCGCCCTGCAGCGCGCGGTAACGGCCCGGGGCGACGAACCCGAGCCACCATTCACGCGCCGCCCGCCAGAACAGCATCGCGGCGAGGAAGGCAAGGCCCGCGATCGAGAGCACGAGTCCGAGCTCGAGCGGCAGCTGATCGGCCACCAGCAGGACGATCGCGAGGGGCACGGTCCAGCTGGCGATTTCGCGCCAGCCCGTTCCCTCCAGCCTCCAGATCAGCGCCCCGAAGAGCGGTGCGAACAGCCAGGCGGGCGAACCCCCGAAGGGCCAGACAATCGTGGCGCCATACCAGACGGCACCGAGCACGATCATCGCCGGGGTCTGGGCGCGCCGCGGCCAGCCGGCCGGGTCCAGGCGCGTCATCGGGTCCCCTCGTCGGCGGTCGTCATCCGCGCCCATGGTCGAGAGGGGCGGTCTCCGCGTCAAGCTCCGGCTCGAGCTGCTCGAGGACGTCCCCCAGTCGCGCCACCAGCAGGTCGGCGTGCCGCCGGCCGAAGACGAGCGGCGGACGGATCTTCAGGACGTTGCCGGCCGCCGCGGTCGTCCCGATCAGCACGCCGCGGTCGCGCAGGCCATTGACGATCAGGTCCGCGGCCTCCCGGTCCGCGATGGTCGTTCCCGGCCTGACGATCTCGACGCCCGTCGCCAGCCCCATCCCGCGCACGTCCCCGATCCGACCGAACGACGCGCCGAGTTCGCGGAGGCCGGCGCGCAGCTCGTCACCGGTCGTGCGCGCGTTGTCGAGGATCCGCTCGTCCTCGATTGCGTCGAGGACCGCGCGAGCTGCGGCCATGGCCACCGGATTCCCCCCGAACGTGCTGAAGAAGTCGGTCGACGCCGCGAATCGCTCGGCCAGGTCGGACCGGGTGATGACCGCCGCGACCGGATGCCCGTTCCCCATCGGCTTGCCGAGGGTCACGATGTCCGGCTCGATCCCCAGCCGCCGGTACGACCACAGGTGGGACCCGGTGCGACCGTGCCCACCCTGCACCTCGTCGGCGATCCACAGCGCGCCGGCCTCGTGGGCCAGGCGCACCACCTCGCGCGCGAATTCCGGATCGAGGTCGAGGATCCCGTCGCTCGTGAGGATGCCGTCGAGGATCGCCGCCGCCGGGGCGTGGCCGGCCTCGACGAGCTGGCCGATGGCCCCGGCGAAGAGCGTGGTGCCAGCCGCCGCGCCGCGGTACACGTCGGGCGGGGGCCACGTCCGAATGTGTCCGGGCCGCTCGCCGGGCGCCCATGCCTCAGGCGACAGGGCGGCGATCGCGTCGCTGATCCCGTGGTAGGCGTGGGCCGTGCACAACCCGCCCGTCGCGCCGGTCGCCGCCCGGGCGATCCGCCAGGCCAGGTCGTTCGCCTCCGATCCGGAGTTGACGAACAGGACGGTGTCGAGTCCCGGGCCGGTCGACTCGACCAGCCGCTCTGCGACCTCGAGGACGGTCTCGTGCAGGTAACGCAGGTTCGTGTTCAGGCGCCGGGCCTGGCGAGCCATCGCCTCGACCACGCGCGGGTGGCCGTGCCCGAGGACCGGGACGTTGTTGTACGCGTCGAGGTAGCGCCGCCCGTCGGCGTCGAACAGCCAGACGCCCTCGCCGCGGACGAGGTGGAGCGGCTCTCGATAGCTGAGCCCGGTGAGTGCCGGTCCCAGGGCGGACCGCCGCCGCGCCGCCAGCCCGGCGACCGACGCGCCGCGCCCGCGTGCATGTCCGCCGATCCGCTCCGCGAACTGGTCGAACCCGATGTCGTGAAGGGCCTCGAGCAGGATGACGGCCTCGCTCCGCAGGTCGGCCATGAGCGCGTCGCCGTCCGCGTACAGCGCGGCCCGGGCAGCCGGCACGACGACGCCGGCGCACGCGCGGGCGGCAACGAGTTCGCCGAGGATCTGCAGCTCCCCGGGTTCGAGCGGTGTCACGCGTTCGTAGCCGTCGATCGTGATCCGCGTCGTCCGCACGATGTCGTCGACGGCGCGGCCCGCGAGATGCGACTCGACGACGCTCGCCAGGTCCACGACCAGGGCCGAGAAGCTCATGTCCCCGAAGTCGACGATGCCGGTGACCGACCCGCTCTCGTCGACCAGTACGTTGCCCGAGCACAGGTCCGTGTGGATCACCTGGGCCCGCAGCGCCGGCCAGAGCGGCGTGACCACGGTCGCGTACCGATCGAGCGTCCGTTCGACGAGCCCGCGCACCCGGCGATCCCGCACCGCGCCCAGGTGGTCGCGCAAACGCAGCGCGTGTTGCGGATCCCACAGCATCACCCGGTGGGCCGCCGGGTGGGTGAAGCCGCGCAGGGCCCGCCCGAGCCGGGCCGCGACCGTCGCCCAGTCGCGGACCGCGTCGTCGCCGAGCGCAGCCCCGCGGACCGACGCTCCACCCGGCAGGCGGTCGTACATCCGGACGTGGTGCGCGCCCGTCCCGGCGGGTATGGCGGCGCGGTACGAGGCGGGATCGTCCGAGCCGCCGGGCGCCCCGGGAACCATCCACGGCTGGGCAACCGGGAGCCCCGGGTCCACCCGAACGGCGTGCTGCGCGGCGAGCGCCTCCATGTCGAGCCGGGTCGGATCCTCGGCCGCGTTCGAGACCTTCATGACCGCGGGCCGATCGCCATCGATCAGGAACGTCTGGTCGCGTTCGCTGGCGACCTCGTGGACGTCCCCGACGACGCCGAACAGGTCGCGAGCCAGGGCGGCGGCCTCGTCCCCGGAGAGGGCCGGCGGCGCGACCGACAGGACGTCGTCGACGGGGCTCGCGCTCACGCGGCGGACCCCCCGCGGAGTCGTGCGCCGGCGGACCGCGCGGCGTGCCAGCCGGACATCCCGTGCACACCGCCTCCCGGCGGCGTCGATGCGGAGCACAGGAACAGCGAGGGGTTCGGCGTCGCATACGGGTCGAACAGGCGCAGGCTTGGCCGCGTGAACAGCTGGCCCAGATCCATCCGCCCACCCGCGATGTCGCCCCCGACGTAGTTCGCATTGTCCGCCTCGAGTGCGGCAGGACCGGCGGCGTGGCTGGCGAGAATCCGATCGCGGAACCCGGGAGCGAACCGTTCGACCTGGCGAATGATCGGCTCGGTCATGTCCGCCGGCGAACCGTTCGGGACGTGGCAGTAGGCCCACGCCGTGTGCCGGCCCTCGGGCGCGCGGGTGGGATCGAACAGGGTGTGCTGGACAAGCAGCACGAACGGCCGGTCGGTCAGCCGACCGGCGGCGACCGCGCCCTCGGACCGGGCGATCTCCTCGAGAGTCCCGCCGAGGTGGACCGTGCCGGCTCGCTCCAGGCCCTCCGCCCGCCACGGGATTGGCCCATCGAGAGCAAGGTCCAGCTTGAAGACGCCGGATCCGTGCCGGTACCGCTCGAGACGCCGGCGGTAGCCTCCCGGCAGCTCGTCGGAGGCGATCCGGGCAAGCGATCCCGGGGCCACGTCGAAGAGTGCCACGCGGTGTCGCGGGAGGTCCGCCAGGCGGTCGATACGCCGTCCCGTGACGATCGTTCCGCCGCGCTCCGCGAGCTCTGCCGCGAGGGCGTCCGCGAGCCGGCCGGCACCGCCCTCGGGGAACGGCCAGCCGTCGGCGTGGGCGGAGGTCAACATCACCAGCGCCGCCGCCCCGCTGATCGGCTCGGTCAGCCCCAGGATCGAGTGAGCGCCGGCGCCCGCGAGCAGGGCCCGCGCGGCCTCTCCGCGGAACCGGCGGGACAACCCGGTCGCGGACTGGATCGCCGACAGCCCGAAGCGTCCGAGGCGCAGCGCGCGCCGCGGCCGGAGCGGCACGTGGAACGGGCCGAGGATGTCACCGATCAGGTCGCTCCAGCCCGCGACGGTCGGGCCGATCAGGCGCGCATAGGCCGGCCCATCGCGCCCAAGCCGGGCCGCGGTCGCCCCGACGTCGCGCTCGACGAGTACGGCCGTCCCGTCATCGAGCGGGTGGCCGATGCTGTACGGCGGCTCGATCCAGCGCAGGCCATGACGTTCCATGTCCAGGCCGGCGAGGAACGGCGACGTCCGCCCGAACGGATGGATCGCGCTGCACACATCGTGGACGTAGCCGGGGAGCGTAAGTTCCGCCGAGCGCAACCCACCGCCGATGGTCGAGGCCGCCTCGAGGAGCGCAACCGAGCGACCGTCACCGGCCAGCGTGATCGCCGCTGCCAGCCCGTTCGGCCCGGCACCGACCACGACCGCGTCGACGGCGTCGCTCATCACCCCCGTATCGTCGCCGATCCGGCTGCACCGCGGGCGGGCACCTCACGGGACGGGATCGGGCCACGCGGGGTGCCGCCGGCCCGCCGCCTTCCCACCGCAGGGTGGGACCGCCGACTACGCTGCCGTGGCGCGCAACATCCAGAGGGCCTTCTCGTGAACCGTGATTCGTTCGGTCGCGAGATCGACGGTCACCGGATCCTCGGCCGCCTCCGCAGCGCGAAGGACCGCGCGGGCTGTCCGGATGACGACCTCGTGCGCCTCGATCAGGCGGCACACCATGTCGGTCGCCTCGGGCGCCGTGTCGTCGTCCTCGACCGAGGCCAGGCGGCCCATCCCGCGCAGGGAACCGGGCGCGAACGGACCCAGCGCCCGGATCCGCTCGGCGATCACGTCGATCGCTGCGGCAAGTTCGATGTACTGCTCCTCGAACATGAGGTGGAGCGAGCGGAAGTTCGGCCCGATCACGTTCCAGTGGTAGCCGTGCGTCTTCACGTAGAGGGTGTAGGTGTCCGCGAGCAGTCGGGCGAGCTCGTCGGTAACCGCCTCACCGACGTGGATCGGGGGATTCGCCGTCTGTGTCGTCATCTGGTCTGTCTCCTTGGCTGGGCCCAAGCGTGCTCGACACGTGCCGCGGCGGCGAGGGCCGTTCGGACTGTCCAGGGTTACCGTCGGCCACGAGGGAGCCGGGTCAAACGCGACACGTCCTGACCGGAACATGGCGCAGGATGGGGCCGTGGACGACCTGTCGCCCGACGCCTTCCTGGCGCCGTATCCCGATCCGATCCGCGAGGCGGCGCACCGGCTGCGGGCCGTCGTCCGGCGCGTCGTGCCCGACGCCATCGAGGCCGTGCGGCCCGGCTGGCACCTCGTGGGATACCGCGTCCCGGCCGGTCGGCGCTCCGCATACTTCGGGTTCGTCGCACCGGAGCCGATCCACGTCCATCTCGGGTTCGAGTACGGCTTCCTGCTGGAGGATCCGGACCGCGTGCTCGGCGGCACCACGCTCCGCAAGGTCCGGTTCTTCACCTTTCGGGGCCCGGACGAAGTCGACGAGTCGCTCCTGGCGCCCTTCGTGCGCGAGTCCGCCCGGCTCGCCGCCCTGACCCGCGCCGAAAGACTGGCGCTCGTCCTCGATCGCGACAGCGAAAGCCAGGAACCCTAGGCCTCGGTACCGTCTCCGACCGGGTGCGCCATCGCGCGGGCCAGCTCGTCGAGCTCCGCGTCCGAGAGGTTGCGCTCGAGAACGGCGAGGTAGGACTCTTCCTCGGCGAGGTGGACCTCGATCATGGCGTACATCCGGAACAGCACGCGACGCAGGCGATGGCGGACCTCGACACCCATCGTCTGGCGGCGCAGCTCATCGAGTTCCTCGAAGAGGGCCCTCAGCGTCGCGTGCTCGCGGCGCATCGGGGTCATCGAGTGGCGGTTCTGGAGGAGTCGCTCGAACTCCGGGTAGATCGTCGCCTCGGCGCGATCCATGTGCGGCAGGAGGTGCGTCGTGATGAAGCGGTGCTCGGCGGCGAGCCGTCGCACGAGGTCGCCCGACGGCGCCGACCCGACCGACCGTGCGATCGCGGCAAGCTCCTCGACGTGCGGCAGAAGGACATCGTGGTGTTCGTGGGCGACATTCGGCAGTGCCAGCATCGGTCGATTCTCCCGTCCGCCCGGTGACGCACACCGGGCTCTCCGATCAGGCTGCCGCCTGCCCCGCGTGTCGGACAGTGCCAAGCCGCCCCTGTTCGGGGCGTCGCAGGGCCCGACACCGGAGCGGGCGTCAGCGCGGTGGTGGTGCCAGCTGGTCGGCGATGCTCGCTGCCCAGGCGTCGATCTCGGCCCATGGCCGGAAGTCGCCCTCGGCCGCGCCGACGACGCGCGTGATCGCTCGTTCCGCGAAGCCGAGCTGACCCTTGTCGAGCCTGCCCGGGAGCGTACGGTGCTCGCGCGCCATCGTCGCGGCACGCATCGGCTCGCCGTCCGCCGGATCCCCATCGGGCTTGGGCGGGTCACCGATCGGCCCGCTAGAGAACAGCCACACCGGCCGGGCGCGCAGCCCGTCGCCGTGGCGCTCGACCAACTTCCGTGCCGGCTCCAGCCAGCGACCGGCGTAGACACCGCTGCCGAGCACGACTCCGTCAAAACCTTCGAGGCTGTCGACCGTGCTCGGTTCGGCCACGACGGCTTCGAGGCCGGCATCCGTCAGGCCCAGCGCGATTCGCTCGGCAATTTCTGCCGTCGCCCCGTGGCGGGAGGCGGCGCTCACCAGGACTCTCATCGGTCGTGTCCTCCATCGGTCGCGGGTGTGCGGTCCGTTTCAGCGTTGCTCACGGGCCGCACACGGGATAGAGTCCACTGCCCCGTCGTCGAGGGGCCCGATGGACCGGTCGCCCCCGGCCGTGGCCGTCCGGGGTCCACGGCCGCAAGCGAAATCGTCATCGACGCCCTAGACTGCCTCGGTCACCTCCACCGTCAGGATGTTTGACCACATGGACCTGGAACCCGAGCTGCGCGACACGTCTGACGCGCTTCTCGCCAACCTCGATCGCCTGCGCGCCCTCGAACAGGAGAAGCGACAGCTCCCGCTGGACTCGCCACGCCTGGTGGAGCTGGCAACCCAGATCGAGTCCCTGGCCGCGACCGTCCTCGGGACGACGGACCGCCAGACCCGGCTGGCGACGGCCGTGGTCGAGCGGGGCAACGCTCCGGACGTGTCGATCGAGGAGCTGACACCCGCGCGCGACGTCCATAGCGTCCTCGCCGACTGGCGCGACGCCGAACGTCGCCTCGCCGCCCTGCCGGCCGATTCGAATGACGCGACGGTCCTCCGAGCCGAGATCGGCGCGTTGCGCGAGGAGTACCGGCGGGCGCACGACGATGCCGCCCGGCGCACCGCGCAGCAAGACTGACCCACGGCCGGCCCGGAATCGCAAACGCCGGCCGGCATCGGGACAGCGGTGACGAGAAGAGTCGATGTCCCGAGGCGGGCCGGCGCGCTACGCTGCCCGACCAGCATCGCTCGTGTCGATGCCCGACCGCATCCGCCGAATTGACCAGATTCGGGGGTCCATCGAGGCTTTCGGGCCTCGCTCGAGCGTGCGGCCGTGCGCGACCGCCGTAACGTCGTCGTGTTGCGAACGAGCGCCGTCAGGGTTGCGCCGGCATCACGCCGACCGTAGGATGCCCGTACCCGAACCTGCCACGTACGGGGCCCGTCCACGCTGTTCGCCCTGGCGGCTGCTGGATGCATGGGCCCGCGATGAGCCGGCCGGGACAGGAGGAATACTCGATGGCGACCGTGACCTTCGAGCACGTCAACAAGCAGTACGGCGACTTCATGGCCGTCAACGATCTCAACCTCGAGATCGGCGACGCGGAGTTCATGGTCCTGGTCGGGCCCTCGGGCTGCGGCAAGACGACCAGCCTGCGCATGATCGCCGGCCTCGAGGAGATCAGCTCGGGGACGCTGCGCATCGGCGACCGGGTCGTCAACGACGTGCCGCCCAAGGACCGCGACATCGCGATGGTCTTCCAGAGCTACGCGCTCTACCCGCACATGTCGGTCCGCGAGAACCTCGCGTTCGGGTTGAAGCTCCGCAAGACGCCCAAGGCGGAGATCGAGCGGCGGGTCAACGAGGCGGCCGAGACCATCCAGCTCCAGAAGCTCCTTGACCGCAAGCCGAAGGAGCTGTCGGGTGGCCAGCGCCAGCGCGTCGCGCTCGGCCGGGCGATCGTCCGCGAGCCCTCGGTCTTCCTGATGGACGAACCGCTTTCGAACCTCGACGCCAAGCTCCGCGTCCAGACGCGTGCCGAAATCGCGCGGCTCCACCAGCGCCTCGAGACGACGATGGTGTACGTCACCCACGACCAGGTCGAGGCGATGACGATGGGCACCCGTATCGCCGTCATGAACGAGGGCCTGCTCCAGCAGGTCGGCACCCCGCAGGCCCTGTACGACGCTCCGATCAACCGGTTCGTCGCGGGCTTCATCGGCAGCCCGTCGATGAACTTCGTGGACGTCAGCGTCGAGGGTTCGGGCGACTCGGCCCGGCTGGTCGGCCCCGCCGACTGGTCCGTCGCGACGCCGCCGCGACTGCGCCGGATCGCCGGCGATATCGCGGGCAAGAAGCTCGTCGCCGGTTTCCGTCCCGAACACCTGGAGATCGGCGAGGCGGGCAGTGACAGCGCGTCGTTCCAGGCGCGCGCCGAAGTCGTCGAGTACCTGGGCAACGAGGAACTCCTCCACGTCAGCGCGGCCGACCAGGACATCGTCGCGATCGTGAGCTCGGAGCACCGCGTCCGGCCCGGCGACGTGCTCAAGCTGACGTTGCCGCTCTCGAAGCTCCACCTGTTCGACTCCGAGACCGGCGAAGCACTGACGACGGACCCGGCAGCAGCCAACGTGTCGGCCGCCGAAGCGGCCAAGGCCTGACGCCTCGCCCCAAGCCAGGCATGGAGCCGGCCCCGGACGACGATGTCGCCGGGGCCGAACTCGTTGAGCGCGTCGTCGACTCGCGCGTCCTCCATCGCGGTCGCTACCTGACCTTCCGGATCGACACCGTCGAGCGGGCCGATGGGACGCGGGCGACACGCGACGTCGCCGGGCACCCCGGCGCGGTTGCGATCCTGGCCGTCGATACGGACGATCACGTGCTGCTCGTCCGCCAGTTCCGCAGTCCGGCTGGACGGGTGCTGCTCGAAGTGCCGGCCGGCACGCTGGACCCGGGGCCCGACGGGGCGATCGAGGATCCTGATGACGCGGCCCGGCGGGAGCTCGAGGAGGAGACAGGGTATCGGGCCGGGTCGTGGCGCCTGCTGAGCCGGTTTTTCACGGCGCCGGGCTTCACGACCGAGCTGATGCACCTGTACCTCGCTGAGGACCTCGTCATCGTCGGCGACGATCGCCTGCAACCAGAGGACGATGAACGACTGCGCGTCGTCCGCCTGCCGTGGCGCGAGGCCGTTGCTGCCGTCGAGCGTGGCACGATCGCCGACGCCAAGTCGATCGTCGCGATCCTCTGGCTCGCCCGCCTGCGCGACACGGCCTGATCCAGGTGGCCGAGGTTCGCCCGTTCGCGCGCGGCGACGAACCCGGGATCCGTGCCGTGATGGAGGCTGCGCGTGCCACCGACCGCTACCCGGGCACGACCCCGGCCGATGTCGACCGCCGCATCCCACGCCTCGCGGGCGACCCGGGTGGCGTTGCCGTCGCGCTCGAACAGGGTCGGATCGTCGGGTACGTCCAGCCGCGCGGCGACGATCTGACTGTCCACCCGGACCACCGGAGACGCGGCCACGGCCGTCGGCTCGTGGCGGCCGGCTGCGCGATCGTCCGGGAGCGCGGTCTCGACGAACTCCGGCTGTACGTCCCGCCGCACCTCCCGCCGTCGGTCGCCTTCGCCGACGCGCTCGGATTTCGTTATCGCTCCAGCCTCTGGTTGTTCGAGCTCGACCCGTCCGCCGTTGTCCCCGCACCACGCTTCCCGGCGGATGTCGCCGTCCGGGCGCTGCGGCCTGACGAGGACCTCGACGGGTACGTGGCGTTCATGAACGAGGCGTTTGCCGGTCACACATCGCCGATGTCCTGGACCGTCGGCCAGGTTCGGCACGTGCACGAGCTGCCGGACTTCGATCCCGGACTGATCCTCATCGCCGTGGATGCGGCCGATCCCGCGCGCCGCGTCGGCTTCGCGGTCCTCGAGACAACCCCGGGCGCTGAGGGCGGGGTGGGCACCCGGGCGGGTTCCGTCGGGCTGGTCGGCGTCGTGCCGTCGTGGCGCGGTCGTGGACTCGGTCGGGAGCTGCTCCGCTGGGCGGTCACCGAGCTTCGCCGACGCGGCGTCGACCGCATCGACCTCAACGTCGAGGCATCGAACGAGCGTGCCACGCGGCTGTATCGCGCCCACGGGTTCCAGCCCGCGGTCGAGTGGCCGCACTGGGTGTTGTCCGCCGGGTAGCCGCCGGCGCCGCGGCCACGACCCCTGGCGGCTACTCCCCCCGATCCCCCTCCGCCGGCGCCTCGCTCCCGGAACCCGGTTCGTCCCCGGGGACGACCTCGGGAACGCGGGCGAGGGCCTGGCGATAGAGCGGCGTCCCGGGACTGAGTGCCACAGCGAGCTTCAGGTGCGTTCGCGCTTCGGCCGTTCGCCCGAGGCGCTTGAGGCTCTGACCGAGCGCGTAATGCGCGTAGTGGGCGGATGGGTCGATCTCGAGCAGCTGGCTGAACGCGTCACGTGAGCGCTCGTGCTGGCCGCTGTTGTAGTACGCGCGTCCCAGCGATTCGAGGATCGACATCTTGCCGGGCTCGAGCCTGGCGGCGCGCTCGAGGACGATCGCGGCCTGCGCGTGGTGGCGCGCGCGGAGCAACGCCTCACCGCGCTGATACAGGTCGTAGGCGGTCTCGCGATCGCCGGTCGGGGACGGCTCCATCGCCGGAATCGTCGCACGGACCGCCGTCGCTGTCGCGCGTCAGCCGGAGTGTCCCTCGCGCCACGGGGCGAGGTCGATCGGCTTGAGTCGGGGGCTCTCGGTCACGCCGGGGATCCGGCCGCGTTTGGCGATGGGTTTCCCGTCGATTTCCTTGATGTCGCCGGTGAAGTCGATCGGCCTGGCGCCGCTGATGTACGAACCGACAGCGAATGAGTCGACAGGTGCTCCGGCGTCCTTGAAGTAGCGGATCCGATCGGGGTTCAGGCCGCCCGAGACGACAATCCGCACGTGGCTGAATCCCTGCTGGTCGAGCCTGGCGCGAACCTCGTGGACGAGATCCGCGGTCACCCGTCCGCGTTCCGACGGCGTGTCGAGGCGGATGCCGTACAGCCGGTCCCCGAGTGCCTGCGCGACGCGGAGGGCCTCCTCGGCCTCGTCCTTGAACGTGTCGATCAGGACGATCCGCGGCACGTCCGGCCCGATGTGCCTGTCGAATGCCCTGGCCGCCTCCACGGTGTCGCCGAAGATGAGAACGAGCGAATGCGGCATGGTCCCTGTCGGGTTGAGGCCGGCGAGACGCGCACCTGCCGGGGTCGACGCGCCGACACAGCCCCCGACGATCGAGGCGTAGTCGAGGACGTCCGTGATGTCCGGGTGGACGTGCCGCGCCCCGAAGCTGATGACCGGATCCGACCCGGCGGCCTCGACGCACTCGCGGGCGGCCGTCGCCCAGCCGGTCGACTGGGCGATCATCCCGAGGAATGCGGTCTCGTACAGGCCGAAGCTCCGGTACCGGGCACGGATCCGCAGGACGATCTCCCTGGAGTCGATGCGGTCGCCGTCGTCGAGCGCCTCGAGGCAGACCTCGCCCGGATCGGCCGACGCGAGCACGTGTCCCAGCAGGTTCTTCGCCTCGTCTATGCCGCAGAGGACGCCCGCCTCACGCGCGAAGACCTCCATGGTCACGAGCGGATCGAGCCCCTCGGCCTCGAGGATGTGCTCGGCGCGCGCGAAGTACACGTCGGCCGAGTCGCCGGACAGGATCTCCGTCGAGGGCTTGGCTCGCAATGCGCCCATCAGCTTGCTCGCCAACCCTGGCCTGCGTGCCGCACACTCACTCCTCGTCCTGCCGGCGGGGCCCGCTGCCCGCTCGAAGTGGCGGCGAGTGTACCGCACGGTCCGCCGGTCGACGGCGCCGCGGGTCGCCGGGCTTCAGTGGCCTGACCGCGGCGCCTGCCGGGGCGCCTTCCGCTCGCGCTCCCCGCGCGTCACCCGAATACCGCCTCGGCGCGGCGTCGCGCGCGGCGCCGTCTCCGACGCCGGATGAGGATCGCCAGGACGAGCAGGAGCAGCAGGAGGATCGCGGCCGCGGCCACGCCGATCGCCAGTGCCCGCTCCTGCCCGATCCGCGGGGCGGTCAACCACGTCGACAGGGCGAGATCGGCGGAACGTGCGGCGGCCCGGAGATCGCCGTCGGCAAACGCCGCCCGGGCGGCAGCGAGGTCCGCCTCGGGGTCGGTCTCCCACAGCCCGAGCTGGACGAAGAGATCGGGATCGACCGGTCGCCCGTCGAGCGCCTCCGCGTACCGCTCGATCGTCTCCTGCTGGGCATCGGCCTCGATGACCGCATCGCCGAAGCCGTCGTCGCCCTCGAACGCGACCCGCAGGGTGTCCGGCGGGCGCAGGTTTACCTGTGCCGCCGCGACATCGATCTCGTCGCGCCGCGCCAGGATGTCGGCCGCCTCGTCGAGGAGCGTCGTGGCCGACGCGAACTGCCAGGCCCGCATCGCGTCACGAATGGGCCGCGGCAGGTTCCAGCCGGCCGCCTCGCCGACGACCGCCTCGTACCTTTCCCGCGCGGCGATCCGCTCGTCCAGCAGCGGTTCGTCCTCGGGCCGGACGACCCAGGTCCGCCACAGGTCGTCGTAGGTCGCATCGCCCTGCTCCTCGAGAAGGTCGAGCAGGCTGCGCCAATCGGGAGGACCGGGGACCCTCTCCGGCGATGCCGAGGCGGTCGGGGCCACCGGGTCTGCGCCCGCCCCGCCGCCCGTCCCCGTCACGCCGGAGCTGTCACGCGGAGGCTGATAGGCGCCGGTGCGCTCGGCCGCGGCCTGCCAGACGGCGCGCAGCCCGTCGTTGCCGGCTCGTTCCGCGATCAGCCGGGCGAGCTCCAGCGTCGCTGCATAGGCATAGTCCTCGACGCCGGTCGACTCGCGCCCGATCGCGCCCCAGGCGTTGAGCTGGATCCGGGACTCGTTCAGGGCATCGGTCAGCTCGTCGCCCGTCGCCTTCACGTCGAGCGCCGCGGCCGTCTCGAGCGCGTAGTACGACGCGAACGCCTCGGTCGCCCACCTGTCGGCCAGCAGCGTGCCGTTGAACCACGCGTGGGCGGCCTCGTGCAGGACCACGAAGTTGTCCGCGTAGTAGGCGACCTCGACCTGGCCGGTCGTCGGGTTGAACAACCCGGCGTACCCACCGGTCGAACGACTGACCGCCTCCTCGATGACGAGGCCGTCGTCACGCGGCCAGGGGAGCCCGATCTGCTCGCCCAGCTCCGGGAGGGCCCGCTCGAACAGGCGGCCGACGCGCCTGGCCCACGCGGGATCGTCCTTCCAGGCGCGGATCGTCAACGGGACCTGTGTCCCACCGACATCGGCCGTGCGCGCCTCCTCGACGTAGGCACCCGGCCGGTCGGCGACGAGGAAGGCGAAGAACGTGAGAGGTTTCTCCAGCCGGCCCGTGCTGAAGATCGTCCAGCCGCGCGGGTCCACGATCGGCTCGGGCAGCTCCCCGGACTCGACCGCAACGGTGAACCCGGTCGGGAACTGGACGGCGACCGAGCTGCCGGGCGTTGAATCCGAGGCGAACGCCCAGACCGGGAAGGAAACGAGCGAATCGCCGACGCGCACGTTCCGGGTCAGCGAGCCGCCCTCGTCGCGCAGGTTGAAGGTGAGCCGGTACTTCGCGGTCCTGCCGCTGAACAGGCGCTCCCCGAGGTTGAGCTGGAGGAGCGTGAAGTCCCTGTTCCGGCGCGACACCTGGACGCTCGGGCGGGCACCCGGTGCAGTCAGCTTGAAGCCGGATGTCGAAGGCAGCACGGCCAGGAAGGCCCGATCGAAGTAGAACCGGCGCGTCGCGGTGTCCTTGAGCCGGTTGTGGAGAGTCAGATCGAGGGTGATCCGGACCCGCTGTTTTGCCGGCTGGACGACGTAGGTGGCGTCGCTGACGATCGTGAGGTCCGGCGTTGCGGCACGGACCGGCTCCACGGCCGGCGGCGCCGCCGTGAGGCCCACCGCGACCACGAGCGCGATCAGCAGCGGGACGAGTCGACGGCGGCTCACTCCGGCCCCACCGGCGCGCCGAACAGCTCGGGGAGGCGCTCCATGTACCGTTCGATCAGGTTCGCGTTCCGGGTCCGGCGGTCCGACTGGTCGGGCACCCGTCCACCAATCCACAACCAGTCCGTCGTCTCATCGAACAGCGCGTCGGCGATCCCGACGATTCTTGCCAGTGCGAGGCCGAGCGTGTCGGCGTCCGCCGCCTCGCGCGGCACCTCGACGACCAGCAGTGGGCGCTCGTCCTCGGAGATAGCGAACTTGGCGAACGGGAACTCGTCGTTCCAGCGCAACATGCGCCGGTACGACTTGCGAAACAGGTCGGAGATCGGCGGGGCGTAATGGGCCCAGCAGATCAACCCGAGTGCCGGATCGAGGATCACGGTGACCCGCAGGTCGAACCGGCGGTGGCCGTCGAGGACGAGATCCCAGC